>JAABUP010000248.1_pt1 | contig 119652 bp, 169 predicted proteins | sample 5559201 | NCBI WGS metagenome assembly JAABUP01 (sample SAMN10711887, study PRJNA513373) | rock metagenome | isolation source: Antarctica rocks | place: Antarctica | reverse complement strand
CTTGTGCTCCAGGGTCTGCCAGATGATGTCATCTATGGAGCCCTTGGCATGCAGGTAGTATACATTCACAGAGTTGGCTTGGCCAATCCGGTGCACCCGGTCCTCAGCCTGCACTAGGGTGCCTGGTGTCCAAGAGTACTCAGCAAACACCACCATTGATGCTGCCTGCCACAACATTACTTAAGTCACCTTCCTGTTTTCCCTTCGCACAGGACTAGTTGACAACATATCCCAATAGGATATGGTAGGACTGTGTGTTTGTGCTGTGCATGATCAAGGGTCAGAGCTAATATTCGTCCAACATTTCTACATATAGCTGAATTTGCTCAAGCATGCGATCCACCTCAAAAGGACTCTGCGCCATGCATGAGTCCTTTTGAGCAAGGTGACATAGCGGGTGATGTACCAACAGCAGTGTCGGGTGTTTCTGTTACTGTTTGGGACCAGCTTTCTATCTTCATCAGCATGAAAAGATGATGTGCAACAGCAGTGTCCGGTGTTTCTGTTCTGTTACTGTTTGGAACCAGCTTTCTAGGTTCATCAGCATGAGAAGGGGCTCACTGTGAGTGTGAGGCCAGTGCCGGCTGCATTGATGCTCAGAATGGCCACTCGCACATCCGAGTTCTGCTGGAACTTGTTCACCAGCTCTCCTCGGCTTTGAGCCGGCGTTGATCCATCAATCCTGATGAACTTCACCTTCTTCCTGCAAGGGATGACTTGGTTTCTCAGATATGCCATGCAGCAGCAAACCACATGTCTTTATGTTTTATCACATGACAGCTGCAGTTGTGTGTGCATCAGAGGGCACCAGTACATGATTGTGAGCATCGCACTGTGCATCTATAATCGCCTGACAGACAAAACATGAGATACTCCAGTGCAAGAGGCTTCCATGCAAACTTATGAGGGACCTCATTCTCATGTCTTGCGCGTGTAAATGATAACTGCATCTGCATTTGCTGATTAGTACAGGCTTTGCATGTCACATGGAAGGCTCACCCTCTGACTGCTGCCTCCACAGCATTGTGCATGTCAGAATGGTGCGAGAAGATCAGAAACTTCTCATCAGCATCCAGCAAAACTCCGACATGCTCGGCGACAGCCTTGCTCTGTAGCAACAATACTTGCTTGTCAGCATTAGCTATCTATACGTCAACAACGCATGGGGCGCAAAGGGTAAACATGTTGCATGGTGTGGCTACCATCATCAATCCATGTTCGAGGCGTCATTGATGGTCTTTCATGCACATACTAGACATATTTTGTTTCCAAATGTGAGCACAAAATCACCCACTTGCTCAATGCTTGATGACATGCTCACTGCGCTGGCAAGATTGCATTGCTGGCAATGTTTCAGTAAGCAATCACAATTCAGTGTCCATGGTTCACCTTGAGCTGGGCACACTTCTGGTACAGCTCCATGATCATCTGCTGCTGCCCCTTGTCTGCACCCCCCTGAGCACCCCCCTGAGCACCACCATTGGATTGGGCATTCTTCAGCTCTCGCGCCTTCTCCAGGTTAGACTTGAGGGCCTTCATCTGCCCATTCTGAGGCTCTTGCAGCTGCAGATACACCTGCAGGAGTAGCCGTGACATGTCAATGACATTTGTGAGGCCTTTCTGCAATGATCTGCGGATGGAGCAATCAGGCTTGCAAAAAGAGCTGGACATCTGCAAGCTCAGGCTTGTTTTTTGGCCACTATTTGGCCGAAGACTAGCCTGATCTTGACTAAGTTGCTTGTCTGCATCTTAACAGGCTGAAGCCAGCTGAAGTCCTGAACCTAACTTATTGTAGCTGAAAGAAGCTGAAGCATGTGTACTCTGCAGCCTTTTTTGGTGGAACAAGACTGCCTGCTGTCCACCATGCAGTGTACTCATGCATGCACATTTACCTCCTTCATGACAGGGTGGCTCAACCAATCAATCATTTACATTTCTTGTCTTTAGGACTCATCAGGGGAGTCAACAGACAATGACTGGGAAACCAACATACCCTAAGCACTGATTGGTCAAGGCGTTTGACAATAGAGCCATTCAATCGTTCTGCAAGAGGACACATGGACCTGGGCAAAGTGGTGAGCCAAGGTGGCTTACATGTTGGCGCCTCTTGGGGGGCAGCTGATCTAGGACTTCACTCTTCAGGCGGCGCACCATGACTGTGCTGTTCAACACCCGGTTCAGCTCTGCCAAGTTGCTGGCGCCTGCAGTCATGCTACTCAGTCCTGGGCAGCCCAGTATAATTCTTGGCTTCTCAGTAAATTGACGCCAAAAGGCGTAGTCTTTTCTTTTCTGTTCTCATGCTACTCAGTACCTGCTGTTGCAAACCCTTATCGTCTGCCGATAGTAGTTTGGCAGTGATAAAATCAAGCCTATGAAGAGCTGTCTGCTTCTCATGTGTGCGCATGTTGGGTTCGTTGCAGGTCTGCGCTGACATTGACAGCCTTGAATAACATGACAAGATTAGCAGAGCTGAACAGGCTCAACAATGCCAGTGATGCACTGGGATGTCTGTCCTAAATGCTAAGCCAAGGACCGTTGTGAGCGCCAACATCTGCTCCTGACCAGCACAGCAGTGGAGCTGCATCGCATGAGCCACACAAGGTGCAGGTCTTTCCAATGCATATGAACAATATTATTTGGTATACAGTCCACCAAATGAAAGCATACCAGCATGACCTTGGAAGTTCTTGCTGGTATGGTTTGAAGATGCAGGTAGTAGAGTGATAGCAGCAAGTGCTGCGCTTTACCATCATACTGCCCTCCATAAGGTCTGTATCTGTCGCACTGGCAGTAGCGCTCCCCAAAGTCCTTCATCTTCAGCTTAGCAGAGGGCGCCAGGGCTGTCAGCTGGGAGAAGAGCTCCTTGGGGCGAGACAGGGCGGGGGTGCCTGTCAGCAGGACCACCCTCTTGGCAGCCTTCAGCAGGGGCACTGTCTCTTGAGTACGCACGCTCTGCAGCACACAGCTTTGCATGCTTCAGACTGAGTACACACACTCTGCAGCACACAGTTTTGCATGCTTCAGACTGAGTACGCACGCTCTGCACCACACAGCTCTGCATGCTTCACACTGGCTCTCATGAAGCATCTGATGGATTGTTGATTGATTGATTGATTGATTGATTGTTGATTGATTGATTGATTGATTGATTGATTGATTGATTGATTGATTGATTGATTGATTGATTGATTGATTGATTGATTTTCACCTGTGCCAGCCTTGGCTCTTGCATTAGCCAGGTGGGTATCAGGTATGCCTCACCCCAACTCAGAAGGCCTGATGAGCACACATGCCCAGGATGACGCTGGCAGAAGATACATGACCTGGGGGAAAAGCCCAACGTGCACACGGCTCAGCTACTACGAGCCTGTTGAGATCATCATACAACATGCATTGTGCATGCAGCCATTCATGCTGTCAATGCTGATTGCAACAGATTCATGTGCAAGATGTGTGTTGCACCTTGCTGGCCTTGATGGAATGCGCCTCATCCAGGACCATGACCTGGGGAGCCAGCTCCTGCAGCTGGTCCTTCAGCTTGGGCACAAAGTTGTAGCTGGTGATGAGGAACTGGAACTTCTTGCCTTCCAGCTGGCAGTCTTTGCCCTTGGCGACCATGTGGACACAGTCATCTGTGATGCCAAGCCACTGGTGCAATGCATCTGCCCACTGCTCTGCACAGCACACATCCAAGATGACTGTTGTGCTTGCTGTGCATATAGGGCCGGGCTGAAACAACCTTAAAACCTCTTCATCCCATGGGCGGCCCGGTATAATTCTTGGCTCCTCATCAAATTGATGCCAAAAGGTGCAGTCTTCTCTTTTTCTTTTCTTTCTGCTGTGCATATTTAGGAGCAAGTGAGGGCTGAAGATGAGAGAGGGTGGGATGACGTGTCTTAGTTGCGCAGTGCAGACAGATGGGAGGTCCTGCATGCTGTGGGTTTCTTTCCTTGTAAAGCGTACTTTCAGCTGGTATTGGTCAGCATCTGTTTAAAACAGACCAGCTAAGTGAGGACTGGCCACAATGAATCGACACAGCATTTGCTTTATGCCGTTTCAGGCAGAGCTGCAGAAAAGAAAAGAAAAGACTAGGCCTTCGTCAATTTCATGAGAAGCCAACTGTCATACTGGGCTGCCCAGGGAGGCAGAGCTGCACCTCTGAGTGATGAAGGGGTGATGATGACACAGGGCCATTCATCCTTGTAGCAGGCCATGATGCCAATGGCTTGCACAGTCTTCCCAAGCCCCATCTCATCCCCAACCAGCAGCCTGCCCCCCCGCTTCAGCGCAAACTTGATGCCCTCCCGCTGAAACCCCATCAGCTTCTCCTGGAGCTTGGCTGGCATGTTGCTGTAGCGGTCACTGTCATCAGGCAGTTTGACAGCAGCCTGCACACGAGCACATTGGCATTATAAGCTTGCATTGGCAGTTGTTCATCATGCAGGTGTTTGGCTGTACAGGAGTCAAGTGTGGGCTATGGCCTATGGTCATAGCTCCGGGCTGTCGCCTCAGGAGGCTCCGTTATGGTTGCTGAAAAGCATGTTCTTTTCTTGTCTACAGGAGCCAAGAGCAAGGCCAGCAAGTCATCATACCCGGCATGCAGCTCAACAGAAAGGCGGCTAGGGTTGCTGTGGACTAAAAGTGAAGCTAGACGTGAGCAGTGGTGCTGGCATGCTCAATACCAGTATACTGTATGCTTTCTAGTTTCATGTATCTTCTATACCTGCACTAGTGCTTGAGCCACTGCAGGCAGAGGCTCGATATCCAAGCGCACTCCAGGCACAGCAGGAAGGGCTTTCATGAGTGGGCCATACTGTGACATGGGCATGCGCCACAAGCCTTTGTTGGAGACCCATTCAGCACCCTCCAGACTGTGAAACATATAGTGGAAGTGGTTTGCAGCCTCAGAAACTGCTCTGTTTGTGCAAGTTGCGTACAAGCTGCACTTGTGACTTGAGAAGCAGGTACAGCAGCAGAATGAGCCAGGTGCTGCATACACGCTTCTAGTAGATGCCAAATCAAAGCAGGAATGTCTGCCAGGTATTTTGGGCATCAGTGGTTCTGCCAGATAGCCATATATAGACCTGCAAGTAGTATTCACCACAAGGCTGTTTACAGATGTGTGTGCGTACCTCTTCAGAGCAGCAGCGATATTGGCATGGAAGCGCACGTTGACCTCTATTGTAGCAGCTGGGCCCATCAAGATCTCTGCCCTCATTGTTGGCGCTGACCCTGAGCTCATGCTTGGCCTGGCAACAGCACTGGCATCTGCAAGATTGCCGTGGGAAGAACCAGAGGTGCGCTGAGGGGGTGCACTGTTGCGCTGTGGCACAGTCTGCTGTGACTGGTGAAAGCTCTGACCTGAGGCCCTCTGGGTTTGATGGCTGCTGCCAGGATAGGCATACTGGCCAAACGTACCAGGTGCTTGATTGCCTAAAGCTGGAGCCATTGTGACCTCATGGTGCCCAGATACTGCGTGATGGCTGTGAGGGAGCTGGTTAGCTGGCTGTGGGGCCAGAACTGGCTGGAAGTGCGAAGCTGCTTCAGGCAGTGCTGGCTCAGGTCTTGTAGGGCCGCTGTGATGCTGCAGCCGGCTTGCAGGATGGGAGGACCCATGGAGGTTTGTGGAGGTTTGCTGAAGGGAGGCTGCCGGCTGAAGTGATGAAGACCGTCGAGTGAAGAGTTTGCGTATCTCCTCTCTGCTTCTAGGAGTTGTGGTTTGCACCAGACCTGATTGCAGCGCAGCAGCTTGGGGAGTCAAAGCTGATCTTGCCGCAAGCGCAATGGTCTTAGGGTCCACCACAGCTCTAGGTGCAGAAGGTGCCTGTGTATGCTGCCTTGCTTGGTTCCCCAGCGTCTGGGCTGATTCCTGTGGTACAAGCTGCTCATCACCAAAGGCAACGACATGTTTAACAGAAGTGTCCTGTGTTTGAAGGCGGAACTAGCAAGTAGTCGTGTTGCTGCAGAACTAAGTATGCAGCCATGGTCGCAATGTACTGCTGGACTCACTGTGTACTGGTTTTGGGGCGCTCTTCCTCTTGCCTGAAGTTCGTCTACTTCAGCAAACAAAGCGCTGAGGTCGGAGGCGTCAAAGTCGTCCATCTGTCGCAGATCATTACAGGATAAACGCCGCGGACATCAGATCACTGCTGCAATCTTCGTAACTTGTGTTAGGAGTCCTAACTTAGGACCATGAACTTGACGATTGCAGCCTACTGTTGAGCAATGCAGTGCCCTCACGGTCACTAACTCGAATTTGCATGCAGAAAGCTGTCTGTGCACACGTTCGTAATGCAAGTCATGCATGCTGTGACCCAGCACCCATTCAACTAATCAGTTGTAGGCTCTGAAGGTCGTATAACACATGGGCTGACATCACAAGAATCCAATATGTTACCGAGGCCACTTTGACCAGAATTCAGCACTCACTTGCCATGTTGTTGTCATAGCAGCTGCAAGCAGTCATGCCCATGAAAGTGTTCAAGTTTATCAAATGCATCTTGGTCTGGACACATACAGGGCATCATGATGGTTCAGGTAATGTGTATCAAACATCAAGTTTGACTTGTGTGCCCTTGTTGAACCTAGTGCTGTCAAAGGTGCCAGCATGCTGACTGGATTCCAACGACTGCCATGAACTCTGGAGTACGTGTAAGCATAAATATATATATTCTAAGAATGACACATTCCCTTCTGCTGCCTTCCCATTGACATGCTTCGCTAAATTGCAATCACCCTTGACTTTGTTGACAGACTTTTTGTCCCTATGTATGCTGCCAAGCATCAAGCAAGCTCAGATTTACAAGTCGATCTTGATCTGACAGAATCAAAGCTTCACGCTCATGGATTGCCCAAGCTGAGCTAGGCTGACACAGCCAAGCTGAGCTACGCTCAGGGCAACAGGTTGACTACCACGCTGAACTAGACAGAGCCTGACATTCACACTTATTGTGGACTGACGTGTGCCCGTATTCAATCTAGCTGAGTCAGAGCACTGCAAAAGTGGTTGTAGCCGTTTGCTGGGTGTGGGAGTTTGCACAGAAGCTTCTGAATAAGCTCCTCCAGCGACTGCTGCATCAGGGACCCTGGCAATGCCCACAGCTGCTCTGGAAGCTGCCAAACAAATGGCATGACATCCAATCTGTCAAGGAAACACATGGCCAGAGATCCAATCTATCAAGGAAACACATGGCATGACTGGGACCCAGCCACTGGGTTGCGCAAGGGGAGCCTCCCTCAGGGTGTTGTCTGCTGAACCAAGGCCATCACGTCAGGATTCTGCCAAATCTGGCTGAGTGTCAGTGTGCTTGTGACGCACATACACACTGATGGGTTGGAGAAGTAGTGTGAACATGCTTTTCACCAGCTGGTTTGCATGCACATGTGCCTTGATGTCATGCACAGCCGGCATACAGGAGAATTTGTGTGCAAAGTGCAGACATGCTACAGTATAGCTTGGTATTGAGGAAAGAGAGATTGCAAAACAGCATGTGCTGAAGGTTGCTAAAATTGCAGTGAAATGTTTGCTGAGCAAAAAGTGCTGAAGTGGTTAGGAGTTCAAAGTCTTTGGATGAGTTAAACATACCTTGAATCAGATAGAGCAGATCTTTCACTCGGTAACTAGACTCTCTCAAATAGAACAACACCGATCGGTAACTCATCCAAAGACTTTGAATTCCTGAAAGGAGTCTGAGTTCTGCACATATTTGTTGCATTATCTTGGCTAGCCCTCCTACAACTGTTGGCCCTCTGCTGTTTGGGTCAAACAGTCTGACCATTGCTAGACCGCAAACTAATTTATTTGCCCCTTGTACGCCTATCCGTGTTACAGCATACAATCTTCCAAACCAGAACAGCTGCTGAGCAACATTGAACATTGCTCCTGATTTGAAGCCTGATGGTAGTAAATGGTCGCAGCATTACATAATCAAGTGGCCCAACATAGATCCAGATGCTGTATGTTCCTTGCGGTGTTGACAAATAGGGCTCTCATCATCACCACACCGATGAGCTGGCTGCGCCCTCCAGACTAGTTCATCAAAGCCTGCAGATACAGTCTAGACATGGCAAAAGACTTAGCAGCTGTACTTGCCAGTTCACAAACATCCCAGACTACATCAACATCATGCAATGCAGACAGCGTGCAAGACTTAACATCCAAAAGCAAACGTCACCTTTGTACATGTTGCCACGGGTACAAGAACCAAAAGTACATGACAGAGCATGACATCAAAGTTGAAATGACTTGTTGACAGCACACCTGCCAAGAGCCAATCATACAGCTTGAAAGGCTGTAAGACTATCTGCCTGCTGGGATTCAGCTGGGAGTCTCAAGGCCCATTTGGCTGCTTCTCAGCAGCTGTATGCACACCGAGCTCTGTTGCTGCAGCGCCACCTCTGTCTGCTGCCTTGCGCCTCCTCAATATCAAGATGTCGATGGCACTGTGTTGATGGACAGCATCCATTTTGCTTCGTGGTGTGCGCTTGATGGTGAAGTATTGCTCAAACAGGCTTGTGAAACGGCTGTGGACAGCCTCTGATCTTAGCTCATTCACCACAACCACTGCAAGGAAGAAGAGGATGACCATCTACATAGCAACAACTTGCAGAAGCAACTGCAAACACAGCAAGGTTGGCAGGAGATGGCAGAACGAGGTAGCAGAACAAAATAGCATAAGCGGAGCAGCTAGTGTTACAATGCCTGCACCAGGAGTCCAAAATGGTTGCTCATGAAACCTGGACAGCAGCAATCACATTGACTCCCCTAATGCAGGCATGGACACATTCACTCTGTAACAATGCGTTTATGTGCTCTTGCAACGCAGGCATTGGACAATTTTGCCTGGGACAAAACTTTTGCATACTCTGTGAAAATTCGTTTGCAAAGTCTGCTTACTAACCTGTGGATTTGCTGTGGGTCATGGCCAAGACAGTGCGCAGAAAATCCTCGACGATCTGCTCATGATAGACACAATCAGCAGCCAAGACATAATCAAAAGGTGGGTTGACTGGTGCATAATGTTCAAGGTTGCTCCAGTCTAGCTCCTGGACTGCCACATGGCCAGCTGTGTTAGACATCTCTTGCCCTGCAATGCCATGACACCTTTGCACAATGTTGCAAATGCACGCCCTGCTGTTTTACTTGTGTGGCAAAGTCTGTCAGCTACAGACTGTATGTTGAGCTTGCAAGAGAAATGATATTATGGTCATGGCACACAATGGCATGCCATGCATGGCTTGTGCAGACATGCAGTGCTTTCACCTCTAAGAGCAGCTGGAGACAAGTTGTTCTCATAGTTTCTTTGGAGCAAGCTTATGACTTCTGCAGTGTCGGTGACTGTGGTGTCACAGCCAAGCAAAGCAAAAGCAAAGCCGCCCAGGCCCATTCCAGCACCTAGTTCAATAGCTCGCTTGCCCTTGAGTCTGTGTCGTGCAAAATCTCCTTTCTTTGCGTTCTGCATAGTCCACAAGCGTCTTAGACGGAACAATGTCCGGACAGGCTTGCAGTATGACTTCTTCAAACTCAAGACCTCAGCAAGCACCCAGGGATGCAGTGCAGCAGGTGGCTCACTTTTTCCAGAAACTTGGCCAAAACTATGCTGGAGTCCCAGACAGTGGTGCCGAGGTGGTTGGTATTGGGGTTTTGAGCCAAGTGGAGAGTGTTCCTGCAGGAAAATCGCACTGGTCAGCACGGGACGGATCTGCCGCCAGGCATTGCAGCAGGCATTGCAGCCTGACGGTACCTACCCAAATAGCTCTACGTCGACCTGCGTAGAATGATGAGTGTTCCAACGCACCCACGTTTCATCACCCGTCATGATGGAATAGCGATGCAGAGCATTCCAGCGGTATTGCAGCTATGCCGACACCAAGACACCGATTAGTCACAAGCTTTTTTTCAAACTTTTCTGTTTGACCTTGACGGTGCGTTGCGGTACGGCAACTGCAGTGCGTCAGCAGAATTGTGGGCAAATCTGCTGTCCATTGTTTGCTTGGCTAGCGAGGAGGAAGCAAAAGACTGACGCACAGAGGTCATGACTGCTGACAGCCTTTATGATCTGCTCAAGCCCTTGTCTGATGCGGGCCGGGAGATTGCCTCGCAGCAGCAGGGCCTGGCAGACCCAAGCAGTGCAACCCAATCTCCTACACGGATTGGTTCACAAGATGTTTCAGTGATCAAAGCATTTGCTGAGCAGACTGCTGCTCACGCTGCAGTATGGCAAGGCATGCCGCAGGCTGGCATATCCCTCACTGACGTGACACGGTAACACGAAGCGCTTGGAACTAATAATACAACGGCTGGTGTCGGCCACAAGGTACTGGTGACAGACTTGATTATGCCTACAGGTGCTTGAATCAGGCTATGTCACAAGACGTGCAGAGCTCTGGAGTTCAAGCTGCACTGATCTTTTCGTATTTGCTGAAGACGCCTGGATGTCCGGTTGGTGGCTCCTCATATAGTCACTTCTGCATCTCATTTGCCTGCCCAGCTGCATGCAAAGCTTGTACCCGATCCAGCAGTGCCCTAAAAATATTGCTTCCATCTGCTATGCCTTGCTACTACCTAGGCAATCTTGCAAAATGGATATTCAGCTCTAAAGCAGTGTTGTGTGACATGACAGGTGTTGTCGTTTTTTGATGTTGTGACATCTAGCAGCCTGTTGAAGCTTGTCAGGGGACTAACAGCTCCTTTGGCAGCCCCAAAGGGAAAAAAGAAACAAAAGGCAGAAGCTGAAGACATGGATGTTGATGACAATGACGTGGCTGAACGCTCTGCACCACCAGCCAGCAGCATGACGACTCGAGAATGCTGCATTGTCATCAACAACCTGGCAGACCTTTTGCAGCATTTTGGCATCAGAGATCAGCCAGATATAGTGCGCGCAGTAATCGAAACACTTGCACGTGTAACAAGGCACTGCTCAGCAGGTGTGTCTCATGTCGCTTTTCGTGCATATGATTTCCTGCATTCTGTGCATGTGTTTGTCTCTCTGCAAATACACAATTACGATTAACCAGCCAGTGCTGTCACTTGAAAATGCACCTCAAAAAGGCCTGAGCTCTGTTTGTGCTCTTGCAGATGATGTGGTAAAGGCATGCTTCAAGACACTGATGGCGTTATTGCACACAAGGCATGGCAGCGTCAGAGAGCTTTCAGCTGTTGTTCTGCGCCAGATGACACCCAATATTTTGGGTCTGGCAGACAGTGCTGGAGCTGCAGCGTCAAAATCTGTGTCGTCCTCAGCGAATCCCAAGCACATCATGGCCATCAGATCACAAGCCCTGCACTTCACACAGGATGTGGCAAGGTATGATTGCTTTTCAGCCCATGTACATGCTACTTGCTGAAGCAACATGTCTCAAATGTTATCATGCTCATGCTTGCTGATGCTACCCTGCAGCTAGACTACATCCACCTTGTGCCCTAAAGCAACATTGCGCTTGGCCAAACAGTTGGTAATGACATTTCATTAGTTTTTGATTGCCATCTATCAGCCCAGATCATGGATTGTCAAAGGTGTCATGCCATGGACCTGACAGTTGGCGCCATTTGTGCAGGCATAGCAGTGAGAGCTGGGAGGCTGTTGGGGCGCTGGCAAGGCATGTTGTCTTGAAAGCCCCTGATAAGGCTGACTACAGAGCAGTTGCCACTGAAGCTGCTGTGGCCTTGATGTCTCACCTCCCTGTCATGAATCAGCACCAGTTTGTGCTCTTTGCTGCTCGCCTGGCACGCACAGCAAAGGTCAGTCATGTCTTTCAACCTGCCATCCCTTACAACTTACAATGCAACGTACATATGTAATACATACAACTTGCATATGTAAGCTGTGAGTCATGTGGTCTCCTGAAGCATGTTACCACAAGGCAATACTGACCATCAGCACGTTGTGACATTGTGTTTGTAGGTTGAATCGTCGTCATGTTCATGGATGCTGTGTACACTGCAGAGCTGCAGCATGCTATCCAACAAAATCTCAATGCTGCTGATGTACAGGTTAGTCAGAGATTGCTGGCTGTGGAGCTGGCTCCAGTATTGCTGCAAACCTTTCAGGACCCCTTTGCACCCAGCCCGGCCATGGGTCTGGCCACCCCAGCCTCCCTGCAGGTCTCTGTCCCCACACTGCAATCCCAGCTTGCAATGCAACATAATAACAATAGCAACAATAACAATAATAATAACAATAATAATAATAATAATAATAGTAGCAACAACAACAGTAACAATAATAATAATAATAGTAATAATAATAACAACAACAACAATAATAATCATCATAGTCATCATAATCATAATCATCATCATAAACTCGCTGTCCAGCCCATGATAAGCTACACAACATGTGGCCTACTTTTCCCTGACATCAGCTGCAGATGCACCATGCCTGAGCTAGAGTTTCATAAAGGGAAACAACAAATGTGCAAGAAGCTGTGAGTGCAATGTCTGAAAGTACCCAAGTACGTTGCAAGATCTATCTAGGAACCTGCATGGTGCAATACATCTTGCAGCAGAGCAACTGCATTGTACAGCAATGCCTGAAGCAGAGACAATCATTCAGCGGCATGCATCAAGCTGGAGTGGATCTGAGGTTTGGTAAGACTGTCAATAACCTGATCATACTCAACTGCTGGTCACAAAGCTTTACTGTCTGTCTAGGTGTCTGGGGCCAGTGCATCTGAAAGTATGGCAGGCAGCCCAGCAAGATCCTCTGATGAGGCCTCTGCCATGGACTGTGACAGCCCAGGCTCTGCACCAAGCACTGTACTCCCTGCTGGTACGTCCCAACCACTACACATTACGCACATGCAGAAAAGAAAAGACTAGACCTTACGGCAACAATTTAGTGAGAAGCCAAGTATCATACCGGGCTGCCCAATGCGCACATGCACAGTACGCACACCTGCCTGCATGCTGCTAGCATCAAGAGCACAGGACAAGCGGATACATCAGGATCTGTCCAGCTTGTAGACAATCACTCTTGTAGGGAGACTAGCACATGCTATCGTTCAAGCTTTGTGTTCACAGGGACAGAATGTGCGCAGACAATTGTCATGCAGATGGAACAACATCATCTAGACCCTCTGCTTGCTCAGCACTGCACACACAGCATGACACAGTGTTTCTAGCAGACATCCTGCAGGTCTCTCCTTGACTGTACGCCAAGCTGATCTTGAGAAGCGCTAGCCTCAACATGCATCATTGCTGCAGTGCCGGCTGAGTGTGGTCCTCCAGCCACGTGGGGTCAAGTCTGCATTGCTATGCTCATCCAGCGGGCATCTGACAAAGCAGCTGCTGTGCGTGGCAGAGCCATCAGCAATCTGGCCAGCATCATTGAGCACTGGTGTGCACAGACACACGGCCCCATGACAGCCAGCCTGGCTCAGTTCAGACAGGTGCACATCCACACACACTCACACCTGCTCTGGCTATGTTCTTCAGGGATTCAATACTGCTCTGCGGAGACTGTGACATGAGGACATAACCCTATGTTTCTGAATGAGTTTGGAATTTTGATACCTGGCAGACAAGTTCCATGTGGCTAGGTATATGTTGATATGCTGCTTGGTTATGCAAAGCTTTGCATGCTTACCTCTTGCTGGGCGGCCTTCTGGACCATTCCCAGGATGCGGGTAGGTAACAAACCCACATCAATAGACTTGTGCTTGACAAATGATTGTGTTGCAAGCTGCTGCCAGATGGGTCAAGCAACATCAAGACAAACTTGCATGTGACTGGTGCTGCAGGCCCTGTCGCTGGGGTATGCTGTGCGCATGCAAGGAGGGATGCCAGGGCGCACCCCTGCTATCATCACCCCACCCTTCATCTCCCCTGCAGGGTCTGACAAGCCCGGGGCCACCCCTATGAATGATGCCACCCCTGAGGTGAGTCAAGTGTGACTGCACAAGTGTCTTACAGTGTGCTGCCCAATAAGCTGAGATGGTGTGGTGAAATTGCACGTCTCTTGTCTTGTGTTGAGTCGATCGCTTGTTTGGGGCGCTGCTAGTGGTAGCTTTGGTTGCAAGCATAAGCAGCCGAACACGGCAGTTGGGTCATATTTGATCAAACGCTTACAGAGCTTGAGCCCACAAGATGTTGCTACTTGTCACTAGACAGTCAAGTCTTTGCTGGCTTGCAGTGTCACACCCACCCTATATCCACGGGGCCTCATCTGCAGAGGGGTGGCCTGCACAGGCAGCTTCTGGAGAACGCCTACCAAGGAGCAGCACGGGCTCATGACTTACAGCTGGTAGGCCCTCATTGGCAGCTTGCAGCGCAACAGACCCTCATTGTACCTGTTGTGCTGCAAGCTTGCTCTTCAGTCTTGCCTCAAAGCAATCTGATGTCCAGGCTATGCATTATTGTACTGACCTGTTATGGCAGCAACGACTGGCCTTTGCATACTTGCTTGCAATGACAGTCTGTTCAAGTCAAAACTTCCAGCAAGGTTTAGGCTGGTGGCGCATCGATTACAGGATGTGGAGGTGCTGGTTCACATGGCACGGCGGCGCTGCATGGATGACAAGGCAGCGGTGCGCAAGGCAGGCTTGCAGCTGCTGGAGGCCCTGCTGATGATGCGGGCTCGGGGCGCTGGAGGGGCAGATGTTGAGCTGCCCGCTGAGCAGGACATCCGTGCCTTGGAAGCAGCCACTGCTGATGCCCTAGTACGCCCTGCCTGGCTTCCCTGCTTCTGACTGCTATTGCACGATGTCTGTTTCAGATTCTTTGACCGTACACTTTCTTGCGTCTGGTGCACAAGTCTTTAGGCATGCGCAGCCTGCCACATCATGCATGACCTTGCTGGTGAGCATAGTGTGAGTCTGCATGGGGTGTGTGCATCTTGATCCCTAGCACAGAGTGGTTCTGCATCTGGTGCTGGTGCTTGTAGTAGTGAGCAGTAATAGTAGTAGTTAGTAGTATTAGTAAGCAGTAGTAGTAGTAAGTAGTAGTAGTAGTAATAAACAGTAGTAATAAACAGTAGTAGTACAAAGAAGAGTTGGCTGGCTGCAGGTGACTGTGAGGCGCACTGGACTGCTGGCGGTGTCTCGCCTGCTGCGTGAGCTGCCCAACCAGACTGCCGTCACTGAGCTGTGGGTGCGTGCAGCGCTGCCTATGGTAAGCCATGCTGCCCTATCATGTTGTGCCATGATCCTAACCAGATTGTGCCATCATCCTAATCAGATTGTGCCATGATCCTAACCAGATTTTGCCTTGATCCTAACCAGATTGTGCCATCATCCTGACCAGACTACCCTTAATGCAGAAGTTGTGCAGGAGTTTGCTTAACTCTTGACTTATTTGTGACTTCATGCACTGTGTCAATGGGGTACATCATTTCTACGCCGCCTGCCTCTGACATGGACATGTCAAGAATGAACTGCACCTCGTGAAAAATGGAGTGTTGCAACATGCAATGACTCCGTGCTGCTTGACACACTGACCTCAGCAACGAGTACGGAGCTGCGCATATGAAGCTTTAAGCTGAAACACTCAGCTGCAATTTGCAAGCATAGCATGCAACAGTCATACACATACAAATGAAGTGGACAGCACCAGCCTATGGTATGTGCACACAGTACGTGACATTCAAGAAGAGATGAAACTTGCACACTTTCCATGTTGATGTTTTCATGGAAAACTCATTTGGTGGATGATGAGTGCGTGGCAAAGATTTGCACACTAGTTGCCTGCTGCGCAGGCAAGAGATGTAGAAGCGTCTCTGCAAGAGCAGCTGCTGGAGCAGTTTCATGACCTGGTGTTGGCCCGGGCAGTGACTGCTGGCAGCACAGGGCGGTCTGAAACTGCCCTGGCTGCAGCTACAGATGCGGCTGCACTGCTCAGACCCATCCTGGCTGTTCTGCCTGCAGCAGGGGCGGCAGGAGCAGCCTGTTTAGGCCGTGCCTGTGCTGCTCTGCACGCCAAGAAGCGCCTGAAGGGCAAGGCTGTTGCCACAGGCCTACAGACAATGATCCAGCAACTGACTGCCCAAGGTGAAAGCCACGTTCTCTGCAGACAGATACGCAGCATGTGTACTGCGCCTTGTGCTTGATGTCCAGGACTGCATCGTAGCATGTGTACTGCGCCATTGTGCTTAATATCCAGGACTGCATCGCTGCTGAAGAGGTGAGCAGACCGGCAACAGCTCATTAGGTCCTGTTCACGTCTGGTGGCTCTGCAGCTTGAGGAAGACATGTACCTGCTTGACACTCCAGCTTTTTACTTGGTGCAGAGGGCAACTGTGGCAAGGAGGTGTGTGGTGCATGGATGGTGATTGTTGAGGTGTCAGTTCAGGACCCTGCAGCCCCTTCCTGGGAGTTCCTCCAGGTCTGCTGCCCTCACCCTGAGCTTACCAATTCTGTTAGACTACAACTCTGTCACTGCATGTGACTGTCTGTAATGCTGATGACCATGATGATCGTTGGAAGACACCAGCTTGTTAGCCTGCGTGCACCAGTATTGCAAGGCATGGTCACCTTGACTGCCTTGCTGTGCCACGGTCTCATCAAGCTGACTGCAGTTCTAACCCACATCTGCAGACCATCTCTGCAGGCAGGCAGGTGATGCCTCTAAGTCTCAAATATTCATTTGCATCACAGCCTGCAGACCCAATACTCTGCAATCTTGTGTACTGTGCATGATGTCCATGTAAACCCCTTGTTAGTCAACTAGGCAGCTGTTGGCTTGCATAGAGAAGCTCACCTGGCTGTATACAATACAGGAGTCCTGGAATCAGTTGCAGCAGCAGGATAGTGGAGGTGAAGCAAGTGCAAGTGGCGGCGATGGCACCCTGCTACTGCGAGTCATTGCAAACTCAGCAGCACGCTTCCCAGCTGCACAGGCTGCTCAGCTGGCTGCAGACCTGCTCAAGGTCAGCTTGTTGCCTGCCATCAGCTTGCCTGCTTCCCATGGTCCACCCCACAGGGGAGCCCAATATATACCTCATCCTCGGGCTGTTCTTTCATCACTGCCACACGGCTTATTTCTTTCCTTTCTTTTGTCCTCTGTTATTTGCAGCTAACGAGTACATACAGCATGTTCCTACCTTGACATATCTGATGCAGGCAGTGGAGAGGTTTGGGCTGAGTCCAACAGCAGCTGCTGCCCACATTGCAGCTCTGGCTCAGCTCACTGCCTCAAGAGGTGAGGCCAAAGTAAGTGACTCAGCAGCAGCCAGTCAGAAACCGCCACATACCACAGCCTGGGGTAGCATCGTGCTCCAGGGTGCTGAGGAAGAGCTAGGGAGGTTTGTCGAACAGGTGCCAGTGCTTTCCTCTGTAGTATCCTGAATCCTGCTCATGGCACCCAGCAGCTGCTGCCAAGTGCAAATGGACCTTGCTTGGCAGACATGCCAACAGTGCTAATCCACTGCATGCTTGAGCAAGGGGGACATGCACAGAAACTGCTCTGTAGAAATGATTGCAAGTGCATCCTGTGGAGGAAGCGTCGTCCTTGTAGTTGCTGACAAAACCAGGATGCCAAGGTCATCCCTGGCAGATGCTTTCTTACGTCCCCTGGCTGCAGGCTGGCCACTGAACTGCGCCTTATATTTGATGTGCACAGTCAGTCATGACATTTGCTTGGCATTGCCTCTGTGGGGCTCTCAACCTTGATGGGCTGAAGACACAGCACATGGTATAGCTCTGCAACCGAGCTCATTGTGATACAATGATTCTATGTGCGAGTTTTGGTGTGTGCCCAATAGCACTAAGCCAGTTACCTCTATAAGCATCACCCTGTAACATCTCAGGTGGGTGATGCCAGCTTGGAGAGCAAGCAGGAGAGGCGGCACGGCATGACTGGCCCTGAATGGAGGGTGGCCACTGCCCTTTTCACTGCTGGAGAGGTAACCACAAATATCTGTGTATTCAAATAAAGCATGCAGCTCCTTGCTGACTGGCGAACACATGGCGTCAGTATGGCCTCAAGTACAAGTACGAGTGGCAGCTGACAGTGCACTATACATCAGTATAGTATGCATATACCGTATCTGTATATCCTGTCTATAGGTGCTATTTGCAGTCATGCCAAAGTGCTGAGCAAGAAAAAGGTGAGCAACTAAAAGCAAACAAAACGGCCTCTGTAGTGTCATACAATGAGATGATGGTCATGCACCCACATCAGTAGAAAAGGCACCACCCAGCATTATGGGATGTCAGATGCACACACAAGCGTGCTGAGTGGCTATGGCTGTTGATGCAATTGACTGCATCAATCAAAAGTTGCAAAGCAGCTTCATCTGCAGCTTCATCTGCAGCTTCATCTGCAGCTTTCTGAGGGCGCTCAAAGACTGCACTGTCCAGGCCAGGCAGTAAGTATCTGCTGGAGCTTCCTCAAAAAAAAGGTTTCCAACAGAGCTTTAGAACACAAAAAGGAGAAGGGACGTCCAAACACATATGCTCTGACATGCGGTGGTGTGCAGGTAGCGCTGCTGAGGCAGGGCAAGGCTTCTGGAAGGCTGGTGGTGCTGGTGCAAGCCCTCACCACCCCCACCCTTGTTGCAGCAGCTGCGGCAGATTCCCAGCCGGCAGGATCCTTTGTGCAGGGCACTGATGTGCCAGCTGTCATCCAGGTCATCCACCTTCTACTGCACCTACTGTTTGTAGCAGAGGCTGCATACTTACAAAGATAGTGGCTTGGTGCTGTAAGGCACACAAGACCAAAGCCAGCGTGAAGATAAGAATGTTAGCATCTGTTGCTTTGGTTTTGTATAGCTGCATCCCAGCAGGAATCATAATCAGGATGACAATGAAGTATTATGCCACAGCTATGTCATACCCTAGGCACACTGCTACCTTGTTGCACTTCTCCGGCTTAAACCTCTGCCCAGGGGTTGCATGCAAGCTGCTGTTGCATCCACTGATGCACTTCGCCGGCTTACACTCCTGCCCAAGGATTGCACGCAAGCTGCTGTGCTGCCAATGTTTGTCACGTAAGAAGCCACTGCAACTCTGTTTTGAGCCCAAGCTCTTTTCTATAAGAGGTTCCTTTGCCATGCTGATACAAGACAAATCGTGTGGTTTGCATTGTCATCAATATCCTAGCCCACATGGCGCAACAGTATCACAATGTCTTGGTCTCTTTGCAGTCTGGTGACATTCTGTGACTATCAAATCATCAACTGCCTGGCAATATGCAGGCTCATGCCTGGGTGGCGCTGGGCAAGCTGTGTCTCACAGACGAGCCCCTGGCCAAGAAGTGCGTCCCCCTCTTCGTGCAGCAGCTGAAGGCAGCCAAGGCCCCTGCAGTGCGCAACAACATCATGGTGGCTCTGGCAGACCTGTGTGTGCAGTACACGGCATTAGTGGACACTCACCTGCCTCGCCTGGCTGCCTGCTTGACAGACCCCAATGAGCTGGTGCGCAGGCAGGCACTGGCCTTGCTTGCAAACTTGCTGCAGAAGGTAAGCTTGGGTTTTGCTCATGCCGTACAGTCACAGTGACAATGCTCTGACAGCTGGATTCAATGGCCACATGGTGAGTCCTTATAGGTAGTGATTGTGATGAACTACTCTCCTGGTGGCTGTTTGTAACACTCGGGGATGCAGGTCAGGCATGAGACCACCACCAGTATGGGGGCTTGCCTGGATCTTCATTTAGACTTGTTGACTCCCTATGAAAGCCATGGGAGCTCTGGGTGTTGAGCACTTACAGCTTCAGCAAGACTCTCAGCCTGAGCCTGAGTGTGTGAGTGAAAGTGTGTTGGGCTGCAGGACTATGTGAAATGGCGGGGACCCCTCTTTCATCGCTTCCTGCTTGCACTGGTGGATGACTCCCCCAGTGTGTGTGCCCTGGCAGAGTACCTGCTCACTGACACCCTTGCTTCAAAGGTACACTGCTCAGTCTGTCCTGCCATGTGTTTGAGGCTTTCATTACGGCACTCAGCAGTTACTTTGGCCTTGTTGGCTGGCGGTCATTGAGCATGCTTCCAAGACTGTGTCTGTCCCAAATGACTTTTATGTGTGGAAAGGTATGCGTCAGCTTCATGCAATACCTTTGTCTGCCTCTCTCATTTGGCCGTGGCAGCACCAAGGTCAAAGCCCATGTCAGGGGTCATCTTGGTTGCCTGTGTTGCATTGCTCCTGATCTGTGCTAAGCCAGCTGATGTGCAGGCACCGTTGTTGGCGTACAACCACTTTGTGGAGGCGCTGTTTGTGCTGAATGACTGTCGGGCTGGCTTGCATGGGGGTGGCAGCGCAGCCCTCATCTCTGACACAGACATGGCTGATGCAACAGAAGGCAACTTGGCACAGCTGAAGGGCTCTGACTCTTCAGCCAGAGCCAAACGAGAGGCCATCTACAGGTCAGCTGACACATGCTGAGTCAAGATTTTCCCTTACATGCGCAATTAGGTCTTCCTTGCGCTTTGAAGTTGAGTGACACTGAATCAGGTTATTGCTGGGATGCCAGATCAGTACTGAAGGTGGCTCTGCAGAAACACAGATGTATTGCTCTCATTCTGACACCGCTGAAGGGAATCAGTGCGGCTGTTGAATATGATTTGGCACGTGCATGTCAGCTGAGACTACATCTAGCAACAAGTGTATGGCTGAACTGACAGCCCTGCTGTTAGACAAGCTGGAAGGGCATGAAGGGCACCATGCATCAGATGATGATGCTGATATTGCAAATACAGGAGGTATCAAACCTCAACAGGAACATCAAAAACGTAACACAGATGTGCAACGAAAATGAATGTTGTCACTGTGACAGTAAGCATGGCTTTGTTGTGCACAGAGCACTGCTGCAGCGCATGGCACCAGAGCACAAGTTTGCGACAGCAGCCAAGCTGTGTGGTGAGGTGCTGGGCGGGGTGGCTGATGGGCTGCTACCCCTACACCAGTGCGAAGAGGTCCTGGGAGATGCTTTGCGCTGTCTGGCCTCCAAAGACATCAAGGTGCAATTCAGAGACCCTTGTGGAAACCATGTTGCTCCTCATGACCAGGAACATCAGTGATGCTCTTTTGTAGCTTGCTGCAGCTTGTCATACCAGTACCGGCTGATCAGGTGTCCCCAGCACTCAAGTCGCAGCTCATGTGTGCAGTTACTGCCATGCCGTTTATAGCTGTATGGCAGCCAGGGTAGGATTCCATGATAGATTGGATCTCAGATACACATTCCCAAGGATGCACTAAGAACAGCCAGGGTAGGATTCAGCAAAGTGACTCATGGCAGTTGTCAGGTCAAGCTATGTACGTCAGGTTAAGCTATGGTCTAGCTAAGCTATGTGATTGCAGGTGTCCACGTCTAGGCAGGCAGCTAGTGAGGAAGAAGACCCAGCAGCTGTGGTCGGCGCAGCAAAGGGCCGCCTGGTGCGTCCTGCTTTTGCATGACTTACATGTGCCTCTGTGGCCTATGCATACGTGTTGGTTGGCATGAGTGCAGCTAAAACACACCTTGACATGCATGCTTTCTGATAGGTCCACAAGAAGGCGATTGCTGATGTGAGCAAGATGGGTTGTGACGTGAGCATGCAAAGTCTGTGATTTGCTCGTGGTTGCAGTCAATTATTTGCAGTAACTCTGCATCTGTGATGCACCGCGTCCTGCTGATTGACCATTGAGCCAATCAGCATCAGACTGGCTGCTGCAATGGCGAACAGGCAACTACTTTGCAACACAGTGCTGTAGCACCATAGTGCAGTGTCCTGTGGTCGGTCAGTGACATCATATCAAGGCCAAGGGATGGGCGTGGATACAAGCAAGCCTATGAGACATGCAGGTGTCAGCTATGATGAAGAAGCACCTTGTAGAGGGAGTGGTACCGGTTCTGATAGAATTGAAGCGTAATCTAGAAGGGCTTCGCCATTGGCTGCTGGGAGACCTGCTGACTTGCATCAGGGCTCTTCTCAAGGACCACAAGAATGAGGTCAGTCTGCAAACTGTGCATGCTGAACCTTGCAACAGCTTCAATCGGTGATGCTCTCTGTGTGTAGATCAGCCATTAGCAAACATTTCCAGACGAAACGGCAAAATGCGTGATCCGGGAATCGAACCCGGGTCTGTACCGTGGCAGGGTACTATTCTACCACTAAACCAACCACGCTTCATGATTCATGTCCAAACATCGTTTTTGCAACATACTATCCAATTTGTAAGCAACTCCTAGAGCAACTTTGCCATGCATCCTCTTGATTGACCTTGCAGATCGAAGACATCCTGGTAGGTGACAAGCAACTGGCCAAGGAAATTCTGTATGACATGAGACAAGCTGAGCTGGCTAAGGAGGGTGATGCAGTGACAGCTGTGCCACAAGGGCCTGCTGTGCAACAGTCAACAGGGCCGCAGTCTGCAGACCAAGCAGGGCCCTCAGGGGGAGGGTCCCCTGCTGTGAGGGTGGGACCAACAGCAGCATCTCCTCGTCCTGGACTTGTGCCCAGAGGTCAAGCAGCCACTAGGCACAGGCAATCCAATCTCAGGCGCTCTTCCGGTGAGTCTTGAGTACTCGCTTTTGCAAAAGGTTGCAGAGAAGCTTTGCCAACCATCAGTGCACCATACACAAGTATCTGAACCTGCTGAAGAGTACAGGTGATGTCGACATTCCAAACAAGAGAAGCACAGCATTACTTATAAAGTGCATGGTGCACAGCTCCCATCATGCGCATCAGTAGTGGTGCTTGCGCCAGTTGCAGCAAATGACACACTGGTATGCATGATCTTGCACTGTTGCAATCCTTGATGTTGCCACCTAACAATTGTGGTAACACAAAGCATACAATGTGTGTACAGGCAGTGGGGCAGCAGGCATTTCAGCTCAGTCCCCTATCACAGCCCAAGTCCTAGCTGCAGCAGGACAGGGTCAAGCCCTGCGTCGTAAGTCGCGCTTACAGCACGTAACAGCAGCTGAGTCACAGGCCAGTCCATCTGGCTTGCCTCAACAGGCAACCCCAGGAGGTGCTGCCAGTCAAGCAGAGGGCTTGGGGCAGACACCCAGGGGCAATGGGGTTGCCCTGGCAGGGGAGGGCAGCACCCCTCGCACTGGTGGTGGGTCTGTGTACATGACCCCTCCCACTGGCTCAGCCCAGCGACCAGCAGTGAGACTCCATCTGGCAAAACCACACTACATTGGCTCACTGTTTCTGCCTTTAGTGCCCAGCTGCATTGCATGCATCCAAGCTGCCAAGCATACTTACATACTCTCTCATACTCGCTTCTGGTCATTGTCAGGGCATTGTCTTCTTGGCCACATTGACAGCAGGCTCTTGTCAGTAAGCAAGCACTCAAGCCCTTTCAAAGCTGCTTTCGGTTAACGTCAAGCATGAAACAGCAACATCTGCACCTCTTGGCAATAGCGTGAGCTGCTGTTTGCTTGCAGTCGCGCATGAGGCCAAACAGTCCAGCAGTGGGGGGCACTCCTGTTTCAGTGCCACGGCTGCGTCAGACAGCCGCCAAAAAATCACTGCTGCATGCACACAGTAGGGCAGCTGCTGCCACAGGTAAGACGTCTACAGATACTTTAGACTGTGCAGGCAGTGTTGTTACTGGTCCATTGATCCATTCATGCTGCATCCTGTATGACTTATGGCTTTCATACCACATGGGCCAGGATTGATGCAGGCTGTGTTGTTGCTGGTCCATTGATTCATCGATGTTGCTTTCTGTATGACTTACGACTCATACCATATTGGCCAGGATTGATGAGCCTACACTTATGACATGAGTGTGAAAAGGCTGCTGCTGGGAGTCACATTGCAGAAACACTGAGTCATTTGGACTAGGTGATCTGTTTGCAGGGACAGGTGCTTCAGTGCAGCATGAGACTGATGAGAACGTTGATGAAGCAAACAGGCCAGCAGATGTGCAGCTTGACAGTCCAAGCAAGGTGGGCTCAAGCAAAGCCAAGTGGAATGTCCAGCCTAGCGTTGTTGCGACTGCAAAAGGCAAGCAAAATGCCAACAAGGCATCTGATGGTGAGCAGAATGCCAGCAAGGTGGCTGTGCCCACAAAGCATGCTGGGTCGAATGAGACAGTGACACAGTCAAGGCGAAGCACCCGGTCTAGCAAAAGGAAAGGGTGATAATCAGGCTAAAGCTCACGTTCCAGACATGGTCATGTCTAAGCAAGTTATCATGAACAAATGTTGCCTGCTGACCAAAAGCAGCACACCGATGCCGGCAGATGTTGCTGCTTAAACACAATTTGTGCATTCAAGAGGTTCAACGGGACAGTACTGTACACTTGTGGCTATAGTGAGTTATTGATTATGCAGCAACGTGAACCTCCTGCTATGGTACACAATTGGCAATGTCCACATAAGGCAGCCAGCACCTCAGCAAAAACCATTATGGCTGTCAAGATACAGCTTTAACAGTCAACAGTCTGTCCAGCATTATAGTATACACAACAGCAGCTTCAGCATAGTTTGCATGTCTATGCAGTCAACAGCACAGGATGCCATGTAGCATTCCAAGCCTTGACGCGTCGCCTCATAGCTCCATCCTCATCAGCACTAGTGGGAGTGGCACCTGAGGCCATTGCTAGCTCTGTTTGCACAGTTGTGGCTGTTTCAACCTGACCACTGTGAGATACAATGGCCTTCTCAAATGTTATGGGCGAAGGTTGTGCAATGCACTGTGTAAGTTTTCTGTCAGCAGAAGCTCCATTGCTGACGAGTCCCGGCTTGCCCGCATGTACATCAAACCAAAAAAGAGTGTCTCTAGACAAATGAATGACTCGCACACTTTGCAGTGCACCTGTGCCACCACAATTCACAGCAGTGGCACCAAATCCTCCCTGCAAGCACAGACCTAGTCACCATGATATTTCAGATGTCATGACAAATTGACTGCCACAATCAGCACACAGACATGTTTTGCTGAGACAGCAACATGCTACCAGGAGTGCTCAACCACCAAATACAGCAATAGCGCCTCAAGACAACATGCGACAGAACACAATACACTTGTTGTAAAACCCTGCTCACTCTGATCTTTGTCTCCACAACAGACAACACCCCCATGCCAGCTTCCTTGCCTGTGACCATTGGCCATTGCTGCAGCTGCTTGGTGATGCCTGCGGCTGCTAGGGTGACCAGAGGGGTGAAGAGGTGCTCCAGTCCAGCAGCATGGCATTGCAGCTTGCACCCCTCAACTGTCACCCTGCCCCGGCGGTGCAGGATGCAGTTGCTGAGGGTGGCTTTGATGGTGAGATTTGCTACTTTGCCAGTTGACCTACACAAGGTAATCAAGGTGTTGCTAATTGCCGTCAGCATGCTCAGCATGCATGGAGTAACAGATTGCTGATGTGCACAGTGACAGACAAGGGGGCCCAGCACGCCACAAAGTGGCTGAGCTGTAACAACATGTATGCAATGCAAGGCATGAGATGAGTGGTTACTATCTTTCAGCTTTGGGCCCAGCACCTAAAATCCAGTGCTGCTTCTGGACCCTTGGGACACACCAGAAGGGTGTCCTCTGCAACATTTCCAGACCCTAGCAGCTTCAGGGGCCAAAGAATGACAACGTCATGAGCGGCATGCATCTGTCCAGCTTCCAACACTATGGTATCTCCCGCTCTGCAGCACACAAGGGAATGACACTAACGCTCTGCATGATGAGCAAGGGTCTGCCATTTGTCAACCACCAATAGATGCTCATGAAAGCTGTATGGAGCCGTTGTTGTGCTTGGCAGACCAAGACTGTGGGGCAGCAGAGTGTATGTTTTGAAACTTGATTCAGAGAAGACCATGCACACCCACCTACTGGAAAGCACAGCAGCTTGCAACGTGGGCAGAACTCGTCTGCCAATGTTCAGTTTCTGCTCCTGCGTCTCATGCTGAGTGACAAGCACCGACAGCCTTGCATCAGTTGTCAGCTGCTTGAAACGCTGCATCGCACAAGACCTAGTCAGTATAGCACTTAGTTAGAGTAGCAACTGCCTCTTGTCTGCAAAAACCAAGCGCAAAGAGCATTGTGCTGTAGCACACTTACTTTGCAGGTCGCTGCTACACTGAACAGGTCAGGTAGAGGTGTCAGCCTTTTCAGGACTTGTAGCAAACAACCGTCATCTAGATCACTGATATGCCGCTGATTACGAGCCTGTGGACAAAAAAAGACTTTGATCAGTCACATGTACGCAATGCCAGAGACGAGCAAAGCTACGCAAAGGCATGCAGCCACTTCTCCACACCTTCTTTTTGGACCGTAGACAGTCTTCGTGTTGTTCACAATCATCTGTTCTTGCTCGCTTCATTCGATAACTTAAATGGCTTGCATCTGCAGTTTGCTACGCCGGTGAGCTGCACACCGCGAAAAACTTCTGTGTGAGTCACGAACAGATCCTCTGAAGAGAGGGCTCACGCCTTGCAACGGGAAAGCAACAGGATAGACAAATTCAGAAGTTGGTTGCTACAATTCTTGCTTAATCATAACTGCTTGCTTACGAGCGCTGTGATCATGACCTGTCACCCATGCCCTACCATACCTGCGAGCGTTATGACACTACTGGTGTGGCTATGTCTCTATTGGTGTGTGGCGTGTCGTCGTCGGATATATACGAACCTTCGTGGTTCAGGAGGTAGCAGGCAGACGCTTGCAAATTCAGCGATGCATACGACACTACAGAGCACACAGCGGCTTTGTCGGTCGCAAGGGCTGAGATCACAGTCGGTCAACGCCAGAGCCCCTTGCTTTTCCTACAGTCCAAGGCTGCACACCTTGTGTAGGGGACACTTGCGACACTCAAGTCGTCAGTTCTCTGCACACACCAGCTTAGCGGGCCGCAGCCCGCAAGTATGCCGGGCATCTCAGCCAGAGGCCAGTATAGACCAAGACTCAGATTTGGTTGGGGAGGACGCAGCGTTCTTTGATTGATGGAAAAGCAGACAACCAAATCCTGGACTTTGTTCACGGGCCTGTTGCTAGGCGTTTTGGGGCTTATATATGTGGTGAGGCCTGCCACCCTACCACACAGGCATCTGGGCTTTTGTATCCGCTTGCTGCTTTTACTCAAGTGCCTTCGCATTGTGTGCAGACATGGGTGGATCCTGACACAGGTGCCGCAAATAATTTCCTTGACTCTCTCAAAGGCATCTCCAGCAATCCTGAAGTTGTGATGCTTCTCATTCTTGGCGTGTTTGCTGCCTCGCACAGTGGCCTAGCATACCTTAGACCCTGGGGTAAGCTGCATGGGCTCAACACCCCCACACACATGTGCGTACTTGCCAACTGCATTGCAGCCTTTCTGGTCTTCCCGCAAGCACCAGATGCAGGTCCAAAGCTTTCATCCCTTGTGCTTTGAACATTCAGCTTCCAACAGTATCAGGCTGCTTGCAAGAGCTCTGTCTTTCCTGCTGAGGGTGGCATTGCAAATCTGCAGGTGAGGACCTCATCGGTGCTAGAGCCTACAGAGTTATTTTTGCGCTAGTCAGCTTACCCCTAGCAGCTTTAGCCCTGGTGTATTTCATCAACCACAGATATAGTGGCACGCCCCTGTGGAACCTGCGTGGTGTGCCTGGTATCCATCATGTGGTCTGGATACTGAACTTCATCTCTTTCTACTTCCTGTATCCATCTACCTTCAACATTTTAGAGGTCAGAATCTCCCATGCCATGAGGCCCTGCAAATGCAGTTCACCTCATAAGTCATGCCATGCTGTGCCCAATGGCTAGACATCAGCATGATTGCCATCTGCAGTTGACATGCATAGTCTGCAATCCTGTTTGCATGAGCTGAACCCACACCTCCTGCCTCATTAGCCTTGCCCTATCATCATGTAGCTTGGCAACTACTGTTACTCACAGCCTAGGAGATCTCAAAGCACAGGCAAGTCCTCACAACCAATATGTCAGGTCCAAAGTCAGCATGGCAAAGACACTCACCGTGCAAGGGACTGTTTGTGTGCAGGTAGCTGCTGTTGACAAGCCTAAGGTACACTTGTGGGAGACCGGAATCACACGCATCACACGGCATCCCCAGAACACAGGCCAGCTCATTTGGTGTCTGGGCCACTTGCTGTGGATCGGCAACAGCTTCATGCTCACCACTTCAGCAGCCTTGGTGGCACATCATGTATTTGCTTGCTGTCATGGGGATTTCAGGCTAGAGAGGAAGCATGGCAAGGTGAGTGCAATATTTGTGCTGTTGGCCTTTTGGCTTCTGTGCACTTACGGGTTGCTTGTTTAGCTTATGTGACAATTGTGCAATTGAGCACATCCAAACATATTTGTCTGTTCGCTACACATGGTAGGACGTATGATGTATACATGTTGACATTGTTGCTGCTGCAACAGGCTTTTGAGTCAGTGAAGGCCCGCACCAGCATTGTGCCTTTCCAAGCTATTTGGGAAGGCAGGCAGAAGCTTCCTTCTTATTACTACAGGGAATTCTTCAGGGTGCCTTATGTAGCTGTGACACTGCTTGCGTTTGGAACATATTGGGCCCACCCACTGATGCAGTCAGCCAGTCACTGGCTAGGCTGGTGATTGCTGCATGTCTGGATCGCTTTTTACATGAACATACTAAGTACTGTGCTTGACCCTCTCTCTGTGCACTGCCAATGAACGAATGTTGTCCAACGAATGAAACGCTTGCCTCCATGTTCTGCCCTTGTTGTCACAGTACTGAATAGACTTGTTTCCACATGTTTAGCAGCAAAATCCACTAAAACCCTTGACAAATCAAAGTTGAGTGATGTCTTTGAACAATCACAATAGTGCGATGTAGGAGAACAAGTATCAGAAAAGGCCCTGCTCACTGTTGAGAGTCATGCACTCAGGATTGCATCTGTCAATGGCGCTGCACACAGGACACTTAAACAGCTTTGCTGGAGCTGTGTCTGCTGCTAGAACTGCCCATACAGTTTCACCAACATCTGCGCAAGCAGGTGCTCAGCTGGTCATGCTGGTGATTGATGCCTGCATGCGCTGCAGCTCGTATATATGAGCTGTGTTGACATGGGTCCAGAGTCAGACCATGGCAGCCTGCCAGCACCAATCAAGCTTGAAATGGCCCTTGCACTGTTGCAAAAAAAGTCTTCAAAACGTCACATGCAGCCTCTGCTGCTGCGGCGGTCATCAAAAGCCGACTCGTGCGTAGAAATGCGTCAGTAATCTTCAAAAAGCTCAGGGTGTTTTTCGTATAGCTCTCGACCTGCAATTCATGAGTGGTCCAGGCAAGTATTGCAGCAAGGGCACATGCAAGCTATAACAGCACCTGTGAGTGATGCTTTGCCGTTGTTGATATCTTCCTGCCGTTGTTGCTCAGCAAGCATTTTTTCCTGAACCAAGATCATGGCCGTCGCTGAGTGTTTACAGATCATTAACGAGGTCTACAAAAGCTGTGCTGCTGCACCTACCTGCTCCTTTTCCAGATCCCTCTGCTCTTTCCATCGCTTAAACTGATCGGGAGTGAGGTGCGAAACAGGAAGACCTGGCATTGATGCCGCTTTCTGCGATAATCCCATGCATATGCACACTTTCCTGTTCGCAGTGCTTCGTATATTAGTCATTATTGCTGCACGTGTCATGAGCTTAATTTATGGAAGCATTCAACTTGCATTGCAGCCCGTTGCATTTCACGGGAGTTTTGTCAAGCTGCTCAGATAGGCTGCCGTGAAGACCTACCGGAGAGTCACCTCGCAATGCAGGAGGCAGCATTGCGCATGCCCGTCAATCACAATGATGCAACGCGCAGCGTCATATTAGCATTTTTGCTGTTTCTCAGCATGTTTTCGGCAATTTTAGCAAAATTGCAGTTGATTTTTTATGATCAGGGCAATCTATAGATATCTAGAATATTGCGCAGGAGTCTCACGAACTATTTTCACAATTGCAGGCACACCAATGGGGGTTTTCGCCATGTGCAAATATCAAAGACGCTATCGCAGTACGGTACATGAGCAGGAATGTAAATTGGCTGATTGATGAAGCGTCAGAAGCTTCCGTATTGTAGTGTTGGCAACATATGATGAGAGAATATGGCACAGTGATAGACCAGCAGTTTGGCGTCGTCTGGACAAGCATGATTGCAGACGTTTGAGACAGACCAGTTCATGCACAGCACTGCACAAACACATGTGCGCTCTGTTACCCAGCAGCAGCTGCTGGTTTAGTTACTGATCACCCGATGTCTGTAGTCAAGAAGCCATGCCATCAGCTATGAGCGCCACACTCTGTCTAGCCGCAGCCTGTTGCTTTTTTGCTGGTTGCAGTGATTGTGCAGCAACTGTGCATTTGAGGGCTCGGTGTTGCCTCCCTCCGCAAATGGCACAACATGGTCCACCTGGGCGTCTTCCAGACGTAAAATTTGCTGCAAACAGCTCTGCCTGCAGAAACCATGCATGCCCTTGTGCAACATTTACAATATGTGGTAACCTCTGATATGTGGCATGACTGCTGTCACAGCCGCTGATGTCATATGATGCATGTCAACAACCACCAATGGTATTCTTGACGATGCAGAAAATACATCATGATGCGTAAAACTTGGAGATGTCATTGACTCCTTTTCTAGTTGTGCAGAGCAGCATCGTTGCCTACCTTGAGTTCAGGTGAGAACAGCCGAGGCTGGAGTGCATGCCGCTGACTGCCAATGATTGCATCTATGCTGTTTTGAAACACTCTGATGCGAGCTTCAATTGTTTTTCTGCTGAGCTTTTCTCCTAATTTTGGCACAAAAGCTGAGTCTGCCTTGAGTCTGAGCAGCTCTGTGCGCAAAGCATCTGCATGCGGCTGCAAATCTGCTCTGTCATACCCTTCCAAAGTAAGCATGATAGTATCCCACAACGTGGTGTCAAACTCAGCTCCATGATACTTCAGCCCGTTGTGCCTTTGAAACACCTTTGTTCCATAAGTGCCAACTGCCTGCAGTCGAGTGCAGTTGTGATTGCTCGCAAACGTTTTGGTAAACTGGACTTGGATGCCATGCAGGAGGTGAGCAGCACCAACACACTGACAGGCTTTTAGTCAAGGGAACAGGTCCCTTACCAAGCTCAGCGTTTTCCTGAAGCGCGCCTCGTACTGCTGGACAGCATCTGCGCTCAGGTTGCGGTTGGGCCTGATCTCAGCATTGAGAAACTGGTGCAGGGAAGGCTTGAAATTTTTGAGGCTGTTGTGGAAGGCAAAGAACCTCAGAATATACTCACGGTCTTCATCCTGTTTGAAAGGCGTTTTGGGGTCCTTGAGATGTGCCATGTGATCCTTGGCTAGTTTGTCCAGCATCTTCATGTAGGAGCCTCTGCAACAAGGCATGAGCAAAAGCAGTAAGGCTGCAAATCAGTGCACATAGGGTGACACAGGTGCGTGAGAGAAGTTGAAGTGAAAGCTGCAGCCACACAAAATGAAAGCAACACTGATTACCTGAAGATGGCTCGTCTGTTCTGTTGCTTGCTGTGGTTCTTTGAGCCAGTATTCATGCGTGTATAAAGCTCAAATAAGCCATCTTCGTCAGCTTTGGTCTGCACAATGCGCAAGGAGATCTCACAGGACATGAAAATTGCCTGCCTGTTTCGATCAAGATCAGCAAATGTTTTGCCGTTTAGGTCATCCAGGTCCTCTAACCCCTGCAAAGTGGCCCAATGTGGTTGCTGTACAGTGTGCGCAAACATGTTGCAGCTGCACACTTACCATGTGACCACTGTCTTCTGAACAAAAGCGGGAGTTTTTATGGTGCATGCATTGTGCAGTGAGAGCATTGGAAGCTCATAACTGGTTGTTAGCATGAATCAGTTGACAGATCTTCCCAAAAATTCAAGCGGAGAGTAGGTGTGGTAAAACACATCCAGAAGAAAAGTTGCGCCAGCTGGAGGATTGCATCACCTGCAGCTTGAATCGTTGATGGTTGGGCAGCTTGCCCTCTTTGAAAGCTTTGATTGTTGTCAGCCGCTGTTGCCCATCCACAACTTCTTGACGTTCAGGTGAAACTTGATGCAGCCAGACTTCTTGAAACGGCAATCCCAGCAAGATTGTTTCTACAAACTTGCTGCATGCAGGCAGCTCCCATTCAAAGTCACGCTGATACTCAGGCTGGAGGTCAATGTACCCTCTCTGCTCCTGTGTGCACAAATCATGTATCGATACTTTGCCTGTAGTTTTGGAGCGTGGACCTGCTAAGGAGCTGCTTCGCTGGCATGTGCAGTCAAGAGGAGCAAGTCGCATGAACCTCCAGCCCGGCTATTTGATCCTCAAATACCTTGTTCAAGAATGTATGAACGTCTATGTTTTGAGGAGTGACAGGAACATCATAGGTCTTTGACGAAGCACGGTCTGACTCATCGCTGCGAGAGCCGGTTGGGGCTGCAGCTGTAATTGTTGCCCTCTGTCTCAGTTGAGCGTTGCTGTAAATATGCCAGATGAATATTCGCTGCATATGCAAGAGATTTGCTCGCGCAGCAGGTAGTAGTCTTGCTGCTCTACGACTCCCAGTTTCCTTCGAGGGTCGCGAGACCGATCGTATCAGATTTGTACGTATGCCCACGGCGCCCTTGCTGGTCAGCATGCAGTTTCAGCCTTCGCGCTACGGTGTGAGTGTGCAATACAAGTAAGATCAGTGAGTCTTGCAGGTAAGATCAGGTTGTCCAACACAGAGTATTAATATGACAGGCGACACCACGGCCGGCAACGACCTGTATATATACAAACGCTGAGAGGCAAGCAAGAACGGAACACATGAGAGAGTATCTGCTACCATGCGTTTGAGCAGCAATAAGAACGTTTCGATTCTTGGAGCAGCCAACTGAACTAGCCTTTAGCCAATTGGTCGATTTGTGTTGAATGCAACAGACGCGGGTGCTGCTGATCACTGTGAACTGCATTAGCAGTGCCTAACTTATCTAAGCTACAAGCTCACCTTACCAAAACTGCAAGACACGAAATAGCAATGAATTTCGGTAGTAAGTCCAGAACAACCAGTGACAGCTAGCCTTCATAACGAAAACGCATGTGCGAGGTCAATCATACATCCCGCATAACTGCTCATTGATGGGGTTTGTACACTTCTTCTGTGACACTGAGGGCCTCTCCAGTAGCAGCATAGCGCAAAATGAGTCTCCTGAAGACTTTCTCAGACCTGCCGAAGGCAACATTCAACACAATTAGCACTGCTTACAGTCCTCAAGCAGCATTCACGAGATCTGTGGGACACAAGGGCGCACCTCATCATTCCTCCCATCTCTATTCTGACACCTCTTCTTCTGTCTGCCTCCCCCTGTGTAGGTGGTAACCTCTCTGGGTAATAGCCATACATCATGTCTGGGTACAAAAGCAGCCTACACAAAACACTGTCATTATTGTGCAGGTTGTGGGTTGTCTGTCGGATTGACATACATGATGCAAAATGCTGAATGAAAGCAAGACAAGCATCAGCTGCAAATTTTGTAGCAGCAATGCTTTGCAGCATAAATTTATATTCCAACTTGCACTCAAGAAAACAGCCGGAGGGCTGCACCAGCAACACATTGCTGCAAGTCAAAGCCAGACTTACTGCTGCGCTGTGTGAGTGTGATATCAAGCACACACACTACGTACTACAAATGACTAACCGCTTCAGACTGAGGAGGCTGTCATGGGATTGGCGGCCGGTCATCTTGCTAGGGGGGTGCCAAGAAGCTGGCCTAGGGCTACACCTATACATTTCTCCATCTTCATCCCACAGCAGATCTGACATGGTCCCCTCCCAGCTGCCGCCATCCATCCAATTGGCAGGGTCAGCATCCAGTCTGAAGATGTACACAGACTTGTCAAGCACAGGATAGCCTGATGGCCCATGCTGATGATGACCTGAGTGACTAGCAGCTTGACAAACAGACCTGTACAATTGCCTTTCTGTGATGCAGACTGCCCATAATGATAATAATAGTTTACAGGCGTTCCAGCTAACCGTTCTTGCCAGGTACCTACGCGGTGTGCCTAAAACCTAGGCCTGTGAGCCAACAAGTACTAACAGACTGCCCATGATGCAAAGCAAAGCAGATAAGCCTGAGGACGGTGACATGCAAAAGTGACTACATGATAGACAGCAACGAGTGGCAACGCATGGCCACATAGGATATCAAAGCAGGAATCCAGACATACCAGCTCAGCACCGACAAGCAATGACCACAAACCATACAATAGGCGTTTGGAGATTTGTATACTCACTTAGGCCTTGCCTCTTTTGTGGGCTGCTGAGCAAAGTCAATCTTGTTCTGTGGGTTCACGACTGATTTGTACTCATGTATGAACATATGAGTCAGCATATGAAGATTCTGCATGTTGTAAATAGGCCCCATGCTCCATCTGTTCTCTGCATCCTGTGCGAACACCAACATTCGTATGGTATCATGACATATTCTGCATGAACATATGACAAGATAATTTGATGTGACTTGACATAACCATTTATTTACCTGCAAATATCCTTCTGTGGCCCAGACTGCTCCAGCAGCATGCTCTGATTTCCAGCTAGAGTGAGATGAGGGAGGGCCATTCTCAAGGGGGGGCAAAGCTGGCTGTAGTCGAATTACCGCATGGTCACTGACAGGAACGCTTCGCCAGAACATGCATGCTGGCTTGCCCTCAGCTTTCTCAGATGGAGCCAGCTGGATATTGCACTGCAGAGCACATTTTGGTTGGTCAGCACGTACTGCAATTGCAGTTGTGGCACTCATTGAGGCGCACACAAATGATGTAGCTCACCATAAAGTATGGATCACTCATGTTGCGCATGTAGTTGTGCTCCCAAATTCCGTCTTCTCTTTGCTTTGCTTTGCCAGACGCCGGTTTGTCCAGATAAAAGCTGTGAAACCTCATTTGTTGTCCATCGCCTATGCAATTGACATACATGACCGGATCTGAGTGCCTGTAAACTTCAGCAACACAAGTTTTAACACAGGGGGTATTCAGTGTTCACACCAGAGCGGTTGTAAGCACGAAGGCATTCAAAGCTTGTGGAGGTGGAGGTATTGGCATCTTTGAAAAAGTGCCAGGTGCCATGAAAGCCTGTACATTTCCTGCAAACCATGTTGTACTCAGCAAGGCAGCTTTGCATGGCAAGCTAATGCAAGATGGTGCATGCAAGTTATAAATAATTAGGACACACTGATCAAAGCGAGGAACAGCACGATGCCTTGCAGTTTGTGCAAGGACATGTGGCAATATGCGACGGGAAACCACATCGCAGCTTACTCTCTATCGCCAGCAAACGCAGCGTCCCAAAAACCCTCCCAGTGACTAGTCACGTCAAGCTGTGTCAGCTTGTCAGTGACTTCATCTACTCCAGCGTCAGAAGTGACAGACATATGCTGACCCAGTCACTGCTAACAACTAGAATGGCTCCAAATGGTGCACAGCTGCAGCTCTGTGATGCAACCCTCCGAAGAGTAGCTGGTGCACAGAGGCGGGTGTGTGGCACAAAATTGCAAGACTTTGCAGGAGATGGCCGGTAACGGCAAATGCGGGTGAACTGCGGGATGCCAAGCCAGCTTGCGACAAAAGTCAGTGTTCTGCAGGGTACCTGTTGATTGTACAATCACGAGAGCTATCAATCGTGACTCAATTGTGAGGGTAGAGTGCTTTCCCGCTGAGTTGCTGAGCTTCTGCAAAGAATAAGCCTGCCTGCAAGCTGTGCTCAGAGCTGTGCTGTCACTGTGTCGTCCGCTTCGAAGCGAATTCGGTGCATCTCCCTCGAATATGACTGAAAATTAAAACTCTGCACGAAGATCAGCATGAGCCTGTACAACGGTCCCGCCAGAGGTGGCAACCGAGGTGGCAAAGATCAATTCAACTGGGATAGCGTCAAGAGCGATAAGGACCGAGAATTTTATCTAGGACACTCTGTCAAGGCTACTACAGGACGGTGGCAGAAAGGTGAGCCTTCCACTGGCAGCGATGTGTCAAGTCTTGCCGAACAGTCTCTTATAACAACCAGCTGTAACATTGCTTTGTGGATGCAGGAAAAGATGTCTTTTGGTATACGCGTGAGAAGCAGGAGGAGGAGGCTGCAAAGGCACGCCTTGAGATGCAAGCCATTAAACAGAGAGAGGAAGACCTGATGAACGAGGTAGATATGCAGCAGCAAAGCTTGACAGTGTTGACAAGGCCCTGTGTCTCATGTACCAAGTCCTTTGCAGGCCCTGGGTCTCAAGCCAAAAACATTGAAGCAGACGGCTAAGCCAAAGTTGGACTCACAAGATATGGCTAAGCTATTAGGCCGTACTGACTCTGAGGAGCACGGCCAGCCAGACCCCATGCAGGATCCGGATGCAGTGAAGGGCCTTGGATATAAGCCGTGAGTGTTGCTGTTGCTTCTCCCTGCTTGTCATGGACAGTCTGCTGCTGATAACATACGTGAGGTTGGACTTGCATTTATAGTTGCTGTAATATTAGTAACCTGAGACAATACAAAGATTAGGCTAATCCTTGTACAATTTCCCCACCTGCAGATCAAACAATGCATATATATGCATGTTTTGTGCACCTTCAAGACAATCCATTGTGCACTGCAAACATGCTTGCATGACTCATGTGTGTCTGGTCTATGAAACCCTCAAATCCTCTGACAAGTGATTGCCAACACTGGAGCAGACATTGTTGCAAAGCATGTCTTTTGGATAATGTTGCAAGTTTCTTTAGTGTCCTGCAGTCGACTTCTGCATGCGGATCTGACTTGCGGTTTCACAGTCATTTGTGCGTCTTAGATGTCTCTGTCCAAAGCTGCAAAGTCCTTATCTGGACAGTCTCGCCCTTTATGCTAGTGACATTCGTTGCGCAATGAGGCACTTGCATTTACAGACCCACTGATTTTGCCACAGACAAAGTTGTACTGTATGCCAGACCTGATCCTAGCTGTAGTGCAGCTTTTTCTAGTCTTCACATTTGTCGTATTGCTGTGACATTTTGGCAACACACTTACCAAGAATGTGCCCTGTGGCAGTAGGTGCCTATCCTTATTAAAGAGCATGCAAATTCTGCAGAAACATGATGACTGGGGTTGCTTCAGCAGGCCGTGATGTCCTGGGAGGAATCGGTGTGGATGAAGACAGCGCTGCTGCCCTTGCGCAAGATGGACCGCCAGAGGCATTGCCAGGACCACCCCCCAGACTCAGTGTAGCAGAGCTGAAGCAGCTGCTGAAGAAGCAAAAGAAAGCAGCCAGCAAGGCTCACAAAGAGGCCAAGAAGGTGACCCTGTCCTGACAACCACGTTCTGCATATGTACTTTGAGGCACATACTTGTAAAGGCGACTCCTTGCAGTTCCAGGTTGTGAGCTGTGGCGTCACTGCCTGGTGATGGGCATACGATAAATTGCCTAATCTGCATGTTTTGGGCTGTACATGTAAATGTTGGCTGATATGCTGTGCGTAGTACAGGCCAAGAAGGAAGCCAAAAAGGCAAAGAAGCACAAAGAGAAGGACAAGGAGAAATTTCGAGGTCCGCAATCTACAAATGACAGACATCTACCAGCTGCAGTGACTGATAGCAGCATGAGTTCAGATGCAGACTCACCTCCAAGACGTCATGCACAGCAGCATTATGATCATGCAGGTGAGTTGCAAGAGCAAAGTCAGCATAATAGAGAGTCACAGTATGACCAGAGTCAGGACAAGCATAAGTTGGAGCGATATGATCCAGATGACTCCAAGCGTCACCTACATGGTAGGTCATCTCATAGGCAACGTTCACGGTCACCAAGTAGGAGACGTGCGCACGCAAGTCCATCTCCAGAGCCTGAACGCCATCGCAGCGCTCATGCCTCTGGGTCTAGGTATTCTCAGGAGTGCAGTCACAGGCATGAGGAAGAGAACAGGCACAGGAATGGTGGCATGCATAGACATGACTCGCCTAGTGCTAGTCCACCCAGAAGGCGCCACAGGTCGTGACTTTGTTTTTTGCTGACACGAGCAGAGTGTGTATAGCTATTGCAGCTTCAAGCACTCGTGTGTTGACCTTAGCAACCTGTCTTTTCTTTGCAAATTCGTTGAGAGACATGGTCAAAGCAGTAAACACTTTGCCATTTGGATATCTGTGGCATTTGGCCAGCGGATGTCAAAACTGGTTGTACAGTCAGGTCTGCTGAACAGTTCCTTGACTCAAGTCGAACACTCCGTACCAAGGTCACCTGCAAGTTTGCAAGATTGTTCTAAGCTGTCCTGATGTCTTCCAGATTTGACCTTTGCCTGCTCACACGTGATCAATGGCCAATCAACCTGTGGCATACCACTATGGAAACAACCTGAAGCATTTGGCAACCTGCGCAGCCTAACACAACCTTGCTTAATTGCATACTGTATCAGATGCAATATCCCTATGATCCAGGCACTTTACCAAGCTCTGCAGATATGTGTATCTGAGGTCCAGTCTATCAAGAAAACCTGTGGCATTTCTCCCCCGTTGCTCCGAATCCACTGGGTCCTCGCATAGCTTCCACTGGGACTTTCCAAACCAGCAAGTCAAGCTGGTCATCGCCTGAAATTGCAGTGGCGATTGTATGCACGCATGTAGACCGTTGATGCAGACTCAGGTGCACCAGTCTCTGGAAAAGTAGTGTAGCATGCAGACCTCCGACGGAGTTGACGAGGTCCAGGCAGGCTTGGAGCATGCATCAATTCAATCAGTGGAAGCAACAGATATCAAAGAACCTGCTGTGCCAGAGGCCGCCGCTGCGCATCTACAGCAGAGCTCAGAAGCTGATCTGGTCGCCAAGATTGTGAAACAGGTCAACTTCTATTTCAGCGACACCAATTTACCCACAGACAACTTTCTGCTGAAGGAGGTCAGAAAGGCACCAGAAGGATGGGGTAAGTTCGTCACGCTAGTCTGAACCGCCCTGCAGAGTTATGCAAAGTCGCTGAATGTGTGACGCCTTCCTGCAGTGCCAATCAGGCTAATAGCTAGCTTCAAAAGAATGAAGAGTCTCAGCAAGGACATCAAAGTTATTGCTGCAGCATTGGAAACGTCAGCAGAACTGGTAGTCAGTGGGCACCGAGTCAGGCGGAAAGAGCCACTGCCTCAAGTTGACGAGACTGAGGCCCTTCTCAGGACTGCTATAGTAGATAACTTGCCAGACCAGGCAACCATAGGTGCGTACATCCTAGAAGCACACCAAAAGACTATATAATTTAGCATTGCTTCACGCTGTTGCTGTTGTATGTAGCCGCTGTGCAGTAGTACCTGCTGAAGCAATCCTTGTGATATTCAGTTGACAAGTCTGCATGATGTGCTGCAGATAGCTTGACAGAAAAGTTCAGTGCTGCGGGCAAGGTCAAGATGGTGCGTATCTGCCAGCCCAACAGTGGGCCCAGGTCCATTGCTCAGAGCATACCTGGAGCCGATCTAGCAGTCAGCAGGCAGCTGCATGCTTTGATTGAGTTTGAAAACCAAGAGCAAGTTGCAGCAGCAGTCAAACAGCTCACAGACAGCAACAACTGGTGAGCTTGGTCCCAATGCAGACTCGACACATACACACAAGAATATTTGCCAAAAGAAAGTGTGCTGCTGCTAATGCTTGCTATGTAGCGCATGCAAATGGAATGGGACCATCTGCATCACATATCACATTGTGCATGCCATGGACGCTTGCAAGCTTTTATCAACTGTAATTCCCCCTTTGCACTCATTCAGGCGGTCTGGCCTGCGAGTGCGACCACTGCTGAGACATGCCTTTCAACCACAGCAAAAGCAGCCTCATGGCAAGGCGCATGGAAGACCCCAGCAGGCCCAGCAGGCCCAGCATGCCCAGGGAAGGCAGCAACAGGCCCAGCATCAACAAGAACAGCAGCACCAGCAAGGCAATGCTGCACAACTAAGCCAGGACCAATCTAGTGAAGAGAGCAGCCACGAGAACCACCAGCCGGCTGACAGTATCACACAGTCACAGCAAGGCGCCAGTCAGACAACAGACAGCCAAAAGCCTGATCAGGCTGCAACAGAGGCAGCTGATGAGTCACAGAGACCAGATGCCGACTTGCATACTAATCAGCCAGAAGCTCCGGCGAGTGACAGGCAGGGCAAAGCTTCAGGCAAGAGGCAGAAAAGCAAGAGGACTAAAAAGGACTATGCTGCCTGGGCAGGCGCAACTGCAGAGACTAGAGCCATTGCTTCAGCGCAGCTTCAAGGTAACCCAGATGCTGCAGATGCAACTGGACTCACACAGACAGGCCAGCCAAGCAGGCCAGGTTTGTCCTTCTACTTAGGTTTGCCCTTCTACTCAGGCTGCCTTCAAAACTTTACTGTGTATGCTGTGCTGGTGTTTAATGACCATTGTTTGCTACATAATGTACTAGCTGTCTGACATGTTGTCTTGCTTGTTGTAGGCCAGCCTGCTGCACCTGGGAGCACTCAGCCAAAGATGCCTGATGGGTCACGTGGGTTCTCAATGGGACGGGGGCAGCCAATCACTGCCCCAAAGGCCCTTTGAAATAACTTCAGAATGTGGTTCTTTCCCAAAAGGTGTTGCTGAAAATGCATGCATGCATTTGGCTGCAAGCTTGTATTCTGCCAAGGTAACAAGGGAATACTATAGATAGCTATCACTTGTATTGATTAGATGGTGTGTACTACACTACTAGTGACTAAATCAGATACATTCTTATAACCCCCTTGTAAGTATACAGAGTTTGTAACAAAGCGCTTCATGTTTGTCCACAACAAAGTTGCTTCTTTTGACAACAAGCCACATCAGCCTATGACTGCAGGTCGGCACATAACACCAAGGCCTGTACATCATCTCAGGCATCCCATTCCAGTTTTGTACGATGCTGGACGCCTTAATCCAGTCCAGTTCCGTGCACGAAACTAGGCATAAGCTCAGAGGTGCACTCAAAGGCACTCACGGGAGCAAAAAGCTGAGGCTTACACTTTCAGTCATCACAGCAAACTTGTTCTATGCAGATCCTCCATGACACTTACAGCTCTGAGTTTGTCTGCCATACTCAGTCTGTCTACACATTCAGAAACGCATAAGGGTGAATTACATGTGTCATCTACTGGTATAGACAGCGTAAGGCATCAGCACAGTCATGCCAACACATGATGTGTCAACTCATCATAAACATGCATAGTGTACACGTGACCACTTGTAAGTATAGGTCACAAGAGTATACTTGCTGCAATCTAGAGTTTGATAAAACAGTAAACAGTACAGGCACACTGTTTGATCTCTGCTATCCCATGTCTTTATCACCCAATCTGTAGCTGCTGCAGTCAGATAGCATGCTGGTGAAAAAAAACATCACAGCAATCATTCACCGCATTGCAGCTGAGGCAGATTATACGCAAGCCAGTGGGTACAAATGTAGACATCCAGCAAACCAAAGAGTACTGCCCTCCCCTCAAAGATGCAGTGACATATGCATCACAGCATAGCACCCATCGGCGTGAGACATGTGGATTGTGAGATCACACAAGTTCTATGTGTATGAGTGATCATGAATACACTTGACTCTTGCAGGTCCTATTTATACTTGTCCATGATTCTTCTAGCAGACGCAACTGGGTCAATTGCATCATCAGCAACATCTGAACTGGCCTCAGGCTTGGCCCCTCGACTTTTCAGGAAGAGGAAAACAGCTCCACCTACCGCTGCTACTGTGAACACGGTTGAGACAAGCTGCAAATGAAGGACATTCCTGTCAGTATATAGCATCTCAAGCACACAGCAATGTACTGCACATAACTTGACCCTGCAAGCATGTCAGTGCTTATCATGGCGGGTATGTGACATCAGGCAAAGCATTAGCATGGCGCATACATGGGCAGCCAGACCCCAATGCAAATCATCTGGTGCCACTGCATGCTCAGGTTGCAAAGTGCATGAATGTATGAGATGTCAAAACTCACTTTGCCAAATAGCCACAGGGCAATAATACTGCTGATGCCAACCACGCCCAGCTTTGCTACAGGACGGGGCACACTTGCTGGGACCAGACTTGCTGCGCTGCCAGCTATACCATTGGCAATTTTCAAAATTGCTGCAGCAGTCAGGGCCTGGCATCAGGGAATTTAACAGCAAATGCCAGAGCCATATGCAATACACATACACTGCAGCACTTATTAATGTGTTGAATGCTACCTGGCAACTGAATGTTGCCTCCTTCTTCCTGACTCTGCTTAGCTTGTGGCAACAGGCGCTGTTGCCGCACACAATGCTCACGTCTTCTGCCCAACTTTGCAGCAGAGAATGGCCGGCATATTGGCCGTGTTGCTTGCAGTGGATGCAAGCAGTTTGAGGCTGACGACCTTAAGTCCAACATAGGAGATCAGGTCTCCAGCAAGGAAGGAGAGCTATATGGCAGATACAACATGACACAGTCCTCTTTCACCTTACCTTGACAGTGTCATCGTGGAGGCTCCAAACACCATTTACCAGGCTGCAGAGAACTGGTGATGTTGCTCCCGATATCTTAAGCAGGTGCACTGACTCGGCTCTTTGTGGCTGGCGAAGGCGGGCTCGGGCAAGCGTGTTGATTTGCTCAGGCAGACAGGTGTGTTTCACAGGCCAACATCCACAGTAATGCAAATTTCATTCAGCAGTGACGACGGAAACAGCTCGTCTGGGTACCATATCTTCGAAGTTTGACCAGAACTTTCATTGCCATCAATTTACATTCCCAGCATCCGAGGTCCTTGCTTGAAACACAGCTGCATAGCGGTTCTTGATGATGATCCTCTGCTAGGTCTAGCAGCAGTACTGCTGTGATTGAGTTTTATCTTGATGACATGGCTCTGTTAGCAAGAATGTAGATTACCATGTAGATTTATGCACGATAAACTAGCTAGTGCATGGTTGTGCATCTCACAATTTGTTTGCAGTGAGGTTGGCCTCTCAACAGTTTTAACGAATAGTATGAAAACATTTAATGTCTCAAACCAGTCAGCTTCTTGTTGAGGCTGTGCCGTTTGTGGCTACAGAGCAGCGTGTCTGATGCTCAGATTAGTCCGCAATAGCCAGTAATTTGCAGTATCCTACATGCTGGCAGCATATTTGGCAGAAGGACACGTTAGTTTGCACTGTCTGTATGTGCAAAGTTTTATGTAGCGTACATCCTGATTCCAGCGAAGTGGAACAGCATACAGTATGATTTGCTAAATCGCCTCATTGGGCCTGAGCAGCACTTGCAGCCGCAGCCAATTGCTATAGCACCCTTGACAGTCCTCTTTGCTGTTGAGGTCTGACCAGCTGAAGTAGACGGCTCATCTGCTCTGCATCTTTTGGTTGTGTTAGCCAGCATTGCAGCACCAAGCTACACTGAATTTCCTCGCATGAATTTGACTTGTTCCACAAGTGACTTGAAGCTGTAGGGTTCTTGCATAGCGAGCTCTGACAACACCTTTCTGTTCACTTGGATGTTCTCCTGCTTCAAGCCATGCATGAAAATGGAATATGACACCTGCAAGTAACAAAGTACTTGAGCTCAGCAACCTGGAGAGACCACGGTAACAACAGCTTGAGTGCTGGGTTGATCAAGCTGCAGACAGTTACTGAGCAAATGCATTAGGCCCTTCATGCGAACAAATGCATTGCAGCGTCAATGTTTTGTAATGCCATGACTCAAACAATGGCAAAAGCTACTTGGCAAGGTTGATCAGCAGTATTTACCCCGTGCTGCTTAGTCCCTGCATTTATCCGCTGTATCCACAGAGACCGCATGTCTCTTTTCTTCTGCCTGCGGTCCCGGTATGCATACTGTAGAGCCTTTTCAACTCTCTCTTTTGCTATTCTTAGGCAATTATTGCTTCTGCCCCGAAAACCCTTCGCTAGCTTGAAGACCTTGCTTTTCTGCATGTTATCTCCCTGCGCGCTCAGATCATGTTGTGGCGCAAACGCATCGCAGACTTTGAACAGTCAAAAGTCCAGACAAGCACGCAACCGGTACAGAGAAGCGTGAAAATCCAACAGATGTTGCGAGATGTCCACACTACTTCACTCTCGCTGCAGTCAAACTTCCCTGCGTGCTTTTCACCGTGAGTTGGTTTCTGCAGGGCCTTTGCGGCGAAACCCTAAAACCGTACGTAACGCCTGACTTTCACAAGCGTTACGTGTAATAGCTATCTCCGAGTGCAGTCATCATGATCAATGAGCTTAACACAGCGCCTGTGCAAGGGCACGCTGCTTTTTTTATAACAATTCCAGCCTCAACCGTCAAGGCTGAATGACAAACCCGCTTAATGAATGTCAAACAAGCCAATAAATATGGTGTCGTGGTCACTGAACATTGACGGCTGCAACAATTCTACAGTGGGCAGGATCACCATCAGGCACTGCCGAATACAACGCATATGCATCTGGCATTCAAATGGGGCCTTGCCTGGTGCAGATGCCTGTTGAAGACTGTGAAATGTCCTCACATAACATCCTATATACAACCCTACGCGGATCAAACACTGGCACTGACATGTCTGCATTGAAATCTGCCATGCATCTTGCTGCAGGTGCTGCCTGCCTGACCATGCAGACTTGCTGTGGTGCTGTCCCTGCTTTAAAACAACTTGATGTGCATATCCACCGGTGTAGTGGTACCAGCCACAAAATGTGATCAGATCCTGCATCTGGGTCATGGAGAGTTCATGGCAGGCAGATCGAGTTGGTGACTTACGGCAGCGTGTAAAGACTGATCCACTGATGCAACCTCGTGATGACACCCCGATGCTGACCCTGACGTCCACCAGCGTGACAGGTTCTGGTCATAGTTGTATGTGGTTTCGGAGCAGTATGCAATGAAGGCTAAGCCTAAGTGCGAACTTTGCAGCGAGCTACAGCATAATCTTCGAAATCTTTGCTGATCTTGACCTGTAGTGAAAATGGGAGCGCGTTTCCGCGCCCCCTCCCACTGTTTTGTTCTGCGCTGCTCACAGAATGTCACAGATTTGTAGCGTATTGAGATCAGTAACATTCCAAGCTCTCAATACTCATGAAGTAAAGCTACATGCCTCGTGTATATGTCCTGGTACTTACCGCTGCTTTCCTCTTGCTGGCGCTTCAGGTAATGTTACGCTTTTCCGAGGCTCGGTGGGCAACGGTTTTTGACATCACTGGTGGCTTTGTTGCATAGGCTTTGCTTCTGTCGTCTTGGAGTCATAACCTGAGGACAAGCTCTGAGGTTGGCATGACGAACGTTGCTCCCGTGTTACCTCTCCAATACTTGCGTCAAGCCTCTCGTTGTCAATACAGGAAGCAGACAAGACCAAACAGGCAGAACAGCAGTTGCACGGCTTGCTTGCAAAGAGCCAGGATCTGCAAGACACTCACAATGGTCTTGCCTCAAGGGCTCAGAAACTGGAAAGAGTGCATGCATCAGGTCAGGGCAGTTATGGGTGTGCGATTTGCTAGGCGGCACCCTGACAGGCTTCAGCTCAGGCATCAGCTTTGTCTGTAGGTGCAAGGCAGCATCAGCAAGCTGATCAACATATGGACACTGATGCTTCCACCTGCATCGGTCCTGTCCCTGATAGCATCGGGGCTATATCTGCAGTGGTGGTCATCACACACAGCAGGCCTGAGTATTTGAAGAAATGCATGAGCTCAGTCATGCAAGTACACATCAAAGAACCTAGCAACAGGTGTGTTCAGTATTGACCAGCCAGTCTCACAAGCTCTGTGTGCTGGTACACTGCAGTTCATGGGTCTTGACAGCAAACACCATGATTACTCACCCTGCAATTGCCCATTGCACTCTGCCATATGCAACTCACATGAGTCTCTGCTTTGCTGTTGAGCCTTGATGGACTTTGTAACCTTTGCCTGTGCACTCAGCCGGTGTGTACTGCTGCATGTGGATAGTGATTTTGCAGAAGTTTTGCACAAATGTCACCAACCCCATCTGTGTGTTGTTTCCAGCCAGGCAGAAGTTTCCTTTACACATTTCCCAAGACGGCAACAACACTGCAGTGACAGATCTTGCACGCAGCACAGACCCAGCTCAGTTCAATATCTCTCATTTGGACCTCAGCCTCATACCGTCTGTTGTCCACATGCAACATATTGAGGCAGACACATTCCCAACAAGGAAGAAGACAGAGCCAATAGCCTACTATCGCATTGCCAGTCACTACAAGTTTGTGATGAAGCAGATATTCGATTGCTGGCAATATCCAAAGCTCATTGTAGTGGAGGTACTTGAATATGCCCCTCGTGAGGATAAAACGCACTGTTGCACATTGTCACCTTTATGAAGGCCTCAAACTGCAACAACCTGAATGTCTGCTTTTGCATGCTGTCACTGAGCTGATGTCTGAGTTTCTTGTCTCAGCAGACAGTGCAACTCGGTTATGTGCTATGCTCCTCAGTAGCTTTACTGTAGTGAGTTGTATCACTACTTGTGGTTTATTGATAATATTACTATCATTACTAATTGTGTTCCTTGGCATTCTAGCTGCAAAGTCAAGCAGGTCTATGATGGTATCCTCCAGCATGCCAGTCAATGCCACATAGCCGCGCATCACACACAACACTGCTGCACACAACACAACACAACACTCCTGCACACAACACTGCTGCATTTGGGTCATGCAGGACGACATGCAGATAGCAGTGGACTTCTTTTCATACTTTGAGGCTGGAGCTAAGCTGCTGGATGATGACCCAAAGCTGTACAGTGTGTCCTCCTGGAATGATCATGGCCAGGCCCGCCATGTCAATGATCCCCTTCGCCTGGAGCGTTCAGATTTCTTCCCAGGGCTGGGGTGGATGCTGACCAAGACTGTGTGGCAGAGCTTGAAGTGAGCCATATTCGACCAGTCACACTATGCCATTGCAATCACAACTTTATCAGACGCATTTGTTTATCAGGGGGCATGAGACACGCATGATAGCTCAAGAGCGTCTTGATTGCATCTATGCTGTGCTGCTGGGCAGTGTACCTCTGTGTGTGCAGGAATTTTACTGTTGGCTGGCCTGCTGAGTGCTCAGAGCTGCATGTGTTCTGCATTAGGGAAGCTTATGCACAGAGTATAGCACAACAAAGACCTGTGCGTCTTTGTCTCAAGTACACCTGCGTACTTTGCATTTCAACTGTTGCAAAATTGTTGTTTGCTGCTGATCAAAGTGGCGACATGTTCAGCTTTGTTTTTCTTCACAGGAGCAACTGGCCTGTAGCCTATTGGGATGATTGGATGCGGCTCAGCCCTGTTCGTCAAGGCAGGCAGACCATCAGGCCTGAAATTTGCCGCACTTACAACTTCGGTGAGAAAGGCTCTTCACATGGGCAATACTATGAGCGCTATCTGAAGCCAGTCAAGCTGAATGATGTTACAGTGGAATGGAGCAAGCAAGATCTTGGGTACTTGCAGCGCCACAGATATGCAGAGGAGCTGGACCAGAAAGTGGCGTCAGCTAGGTTGCTCAAATCAAGTGAGGGAGTGCACCTAGCACAGGGGCTGGTGAAGATGACGTACGCGAGTAGATCAGAGTATGAGGAACTGGCAGCTGCAATTGACATCATTGGGGACTGGAAGGATGGTGTCCCCAGAGCTAGCTACGAGGGGATTGTGAAAGTGCGTCTGAGCGTGCTGCGGGATGAGGGGTACTCTTTTCTGGGCGGGGAGTGTTTGCTTGTTCCGGTACCTAGCAATCACAGTGAGGGCAGTCATGGTCAGAGCAGGTCTAGCTTTCCTGTGAATTTTGTCCACCCTGCGCACAAAGGCCACAAACGTGGGATTGACAAAAGCAATGCAGCCTGACCCCTTGCATGTTAGAAGACCCGTGTAATTAGCCAAATAGCAACTGCATTCATGCATGAACATGCATATGATGCGCTGGACATTACTACATATCACTAGCTTCTTTACAAACAATACGCATCATGCAGCTCAGCATACAAAAAAGTGTCTTTGTATTATGTCTAGACTCTAGAGGCGCCAGAAGTTATGACTTGAGATGCATGGCACTTGCTGTGGCTCATGCTGTTGCAGCATAGTTGCTTGATCAACCCACGACACCAGTTTTAGCTCACAAGCTACAAGTATACAATCAATGGCCTATGATCCAGGCACTTTACCAAGCTCTACAAATCATGTATCCTTGGGAACATGTATCTGAGGGCAGTCATGGTCAGAGCAGGTCTAGCTTTCCTGTGAATTTTGTCCACCCTGCGCACAAAGGCCACAAACGTGGGATTGACAAAAGTAATGAAGCCTGACCCCTTGCATGTTAGAAGACCCGTGTAATTAGCCAAATAGCAACTGCATTCATGCATGAACATGCATATGATGACTGACTGTAATGATAACCTCCGAGATGCATTCCAATGCATTTCAGTGCATCGCGCAGCCTAACACAACCCTTGTTTGACTGCATGCGTACACTGTATCTAATGCTAACACGATACCCCTATGATCCAGGCACTTTACCAGGCTCTGCAGATCAGTGCATCCTTGGGAACGTGTATCTGAGATCCAATCTATCAAGGGAACATGTATCTGAGATCCAATCTATCAAGGAGACGCGACCTGTAAACAATCTTGCACCAGAACGACAATGCATTGCATACTCAGGCGTGGTCCCCGAGCCTCGCGCTTCAGAGTTTATTTTAAATCTATCAAGGATTCATTGGCCTGCTTCATTCTGGTGTTTGGGGCTCGCTCCTGGGACGCTAGGAAGATGAACCGTCACCGTGTATGAGTCAGTCTCGCAGGACATCGCGCTAGCTCCAACCGAATTCTTTAGGACCTTCCGGTGCAAAAACTCTAGCGACTGCTTGCGGAGAATCCTCGCGCAGTCTGCACATCAACAGTTGTTGCTGAACATACCCGATCTTCAGGACGCTCAAGACGAACAGCCGTTGACAAACCAACCATGGCTACTGCAGAGGAGACGAGGATTTTGCGAACGGCTCCTTCAACCTCGGACCTTCCGGAGCAAGCCAGAGATGTTACCAAGCCCGGAGCAGTGCAGGCCAGGACGAAACCCATGAAACTGACAGAGGCCATGGGCAACGCACCTTACCTGTGGAATCCGGTATTTAACCGAGGTCAGGCACCACCGCTTTTTGCAGACACTGCCGTCATGTTATTTACAGATATGAGCACCGAGTGTTCTCAGTGATCTTGTTCCAACATGTTGGCCAAAGCAGTTGCTCTACAGTTCCGATGCCGACAAACACATGCCATGACATCACTTCACTCTTAGAGTGGCCTTTGTTCGCAGGCACCGCATTTTCAGAAAAAGAACGACGTGACAGACGGTAAGGGCAGCCCGATGCACTGCTAAATGTGCTTGTTTCAACGAAACAAAATCACATGGACACAACAAAGTTTAAAGAAAGGTGATCTCAGCATCAATGACCTCATTGTGCAGGATTGAGGGTTTATTGCCTCCTGTTGTTGAGAGCATTGAGCTACAAGCTGCCAGGTCAGTCAATATCACATATTTGCTTGAGTAGTTGAAACTGCCACAGTGGGTTGCAGCTTGTTGCTTCAGGTATTTTCTGCTCCTAGCTCCAGGCTCCCATGCACAACTCCCCTAATACGCATGCTGCTTCAAGCTAGTGTCACACACCACATCTCGCCAGTGCAGGGTCATGGAGCAAATCCAGTCTGAGTCAGAGCCTCTGGAAAAGTTCATCATCTTGAACGCATTGCAGTCAACAAACGAGGCACTGTTTTACCATGTCATCATCAAGAACCTAGAGGAGCTGGCTCCTGTCATCTACACACCCACAGTGGGGGAGGCATGTCAGAAGTATGATAGGATTTTCAGGTAACTACATAGGCATACAACCTGATCAAGCTCGTCACATGCTCTCCCATTGATCCCCTGGCAGGATTTCAGAAGTTATCAGTCAAGAATGCCGTGTGTCTGCCAAAAGGCAGAATGGTCTTTGCTGACATTACAATTAGCTTGCATACATTGCACATCCCAGGAAGCGTTTCCAGGCGGCAAATGTGAAGTCTCAGCACACAGAATGAGTGCATTCTGCTGTGATGCAGGCAGCCGCTGGGAATGTACTTCTCAGCCTTCAGACACAAGGGGCGCTTCTATGAGATCATGCAGAACTGGCCCAGCCATAACGTTCAGATCATTGTGGTCACAGATGGAGGTCGCATCCTGGGCCTTGGTGACCTTGGCACAAACGGCATGGGCATCCCAGGTAATTGAGTAAACAAATAAGCAAATTGCTTCACCCGCATGGTAGCAGAAATAGATTCTGTCATGAAGCTGAAATGAGACTTGGCTCCTGTGGCTACCCACACTGTGTTTGGTAGCCCAGAACTTGCACTAGACACCCCCCAGTGTTATTCCATACTGGCAGTAGAATAAAAATTTCCACACATAAAGAAACAAAAAACTCAAAAATTCATATTTGTGCAGTGGCTTGAATTTTACAAGGTGCCGCTGTTGGTTGCTTGTATTGCAACTTCTAGCGCCCTACTGAGCGTCATCATGGCGCACCTCCATGACTCAATCCAATGATTGCTGACTGCAGTGGGCAAGATTGGGCTGTATGTTGCTGGTGGTGGGTTCCACCCCGACCACAGCCTGCCTGCACAGCTGGACTGTGGCACCGATACTGAGAAGCTGCTCAATGACAATTTCTACTTGGTGACCACCCTGTCTCACCATGCTCCAATGATGTGGCACAAGTCAGGTCATGCATGTGCAGCTTTACTTGCCTGCCTAACAATTGACTGATTAATTGATTTAACTGGGCTGTCATGCATGCCAAGCCAGTGGCTAGCTTCAGGGCCATAGGAACGATCAGTCTAAACCTAAGATGTGGACTGCCAAGGCTGAGTACATGCTGGAGCAGCCATCTTGCTGCCTGCTCAGCTTTGCTTGTTGATGAGAAACAATGCAAACTTATGCTTATGAAGCAGGGAGAGACTCGCAGCGCTGGTAGTGCAGTCAGCTGTCGCGGTCTATCATACTGCAAAACCACACATGCACTGACTCACAAAGCATGCTTCCAAGGGCAGACTCACAACGACAAGTCATCACAACCTTTGCCAATTCTGTGCACACACTGTCAGCGCACACTTGCTACACAGCCACTCATCTGGTTTGCGATGTGTATGCACCAGCCTGTCTTGTCAGGCACAGCTGAAACTGGGACCTGGGCAAATGCTGGTCTACATGACACAGTCTGGCTCCAACCTTGCTTGACACAGACACTTGACACAGACACAGACACATGACACAGACACTTTAACCTTGCTTGAGCCTGCAGGGTAGCAAGGAGAAGAGGCTGACAGGTACTCATTGGTACACAGTCTGGCTTCAACCTTTACTTGACTCTGTAGGGTAGCAAGGAGAAGAGGCTGACAGGTGATGAGCACATGGAGGTGGTGGAGGAGTTCTGTGCAGCAGCTCAGCATTGCTACACAGCCACTCATTGCCACACAGTCTGGCTTCAACCTTTACTTGACTGTGCAGGGCAGCAAGGAGAAGAGGCTGACAGGTGAGGAGCACATGGAGGTGGTGGAGGAGTTCTGTGCAGCAGCTCAGCATTGCTTCCCCAACTGCCTCATCCAGTTTGAGGACTTCCAGACCAACCAGGCCTTCGCCATCCTGGAAAAGATGCGCAACAAGTACCTCTGCTTCAATGATGACATTCAGGGAACTGGTGGTGTCGTCACTGCTGGGTGTGTTTCCAGGCTGCAGCCAGTTTGTCTGTTCGTGACAGTGTCCGCTGCATGCTGGGCAGATGCAGACGCTTGACGCAGTTGTCATGGATGCTGTCGGTCAAGCGTCTGCATCCGCCCAGCATGCAGCAGACACATGACTGACAACACCCATGACAACTGCAAGCTTGCAATGGTTATCAGCATTGACATCTGGTATGGTCATGCATGCACCACTTCCGGCAGTGACAAGCAGCTGTGCTTTGATGACCACAACTAAGGCCTTGTCAGCATGTCCATAGCAGAGTTTGATTACAGGCAACCAGATTGGCACAACATGTTTGAGCTGTCTGAGGTTGGCACGTAACGATCCTAGTCTGCAAGGCATTCACAGGAGAACAATGCATTCTGAATCCTCTGACGTCTCAGGATTGCTCACCATATTAGCATGCAAAGTATGTGGGTAATCACGGTAATCATTGCAATGGCAGGACAGGCAAGCCTTGAGCATTGAGCATTGAGCATTGAGCATTGAGCATTGAGTCTAGCTTGATTTTAGGCTCAGAACACCTCCCCAATGTAGAAACGCATTTTTATTGTCCCCAGGCGTTTCTGAGTTTAGGTTTCCAGTGTAGCGATGACTTTTCTGAATTGAAATAGGCATTGTGGGATTGACAAGAGCTGTAGAACTGCGGCGGATTGCATCCAATAATGCAGCTCGGATGTGTGACTCTGCATGCAGGTTTATCAATGGGCTGAAGGCTCAGGGCACCAAGACAAAGGATGCCAAGGTGCTGTTCTATGGAGCAGGCAGCAGCGCTGTGGGTGTGGCCAACATGATTGCCACCCTCATTCAGAAGGAGGGAGGCCTGTCTGAAAAGGAAGCCAAGGAGGTCAGCTTACCTTTGTTCTTCCATATATTTGCTTCACACACAGCAGACATCAGCACGCACTTGATGACTGTCATGCAGCTGTGTAATTGAGACACCAGTTCTGTCAGGCTTTTGTTTTGCCTCTGTTTGGCTGAAACCACAAAGGTGCTGTTCATTACTAATGCGTGTGTCACCATAACATTGTGGATTGACAAGATTGTGCCACAATGCCAGCTACCGCTTAACAGCAGCCTGGACTATGCGTTCAGCAGATTGTCTGCTTCTGTGTTGGCTTGTTTTACACCGCCGCAGATTTGAAATGGGCCCATTTTAAATCCGCGACGGAGTAAAGCAGTATCACCTTTCACAGCATATTGGCCGCACTGAAAGTCAGCATTGCTTTCACAAGGTGCCTAAACAGGCAATGCTGACATCTGATCTGTGCGTATGTAGCACATCTACATGATTGACAGCAAGGGCCTGGTGACCACCACTCGAGGGGACAAGCTACCGGAACACAAGACCATCATGGCTCGCAAGGATGGCACCCCTGACATGAAGGACCTGGTGGAGATTGTGAAGCATGTCAAGCCCCATGCTGTTGTTGGGCTCACTGGTGGGGGTGAAGCCTGGGGTCAGGTATGCATACCCTTCTCTCACCTGCAAACTTGACGCCTTGCTGATCCAGTTTGCATGAGGGAGATTACGGGTGGATGCGTACAGCTAGCATGACTGGTGAGGTGTCAAAGATCACACACAGAGTCATAGATCTGTCTATATGTGATGGTAGATCACAGCCTGTCCCTGTTTTGCTGACACTCAGATAAAAGTTTCATCCACAGAGCAGAAGAGACAGCCCTATGCAGGACTGCCCCTCAGAACTGTTGTGGTGTTCAGACTGCAAGAAATGACTGCATTGCTTTGGCTGCAAGAAACTGCTGTGGTGTGGCAATTGCAGGAAATGATTGAGGAGATGTGCAAGCATGTGGAGAAGCCTCTGGTGTTCCCGTTGTCCAACCCCACCAGCCAAGCTGAGATCACGGCAGAGAACGCCTACAAGTACAGCAAGGGCAAGTGCATCTTTGCTGGAGGTGAGCATCCAGACAAACAACTTGTGACACTCACCCCTTGCACATGCACAGCAGCAAGAGGCAGGTGTTATTTGGGGTCATCATATTTTCCTGACGTATTTAAGACACAGTTTGGCAGTGTCTGCCATCTGAAAGGGTCTGTCACAGCTTTGTCTGGCTGTTGCTTGCAAGACGGGCCGGGTGTGTGAATCTGGGACAGAGTGCAGATTTTGTGGCAAAAGGCAGCGCAATCAACCCGTATTCACACACGGACTGCCAGACTCATTCAGTCAAGCATTCTGTCAATAGCAGTGTCCCGGCATCTGTAGCATGCAAGAGTGGCGTACCTACATGCATGAAGTGGCAAGAGTTGAATCATGTCTGTCTCTTGCAGGATCTCCATTTGACCCAGTAGAGTATGAGGGCAAGAAGCTTGTGCCTGGGCAAGCCAACAATGTCTTCATCTTCCCTGGTGTTGGTTTTGGCTCAGTCATGATCAAAGCCAAGACTGTGACAGATGACATGTTCATCGCGGCTGCCAAGGGCTTGGCTGACTATGTGAGCAAGGAGCAGATTGAGGCTGGCAACATCTACCCTGAAATCAATGACCTGCGCAACATCTCTGCCACAGTAAGCCTCCTTTGTACTTATTTGCCCCTAAACCTTTTCAAAAAAGCCTTTTTGGGCCTTTTTTTACAAAGGGAACAGTGGTTGGTGTGTAGTTTGACTGGGGCGGCACCTCATTACTCACCATGATGTTTCTGTTTGCTGACTCATATCACTGACTTGAAGGGGAAGTTGAGACATGCTATGTCCGCATTGTGAATCCACGTATATGATGCTTGACAATCAAGAGTGATGATCATGATGTACTGTGGCTGTGTAGTCCTCGCTTGGCTGTTGTATTGTGTATCATTCTGCAGCAGTGATCACTGTCATATGCACAGGCCGTCATGCATTTCTGCATTAGAGAAGTTGCTTTGTTAAAGATGCCAGCCAAATGTGTCGCTCGCCAGTAAATTAAGTGTTGCACAAAACTTTCCCTGCAGGTTGCGGCTGCAGTGGCGAATGCAGCGTATGACACTGGTAACAGCAACCTGAAGCAGAAGCCAAAGGACATGCTGAGCTACATCAAGTCCAAGATGTGGGTTCCAGGAAAGTCTGAGATTGACAACCACGAGCATGATGACATCACCAACCACAAAATTGAGCAGGATGTAAAGGAGGCTAGGCAGCCTTGATTTACATCTGTGTACAGAACAAATTGTTCGGCATTGTTGTCAAGTCTTGTGTTTGTGCAGGTTACAACCGAAGCAGGCTCTAACAGACAAGCAAATGAAAACTCAGGGTTGCAGTACATTTTGTGCACAATGTTGTACATGCTTGTGGGTGTGCAACTTATGTGTCAGGCATTTAGCCTTGAACCATAAGGTGCATATCATCTTGTCATCTGATAAACTCATGTTGGTTCTGAGCTCTTGTCACCGCTCCCTAAAGCTTTTCTGGCCTGTTCAGCCTTTGGAAGCATCTGTTGTTGCTTCAGAATCTGAGATATGTACATTACAGCAGGTGTGTGCTCAGTAATATGTCAGACAGACAGCTGTGCATTCTGCGGGTTACTATGCCACGCACTGTTGTGCTGTTTGCCTTTCACAGTCGTACTGTACTTACAAATGTAAGGACAACAAAACGAGGAATTATGCACTTGCAGAGGTTGCACGTGCAGCCACGACAGCTTGTCTGTCTGCTTCTCGCCTCTGCTTGGCACTCCACTTTTGCTGCTGGACATCATAGATGTCAGCTGCGTAGGGGTCCACATATTGCAAGTCCAGCAGCTTCCCAGCCTGCGAAACGAGATCAGTGACAAAGCACATCTTACAAATGAAACAATGCTCTTAAGGCACTATCACCTGGATTGCACTGCATGCGCGCTGTTTGTTGCACGTACATAATGTCATGGCACAAGGGCAGCACTATGCAGCTGTTGGATGAGGGCACAGCAGGTAGCTAGATTACCCAAATTTTCAGACACAAGCATTAGTGCTAAGCAGCACCAGACATCACCCCAAAAAGCATTCATGTATTTGCAGCCAGGACAGTACTTGTTTGTATGTCAGCACAAGAGAACCCATGCTGTTGATTGTCATGCAACATGTTATGCATCACAACTGGTATTGGGATCAATCTAAGAACTTGACTGTTGTCCGACGAGTCTCACATGACATGCAGAACAATGACACGCTTAACGACGCCTAGTCCAAGACACATCAGTCTAATGCGCACCTCAAGAAGCTTTTGAGCCACAAATTGCACAGGGTCCGCCGCCTGCTCCTCAGTGGCTTCCACCATGGCCTTGGCCAACACCGGCATCAGCTGCTGCATCAAGTAACGCTTCATTGGCTCTGCCCTCATCGCAACCGTCTCTGCTCTGCACCTCTGAATATGCTGCTCCTCAGCCGCCTGCCAGATAGCCACCATGTGTGTCATCTGTGTGTCTTTTCCTGATCATTGCATTCTCACAGCATATGCAGCATCTGCTGCAGCTAGGTGCAGATGATATGCTTTGCCTGCTGCGCTACAGTCTCTGCTGTGCACCACTGCAGGCGGTCTTCAGCAACAGGAGTGCGAAAAGCATCTGATGCCTTGTGCAAAGCTGCTCACCAGGAGATGGTCAACTTCTGAGCTATGTCCAGATCACTTCATGAGTGCAACTGGCAAGTCTGCCTTACCTCTTCAGCAGTCAGCTGTGCTGGCCGTGACTCAACAGCCGCCTGGTCAGTTGCATGGTCAACAGCATCACCACCTGCAATGCCTGCTAGGGCACCTGCTAGGGCACCTGCAGGTTTGCTGTCATTGGCAGGCTGACTGTTCTCTGGCTTTGAGTCAGGTGCCGTGTAGTTGTGTGGTGCTCCAACAAGTGATGTCACAGAAGCAGCTACGTCGTCCAGGCCTGTGGGCGAGCTGGTGTCCACAACCAGCACCTGAATGCAATGTTGCTGAAAGTCAAAGGCAGTTTTTTGATGCTGTTGAGACATAGCTTGGTGCACAATCGATGCACTGAGACTTGTAGCAAGTCATGATGCAGAAAACAGTAAACGCAGGAGCATCATGCCTAGGTGTCACGCTGGACAGGGGCAGCAAGATGCTCTAACATCAGTCACTGTGATGGAGCTGCATGCACAGAAGTCCAAGACATACAAGGCAGCGCTGGCCTGACACTGCATCTGGTCAGACAGCTGCAACTATAGCCTACACAAACTGATGACACATAGCAGCGCAGTTCCTATGAGCAGTCTGCATAGCAAGAGCCCGGAAGAAGAAGGATACCTGAGCATGGTGCTTGGCAAAGAGGCCCAACAGGCCGCCGTGCTGCAGGTGGGGTACCCCTGCCTTCAGGTGGGCGGCCAGGGCAGCAGCAGCTGGCAAGTCAGGTGAGGGGGACCCTGACCCTTTCCTCATAGCGCCTGCTGACTCCCCTGCAACAGCGTGGAGACATGTGAGTCAAACATGCAGGCAGCAAACTTGTTGTGCATACCCTGACCCTTTCCTCATGTTGCCTGCCGACTCCCCTGTAGCAACATGGAAACATGTCCGTCAAACATGCGAGCAGCAAACTTGTCGTGCATAGTCTGAGCCTTTCCTCATGTTGCCTGCTGACTCGCCTGCAGCAACATGGAGACATGCGCCTCAAACAAGCAGGGCAGCGAACCAAGCTTGTTGTGCAAGTGCACTTGTAACTTGCAACACATGTCTGTGTAAACCTCTTGCTGAATCTCATGCCTGTCACCTTTGCTGCACAAGACAGCACAGGTGCATACTAGCCAGCACGCCAGATGCACGGGCATGGGCATGTGGTACATCGATATCAGTGACAGGGTCTACAGGGGGGAATCTCTGATGACCTGTTGAGCATATCTGCCAGTTTCTTCATTCTGTTGGTCTGGACTCTCATGACAAGCTCAGTAAAACACATATGCTGAGATGCCTTCACACCACACGTGCAGTCGTACCAGGCCTTCACGCAGCATCAGTAAATGCACTCATCACTCCATATGGCCAGTGTTTGTGCACATTCAAAATCTTCCAGAGCGCAGTTGACGTGTGTAAACTTCTGGTACTGGTGTAGGACAAAGAGTGCACTGTATATGGCCCACCAAGCAGACACAGCCAACAACCACGGTTGGCTGCATGTTACACTCAATACTCTAGTGGTGCTTTGCAGGGTTGCAGGGAGATGATCCACACCAAGCAAAAACAGCCAGCAAGCAGGCTTTGCTGCATGTTGCACTCAGCATCCCAATGGTGCAATGGGGTTGCAGGGTTGACCCATACCTGGCATCAGGCTTGTCACGCTGGCATTGCGGGATCTGGCAGTGAGGAAAGCACTGCCATGCCTGCTTGGGGCGGCCAGGCTTGCAGCAAAGCCACCTGGCCCCATGGACTTCATTGTGGCCAAAGCAGTCAGCCTCAGGGTCCTGCATGCATGCATCAGGCACAGCCTCATCAAAAGGGTCATAACACAACATACCATGACTTATGTGCTGTTGCTTGACTTACTGCTCAACAGTTTGCCGTGCTTCTGTCTACTCAGAATTAGGCGGAGGGCACGCATTTGTGCACGAAGTGAAAGACATGAGTCATGATTGTGCAGGAATGCTGTAAGGACCACCAGGTTGACAAGTGCAACTGCAAGATGCCCATGATCCTGTCATGTCTTACTCTATTATGGCTGACAAAGTTGTGCAGTGGAAAAGCTGATATCAATTGGATAGCAGGCAAAGGTTTCATGTCTGTGTCAACAGATTTGTCTAGCCAGTGAGCTGAGATAGCCTACTTGGCACTGGCTGCAGCGGCAGCATCTGCTTCAGCTGCTGCAGCAGCTTCCAGCAAGATCCTCTTGTCATCCCACCACAGCTGCTCAGCAGCTTGCAGCGCCTTGAGGCTGGCAGCATCACCCTCGTGACTGCCCTTGTACGCAGCATAGCGCCGTCTGAATCACACGGACGCAGCAGGCTTGATCAGAAACACCGTATCGCAGCAGCGCATCATGGCAGTGCATGGGTCAATAGCCAAATAATAGCCAGCACCGTTCTGCGTTCTTTGTGACTTCAGGCAGTGTATGCCACTTTTTGCGGGCAGTGGGAACATCTCAAAGCCAGAAGCGTAGTGCCAAGCCAGAGTCAGACTACAAGTTGTAGGGCAAGAATGAGCATGAGTACAGCTGCGCAAAGCCTGAGACTTGAAGAATCTATGCTGAAACTCTGTGTCTCTGTTGTGCCTTGACCTCACCAATGAAGGTGGAAGTGCTGAACCAGCTGCTCAGAACAAGGACTCCAAGTATGCAAACTTGCCTGTGGGGTTTTTGCTTTGAGCAGCTGATTCAGCAGTCGCACCTTTGTTAACAATGTTGAGGCATGACAAACACACAGCCTTGACAAGGTGTACGCACAGCAGCTTACTTGAAGTCTTTGTCAGTGTTGTGAGTCATGGGGCCAGCAGGCTCCTTGGCTTTGCCCTTAGCAGGTGCAGCAGCAGGCTTGCCCTCTGCTGCCGCAGCTGCCGCAGCAGCTGCTTTAGCAGCTGCCAGCTCACGCTCGCCCAATGCAAGGCATCTGGGGAGCAGAGTGGGCTCTGGAGCATCCAAATGGATGACATGGGTAGGAAAGAGCTCTGGCAAAGGGGCGAGCCTCTTGGGTAGGTCAGGCTTTAGGGGTGCCTTGCCTCCCTGCAGATCAATGAAGTGACTGTTCACTGGTGCTATGCTGTTCAGAAGCTCTCTGCTTGTCGTGCAAGTCACAGTTGGGAAAGGCTTCGGAGCAGGTCTCACACCTAAATTATGGGTGACAAAGCTGAGATCTAGTACCTGGGCTCAGGCATAAGCTTCGCCACCTCCTTCCTGACATGTAGGGCTACCGTTTGGGTCAGAACATCAAGTTGGCAGGCTGCGTGCAGAGGCATGGCAAGCATGAAGTGCACAGTGTGGACAGCAAGAACCAAAGACGGTAGTCCAGTTGAGAAGCACCTTGGGGTCAGGCTTGGCAGGCTTGCCCTTGGCTGCAGGCACAGGTGCAGCAGCAGCATTGACGCCAGCCTGAGCATCCCTCAAAGCTTCCAGTCGCTGCCGCTCTTCAAGTCTGCAATGGAGAGTAAACTTTTGTACCTGAAAGACTCTTCTACAAAGACTGTCAGGCATGAACATGCTTGCACTGTGGGTTCATCTGCTTTGCCCTGATTGTCAGGTGGCTGCTGGTCTGTGCTTGCTGCAGCTTGTCCAAAGGCTGAGGGCATGCGGTGGGCAGGCAGATAAGCTACCTTGCACACAATACAGCAGCAGCACCGTGCCAAAATGCCTGTGCTCAGCATGGCATGACAAGCAAAGCATAGAGAAGTGGTTTGACAGGTCACAAAGTTGACTATGCAATGGCCCTCATCATGCACAGCATTACGCGTAGGGCTGATCTTGGGTGAACAGCTGCTCAGCCTGATCAGGCGTCTTGGGCCAGCCCTCCAGCAAAAAGCCCCTCATGCGCATGTCCCTCTTGCTCAGCACATGGCTGCACAGCTTCACCATGTTCGTGTCTGACACCCGCCCTGCCTTGCTGCTCAGCTCTGCTTGGACCTCCTATGTTAGCAAAAAGCTATGGTTGCTGTGGCATGCCTGGTTGTCTTCTGTACACAGGTCATTGTGTTCATTATGCATTGCAGCGAGAATGTATGTATGAAATGCCATTGGTGGCAGGATGCTCAGGGCCTCCTGTTGCAAATGAGTTCTAGAGGTTGTACAGTCGATCACGAGCTTGGCATGGATGAAGCACTGCCAGGCTGGAGGCTCAATTCTGCCAAGCAACCGAGGAACATGATGACTGTGACAGCCAGAACAACCTATTTGCATTAGCTTTGCAGGATTTGTCTGTCTCAGCAGATCTGTTGATGCTCTCTGTACATTGTGCAGCGCAAACTCCTGACAAGTGCATCAATCTGGCTGCTGGTGCACACTGCACAGACTCTGTTTGGGTTTGCACAGCTGGCATGGACCAACTACCTGCTTGGTGGAGCCTCCAAGCTCATCAGCTGCAGCAAGAATAGTCTTGGCTGACACCACCTGAAGCTGATAGTGCTGTGCAAGCCTGCAACAGTGTACAGCACACTGAGAATTGACAGTGAAGAGTTTGCACAGTGTGCGCTGCAGCCCAGCCTGGCTGCTTGACAATATGCTTGTGATGGGCAGCGCAAACCATAAAGTTGTTGGTGCCTCAACATACCACAGGGGGTGTTTGCTGTCGATACAGAGCAGACTCACTTGCAATGTGTACAAGTAAACGCAAGACGACAACTGCATAACAGAGCATGCATAAGTCACCTTGCAGCTAGCAATGACTTGCCCACAGCAGGAGGGCCAGTGATCATCATCCTCAAGGGCTGCAGGCTGTGGCCCTCAATGTACTGCTGCACAACGGCGTCCAGATGGGCTACGAAGCCATCTGCGTACTGTAGGCTGGGCGGGGTGTCCAGAGGCGTGAGTGTCATGGGCACATTCAGCAGCATGTGCTCAATTCCCTGTCAAGACAACCTCACACATCAGTGCAATATATGAGACGCCAGCACACAGACTAATCTCCTTGCTATATGCGACTCAGACGTAAGCTCATGACCACGCTTGCCATCAAGCTACTTGTTACACAAGTTGGAATATCTGGTTACTGTCGGCGCTAGGCAGCTTGCAGACGGCTTGACAAGGAGCTAAAGTTGTCCCAAGCACTGCTGTGCTCATTGCTTCACAATCGTGACTGTATCACCTGCTGGAAATAAAGCTTCTCTAAGCCCAGCTCTTTCACTGCTGTGTTCCCCATCCTTTTGGCAACAGCTGCAACAAGATCCCGCTGTGTGAGCTGCGCATTGTCCACTGCTAGCAAGTACTGCTGTGCTGGTGGCTCAATGCAAACTGCTGCTACATAGGCTGCCAGGTCTGCTACATGGATGGTGGGAATGATGTTGTGACCGCTGCCATAGATGGGCACTGGTGCATCAGGCAGAGCCTCCCATGCAGTTCTGAACAGGCTGTGCAACCCCTCGGCTGTCTCGCCATTGCCTGCAAACTGTTCATTGTAGCAAGAGCTATAATGATATGCACTTGCCCACAGTACATGTGTTATGCGCAAGCTTGGGATGTGAGTGTGCATCCCTGCATCTGCATTGCAATGACCTGCCTTGCCAATGCTTTTGATGAGATATGCTGGGCAAGGTATGCTGGGAGAATACAGAACAGTACTTCCAATGGCGGCAACATTTGCAAGTGTGCACTGAAGGAAACATGTCGCATGACTGGACATCCAGTGCTGCGCAATGTGCTTCTGCCAGCAAGCTCACCATACAGAATGCCAGGACAGATGACATAGGTCCTGAGGGTTTTGCTGGCAGCAGCCAAAATGGTGCGCTCTGCCTCCAAGACAGTTCTTGCACAAGCAGCTGCTTTGCGGCAGGCAGCGTCAGAAGATGTTAGGCTAACAGTGGACTGAGCTGCATCAGCTGTTCCTGATATGGCAGCATCATCTGACTGTCCTGCAGTGTTGGAATCCTTCTGCGACGTGGTCATGTCTGTGGGCATGTCTGATGATTGCATGCTGGCAGCGTGAAGCTCTGACTGCACAGCTGTCATGGCTGCAGCAGGTACAAGCTGAGTTCTTGCCCATGTGAGAGGAGTTGTGATGACAATGAAGACCTGTTCTGCAGTTGAAAGTTTCTGCAGACCAGCAGCAGATGCCGGTTAGCAAACTCACATTTGTTGACTGTAGCAACTGCACGAACTAAACATGCCTACCTGCTTCTTGAGGGCTGCCAATGCCTGCTGGACGCTGTCACCTGTCAATGAGAGGTTGTAGACGAAGACGTTTGGCTGCTCAACACTGAACATATGCTCAGAGGACTCCGCAGACACTGACAAAGATGCTGGCGGGTCATCAACAGGTGCAGATTCCGGCAGTGACTCTGCGTTTTGAGGCACATCGGACTGCATAACGATTGCATCACTGGGCTGCTGTGCATCGTCTGCCCCAACAGACAGAGGAGGAGCCTGTCTTTCACTGAGTTGAACACCTTGCGCCTGGAAGATAACATGTGGTCAATCACAAGTCGAAGGTCGGCTCAGTGCGATGTAGCACACCGAGTGACAGAGGAAAACAAGCTCGAGGATGCCAAAAGTGATAGCTGTACCTTTATAGCAGCATATAGAGCGCGTCCTATGTATGAATCAGGGTCATGAACGTACACCTTCATGTTGTACAATCAGACCAGTCAGCCAGCCCAGATCCTGCTATCAACTGACTGTGGGTTTACACGAGCGCATTTCCCAGCTGTGGCTTCTTCAGCTTCCTTGTGAGCTTCTAAATTGTGTGATATTCAAACAGGTTCTGAAGTTATGTTGCAGCTGACAGGCTTGACACCAAACTTGACACTGCTGCAAAGATTGATTGTCAGGAATGCTCCCCCGTGACTGACGTTGCCCTAGACTCGTTGTATGCTCTAATTGATGGCTCTAATTGATGGATTGCACTCAAAACGTCATAAACCACAAGTACATCGGCACAGAAGTTTTGGGTGAATTGTAACATTGATCCTGAAGCATGGCATTGTCAATACACAGGTCTGATGAATTTTGTCAAGAGACAGGTCTGGAAATAGAATAAAACTTTTCTGAGCGAGTGCATCAGCAGACATGAGCATGAGCAGGCATGTTGGTGACTATTGCCGTTTGAGTGTTGCTGTCAGCAGTTCCGCGCGCTCATGAACGACCATTGCAAGCAAAAGGTAGTTGCCAGGAAGTGAAGCAACAAATGCTGCACACTTATGCAGGGTAACGGTGCGATCACGGGAAAGCAAGAACGCTGCTCAGCGCTACAACAGGCTACAAATCAAAGCTACATGCCAAACGAGCCACGATCTAGCTGTTTTGTATGGGAGCTAAAAAGCCAGCCTTGCGTTTGTAGTATTCATTCCATCGTATGCCGCTGTACTCCATGTAGTCAAAGTCGATTGCTGAGTACCGAGCTTGTATAAATGACCAGGTGCCCCAAAACTGATGTGACACCAGAGCCAAGACATTACCTTCCTTCACAAGTTGCTGTACCTCCTCCTTGGACTGCATGCAGACAAGCCTGGCTCAATATGATGCACAGAAAGATCCACCTGACTTGAATCAAGCTCATGTAATGAAAACATGCCTCACGTAACAAGTGTGTGAGTGCCCACATGCATTGATTCAGGCTTGAAGCTGCAACGCGATCAAGCAATACATATGAGCCAGTACATTTTATGTTGTGCACACATTCTGACTCATACATGGTGCGAAGCCAGACACTGCGATCATCAACGACATCTGGCTCAGATGGAAAGCTAAGCTATCAAGGGTCATCACAACTCAAAATTCAACAGCTCAAGCGTCAGCTTTTGCTAAAGTAAGTCTTGTTGCATTGTAGCACAGTGCAGGCCTCACCGGTGAAGGATTTCCTTGCTGCTGGAGGTAGTTGGTCACAAACAAAGCCTGCTGCCTCTCATCAGGATATCTGCTGTAGTCTCCTTCAAAGCCGGCATACTCGCACCAGTTGTTGGCAAAGTCATAGCCTCTGTAGTTGTAGGAGCCGTACTCAAAGTCAATGAACTGCATGGTGCTGGAGTCCACCTGGCCCTGTTGTAGGGCCTCCAGCTCTGAAGTGCCCTGAACAGCACTTGTATGGCTTGTGCAGTAAATTGGACAGCAGGCTTGTATATTCAAGGGTGCATGCATGATTTGCATAGGGAAGTCCAGATTGAGTTGCCGAGTTGCAGCAGCTTGTCTGACAAGCATGCAGGCCATGAGGCCATGACACATGCACATGACACTGCATGCAGCTTGCTGATGCTTCTGGCAATTGCATCCAGGCTGCACAAGCGAGGTGCGCTGCTTGCCTGGCTTGATTGATGCCACCAAAATGGATGGTAAGAGTGTGTGAAAGCAGGAGCGCATGTAGCAAATGTGACTTTGGGCATACCTCATGAGGTATCATGACGTTGCCAGATAGCAAGTCGTTGTGACTGAACACTACTGGAGACTCTAGCTTTTCACAGATCTGCTGTAGCTCCAGAATTTCAGACCTCATGGCTTTGAAATCTTTTGCTTCTTTTGCTTTCTGTTTGTCAGCATCTGGATATGTCAGGTGTGCTGCTTGATCCAGCCTAGCAGCAGCAATGAATTATCAGGGGGGCCTGGGACTACAAGTGAATGCGTGATTGACAGGCCACGTGCAGAAGGAGAGACACAACAAGCATGCCAAAGGAAGCAGCATGCAGTCATTAGTGCTGATTACAGGTGCACAGCACAGGTGATCTTGCAACATGTTGGAAGGCACAAGGCCAAGGGATTATACTGGATACTGTTATCAAAATGACATGCTTTACATGATAGGCTTGACATTTGCACAGGCTGTAAGCCAATCCGAGCTGGTTCCAAGTATGTTTGATATAGATGAGCAAAAGGCAGCAGCATTGATGAACGATGCTGAAACCGCATCAGGGACAAAGTGTACCATTTCAAGATGCGTTGAAAAACCTGAGGCTTCCTGGAGACGCCCTTGATGTCTGCAGCATGAAAATCAGCAAGCCGTCGTGCTATGCATGCAGCATTGCCGCGCTCACACATTTCTTCTGGTTTCAGGGGCCGCATGTGTATCCAGGATTCGACTCTGCCGTTAACAAATGTCCCAAGGATCTGTAAGATGAAAAAGCAGTTATATCGGCAGTAGGCGTAGCACTGGTGGTGAGTTCTGTGTTGCTTTACCTCAGCTCCAAAACCAGCTTCATGCAGCTGCAAGGAAATGGTTTCTTCGGACTCTCTGTCTATCACCTCATCTGTGTGATCGCCAAACACCCTTACCAATACAGGCGGACGCTGATTGCTGGGTGTCAGCTTCAGTAGCATATTGGTGATTCCTCCACTGACCTTAGTCACCTGCCAGGCATCAGGTCAAACGTTAAGTTGACCGGTGCACAAGGGTATGAACGTCTGCCGTAACAAAGCTGTGTACCTTGACATCGCATTCAGGCAGACTTGCCCACTGAGGCAAGAGAGCCTGGCAAAGGTCTACTGCTTGCGGAAAGAGCGAGGCCTCATCTTGCTGCAAGTCTATGTTGACGTCAACGTGCTTCGGCTGAGGCATAAGGATACACAACCTTAACCAGACGCAAAGTTTCACGCGCGCAGAGGGTCGGCAAGACCGGGTTGCCAATCTGATCAGCAGTCAGAAAATGAGCATGCGTGGTCATAGTCCATGAGATGGCAACACCGAAAAGGCCGATGAATCGCTGACCAAGTTGAGCTGCTGAAAGTCCAAACTGATGATGTGGCCGCAACCGAACTCCTCAGCTCGCAGCTGAGACTACCTTACCTGGGACTTAGATGGCGAGGGCATCTAAAGGGGCTTCTGCGCAGGGCGTTTGCATGATAAGGCCCCCGAGGAGCCAATTCAATCGATGCATTTTGAAGAAGACATTCAACAGCTCGGCCTAGATCACTGCCACGGGTAGCCAAGCCGCTGACGCGGCAGACCAACGTGCGTGTCACAAGACTTGCAGTCTGAGGGCTGCATGGTATTATCTACGCATGAGCCCGGTAGCCCAGACCTTCGATCCGGTAAGCTTGCCAGATCAGCAAGGATGGTGGACTGTCAGCGAGCGCACTTGCAGTTCGCAAACATAATGTTGAAGTACGTGCGATTAAGTCAGACTTGTTTTCACAGGCCGGGACAGTGACAGCTCAATTGATACTCTGCTAGCCAGTGCACTCCAGCGAAACATGTCTTTCACAGAAGACAGGAAACGGCAGCACACCCCGGGTACTGCAAACAGGTGGGGAAGCCTCAATCAAGCAACACGCTTCTGCAGTGATGTAATGCCGATCTGAAGGACAGCACTACAGACGTTTCGGCTGGGCAGCCAAGTTACCTCTTTCCTGCATTTGCAGGCCACGGCAACTGAGAAAGGGTATGGACCTGGACTTTGACGCAGACCAGAAGGAGAACAATGATCCTGTAGCACCAAGCACCAAGAAGGTCACTCCCTCCAGGTAATTTGTCCAGAAAGTACACTCCTTGGGGATACAGAGATTGGCTGTCAGCCTATAACATTGTGCAAGCATGACTCAAAGCTGAGGGTATGTCACAGGCTAGCATGCATCAAGCAGCTGGAGCAAGAGATGACCTGCTCTGTATGCCTGGATATCTGTGTCAGACCTTGCACAACTCCTTGTGGTGAGGCTTCCGCAAACTTTATCTGGTTTAACAGCTATCTTCCAGTGAGCAGCAGCACATTTTGCTTCGCATCCAATAAATAGATGTGAACCTGATCTGGTGGCTTGCTTCAATACCAGAGATATATCCTGCCTCAACAACTCTAGGCATCTGCCAACATCCACAAGGCCATTTCACAAAGCAAATTTGCTGCTTGCAGCAGCTATATCTTTTGGTGGCCACTGACCTGTCACAAGTTGCTGCTGCAGGTCACGACTTCTGCAGAAAGTGTCTAAAGCAAGCACTACGGCACCAGCGCAGATGTCCAAAGTGTCGAGCAAGCATATCGCCGAGTAAGTCAAGCAGTGTTTGAGCTGTTTTGCAACAAGCTCGTCAGCACAGCTGATTATGATGACAGCTGTTTCATCTGCAGTTATCATCACTCCGCGATTTGTTCTGCAGGTGCTCCAATCTGTATCAACACGGTGTTGTGGAACACCATCAAACTGCTGTTCGCCAAGCATGCTGCCAGTGCTCCTGACTCTCCAGCAGATGCCATCTTCACTCCAGCATCCACCAACAGAGCAGCAGTGGTGGCAAATGCTGTGGCTGACTTGCCAATGCGACGGGGCCTCGCTCGTGTTCCATTCATCCCTCCCAGGTCTACCATCCCTTACAACTCACGTCTTGACTGCATTATTGACTCAGCTCTGTGTTGCTTGTGTTAAGGCATGTAGCAAGGGAGCATGCACAGAATGCAGCCAAATGCTTTGTACAGTCCTCAATGCATGGTGCACGCCTTGATTTTCACGCTTGTCATCAGGCGTTGCTGCCAATGCTGTGTTTGATGCTGTTTGAGTTCTTCGTGTCATCACTCTGTCTTTGTGATGCCATATGTGTGTCTGCCAAGCAGCACAGCTGTTCAATTCTTGCGCGCTTATCGTTCAACAGCTTTCTTTACCTGGATTCGAGTTTGTCACATAGAACTCAAATGTGAAGCAATACTTCAGCCAATGCGAAGAGAAGTGCATGTCACTTACTGCAAGGCTGACCTGCAGAATCAGCAGGCCAGAGATGCCACAGCCAGCATCCTCCCAGCGTGCACCCCCCTCCTGGCTTGAGGGCGCCACCAGGGACTCTGACCCCCCTGCCTCTGCCCGGCGCCACCGCCTTGCCTCCTCTTCTCAGCAGCAGACCCTCTCCCAGGCCATAGACAGATGGAATGGTCCAGCAGCAGGCCCAGGTGCCAATGCAGCCAATGGCACGGGTGTGTTTGCGCAGCAGCCCGCATCTCCTGTGGGGGTGCCAGCTCATGCCACGGGGTTTGGTCGCAGGGGGCGAAGTGGGGGTCGTTTCGGTGGCAACCAGCTGCAGCGTGCAAACTCAGCAGCTCATGGCCTCAGGTAAGGGTAATTTGGCTGTCACTGTTGCATCGTCAGTATTTGCGTTTGCTTCTTTCAATGGTTGCACTGCCCATGTGTTGTGTCTGTGACACAGTTGAGTGCATCCTTGCTTTGGTACCAGGCACTTCTGCCCAGTGATTCCTCGGTTGACCTGCGGCAAAAGCAATAACAGATTTTGCCTGACCAGCATTGATGAGCATCTGGGTGTTGACTGAACAAACGGCAATACGTTCATGACACATGTTCCCCACAATGTAGGGGTCCCATGCCATCAATGCTGGATAATCTGCAGCGGCGTCTGGATGATCTGCCCATCCCAGACATCTTGCACAGGTCCAACTCCAGCCAGTCACAGGAGCCAGCAGCAGGCTTAGAAGCCTCCCCCAGCCTCAGAGTCAGGCCCTTCCCCAACCCACACCAGGCCAGGCAGCCCCAACCCCCTGCCCCTGCCTCCTTCTCAGGGGCACACGCCACACAGCCGGCCCAGGCCCCACAGCACCCAATCTGGCCCCGGGGTGCAGCCTGGCAGCCACCACGAAGAATCCGCCCCACATGGAACGCACATGCTGAGCCTCCAGCTGTTAGGCAGGGCGTGCTTTCTTCAGAGGACTGGCTGCTGGACCTGCCAGACACTCCGGAGGCGCCCAGGGCTTCAGCAGCAGCACAGCGCCAGGCAGTGGCTGATGTTCTCTTTGAGGCGGCGGCTGGTGAGTCAGCAGTCGGGGACACTGAGATAGTGCTAGAGGACCCATCATGGCTGGATGATGCTGCAGCATATGATGCTGCAGTAGCTGAGATGGATGAAGATGGCATCAGTGCACTGGACATCCTGTCAGATGACGACACCAGCCCAGTCAATGCTACGAGGTCACAGGCCAGGCTGAACCTCTCTAGCCTGGAGCACCTGCTGCTGTCAGACAGTGAAGAAGAAGACGCAGAAGGAGGAGAAGACAACATCAGTGCTGCTGGCATTTTATCAGCTTCAGACAGACAGAGCGTGGAGGCTCAGGGCTTGCCTGCACAGTCCAACATCATGATAGTGCTGGACAGCGCAGGAGAAGGCACCAGCGCAGCTGCATCATCGACTGCTACTGCTGTCAACACCAGTCAGCCAGCTTCTCAGAGCACTTCTGAGGGCGCTCAGTCTGCAGACCAGGCAGGCCCAGATTCCCCACCTGAAATGGCCCTTGGTCATGACGGTCGGCCAAGGGTTGTCATGTCAGATGTCACCAGCCGCTTCCCAACAGAGCAGCAGCTGCCGCAGCAGCTGCCTGAAGAAGGTGCTGACAAAGCCAAGGACAGCTCCTTCCAGGTGCAGCGCAGGGGCAGACAGCCCAGGGTGTGCAGGAGCCTCTTGCCCACTGACACAGACACTGCTGCAGACGCTGTTGCCGCCAACTGCAGCAACAGCCAGGGTGCTTCAACAAGCGCTGGTGCGCTTGATGCACCCATGCTCAGACCAGTGCTCAGAAGCTCTGCAAGGTCCCAGGCCATGCAGTCCACCTCCCAGGTCCCAGAGGCAAGCAGCGCTGACAGCCAGACACAGACCACAAGGTACACACGCAGGCAAGCCAAGCTGAACAAGCAGTCCTCCCAGTCATCATCTCAGCAGGGGCCGCCACTGTCACATGCTGACCTGTCCTCTGATGATGATTTCGTGGTCCTGAGTCGTTCACAGCGCAGCAACAGGTCAGCTGCAGCTGCTGCTGCCAGTCAGGCACCACCTCTGCACTCTGGCTTGGCTGAGCTGCATGTTTCCAACCAGCCAGCAAGCAATGTGCCCCTGGCTGGGGTGTCACAGCAGGCAGCGGGGATCAGGAAGAACCGTCCAAGGCTTCAGCTGAACAGAAATGCCAGCAAGAAGAGTGCAGAAGCATCAGCAAATGTGTCAGAAACTGCAGCAGGCCCAACTGCCAACATGAGCAATGTTCCGTAGCTTCAGACAAGGGGCATTTTGTTAGCTTGCTGGGATTTTATCCATCTGGTGCTCTGCCATGATTCAGACTTTTCAACATATGGCTCTCTGTATATGGGGGATCTAGCCCCAACATATAGTCTTTTGCAACATGCACCTTAGAGACATGACTTATGCTTGATCTTTTATAGCAGTCGGGGTCCAGTTTGTGAGTCTAGTTAGTTTTACAATGTTCAATGTGTATAATGGTCTTGCATGCACTTCTTTGCATCATGTCTGGCAAACAACGTATATGGCGTCGTGCCATGTGTAGCAGAGGCAAGCAGTATCTGCAGCTTAAGCTTATGTTACATCGTGTGGCTGCATCAGGCTAAATGTTCATGTTCGGCACGCACACATGGCCTTTTACAAAGACACAGGAAAGAAATCATTTATGTTGTCTTTACTGCTGACAACTTCATGGACTGTGCCTGTAATGTACACATCAGATACACACAAGAAGCTGTACATGAACATTGGAACCTATCAGCATACACATGGATAGTACAAGCATACATCTCCTGCAAAGAATAATAAAATGTTTCAGGTTGCATTCGTTTCGAGCTGACAACACACTAAGCCTAAAGCAAATCTGACAGCAGCCTCTGGTACACGCTGCTGTGCACAGCCTCACTGAGGGCAGCTGTCTGGCTCAGTCTCTCAGCAAGCTGAGACACCTCAGACTTGAGTGCCCCTGCTCCACACCTGGCCAGGGCGCTGTTCACCCCCTGTTGAAGCCCGGCATCCGACTGGCTACTGGCAGGACTGGCAAGCAACTGCAGCTGAATGGCATTTCCAATACCAGAGCTCAGCGCCTTGAAGGCACCACTAGACCTCATCAACATCCTGTTCAATGCTGCCTCCATAGCAGACTGACTCTGAGCGTCTGAGTCAGAGCCAGCCAGACGAGTCAGCTCAGCAGCCAGATCAGGCAACCGCATGCTGGGGTCAGCCAAGATACCCATCAGTCGCCGCTTCACATCCGCAACATCTGGCATACTTCTTCCCACCTGCTGCTGAGCAGCCAAGGACTGCTGCAGCAGCAGCATGCATGCAGCCAGAACCACCAGCTGTTGGAAGTCATTCTGAGCAAAGTGCAGCCTCTGAGCGTCGAGTCTGAGCGTCTCAGCCAGTGCAGTCTTCTCCACTGGAATCTCTCCAGAGATCAAGTGGACTAGTCCTAGTCTGACAACGCCCCTCCAGCTTTCTGCCTTAACTGGGTGAACCAACTGCGCGGCACTGCTCTGAGCTTCGCTGTCTGATGGGCTGACTGTTGCGCTTGGGGATGCACGCAGGCCAGACCGCAGGTTTGTGGGGACTGCAGAAAACCACACATCTGCTCAGAAAACACTGTCAAGCTGCTACGAACAGAGAGCTGCTGCTCCAGTTGCAGAGGAACTCGATGCTATTGATGATCAGCAAAGTAAGGAAAGCACAGACACACATGTGACAGGAGCTGTACAGGACATGTACCACTACATCCTCTTCAGGGTCACACACATACAGACTGTCATGCCATGTATTTACCTGCTGGGGTAGTAGCAGCATTGGCAGCAGCCTGTATCCGGTTCTGGTCTGCTGCAAAGTCAGTGAGGGGCTGCAGGTGCTGTGCCAGCTGGGGCACTTTCCCTGACACCAGGGCCAGCCAGGCACGCGTGTGGGTCAGACTGGTGGACAACTCCTCAAGTGAAGTCTCTGGCTTTACTCCAAAGGCTGTCTCAAACTTGCCTTGAGCATAGCTGCAACACAAACTGCCCACTCAGTTTTTGTGTTGCTGCATGTACAGCGAGTGAGTAAGCAAGCTGACAAGCTGGTGCAATTTGCGCAATGTACACATTCATGAACAGCAGACAGCTGCTGCAGAGCAAGTGATACACGAGCAAAACAGAGAGCACCCAACTATGCCGAGAGCGCAAGACAATCTGACATGTGCATTAACATTGCAACAGCCTCATGGGTGCTTCTGCATGAGGGATGTTGCAAGAGCCTGTACCTGATGCCAGCACCATCCTTGAGAGTCTGAGCCAGCATCTTGAGTCTGAAATTAGCAGCATCCATGCGCAACATCTTGAGCTGAGCCATGAGCACCCTCACAGCCTTCACCACAGCTGCTGCCAGGGCAGGGCTGTCCCCAGCCTGCAGGGCATCGCCCAGTTCTGCCCTGATGGCTGCATGAGCAGCCACTGCAGAAGCTTCCCTGGCAGGTGAGCCCATGTCCTTAAGGAGCTTGGCAGTGTGCTCCAGCACTGACAGCAGGTGGGTGGTGTCAATGCCATTCACTCCAGAGCCCTGTGGACAACACTCAAATTAGCATCAGGTACATAGCTTAACACGTAGATAGTACTGTTCCAATGTGTCATGTCAGCAGAGAACTCAAAAGCATCAGACATAAGTCATGCAGATGATCCTGACCAGGCCATGGCTGTTGCAAGCAGCTGATGTTCGCTGCCTCATAGCTATTAAAGTTGCTTGGATTAGGTTGATGACTTGTGACGGACATAACAGCATGTTTGCACTGACCTGGTGGGCGGTAAGGGCTTCCTGGAGCCTGCCCTCATCCAGCTCAGCAGCCAGCTGCTCCCTGGCAGCCCTTGCCTGTTCAGGCAACACAGCCATCAGCTCCTGACCCATGTGGGCCAGCAGCCCTGCCAGCTGCCCTGTCACCTGCTGCTGACTCACGCCTGAGCCTGACTCAGCCAAGGTGGCTTGCACTGAGTCCCAGAAGGCCTGCTCAGCAATGCGCTTCACTCTGCGCTGTACGTGTGCTGCCACATCGGCTGGTGCCATGTTGTCCTCTGGACTTGCCTGAGACTCCTGTACAAAACATCAATTCAATCAATCAATCAATCAATCAATCAATCAATCAATCAATCAATCAATCAATCAATCATGTAAGAGGAGGCAGACAGATCACCAACTGCACTGGCCTTGCAGCATACATACAAGAAGCTGTTTTCAGATACAGTAATAGCATTGCAGAGGCCTGTGAATTGGTCAACAAGGTGTGTCTTGATCATATACATTCTAGCATGATAGTGGGTGTGCAGTTATACTCAGCAACTTGGAGTGCACACCTTCATGACAGATGTCTCGCCAGTAGCATCCTTCCATCCAGCTTCCAGCTCCTCAGTGGGCAGCTGCCATTTCAAATTGTACAACAGCTCCCACGCCATCCCCTCATTCTCATCCACCTCTCTCGCTGCAGGGGCTCCCGCCATGGGGCTCCTGGGAACAGCCTCAGGGCTGGCGGGAAGACTCCCTGAGCTTGCTGGTGACTTGGCAGGAGAGCTGTTGGGCGATGCTGAAGGGCTGTTTGAGGCTGAGGACTGAGCCAGGGCTGCTGCCCTTGCAGCTGCCAGGCCAGCTTCCAGCCTGGCAGCTGCCTTGGGACCACCCAGGCGAGCTACACGTTCCTTCAGCAAAGTATGATCATGACGCACTTGCTCAATGACAGCCTGCACCAAGCAAAGCACAGAGCTCAGACCAAGGGATGTTGGTAACAGGCTGCAGCTTAGTCACTACACAGCCCATGCTTTTGCTCTCACCACAGCAGTGCCTGAGTGCCCAACAACATGCTGAGCACCACAGACAGCAAGAGATGCAGACAGCAAGAGATGCAGACAGCAAGAGATGCAGACAGCGAGAGATGCAATTACAGCAACAGCATGATTACAACACCCAACAGGACAGGCAAGATCTTAAACTTCATGCAAGTCAGCAATACACTACAGCATACAAGCCCACAATACAGTACTGCATACACACACAAAGACAGGCAAGGGTTGCACAAACTAACCTGCAGGTCCTCACTACGCTCAGTGTCAGGAGAGGTGTCTCCGCCAGTCTTGGAGAGCACAGAGGCCTCCATCTCAATGGCCACCTTGATCAGCTCACTCTCAAGCGCGGCTGCATCAGCAAACTTCCAGGCCACAAAGCGCTGCAGGTAGGCGGCCCAGGCCTTGTCAAAGGCATCCAGCAAGTGCCCTAGGCCCTGGGGGCTGGACCCACTGCTGACACTGTTGCCTGAGTCACACCTGGAACACAAACTGGAGGGATCAGTTACAAAGTCATTGAATGCAGCTGCAAACTGTTGCTTACGAGTATTTGGAAAGTGCTCAGTGTTGTGTGACAAACCATGTACAGTCAGCATGCTGACTGTGCATCCAGGTGGACGCTGAGTCAGCGCATGACAGCTGGCGCAATTGAGCAGCTGGCCCATGCACCAGTCTCATTTCTGCAGCTGACTCTCTCATCACACATGATGCTATGCATGTCAGGCTGCATGGTTGGCTCAGGTATGCAAAGCATACAAAGCATGCAAAGCGTGCAAAGCATGCAAAGCGTGTGCTGACCTGTCAGTGACTTGCATGGGCTCAGCCAGTTGCTCCAGCAGAGCCTCAAAGGCAGTCAGCATGGTGCTGCCGGCTGCAGCCAGCATGTCCTCTAATTCCCCCTGGGTGTTGAAGACCACCTTGGGGTGTGACAGCACCATGTAGGCACACAGGAAGACACGGGCGGGGTAGCGCTCTAGGGGGGCGCCCGCCTTGGCTGTCTTGGGGAACAGACGCTTCATGAGAGGGTGGATGTCTGTGATACCACTCCTGACCAACACCTTGGCCTCCAAACGTGTCAGTAGTGCCTGCGCACAAAAGCAACATGTTTCAGTCTCTATGTGGCAAACCCAATTGCTGTTATGCATGGTGGAGAAGCATGAAAGATGAACATCCTGTGCAAGCACAAGTAATAAGACATTCTGGCTGCAGTTGTGCATCAGAAGCATGACGCTCAGACATCAGAGGCAAGGCAGAATCATCCCATTCTGCACAGCAAAACCCCAATGCTGCTGCATGCAAGTAGGGGATATTGTTTACCTTAGCGCTTCTGAGAGTGGCTGGTGACTGGATGGCCTTTGCAAATGATTCAAACGCGTCCTGGGTTTGCTGGCTGGGGTCAAGATCTGCCCCTTCTGTGACATGGGTGTTGACACCCACCCAAGCAATAGCAGGTTTCTTCCCAGCCTTGGTGGGTGAGCCAGTTGGGGTTGCTGTGGGGGTGTTAGCAGCAGTGTTAGCGGGAGTTCTTGGACGCTCATCTGAGTTGAACTCAGTCACAGTTGAAGCTGCTGCAGCAGCTGAGGGGCTTGGCGGCAAATCCACGTTGGGGACACCTGTCTTGATGAAGCTGACAGCTAGCTGGCAAGTGGTCTGGTGCCTGTCAGCAAAGGCCCTCCACATTCTCTGCAGCTTCCTGCTGCTGGCTTGGCGCCTGAGCCAGACACGCATGAATGCCCTGCGCTGTAGGAAGGAGTCAGGAGAGCCTGAGGCACCTTGTGCTGCTGCTGACTTGGCTGCTAGACGGGCTTGGCGATGAGAGTCTGCTGCACGCTGGCTAGACTCAATCTTCTGGGCGGCCTCAGACTGCTTCTTTGCCAGTCTGTCTGCTGCCTGAACACACAAGGAGAGTGGGTGTGTCAGGGACACATATTGGGAGTAGGCAAAGAGGCATGGAAGCTAAAGAGGATTTGTTTGTTCAGAAAGGCTGCCTGGGGTACCTTTGTGGTACGCTCCAGCATGAAGCTTGCCTTGGACCGCTTGCTGTCAATAGATGCCTGTCTGTTGGCTTCTGCTGCTGCCAGCTTGGCCTGCAGAAGGCAAAATAGGTTTTGAGCCACATACGGTCTAAGCCATAATACCTCAGATATGGCAGCTGATGGTTGGGACATATAGTGGACAGCACAAGCAAGTCACCTCAAGCTTTTGAGCCTTCTCCTGTGTGGTATGATGGCCGGAGCTACGAGCGGCGACACTGTGAGTCTGGGCTCTTGTCATAACCCAGCGCAGTACCTCCTGCAAAGCAAAGTAACAGTGTCAATAAGCTGAAGCGTCAAACAAGACGCGTACCTCCAGCTTGAGACGTGCTGGGTAGCACGACGCGGGCCGGACTACCCGATGCAAGGTTACGATCCTGATGATTCCGACACGCTGGCGTGCGCACCTGTCGCTTTTGGTCAGCTGCTGCCATTCTTGCTTGGATCTGCTCAAGACTGCCCTCCGGCTTGATCAACTGACGCTGCTTGTAAGGGCCCCACCTGAGCTTCACCTGCTCGGGCAGAGGGCAAGTCACGTCCGTGATGTCCAGACGCATAACCTCAGACTGCTTGTCTAAAGACATAGCGGAGCGTTCTATATCAACTGACATGCCTTGAACAGGGGTTAAGGAGAACGATGGCAAGCTAAGCGGTTTCTGTCGCAAGTTTGCTGCAAGTTCGTCGTGAACAACTGGCAGTAAAGTTGCATGTGATCACATCCTAGTGGCATGGGCAGCTGACATGACTCATCTCTTGGCAGGGGGTCTCAACTGGGCTCAGGGCGTTGCTACCCCGCTTGCTGACCTGAAATGCCTCAATTTCATCCTGCTGACGATTTTTTTCTGTTCGCTGCGCTCATTTGGTGAAGCTCCTATTCCCCACTGAAGCACTGCTGGCAATTGGCTAATTGCTGCGCTGTTAAGTTGCATGCATATGGGATGTGACACTGCTCAATAGCCAACAATACTATGATCTGACACAAGGATGATACTCGGTGATTGCAAATTTTGCTAATCGCTGCGCTCTCCAGATAGAACCAAACTAGGATGAAATACCTGAATTGCACACATGTATGGGGCTGAGGATTGCATGCAACACAGTTGTCTGTAATGAGGATGACGTCATCCTCATTACAGCTGTCGACAGCTGGTGATCTTTGCACCAGTGACCTGATCCTTGCATTCATCTCACCTTCATGCAAGGCCAAAAGTAATGAAGAAACCAGGATGAACCTGCTGCTAGCTTCCCCCATATCCTTAGATGCCTGTTGAATTTTGTTGATCGCTGCGCTCTTCAGGTGATGCTCATATTTCCCGAATGAAGTACTGTAGGCAGTCACCTTGGGTGTAAATGTTGGGATGAAAACTGCATGTGTCTTGCAGGATTGGCAAGCATCTGGTTGGTCTCCCCAAAAAGGATCAGAAATGTGGTGCGTACCTTTCAGATGTTGATAGCACTACCAAGGGCCAGGAGTCATCCTTACAAGTAATCCCTGCTAGTCACCTCATAGGCCACCCCTACAAGGCAATTTGATCAATCATCCCTTCACCACTTAAGTCATTTACATGGCCAACCATCTCACAGCACGTCTAGATCATCAAACAGGATGAGAAGAGTGGTCAAGTTCCAACTAGGCATCGTCTGGTTGGGACTACTAGCAGGGATGCACAGGATGAAATCTGGGATCAACTCACCATTGCATATCAAGCACGTGATCCCTACCCTTTGCGGGAAGCATGAGTGATCCTAACCCTGCTGTCCATACATATTGTTGCCTGGCCATAGGTCATGATGAAACTGGGCTCAGGGCGTTGCTACCCTGCTTGCTGACCTGAAATGCCACAATTTCATCCTCATGCTGTTCAATTTTGGTGATCGCTGCGCTCTTCATGTGAAGCCCCACTTTCTGGTGAAGTCATGTAGATATCTACATTGTGTCAAAATGTTGGGATGAAGACTACATGCGCCTTGAACCCAAGTTGTGGCCAAGCATTTCACTGTTGGTTTGATCCATCGAAAAGGATCACTAATGCAAGGGATGAATCACTGGGTAAGTGTTATATGGTAGCTCAAGTACATGAAACTTAAGTGCTTTAACATCACAGCTCATGGATGAGAGATGCAGAATGAAACCTGCATTGCTGGCTCCTAAGTGAGTGAGTATCAACCTTGAAGGATCATAAGGGGACTATTTCCTTTCATCCTTCTCCAGCATCATCCTATCGGCTGATTCCTTTGGCAGCATCCGTGCATGCAAATGGGATGTACCACTGCTCAATACCCAACAATACTATGATCTGACACAAGGATGATACTGGGCGATTGCAAATTTTGGTAATCGCTGCGCTCTCTAGATAGAACTGAACTCATGCTGAAGTATGGTGTTACCTGAACAGCACATATGTATGGGGATGAGAATTGCACGCAGCACAATTGTGTATGACGAGGATGACAGCTGGTGATCTTTGCATCTGTGACCTGATTCCTGCACTCTTCTGACCTTCTTGCAAGGCCAAAAATAATGATGAAACTGGGATAAAACTGCTGCCGGCCTGCTTGATCACCTGAGATAGCACGGGCAGCTGACATGACTCATCTCTAATTTGCGAAATGCTTGCCAAATGGTTTAATTTGCGGTCGTTTTGCCTCCGATTTCGCACAATTTTGGATTTTGATGTCCACGTGGCCAGCTTCGAGTCGGTTGTCACGACTAAGCGGCCTGGTATAAAATAAACTCTGAAGCGCGATCGCGAGGGATCGTGTGTGAGCAGGAGCTCGGGGACCACGCCTGAGTATGCAGTGCATTGTTGTTTCGGTGCAATTCTTTTTTACAGGTCGCGTCTGGCTGAGCTGTAGCTGAAAGCTGAAAGAATTTCGCTGGCTGATAGGTCTGCCGGTCACGAGCATCAAGCAGCAGGCAACAGAATCCAAAGGAGAGCCCAAGTGCATTATACCTATATCAGCAGAGTAAGCGGCCTGGTAGTCCTTGCAAAGCCAATTTTCTTAGTGGTATGAATCCAATGACCAATTCCCGAAACTTCCAAGTGGGGGGCCAAGTGTGGGCACTCTTCGGCAAAGCTCGGTGAACTGTCGGGATCAGTGTGTACATAGAGAGTGTCACTGCAAAATGTGTCGGTGGGCATGCATGCATGAAGGGGTTTCATATGCATGTAGGGAGTGTGGTACAACGAGGGCTGGCTGAGTGCTGACTTATTGCAAGCTGTGAGCTGTATGCCAATTGGGCACCTCATTTCGCGTTGCCCTGGCAGGCTGCGGTACATGCGCAGGCACTTCTTTTCAATGCACTTGCTTCATTGCACGTTCTAGGGTCATGCATGTGTCCTTGAATGTCCCACTGCATGGGGCAACGACAACATAGCATTTTTTGGGAGGGACCGCTGTCTGCATCAGCTAGCATGAGACGATGTCTTACCAAGGTGCTCGCAACCCTTGTGAAACAAAAGTGACTGACACAAAGGTACAAACTTTGAAAGGGAACAGCACAGTGCTGTTGGCCACAAAAATAGAAATGTGCAATTGACCAGTGGAAAAATAAACAACCGTTCAACAAAAATGAACCGCTTATACAATGTAAGTCAGCAGCATAGTACGCAGCATGTTTGCAATCATAAATAAGCCAGCAATCAGCAGCAAACTATTACCTAAAAACATGGGCTTAGGCCCTCATCAATTGAAGGCCTAGACTTGATCTGAAAACCACAAGCAAGTGCAATGATGCACATGCTGCAACAGCAGGACCTTTGCAAGACTCAATCACATACTGCAAAAGATACACACATGACAGGAGCGTTCAGTACAAAATGTCATATACGGTACAATGGCAGAAAGCAGAAATCATGCAGGAGTCACTACTCTAGAAAGTCATGGGCTGCAGCTGCGCAAGTGCATGCTGCACAAGGCTCAAGGCAATGTATGGACGACGCTGTGGCTTCAGCACAGACAGGCTCATGATGCACTGGAGTAGCACAATGGTCTCCCATTCACATCCTGTGATCACCCAATGTCGATTGTTATCAATGCTTAATGCTGCAACAGCATGATGTCTGCACTGCAGTAAGGCATCCTTGCCTGTTGTGTGAACAGATCACGCCTTGCAGATGGAAGGCTGCAGACGCCAATGTATTCAGGAAGCCCCCAGGCCAAGTATTCACGATCAAGCATGCAAATGAGGAGGTGAGAACTTATGCTTGCCAACAATGTATACATGGCCCACATATAATACTATTGAGGGGCGATAGTTCATCTCTGTGCGCAGCCCCGCAGGTGCTTGTAACCCAGCGTTGCTTGATGTTTGCTCGGATGTCGTTGATTCATTTGGTCCCTGCAGTATTTGTAACGAGAGCTGATGCATGCTCTGTAGTACCTTGAAAAGCCAGACAACATGATGCACATGCACTTGCACCGTGGCATAGCCAGACTGCATGTGTACTTTGCAAGCAATTCCAACGTCCAGTGAAGACAAGGGAAGCAAAAAAGTGCTTTGGAGCTCATGGCACACGCACATCGGTGAGATCTGGTATATGCCACTCACCTTTGCCTGATTTGACCTGTTCTGAGCACTGAGGTCAGTACTATGTGATATATGCTTGAGCCTGCGGGCAACTGCAATCTCACAACCGTCTGGACTCAAGACCAAGCTGGGCTTGCTACAAAATACGCTGTTAGCAGGCACAAGGGCCTCAGCAAAGCGATCTGCCTCTTCCTGTTGTTGCTGATGCTGCTGCTGCTGCTGCTGCTGCTGAGCTTGAGCTCGAGTCAGTCCTTGTGGATGGTACTGACGATGATAGTGATCTTCCAGATCCTCTGGACAAAACACATTTCCAAAAATGGGTGGTGCCCAACTTCGCCAAGGGCGCCTCAAGGGGGTAGGGGCAGCACGGCGCCCTGAGGCTACCGTACGCTCAATGTTGTCCCGTTCCTGCAACTTGCTTACTTGATGTAGATCTGCAGCAGTGAACCGTGTTGTGTGAGCATTTAAAGCTGCCTAGGCCTAGGCCGAAAGCTGCTTCTTGGTGATGTGAAGCGTGACAGCAGTGGTGATAGAGCTCTTACGGATAAATTTGATTGGTGCGGACCACAAGCAATCCTGCTCATGCACAGCGATTTATGCATTGCGAGCCTGACAGCCACGTAAGCGACAACACCTTCGAAGGGTCTATTGGATTGGAGGTCCCTGGAGGTCAACGCAAATTTCCTGGAGGTCAAAACTGCTCGAAGACCTCGTTAGGTTCGCGACTGAATTGGCAAGCAGAAGCGCTCCGAGCTCGTATCGATTCATAGTCCTGTAGTCACGCTTTGATCAGAGCTGCATCGCAATGCAGCCTGACCCCTTCTCGATCTTAGTCTGACCCTCATCGGGACTTGAAGTATGACTGAAAACAGTCGCAACAAGTTATATAGGTCAAAGCGGACTGAGCATAATGGATAACGCTGGAAATACGTCCTCAGCCCAATTTCAGCTTACACTTGCAGACAGCACAGCACTCTGGAAGCCTGCAGTCACGATAGGTCACAAAGCTTGGTGTAACAGCTCTGTAGGCTGCAAAATTGAAAAGCCATCTTGGAGTGCTGTCAACTACAAGTAAACCTGTGCACACAGCTTTTCTTGTTGAGATCTAATGCCTGAAGCAACACCAGCTACAGCAGTACCTAATGCAAGGCTGTCAGGTAGCAAACGCAAGAAGCCCCCAGGTAGCAGCAGCCACATTTGGGATTCATACTTGCACAAAGTTCTGCAAGACAGTCATCCAGGTGTGAAGATCACCAAGCAAGCTATGCAGGTGTGGGCTGAAGCCCTTGATGCCTGGTTACAACAGCTTGCCCAGGAGATAGTGCAAGAGCATACTTCACAGGCTCTGACTCCAGCAAATGTCCATGCATCCCTACAGCTCTTGCTGGCAAAAGGTGACACATCGGTGGCGCCCTCAGCACTTACAGAATCGGTTGCTAAGCACCCCAACACAAGCCCTTGATCGCTGTACATGCTGTTGGTGGACTTGCATCTATGACTCTCTGTTCAGTTGACAGACAGCCGTTTCTTACCTTTGCTTCCATGCAGTATGGTGCCGTCTTGACATTCATCTGAAAGCATCCTGCATTTCTGTGCTGTGACACATGTTTGCTGCCAAGTCCTCCCTAGCTGCTATTGTTAGTTTGTTCCAGTCCGTTTCATTCAGATAGCTGTGTCTCAGCAATGTCAACGTCAACGGTCTGCCAAACAGCTTTTTTAACACAGAACAACACCATTTGCTGAAGTTCATTGCTGTGATTGGTATGCCGGACATGGTTGTAAAAAGCCATCTCCTAGGCGGCTCAGCTTGCAGAGATGTCCACAGCTCTTGAGTCTAAACACATGGCTGGACATAATGTCCCCCGAGACCATAAAACGCATTGTCTCTAACAATCCTGCTCGAGTGCCATTGCCTGGCGCACAGATGTATGCTTCATATGTACAATCACACCTAAGTTCGCATGCCCTCCTCGCTGGACAACAAGAGTGCTCAACAATTACAGCACCACCACGGCGCTGTCATTGTGCTCAACACAGTACCTGGTGACTGAACCAACAAACAGCTTGGTGATAGCATTCTTGCTGGACTTTGTCAATATTGTGAAGACTGCATCGTGCTTTGCTGCCTGCTTACAAATGGCCTCACCAATCAGTGTAGCAGAGCTGCCAGGGACCCTCACAATATGCAGTACGGCTTTGATGCCTGCCGTGCTCAAATGGGGCTCTACAACCTCCTGTAGGAACTTTGCTGCTCCTGCATCCTGCAGCCAAGCGCACACTTGTGCTAAACACAGGTGAAGGGGTCTTCTTGAGGTGAAGAGCAGTTGCAGAGGACACATCATACAGAGCATGATCGGTGACAACTGTGCCAATGCTGGGTTAGAGCTGTATCAGAGCTGTGTTGGAGGCTGCAATCAGCAGCTTTGCAAATGCAGTTGGGTCAATCCTGTGGGCCGTTTAGGGCGCCACCTAACAGGTCAGTGTGACACACAAATCATTAAACCTGTACAGCTCAAAAGAAGCTCAGACACAGCCAAAATGCATGACATTTACTGTTACCTTCTCTGCATTCAGTGCCTCATCGGTCTCGCAGGCAAAGGCAGCAGCGCCAGCGCTTCCGGGCAAAGCAGAAGCTTCATGTGCTTGAACATGAAGTATGTGGACCACATAGTTGGGGCCTGCAGGCATAGGCAGAGTGTTTAGCATGCTCAAGACTTCAGCTTACAGCTGTAGGTTGGGGAAGAAGCGCTGAGACTGCGGGTATCACTGGCACTTGCTGAGGTTACAAACACGAGTCCACAGGAAACAAGGACAAAATTGATGCCTGTTACAGCTGTGTCACCGTGATAGTTGCGCACCGTGAAAGTGTTTTGCTGCGAACGCGACAAGCGGCAAAGAAGCCTGTAAAGACACACGCGCTCCATGACGTAACGATCCGTTTAAGGAGTCAACACTGGCGAAAGGGTGTCACTTACCTCTGAGTTGTCCACAGCAACCAGGACGTTCATCTTTGAAGCGTGGGCGTATTTGGACAGCGCAAGATATGTTACGATTTGGCAGGCATGGTTGCCCGGAACCAGGCAGATCGACACCAGTCTCGGAAGATTCTGCTCGTAAACCAGCAGGAATCTTCAAGCTTTTACGTCATTTGCCAGGGCCCCCGAGGACATGGTGATATTTTTTAGAGCCCTCGAAATAGACAGAGAAAGTGCTTTTGCCAGCTGACACATCTATAGAGCACTCAGCAGTCACAGAACCAGTTGCCAAGCACCCCAACACCGGCTCTTAACTGATGTTCATGCTATTCACTGGCACCAGAATATGCATTCACGACTGCTTGTTTGACTGTAGACAGCTGCCTGTTGCAGTTCCCTGTATTAGTACTGCAATTGCCTGAGATTCCGCAAGAGCATCCTCATGTATTGCTATGACAACTGGCTGCTGCTTTCATGTTGCGTTGTACAGTCACTAGCCTGCTCACATGGCCAGTTGAGTAACGTACAGGACTCAGAAGTTGCACATCAAGGTAGAAACAGCAAGTGTCAAGCAGCAAGAGTGGAGAACACATGTCAGGCAGCATTGGAATATCTGGTCATCTCTGAACATCACACCTTTGCACACAGCAGGCTCCTAGGTATGCAGTTGATACACCGGAGGTGTGGTACATGCGGCTTCACCTTCTTGTCACAAAAATGCAGCAGTCAGGTGCCATACTGCCAAGAGTAAAGTATAGACTCAATGACAAGTTAATATGACGGTCTGCCGTCGTTTGGAGTCATAGCAAGAACGATAATGGACCACAAAGAGCAGTCGCCTTGAAGCACCACTTGCAACCTGTGCTGTTTAGACCGGCAGGTGCTATTACGACACGCAAGGCAATGACATTGTTGGTAAGCCGGGTGCCGTCAAGGAGTTGTAAGCCGATGTTACCTTGACCAGATGGGGCTTGACTAGGCACCCTTACTCAACGAGTATTCATTGTAGTAACGCATTCATCAAGTCAATATTTAATATATTTGACTACAAAGATAGTGCGCTGGGACAGCAGTCAGTCCATCACAGTCCGACAGTTTGGGTGAAGCAGTTCTGGTGCATAAATGGCAGCATTGGTGGCACAATTGCTCAAGCTTGATGAGGTCCCGGCCTGTCAAAAAAAATCGAATTTGTGATACGCATATCTCTCAGGAGCATGATTGGCAGAAATGGAGTGTTTCTGACAGTCCGGACATTGACATTGAGAGAGTTGTGCACCATCAGCTACAATTTCGAAAACCTTCAGTCATGACGTCCTAGCCCGTCACAAAGATGCCGTGCTAATTGATCCCACCTTTTGTAACAATGTGTATTGTGTTACTTCTGTTGCTTACCTGGACGAGAAATGCGGTTTCCAGATATCCACCTGTAGGTGTCTTGAGTTTCTGTGCTATGACACATGTCTGATGCCAGATTCTCCCTGGCTGCTATTGTGAGTTTGTTCCAATCCATGCTATTCAGATAGCTGTGTCTCAGCAATGTCAGCGTTAGCGGTCTCCCAAACAGGTTTTGCAGCACTGAACAGCACCACTGGCTAAAATGTTTTGCGGTATAGGGCATGCCTGACTTTGTGGTGAACAGCCATTTCCTGTGCGGCTCAGCTTGCAGAGATGTCCACAGCTCTTGAGTCAGGTTCATCGGGAGTGTTCTCCGCCAGATCCCGGCAGAGTTTGCAGTTTTGAACTCTCTCAGCACTAAAATGGCAGGCTTCTTCCTGTCTGCTGGCAAGCAAAGAAAGTTATTTTCCCTGACTGCATCCACCTCATCCGATGATATGGTGTTTGAACCTGTTCTCTTTCTGTAGTCATATCCTCAAGCGTCTCTGAACTTGGGTACCCGGTGTTAGACTGGTGTTGAAGACACTGTATCATTCTGCAAGGCCTTATAGGTGTATCAGTGGCTAAAGAATACAACAAGTCACTGCAATAGTCAAACTTTCGGAAGGTGTGAGCACTTAGCATTATTCAGTCAAGCCATTCATGAATTCGAACAGGCTACTAATGATATCATCGATGACTTGTATAATTACATGTTTAGGTTTAGCAACGGTTTTGCTAGCGTTCTAGGCCGAGCGGGCCGTGCGGATGCAGTCATTTGAAGTGATAGAAAAGCTAGTTAGAAAAGAGCTGTTGATAAACCATGGTCAGCACTAAATATCAAGTGCTCTTGTTCTTGCTCCTGCTGATGACCGGATTTCAAGATAAACACCTGAATTGTCAAGAAAGTTGGGGCGAGTTGAACCTAAGAGCAGTATACTTCAAGTACCAAGTTAAGTAGGGTAATGACTTGCAGTTGTTAAACAAACTGGAGGAAAGTCAATGCATGTAACTAAGCAGGTCAACTCAATGTACATATGCATGTACTATGGCATATACACATGTCAACAACTGGGATGTTGGAAGCAGTTCATCCAGGTTGTGGCAGGTCTGTGGTCCCATGCAACTTGGTAAGATGCTGCAATGGCTGTGCTGGCCTGATCATGTCCCTCCAGCTGTGTGCCCTCCCAGTGATTGTAGTAAAACCGCTCAATTTTGTCTCTTCCTGTGTCAGGCTGCAGAAAGCAGGACCCAATGATGCTGGTCAGATGTATAATGTCAATTCTTGGGCATGCGCCCAGACGGGCTTGGACCCATTTTTGCGCCTAGCAAGTCTGAGGGCTGCTGCCCTCTTTGGCGACTTCTGTCTGGAGAATACCAGTTGAAAAAGGCAGCCTCTACCTCCATGCCATACTTGTTCTTGTACAAAAACAGAATAAGCAACTGGGCAGAGACAGTCTTGCCTGCACCACCCTTGCACAATCAACACATGGTATGGTCTGGTTGTCTCTGCAGTGTCCTTGATGTGCTAAAAGGTTGTTCTGGCACAGTATTTGGTATGATCCCAGTACAGTGTATGACCAGGCTCCGTGGCTGTTTCTGCAGTCTAATGTGCACATGCCAGCAGGTATGGTCATGCTAGCTAGCGCTATGGTGAACAAAGCCGGTACAATATGCAGCGTGGTGTACAGAAGCAAATACAATGCAGGGCAAACGGTTGTCATGAAAAAGCACAGCTTGGCATAGAACGACACTCTGCAGTCAGAGCGTGCATGATATGGCTGCTGCAGTTGACTGAAACTGGGCAAAGGCATCAACACAATTGAGATTTGATAGGAGTGTGCTGACAGGACTGCAATCACAGTTCCATAGCTGAGAAAGCTGCTGCATTGGTTCCACAGCAGGTGTGCAACATTGCCTGCATGCATGCACCTGTAAGCCGTTGTGCAGCTGGACTGCCAATCTTACTTTGGTAGAAGCTGCTGTATACTTCCAGAACCTCATGGAAAGCTGTGCAGCTGTAACAGCAGGTGTGCAGCTGTGAAAAGTGTTATGGTGCAGCAATTTATGCGCAACCAGCTTTAAAAAAAAAATCAACAAGCAGATTACAAAGCAGGAGTCGCTTACATGTTGCTTGCTGAAGCTGCTCTGCAGCGCAAGCAATGCAGCAGGTGCCCCATGCACTGCACTGCTGCTTACTGCAGGAGCCATAGCCCTGGTCCTACATGAAGAGCCACAATTTGCAGTGAAGACAGATGCAAGTTAGTATACACCTGTCAAGTTGCAGAACAAAACTGGTGCTTATTACTGCACAGCAGGGCTGTCCAAAGGGGGGGAAATGCTGCTCATCGTCATGCATATGTACCTGTGCATGCACATTGCGCTAGTTTCACAGCATGCTTGGTGCCATTATCACGCAGTCCCAGCAAACTGCAAGCATCCTGAGCCTACTTGTTGCTTCTACATATGTGCATTTGCATTTTCATGTCATAAGGTTACTCCAAGCTTCTTGACAGGGTCCACATTGCCACAGCATCTGGAGTGATGCTAGCATCCACAGCAACCATAGGCCCTTGAACAGACTAGCTCAGGGTTCACCATGCTGGTAAGGGTGCACGTGGTGGCCATTATTTCTGCCAGCTTGCTCCTGGTGCCTGCACTCACAAGACATTGTTGCTTGCACCTAGGGGGAAACTATGTGAGTATGGTGAGTGCATGGCCAATGACAGTAAAGCCTTGTGTTTGATCACAGAGACACAATGAAGCTGGCAGCCAGTATTGCATGGGCGGCTTGATGCAACAGCAGTGACATGCAGCAGCTCAAGCAGTGGCTGAGCAGCAAGAAAGGCTCATTAACTCTCAAAGTGGTCTTCAGCTGTAATTGAGAACTTTGGCAACAGAGGTTTGCAGCTTGCTGACATGTGACTGACGTAGTTGACAGTTGCATACCTGGTGCAACAATAAGCAGAGGCAGTGGCAGGGTGGGTAGAGATGTTTTCCGTGCAGAACGCGCAGATGCTGATACTGCTTTGCATTTACGTTTTTTTTTTTTTTTTTTTTGCCTTATGTGTTCTAGCTTGAAAGTGCCTGGTCTGTCCGACGGACGGTCCCTAACTACTTCTCAACTTGGATGGCACTGGTCCGGCTGATAGGCTATTGCCGAATTTGTGGTATGCAAGACATTGAATGAACTTGACGTACTCATGTAATCACCTGCTGTCAAAGTAAGCTCTGCAAGCCTGAAATTTTGCAACACACTATCACAGGTGCATTTGCTAGCTGCCTTGCGCACCAGAGCCCCACCAAGTGCTGATGCTCACAATGGATCAGCTTGGCATCAACTGTGTAAAACATATAGTTACAATGCACCAAGGTAACATTGCAGCCACTAACTACAGCCTGAGTTCAGGGATGCAAGATCGAAAGCGGCCAGAGAAGCAATTTGAATGCCAAAGTGAATGCTGTAAACAGCAAGCTGTTCATCTAGTGGATTGCATGCCTAATATGCGGGGTAACCTCAGTCAATCACAAGTACACAGGATCCATGAAATGTCTGGGTTATCCCAACTTCGAACTACTGAATTCAGTCTCAACAGAGTCTGACACAGTTATTGGCAAATCTTCACAAACATGGCTATCAATACCAATGTGTTATAGGGACTGCCGGCACACAAACCGGAAAAAGCGAATTGCATGACGCTGCTCATGTACGTGTGAAAGCATGAGGCAAAAACCCAGGAATCACTTTTTCTCGGGGATCTGTTTCTGGTTTGATTCGCTGGTGAAAATTGTGGTAGCTTGTCTATCCAGTTGCAACCTTAGCTGTCTTGATAATCGAGTGCGCTTCTACCAGCTTGCATGTCACTACTCAAAAGTTTCTGCACCAAGTTGGGCAAATCATGGTGTGTGCAGCAATGATGCAACAGGCACCGCATCGTCTTGCATCAGTCACACCAGCATGTTCTTGACTGAGCACCTCAAGCCTGACAGCTGCAGTGCCCAACAGTGTTCCCAACAACAAGGCTTGCTTACACAGCAGGCGGCACAGGTAGGCCCACTCTGTTTGTCCATAAAGCTGCCATGATCGCCTATAGCAGTCACGTATGCGAGGTTCTCCTCTGAAAACATTGACACAAATGAGGAAGCATAGTCGTTGAGCAGACTACTCATCTTGATGCTGACAGCTGCCCCTCATCAAGGTGACAGCAACAAAAGCATTGCGAGCAAGTTGCACCTACAGCTATGGGGCATGTTGCTGACATTACGCAAACTTGAGACAGACACACCAAAAACACGTTGTGTCACAATCATGGAGCATCAACAATGCACATGAGCGAACGTTTTGTGACATGACTCCATGCAATGAACGGAGATGGCTCACCAAGCAGTGTCGGCCTGGTGCCACCTGCACTGTGGCCATCTGCATCACTTCCACAGGCAGCAAGCTGAGCTGGCACAAGCCCTCATGCTGCATGGAGGCTGGCGCCAAGCTACTGTCTGCATGTTGTCGTTGTGATTGTCCCAGCCACTCCACAGCCTGCTGTGCGCTGCCTTGGACTTGTTGCTGCACCTCCTGGGCAGTCAATACAGTCGATAGGGACTGCTGGGTGTCAGCCTGATCATCACCTGCGCAGGATTTCTAGTGTGAAGGTGGCATTGTGTGCAATTTTGGGTTGTACTCTTAGTGCTTGCTGCAGTGTGTCATTTGACATGCACACTGCTTCACCTGAGCTGACGACATGTAGCAGGGGCCAGGCTAAAGCGCAATCCCAGCTATCATGCAGACTTGCAAGTGCGATGCATTAACACGCTATCACACTGCAGCAGAAACAGGACCGCAATAAAGCAGCTGCATTGATCTCATATACATTGTTGACAAAATGCAGCTGACGCAGACACAATGTGAAATGAAGCTGTGTGAATGCAGCGAATGTGTTCATACAGTTCACATTATCGGTGTGCACACATCAAGCAAGGGGCATTCGGCAATGTGCATTATGCACTTTGCAAGGGCTGGGGCTGGACATTAAACACAGCAGTACCTAGAACCCTGGCCATGCTTTGCCTGCTGGCCTCTGCGAATGCATGCTGGGTCGCAGAGGCTTCATGCGAGCTGACACCATGCATGTCAGCTGAAGCTTGGAGCAGCAAGGCTACCACCCAGACTTGACGCAGGCCTTGCAAATAGGCAGCACCATTTGGATCCTGTAGGAAAGCCTGTGCAGCGCCATTGCCAATGACCTGAGACCAAACGTGGTGCCCCCTGGTAAGCTCGGATGCGCACGCCTGCACAAAACAGCATCACTCAAAAGTCATGTTTGCTTTGGTTCCAAGGCTGATGCTTTTTGGCCCAACAACAAAAGATCTTGCTCATAGTGAGTAAACCACACAGGGGAGAGCAACAGCAACACACAATGTTCACAGATTCATGCAGACACACAGATTCATGCAGACACACAGATTTGCAACACAAGCTAAGAGTAGTAGGAAGGTGGCAGGATTACCTGCATGAGCAGGGTCTGTGCAGCCCAGAAGCCAGCGGAGCCACCTTGACTGGCTGTCTCTTGGACCACTGCGACGCATCACACCGTGTTTGCACAAATGCAGACGTTGCATCATGACAGGCAGCTTCATGCTCAAGTTTTGTATGTGCTTTATCAAGTCAAGTCAAATTAATCAGCACAGTCGAGAATCAACGTAACAGCTGGCTGACTGAGGCACAGTCAACATTGGTTTTCTGTTGTTACAGCAACTGCTGACCCTGTCTGCTTTCACTGATGGAAGGCAGTAATGCAGGGTCAAAGACTGTGTGTCTGTGCTCAGGATGCAGAATGCGGTCTAGCTGATGTCAGTCAAGTACTTCCATAACTGTGTATGCAGACATGCGCAGTGCAGCTACTTCATTCAGTCATTCAGTCAACACAGGACCCCACAATACAGCCTGTTTGCACAACTCAAGAATTATGCAAGGCATGAATGAAGTGAGATGCATGCCTGGACCAGGAGTGGGTAGCACTGTGATAGCAGCCTGCAGAGGCAGCTGTAGAGGCTCATCTTCCTTCTCCTGAAGGCCAAAGATGTCCAGAGACACCGGCCCGGGAGAAACCTGCCTCACCTCCTCAGACACACCGGCCCATTGACTCCCTCCTTCACATTGCACGACCATTGTTGATGTGCCAAAAAGACTGGTCTTGCTGCACGGTCAGACATGTCTGCATGCAGCTGAGCCACAGAGGAAGCAATGCTGCATTGCATCAAAAGCTGCTGGTGCAGAAGGCTATATCAACTGCTTTGCAGCAGTGCAGCCACGAGAGTATGGGATGTGTGTGGTGCCTGGGCCTACCTGCATCCTGGTGTGTGGTTTCTGCTGTGGGCAGCACTGTGATGGCTGCCTGAATAGGCAACTCCAGGGGCGCATCAGAAGCCTCCACCCCACCAAACAACTCGAGAGAAATAGGACCAGGCGCCACCTGACTCCCGAGTGACAGCTGCTGGGCATCAGCAAAGGAATGTGTGGATTGGGTAGCAAGGCCCTCTAGCTGTGCCTGTGCATCTGATGCGCTGAGGATGGTCTGACCCGGAATCTCAAGGGGCTCATCTTCCCTCTCCTCAAGCCCAAATAGTTCCAAAGAGATGGGACCAGAGACTGCTTGTCTGGAAGAGGGTTGCAGGGGGGAGGATTCTGTGCCAGGTTGGGGCCATGTGGCTGCAAACATGTGCTGGTCCTGATCAGGCAATGTCGGAAAAGAAGATAATGCCTGTTCATCTGCACCGTGCCACATGCTGCCAGGGTCATCTGAAGGGATCATCTGATCAGGTACCAAAGTTGCGGCGGGGTGACTGGATGCAGCCCCTTGCCAAGAGGGCTCAGGAACACTGGCAGCGGCTTGATCAGGCAACCAGGAAGAGGAGGTATAGCCTGGAGCTGAAGCGGCACCTACTTGCTGCCATGAAGGCTCCAAGTCAGTCAGGACCATTTCTGGCAGCCCTGAAGCAGATGTTGGGCTAGTAAAAGCAACCTGGTCTGCTCCCCAAGAAGGATGTCCAGGGCTGCTGGGTGCAGCCTCTTGATGAGATGTTGCATCGTGGGCATGCGCATCAGACTGATCTGCCGAATCAAGCACAGGATCCTCGTAACTCTCTTCTCCAAACAACCCCAATGAAATGGGCACTGATCTGTCCATGCTCTGAAGCAACGAGGCTCTGGCTGCAGCTGTGGCAGGCCTGAGTGCAGGTCCACTACCAGCAAAACCCTCTTCATGCTGGTTGCTGAACCCAGTCTGATTGGTGCTAATAGCTGCATGCAGTGGGCTGGGAGCCTGCATGTCTGCCTCTGAGAGGTAACCTTGTGCTGACTCCACCTGTGGCGCAGAAGGCAGCCAAGCAGGGGGCTGATTGGCATTGCCAGTGAAGCTTCCAAATTCAGATTGGCCTTCATCAACATGCTGAGCATGAGGCGAAGATGCATAAGGGATTGTGTGGGGATGGCTAAATGGCGGTTGCTGTGCATGCTGTGAGGAAGAAGGTGAGGGGGGAGTGAGCCAAGCAGGGTTCCAGACCGGCCCCACTTGCAGGGAGGCTGGCAGCTCTTCTGAGAAAGAAGTTTTGCTGTCTTCTCCAAACAGGGACAATGACAATGGCGCTGACCTGTACGGCACACGCTGAGGGTGTCAATGATCAGCTGTTGTACCGGTCAAGAGCATCACAAGGCGTGACCACATTATGCGCAATCACTCAGTTGCAGTTCAATGTTGTCAGGCTTGATTGTGTACTTTCCGCCAGATAACAGAGCCATGGTTTGGCCACTCTGAGCTTTGACATGAGCAACAGATATCTCAAACGTACATGAGCAAGTTTGCAATCTTGTTTGGACAGGGCAGCTCTTTGTTATGGTATGGCGTAAGTACCTACACAGAGAAAACCTGTGTGTTGAGAGAAGAAGAGCTGACCTGTCAGCTGCAGCAACAGCATCCTGCTGAGATGTCTGTACATGACTGCTCCCATTTGTGGAGACATGGTCAGCTGCGGCAAAGTCACCAAAGCCATCATCACCATCACCAATGTGATCAAAGCTATCTTTCAGTGCAGCGTGTGTGGGAGTGAAGCTGGTAGCAGCAGGTCGGCTGCCATTTGACATTTCCCAGTGCTTCTGCAGCCATGGGCTTGTCATGGCGCTGCCAGCGTTGCTTGCCTGTGCACGGGAGAGCATTGCAGGGTCTTGTTCAAATGGCACGCCATCACTCATAGGGGCGCTTGACCAGGGCATTGTCAAAGAACCCTGAGTGACTTGCTGGCATCCTGACACTTGTGGTTCAGGCACAGCTGCAGTCTGCCAACTAGGAGGTGTAGGCTGATGACCATGAGGGAGGGCAAATGTGTCAGCTGCGTCTGTGAAGTCTCCAAAGCTAGCCCCAGAGCTTGCGCCCTGAAGGTCCAGCTCTGCAGCCAAGAGAGCAACAATCTGCAACAGCTCCTGATACAAGCAGCATGCACAATGGCATGCATACAATGAAGTGTATGTCTTGCTGCATGTAATGCTGTGTGTACTGTTGTATGTAGCTAACAAACCAGCTTTGACATGCTGCACATGCTGCAACACCTTTTGCACAGAGTTGTGTGTCGAACCAAAAGGAGAGTCATGGATCTGAAGAAGCTGGCTGGCTGACAGCAGCAACTAATGGTTATCAAGACAATTTGCAGCTATTAAGACATCCAGCCCTACCTGGTGTCTGCTTGTTGGGCAAGGAGGGTTGATACAATTCTGACGCTGTCACAGATCCCCTGGTCCTCAGGCGAGATGCCTCTGTCTCTCTGATGCTTTCACCTATCATGACCCCATAGGATGGTGGGTACACAGCCATATCGACAGCGACCACCTGCACAGCCATCCAACCTCGTACCTTGCAGCATGTGCAGTGTCTGAGATGCATGATGATTAAAGCGAGCAACTTGCCTTTGCAGGCACATCTGTGCCGTCACGTGGTCTGTACCAGACAGCATCCCCACGACTATACACGACGCTGACAGCCTTGGGACCAGTACTGCTGCCTATACACACAACATGGGTCAGAGAAGTGCCAGCAGCATTCAGGGTCAGCAACAGCAGAGCAAGCTCATCTGTCAATAGCATCACCTGCATCAGCCACGGGTGCTGCTGCTGTATCTTCGATGGGACCAAACACATCTTCTGGAATCGGCTGAGAATACGTTCCTGCCGGTCCAGTATGCATGGCTGTGTGAATGTTCAAATAAGACCGATGATCCAGCGTTACGCACGCGCAAGCTTTGCAAGTTTGCTGTGAACGTTGCTTGTGCACAAAGTATGAGCGATCCCTCAAGTATGGCGGAAGTCTTGAGCAAGTTTTGCTGAGATCAAAGTTGCAACAAGCCAGCTTTGGCTGACACTCACAAGATTTGACAGATTTGTGGCGGCACCAGATGTGTAATCGCGGGGGATGAAGCGGCAATCATTTGACGAGATGGCAGCAGCAGCAGCTTGCAGGAGACTGCTCCTGCTGACTCATGACTCGAACTAGACTTTAATCAATACCTGTGTGTTAAAAGCATGCAACCATCAACGTGCTCAAGAAAAATTTGGATCCAGAAACACGTCCCCGAGGATGCACGATAGAATGCCTGCGTTATGACATTGGCAGTCAGATGCAGTATCCATCCAAGCTATATAGCTGCATTAGGCTGTACGATCCCCTTCAAAGCATCCATGATAACAGGGTTGGATCTGACAGAACAGGTACAGTCCAATGCATTGTTGCAATGCCTGCACTGCCCAAACAGCAAACGGAGTCTTGCTAAGCAACTTGACATCGCACATGTGTACAAGCAGCACAGGCAAGCTGAAAAGTAAATTCACAACTGGTGTTGAAAAAGAAAAAAAATGTCTCACATGCGCAAAGGTGACATCTCGAAATCATCCAAGCATAACCATCACAGAAGAAAGAATAAAGCCACCACTCATTATGAACAAGACACAGGCAAATGGAAATCAACTCAATCAACAATCTAGTATGCTCGTGGTGTGTCTCAAACAAAGCCTGTGCCACAGAAATACCCAAGCTTTGTTAGAGCATGTATGGCGTGAGCAGGATATCTTCAGAACATTGAGCAGAACAGGAATATAAACTGAAAAGGAGCAAGATCAAAAAGTTGCCTACATCGCACTGAGAAGGGTTCGCCAATTGCCTGCAGCCTTGTCAAACCTTCAGTGCATAGGCAGGGTACAGCCCCTGTGGCTGCCACTGTACTGCTGAGCTCAAGGCAAAGCATGCTGCTGGAAAGCTGTGGTTGATCTCACAGATGGCCGGCTTGATGCTTTGAAGGACTGGATGCTTTGGAACTTTCCAAAAAGATTGCCATGAGAGCGATCACAGAACGGTACATAGTCATGTCTTGGTGCAACATCAGGGTTGACCAGCTGTGTGTACTGCCAAAATGCAGCCCACTCAGCTTGCATTGAAGTTGTGTGTGCAGTGGCGACAAGGTCATGATCAGCAGGGTAGCCCCTCTCAGCTGCAAAGGTGTTCAGCATGTCTTCCAAGACCGGCATCTTAGGATGAGAGTGCACCATCACCTCGCCAGCTTGCTTCATGCTCAGCACCTGCACTGGCGGGTTACATTGCGTGAGAAGCATGCACTCAGAGCCTGGGCGGTCCTGTTGCATGTGCCCATGCATAGCATTGCCAGGGGAAAATGATCAAATGATCAAAGCAGTTATGAAGTGTCGGATGCAAGAGGAAGAGCAGATGCTTAAATGCAACTGCAGCTTGTAATCTGGATGCGCTCGTCAGCCAGCTGTGCAAGGCAAGGCAAAGCTCAGTTGCCTGGCTGTAACAGGTGTCTTAGCTCTTGGCAGACTGCCAGCAAACACTTCCTGAAAGGCTCCAGGCAGTGCCACTCAAGCACACTGTAATATTCCAGCTATGTGATGTTCCAGCTAAGCTTTGGACCTTGAGTATCGTGCTGTTGTACTTACCCCACAATAGAACGCACGCGACATATTGTACAGAAGATTGTGATCCTCAGAAGCATTTTTCTGTAGGTGGGTGGCCAGCTCTGACATCTTGGTGACACTATCTACAGGGTGGGGCATCTTCTCTTGAGCACCAACCATGAGCTCCAGTCGCTTCACATTCAACAGGTGCCGTCTGGTAACATACAGCTGCCGCAGCAGCATCAGATCTTCCAATTGGGCATCAGACAGGTCCAGCAACCCCTGCACACCTTTGCTGACGTCAGCACATGCAGAGCAGAACAGACCCAACTTGTTACTTGTAATGCAGCAAGGAAGGCATCTTAAGCAATGGGTTCTGCCTGGAGTAGACGACTTTCCAGCAAAATCTTGCGCCCCAAGCTGCCATAACGCATTCACCTACAACTGCTGCCGTGGACATTGCAGACTCTCCTCTTTCTTTGTAGATCCCATATGCTCTCAGGGATACACTCAACTATTCCACGTGACAGGGCATCACAGAGCATAACCTGAGCAGATCATACCAGGAGGTGTACATAGAATTCAGGTTTTAGCTTGGCTCGAGCTGCTTGAGGTGGACTTCCAACACCAGTGCTGATGAGAGCTCTATGCCCGGCAAGGTTCAGCCTCAGCCGCCTGCCCACCAACCTGATGGCCTCAAATGTCAACTGATGCAGCCTGTTCTGTACACCGCTGCCTTCCTGCCCTGACAGCTGAAGCAGACAAGAGCCAATCTCATGGATGTAGTCCTGCACAGACAACTTTCCTTTAGCAAGGAGAACAGGCATGACGATGGGTCTTCATCATTGCATGACTGTGTGTCACCAGGGCTGACTGGGCCTGTGAGCACTGCGATAAAGAGCAACATTGCTGTGTGTTCCCTGTACAAGAGGCAAAGAACAGCAGCTGTACATTGTCTTGAATGTGCATAGTAAGTCGCATGCTGTCATGAGGTGCACTGTGCATGTTTAGCATTGCAAAGATTGTCTGGCACATGCAGCCATCTGTATGTGCCCTGGTGCTGCGAGACCGCCTGCAGTTCTGATAGTGGATCAGCTGTTGCTATGCTGCAAGTGGCAGTCATTGACGCTGCCTGCTGCGCGCATGCTAATGTTGAATATCAACGGATGGAAAGACTTACAGCCCACAGAGCAGAGAAGTCTGGTATTGACATCCGAACGACTTCCTCAGTGGTCATCACAGCCTGTCGGTTGGTAAGGCTCATGCTCAACAGTGGGGTGCCGTCCAGATTTTGCTTGTCCCTAGCTGCGCTATTGGCTGTGACATTCTACCAAGACAAAGCATAGTGTCAGCACAAGATTTGGACCACTGCAAGAAACTATCAATGTTGCATCCCTGCACGCATGGTCACCATTGCAGCGCATCATGCTAATGTCAGCTTTGGCAGTAAAACTTGTCCTTGAGTTGAGCAGAGACTTCTGTTTGTGACACTTTTTCCCAGACAGCTGCAGCAGATGCATGTGCAATCCAGCTGGCGCAGCTGGAGTTTTGTGCTTGATATCTTGAAAGAAAGTCACTGTTAGACAGCCATAGGACAGCTTAAGTTACCTGATGTTGAGCAGACAATGCACTGTGGTCATTTCTAATGTCTGCATTCTGCAGCAAAAGCTCTAATTGAAGCTGCCGAGCCTTCAAATTTTGTAGCTCAGATGTTGTACTTGCAAGCTGCTGTTCAACAGCTTCTGTTTTTGCCTGTGCCAGATGCAAACTCATATGTTAAGAATAAAGCACTGGGGCCATGAGCTTTTCTGTGCACATGCAGTCAATTATGATTTGATAGGTCAGGCAGCTGCTTGTTGCAAGCAGTTGTGGCTACCTTCTGGCGAAGTCGAAAACGCCTTTGATGCTCTCGGTTGCTTGCCTGCTTACGTTCATTTTCGGCTCTGGAACTACGTGTGCCGAGCACTTCTGACGCGTGCTCTAGCTCGAGCGCTTGAGACTTCACGTTCGTGTCCAGTTGTGGCTGCACCTGTGGTAGAAAGCTGAGGGCTTTGCTGCTCGCGGCTTGGCGTTGCAGCTCTTTTTGGCTAACGACAAGCTGCGGATGGTTAAATTCAATGTTGTGTGAGCGCCTATCCCCGTGTGCCAAGGGTCGCGGAATACTTGAGACCTCACTCGAGTGTAGCTCTGCACTGTCCAACAGGCCAGCTTGTTCCAACTCTGAAAGTGAGAAATCGATGTCAGGTGACTGGCCTTGCATCTGGAACTCTGTTCGGTTCGAACTGCAGCTGTGCATATTGCAACTGGACAAGATCTGCCACACGCATCACTGCGTCACGACCTTCCCGTTCGGTGAGTAGACGCTGCCCGATCGCGTGTGTCCGAGAGTTTTACGGTACAGCATCATGTCAACGGTGTCATCACGGCTAGCATCAAGTCTATTTGTCACGGACTTGACGCCAGTCGGAACAAGCTGCAGAGTTGCTGCGAAGATGAAGTGCGGATGTTTAGAATGCGATGACTCAGGTAGCTTCGAGTCTAGCTCCCCAAGGCTGCCACTACAGCTTTAGCCAGCCAACAAGTCTGATCACATATAGAAGAAGACAAAGGTCAAACTTGGAGGACATCAAGACAGCTTAGAACAAACTTGAAAACTTGCATGTGATCTTGTTGTGCAAAAAAGGACCGCATGGTGTCGGTGTTCATGGAAAACAAAGGAGCATACTGCTGCATAAGTGCATGGAGAGCCGGACACTCAAAATCATGTGCATTTCATCTGTAACAGCCACACCACCACAACGTGTGCACACCCTATTGGCCCTGGCAACATGCTGGCCTCCAGCAAAACGGCCAAGGACAACTGGCAACTGATGAGAACCAAGTCTAAACTGTAGAAATGATAGCTAGCCTTTCGCCTTGGGTTCGCTCTCTAGAGACGACTGTCCAACAGACGACTGGGTTCATGTCGATGAATGTATTGGTGACTGCTCAGGTTCAAACAAAAATATGCCAATTGGCAAGCCAAATTTTGAATAGATCTCTGAAGACTAACAATAATGAAGCATGCGCATATACCACACACCATAGAAGCTGCGCTGCACACTCCCTCGCGATCGGGCAGCAGAATTTACTTTCAACAACATTCAAAAATTAAATAGTCTAAAACAGCTTATTCACAATTAACCTGCAACAGAGATTTCAGCCATGATCTCAATTGTAGTCAGAAGCTGAGTTGCCAAAATGACCTTAAATTTCTGAGGAGAAGTTTGTGTGGAAACACAACCAAACAACTGAACAAGTCAGAAATGAACAACGCTGAATAAAACTGCACTTGACTTGGCTGCTTCATGCATATGATAGTCACAAGAGGCTGCGCATACAGAACTTCCTAAACTGTCAACAGGCAATACTACTGTACGCCAAGCTTCAGAACTCTTCGCTGCTGGGGGCAAAAGAGGCTTGCTAGACAGCTGAATCTGGCATCATGTTGCTGTCAAGTGCCTTCAATGACTGGATGCTTGGAAATTCACGGACAGGGTGGCATGCAAATGGTCACAGAATGGTACATAGTCATGTTTCGGTGCCACATCAGGGTTGACCAACTTTGCGTATTGCCAGAACGCAGTCAACTCAGCTTCCATGGGACGTTCCTGAGCTTTGGCAATAATGTCTTGAGCAGATAAGATGCCCCTCTCAGCTGCAAAGGTGTTCAGCATGTCTTCCAAGACTGGCAAACTAGGATACGAGTGCACCATCACCTCCCCAGATTGCTTCATGCTTAGCACCTACGCTGACAGCGCACAGCACATGAGACGCATGCTGACAAACAACATAGCTGTTCTGTGTGTCAGTCAAGGTGATGGTGCCGAGGTGAACAGGGGGGAACCAAACATGATCAGTAGCATGGATGCAGCTCAACAGCTGCAGGCAGACAGTAAGCCGGACCTGTTCCACGCCTCACAAGTAGACTTGTGCTGAGGGCATATAGCTGCAAATGCTGGCACTCAACCTGGAAATTATCATCTCTTACCCCACAGTAGATTGCCCGGGTCATGTTATACAGCAAGTGGTGGTCGTCGAAGGCATTCTCCTTTGACAGAATTGCCAGATCTGACATTCTGGGCGCGGCATATGTAGGTTGGGCTGTCCTGCCATGACCACCAGCCATGAGCTCAGAGCGCTTCACTCTCAGCAAATGTCTTTGAGTAAGATACAGCTGCCGCAGCAGCATCATATCCTTCATCTGGTCTTCAGACAGGCCAAGCAGCATCTGCAAATGTCAGCTGTTGGTGGCCAGGCAATAAAGTCTGACAATCACTCATTCCCAATGCAACTGTATAAGAAACAGCTTATATCAAAGCAAACGCTGAATGGTTAAGGAAGCACACTCAAGTTTGCGCCTGAACTGATAGGGGACAGCGTGCTGAGCACACATATCATAGCATCATTCATGATCTCAACAGGCTGTCACTTATAGAGCATATGCTGCACACAAAGGCAAGGTACATCATCAAACAGCTTCCATATCACAGCTGTCGGCGCACTACAGGACCACCAAGCAGACCTGACTCACCAGGAGGTGTACATAGAATTCTGGCTTCAGCTTGTTTTTGACGCCCATAGTGAGAGCCCTATGCCCATCATCAGGAATCAGCCTCACACGCCTGCCTATTAATCTGATGGCCTCAAAAGTAAGCTGATGCAGTCTGTCCTGCACAACAGAACCGTCCTGCCCAGGCAGCTGAAGCAGACAGCATCCAACCTCACAAATGAAGTCCTGCAGAGCACACAGTCCTTTCAACATGCAGCATGTCAGACGTAAGTAAGAATGCAAGCATGCTGCGTCACTGCTTTGTGATGTATGTATCATCACTGATGCATGCAGCTATGAGAAACTGTCTTACAGCAGTGACTGTGCAAACGATTGGGATTGAAAAAGTATTTTGACATGGATGCAGACGTCCTGGCTGACACATGCGTCGTGCACGATACCATCTCATGCAGAAGATGTAAGTGCAATGTGTGACAACAGAAAGCTCGTGACATCATTCATGGGACACTGCTGACTACATCAAACAACATTTCTTGTAAGAGGAATAACTCACAGCCCACAAAGCAGAGAAGTCTTGTATTGACATCTGAATGACTTCCTCGGTGGTCATCACAGCCTGCCGACTGACTAGACTCACGCTCAGGAGTGGAGTTCCATCCAGATTTTTCTTGCCCTTGGCCAGACCATCTGCCACACCCTTCAGCAAGACAGGACAACATGACAGACAATCCACATGTTATGACATTCGCTCATCGCATGCCAGCACCATTGCAGACATTGCACACCATGTGTGCTCAAGACAATAGCATGACTTGACATGTGCAAAGCAACTCATGTGTTGGAAAGATTGCTGAGCAGATTTATTAGGCACGAAGCTTGATGCTTGCTCTGCAACAACGCATTATGCGCCAACTTGCAGATTCTGAGCAGCTTACTTTATCCTGCAAACCTTCATCTTGAGCATTCTGCGTTTTCTTCAGCAACAGCTCTAGGTGAAGCTGCCGTTCCTTGAGCTCCTGCAGCTCTGCTTGAGTTTTGGCAAGCTGCTGTTCCACAGCTTGTGTTCGTGCCTGACGCCAGATAATGCAAGTTATGCCTGTCTTCTGCAAGTCGATAGCTCAACATGTTCTTCCTTGCTGCAAGCAGCCAGACACACCTTCTGACGAAGGCAAAAACGCCTCTGATGCTCTCGATTGCTGGCCTGTTTACGGTCAAACTCTGCTTTGCTATAGCTTCCTAGAAGATCTGGTTGCTGCTCCCCATCGAGCGTATTGGTGTGGTCTGCTGTGTTCGGTGGTGACTGTGTCGCCTGCGTGACGTTGAAGTCTTACCTGTATAAACTCGAGTCAAATGACTGGTCGCCATTGTCGAGTGGTTGATACCCATTGCTACAGTTTGAGCTGCCCTCCCGGTGTGTCAAGGCTGGCTGAACGTTTGGAGGCAAGGTTGGAGGCAGCTCTTCATTACTCAAGAGAACCCGCTTGCTCCCATTCCCAGAGTGTGAAATCCACGTCAGGAGACATGCCTTGCATGCGCAGAGTCTCTCGGTTCAGGCTCATACAGTGCAGGTCGCAACTGTATCAGTTCCGCTGGTTGCATCACTGCCTCGAAGAGGTGACCGGGTGGGTGCGCCAGCAAGTGCTCCTTGCCCGCCTCCCTGTCGCCACCAAACTGAGCTTCAGACTCGTAGTGCGCATGTCTGAAGTCATGTCCAGATCTCAAGCTGTAGAAACATACGACGAGGTGATGACTCAACTGGCTTCCGTTGAATTTGACGTCATAGCGTCTGTCTGGGAGTATGTGCGTTCTAAACCCTATGCACCGGGATACCGGGATAAGAACCGATACACTTTGCAATGTTACACTAAGCAAAAAGTGCGACTTCAAACCGCAGGATGTTGAATAGTGCAGTTGATACGGTTCCCAGTTGCCGCCTGCATGGCAATCTGCCTTTTGTGCATCGCGCTAAGAGCAAACAGACCCACCAAAGACGACGTGCACACTGCACTGCTAGTCAACTGAAGGACCAGTCGCACGACAGCCGCACCACCAGCATAAATCACCTAAAAGTAGCCGCCAGCCTCATAGCTGCACAGCAATTTGCCTGTGTGGGGTCTGCACATGCATCTGAAGCTGTCAGCAGCCTCGCAGAGGCGAGCGCAACACTTCCAATCGCGCTCGGTGGTGGAGCTGCGATAGCAGCATTGTCAGCAGCTCTGATAGCTACAGACCCTCAGAAAAGGCGCGACGTGCTAGAGTCCCCACCATCAGCTGTCCAGCACCTTCATATTTTGTAACACTGGGCATACAGAGTGTAGTGCAGTGCAGGCGTACAGCACAGACTGCCACAGCAGGCGGCAGTGAAAAAGATTCTGTCAAATCATACTTTGATGGGACTGGATTTGAGAGATGGAACAGAATATATGGCGAAACTGATGACGTAAACAAGGTGCTTTATGACTAGCCTTACTAGGGCGCTTTTGCGAACACTCAGTGTGCAACCCAACCAAAACAAGCTTGCCAGTCCAGGCCACATTGCCAAATGAACATGAGGCCATGCTTTGGATTTGTCTCCATTGATGATATCTGTGTGGTACAAACACTGGGCAGTTAGTTTTGCCTGCATATGAGCCAAATTCAGGCATGGCAGCAGCTGCGTGACAACCATTTTCAAGGTGCAGCATTGGGCATCCTTGCACATTTTGGTTGATGCAGGTCCAATTAGACATTCGCACAGGCCATCAGCAGACTGTGGACAAAGTGTTGAACTGGTTTGCTGAAGAAGGAGGGGTGAAGGGCACAAGCATATGCGATGCTGGCTGTGGCACAGGCAGCTTGTCGCTGCCCTTGGCCCTTAGGGTAAGAGAGTTGCTAGCGTCTCACAGCAAGCTGATGCAGTGCTGATGCCATTCCATGCATCATAGCTGCTGCCTCATCTACACTTTTGACTGTCTGCTCAAGCCACATTGGCATTGACACTGTCGTGTGGCATCAAGTTGTTTGATGCTGGCCTTAGCAGCACATGGACCTCAGACACGCCACCTTACCACAGTGCTTTCGTTTGCAGCTTTGCTGTGAACAGTGGGAATGCACATTCAGGCTGTGTAAACGCTGTGCGACTTTGTTCATTGGGCACACACACTTTGTGCTGCCTTATCAAGTAGTGCACGCTACGCTTTGAGGCGTCTACTTTTGCCCAAGCAGCACGGCTTGGAGCTGAGACTTGTGACTGTTGTTGGTCCCCAGGGTGCTGCAGTGTCAGCCAGTGACATCTCCAGCTCTATGGCAAATGAAGCTCACCGGCGGTATGAGCAGGCAGTGTCCAGTGGGGAGCCGCCAGCTGCCACAGCTCCCACCTTCTCGGCCACAGACCTGGAGTCCATCTCCGGCTCTTTCCACACTGTTGTCTGCCTGGATGTCATGATTCACTACCCCCAGGTGTGCTCATGTCCCTTTCACCAACTCTGTCCCCTTCCACTGTTGTGCATCTGTAATGCAGTGGCCTCACACTGGTGTACTGTCAACCTATCGCCATTGCTGCAGTCATACGCTATACGGTAAACAAGGCTGAAATGAGCACCATAGCAGGCTGCATTCTGTGGTGCTCTCCACAATACGCTACAATCCCTGACAGAAGCTACTGCAGTTAGTTGCGCTGTAAGGCAAGCTGCATACGTCGTCGTGAGCATGTATCAAGGCAACACACATGATGCAACCAATAGGCACATTGTGCAATATGCACAGGCCAAGAAACACCATACACTGCTGATGATGTATCATTTGTCAGCTACATGTAACTGTGGGAGCATTCAATGGCCGGAGTAAGTACCTTCAGCTTGCATTCTTAGCATTGATCGGTAAATGTAGCGGACATCCTTGGCTCAGATCTGGCCAGCTGCTACAATGTTGCTTGCACTTACATCCTATGCATACCATGTGTCTGCTGCTAAGGTACTCGAGGCTAATTGCAGAACTCTCCCTTGTTTGTGTTGCTGTGTAAACTTGCAACCTGTATGGATCCCTTGTTTGGGTGTGCCGACAAACCCTGAGTGGTGTGAGACTCCCCACCTCATCAGCATGCATTCACAAACACAGGAGGGCATGAAGTTATCAGCTCTGCCACAGTGTTTTCTGTGAAGCGGGTCAACTATGCTTGGCCGACGACGTGCTTGGTTTGCCTGGTTGCAGGATAAAGCTAATGGTATGATCAAGCACCTGGCCAGTTTGGCAGAGGATAGACTGATCATCAGCTTTGCCCCCAAGACTTTGGCCTATTCCATTCTGAAGCGAATAGGAGAGCTCTTTCCAGGCCCCTCAAAGGTAATGTTGCAGCTGCAGACTAAGAGCATTGACTAAAAGCAGCAATTCAGCTTTTGTATACAGCTGTGGATATCATTTCTTGCAAAAAGAAGTGCTGTAGCAGGAGCTAGGGCATCCAGCATGCACACAGTCCACTGTCTGTCTTCACCAACTGGCCAAGCATGGCCTTGAGTATCTACCTTTGACAGCTCAAGACAAATGCTGTTCAGTCTGGCAGTTTGAGTGTGTTTCATGCTGCTGCACACTGCCTGTATCCGTATGATATCCTGTGCCATCCAAGATCTGCCACATCATCATGTGTGGGTCGTGCACACAACTCAACATTGCCAAGGACTGAGAGCAGACTCTGAATGTTGCAGGCAACCAGGGCGTATCTTCATGCTGAGGCAGATGTGGAGGCGGCTCTGCAACAAGCCGGGTTCAAAGTCACAAAGAGAGAGATGACAGCCACCAGCTTCTACTTCTCCCGGCTCTTGGAGGCCAAGCGAACTTAATCTCAAGATCAATCTGCTGCATGCAGATCAGCGTGCTGATCTACCTACTGATGGTCTGCACACCGGCAAGCCTTGTGTCTTCAAATGCAAGCTGGAAGAGATTGGCTGTGTATGGGCAAAAACACGCTTTGGATTTATGCAGCCCAGCTAGCAAGTTTCCCTGCGATTATGAAGGCCCTGATGTGTGGGGAGCTTCAGCCATCACATTGACAGCAGCGCTGACCCTGTGCACTACCTTGATCCGTGTTTTTTGGCAACTCCACCTGGCTGTGAACCAGATCTTATCAGAAGATAATACATCGTAACATTCATGATATGTGTTGTATTGTTCTTACTTCTTCTCAGAGTGTTTGTGTGGGTTCACAAGGCAACTCAGGTGTCATCAAGTCACAGGATCAATCGTTTGATGCCTTGTATGGCATGTATCATTCAATCAATTTACATGTCCTGTCTTCAGGACTCATCAGGGGAGTCAACAGACAATAACTGGGAAAACAACATACACTAAGCACCAAATGTTCAAGGCATTCGACAATGGAGCACCAAAGAAATTGCAGTACTGATGTTGCATTCATTCGAAGGAGGGCGCTATAGCTAGTACCGCCACGCCACACGCTCTACACTAACCTAGCTCTACAAAGTGTAGAAGCCAAGCTAAAAGTGGACTGGCCAAAACTGATTGTCTTTGTGCAGAACAAGTCATGAGATAACTGCCTACCACATTATCATACACGGCATTCGCCCCCACGTGCAGCAGGCCGATTTGCCTAAACACAGGAAATGTAAATTGATTGATTGATTGAAATGGCCCTGCCAAAATCAAAAATCAACGTGTTCAAAATTGAGATGCACTTTTCGCATGCGGTGATGCAAGCCTGCTGCAGAGTCTGCCGTTAATGCCTCTCCCACTGCCTGTCCAGTGACTCTCGTACCGTGCTCCAGCGTTCGGCATGCAAGCTTTGCAAACGTCGAACTGGGCTGGAGCAAGTCACGATCTTCTCAAACAAATCTTTCGCTGCTTTCCCGCCCCGGGGCCCTGGACGTTCGCAGTACAGCTGCCTCCCCACCATTTAGTTTGCAAACACTGGGTCGCACCAGCAAGTAAGCTGCCTTTTGTGCTCCAGCAACATGAGCCGTCCCTGCACATCCCTGCTGTCCGCAGGGTCGACTGTCAGAAGGCTTGTCACTAAAGAAGTCACCGATGATCAGCTGCAAGCTATGCTCAATGATTTTCATGATTTGCAAAGCTTAGAGCTAGGCTGCTATATGAATGCAGTGTCAGCAAGAGGCTTGGCCGGCCTGACTCATATACGTAGTATGCACCTGCGTGTGAACAGTTGTGCCAGCCTTCAGTCAGTCTTCATGCTGACACATGTAGAGAAGTTGGAGCTGATGTATTGCATGAATTGGGAGGAGACTCTACCTCATCTTTCTCGCAGTGACTTCCCGCACCTGCTCAGTCTCAAAGTTGAAACTGAGTGGGATGAGCCCAGGCAGACTTTCCAACACCTTACACAGTTGCAAAGCTTGAAACACTTGTCCTTGGCAACCGCAGCCCCACATGAGTTTACCTTTGCTGCCCTGTCCAGGCTGACAAGCCTACACATGGACCAATTCAGCAATGCAAACCTGGAAGCATTGCAGCATCTGCGCCGACTCAGGGATCTAGACCTTCTGGGTCATCCCACTGATAAAGATATGCACATGCTAGCCAGGCTGACCACACTGACAGCTTTACTGATAGAAAGCATCAGTCCAGAGTATATCAGTTGCCATTTATCCTCTGTGATCAAGCTATCTTCCCTAAAGCCTCTTAAAATCATGCATTGTGAAGTAGTTGACGACAGTGCTCAGTACTGCGTGACATTGAAAGAGGAGCCCACATATGCCGACGAAGACATTTTCATGGTCATCTCTTTGCCTAATTCGCATTTATTTTTGAGGTGCACATGTTGTAGGGGGTTTCTGATACGTGTGGTAGGGGCATAGAGGCTGACACATGGGCCTGAAACGTTGTTTGGTACAGATGTTACAGTTCTGTGAAGGTTGTTGACAAGTGCATGCTATATAGCATGTATAGCACGTATGAGTTCAACAAAAATGTATGCAGACAGTATATCGGCATACATCATCTTGATATCATCACGCAGCCCTGTAGATAATTCCATGCTATCATGCCAGGTTTCAACAGACTGTGAACATACGATCTTACAGTGTATTGAGGCTGCGTAGCCAACAGCCAAGACCGCAGCTGCAAAGCATGTCAGTACTCAGAGTGAAATAATAGCTTCCTAACATGCATATGCTAGCAATGCGCCTCTAACCTCAGCTCTGCAACAGATGATGCTTCTGCATAGCAACTCAGTGATTGCACAGACGTGATGTCACGCAGACTGCTTGCCACTAGAACTTGATGGAATGCATTTCCAGCCTTCAACAAGTCATTTGAATGCAGTGTTGCACAATCGCCTGTAGGACTATTCTGTGGTGCATTTCAAGGCAAGCGCATGACTAGAAATAGTTGTTTGCTATAGTGTACTTGTGCAGGTGACAAGCGCATGTACAAGCACCTGGTTGTGCAGTGAAGTAGCTGTACTATCTGCATATGCATGTACGCATATATAGTATTGCTGCTGTGCGCTTCACAAAATCCACACTGAGCAGCAAGACAAAATTGGCACAATGCAACTGACAACAAGGGTGCTGCCTGGGGCTCAATCAACAACTGTAAACATCCACTGACTGCGTAGCTACACAGAGTCGGCTACTGACTAATTAGCCATTTGCGACATAACTACACACCCAAGGATGCCTGCTTCTGCTGCTTGCGCAAAGGAAGTATGCTTAAAGCAACACTGTGTCTATCACAAGTCTCACCAAGCACTGCTGGCTTTTGTAGAGGTTGACTCAGAACACCCAGTGAGCTATCACTTTCTTAGCCGTGATGGTTTTGTGAGCCCAGCAAACTGGAAGCCAGACGTATTGACCCTACCATCCAAATTTGCTGCATGCTGAGCTTGTGCTGCTAGGTTTACATGATGCTGTTCTTCCTTTCCAGCCCAGAATGCGCTGTCGTTGACGGTAGTGATCAGGTTGCTGACTTGGGGATCAGAAACAGACCCAACCATGGTCAGAGACAGCACATTCCACCAGGGGGGTTGCTGCTGTGAGCCCCATACACCCCCAGCTGGTGCCGTCCTCTCTAAGCTGTCTATCTCCTCATTTCGCCTACAACACAGCACTGCATGTCTTTGGCTGGATCAGTAGCAATGTTTAACTCTGTGCATTGGCAGCAGTTTGCTGGTGTTTGGCAGTACTTTTGTGAGCATCTGCAAAGTGCAATATAACTTGCTAAGTCCTCATGCCTTGCAGCGCTGGTATATGATGTGACTGTATGCATACCTGACAAGATGAAGAGAAGAAAACAGAGCTATATTTAGGGTTATAGGGTTGCGTGAGTAAAACTGATGAGGCTGCACACAGAGGGAGACAGCTTGGAGAAGGGTATGCTCAATGATCAACAACATAACAAAGCACGCAGCATTTAAAGCTGCAGACCAGCTTTAGTTTACTTACTGGTAGTTCCAAAAAACTGCACAATGCCCTGTTCGCCATCTGCTATTTCCCACGAGAAGCAATGAAGAGCAGAAGGATGACACACCGGGTGTCTACCAGGTCCTGAAGTTCTCGCAGGATGTCCAGCCGCCTCTTCCCCGCCAGGACCGAGATAGCACGCACTTCCTCAGCAGCCACCTGCTTTGCACGCTGGGCTGCTTGCTGCTGATGCAGAATGCTTTCTTGCCTCTCTGCTTCAGCTTCGCGCTCCTCCAGCACAGCTGCCCAGGCAGCTTCTGTCTCCAGCTTCTCCCTGAAACATGTTAGCGACGCAACACTCTCAGCTTGTGGCAGTCATGGAAAGTTTTGTATAGCTCAAAATAGGAAAAGTGGCATACATGGCAACTGATGAAGAACCTCTGATGCAGAGTGACAGCAATGGAGTTCACTCTCACAAGGTCATGGCACGCGGCCATGTGCTCCACAGCATGAGACACTACAACGACGGCACCACAAGCATGATGATATGGTCTCATCAACACCAGTATACAAGGCCACACACTGTATGTATCAAATTTACCAATGCTTTTCCAATGGTCAAACGAGCAGAGCACAAACAGACAGGGTGTACCGGTGCTGCATGTCTGTGCGCAGGGTGAAGGCCTTCAGCATGTTCAGCTGCCCATGGTAGTTGCTCATCAACTGCCTATCGTGGTGCTGCTGCTTCCCTTTGGCCTGCCTTCCATGCCCCATCTCCACCAGCCCATGCTTGGCATCTCGGTTGGCCTGGTGGACTTGCTGAAGGGCAGATCTCCTCAGATTGGAGTGGGCTCTGCCCATCGCTCCCTTCCAGTAGAGGGAAGACTTTAAGGCATGCTTGGAAGCCTTGGCTGCTTCTTGATGCCTCTGCCGGGCCTTCTCAGCAACCTGAAACGCCATGTAGCAGTCACATGCAAATTGTGTGGTGCATGCTATCTTGTGAAAGAAGTATGCTCGGTCAGCGATTTATCCTGCGGAGTTTATTGTGACATGTTTTGCACAGACCTTGGGGTCTGTTGAGGAGCTGTTGCACTTTTGACAATGTCATGTGCAGATTTGGCACAGCACATGCTTGCAATGTGCATGAGCTAGGAACTGATATAACTTTGCATCCAGTGCAGTCTTGAGACAGCTGCTACAATACCACATGGCATAGAGAGCCTTCTGACATGACACAATTTGCGCAAACCTGGACGTAATCCTGCAGGTGCCCAGTTCAGATGCAATGCTAATGTTGTGTTGGCAATTCCTGCCCTTCACAGCAATGTCAGACAAGACTGCACTGAACAACACAGCTTTCAATGAATCAGCTTGAAACAGACACACAATGCACGATGCCAAAAACGCATCACCTCTTGGTTGACGGCTTGCTCAGACCAATGCAGCTGCTCTGTTATGGCAGCAGCTTCAGCCAGTGTCATGACTCTGGAGGTGGCAGGCACAAATGCATGACCAGTGTTGGCTGACTTTGGCAATGCTGGTGATTTGGACTGCAGCTCTGCCACATGCATCTTGTTGATCAAGGCACCAAAGGCCTCCCTGCATCCAGATTGCAAGTGGGGGCGATGGGGCTGCAACTGAGGCTGAGTTGTTGTCCAGTGATGATCCAGGAAAGGAGGACCAGTTGCAGCACTTGAACATGAGTGTGAGCGACAGCAGCCTGACATGCAAGACACAGGCGAGCCTGCTCAACATCATTGTTAGAACATGTCCTGCAAGCAATTTTGATTGACGACTGCTATGGTGCCTTGCCTATTCTGCAGCAGCATGTTGACCAGAGCAGAGACAGATGACACAGACAACTTCTTGCTTGCAGGCTTGCTGGATCTTATGCACACAGTCTTCTACTCATAGACATTGCTCAAGCAATCACATGGGCTGATGCTACCTGGCAGCTAGGGTGTGAGCATTCTCCTCAGCTTGAGCCCTTCCAAATGCTGCTAGGGTCTGCTTCAGTTGGGCAGGGGTGGGCCAGGGGGGCGAGGGACCAGACGCTGAGCTGGCAGCCTCTGAGTGGTCCATCTTCAGACCTGAAGAAACCCCAGGCCTGCTGCTAGAGTCAGCTGCAGGACTGGGGCAAGCTGCTTTTGCATCCTCCCTGGAGGGGTTGCCTTGGGGTAGAAGGCCCAGCTCACGCAGCTGACTCAACCTACAACATGGGCATACATTCACTTGCTCTTGGCTCAGCTCATGTGAGAAACAGCTGATGGTGTGCATGACCGGCACATGCACAGTAATGATGAGCTTGAATACTGTTCAGCAGCTCCTGTCATGGCTACATCCATACTCCAGCAAAGCACAACTGGGCCAACAGATTTTCAGCCACTGACTGGCGCTGCCTTGGGGATCTTGTTGCATCATACATCAAGAACTGAAAGTGATGGCATGACATGCATGCACAGCTGCAGAGTTCACCTGACAGCAAACCTCTGTGGTCTTGGGCGCCATTGCAGTGCAGTCATCTCAGGGCTGTTGCACTCAGCCAGGGCATCTTCCAGTGAGCGTAGGGCATCTGTGGACACCTCCTGTCCCGGGACAGGGGACGCACAGGTGCAGTCAAGGGTCACGTCTTGGGGTGCTGTCAGGTGGGAGAAGAAGCTGGATGGCCGCGGCCACAACCTGTGTAATGCGCACCTGTTTCTTGTCTGGCAAAAACAAAGACCTTTGCCTTTTGTATATGACTTAGGAGACCCTGGCTTCTCCTTCTCCTTCTAAGCCAGGGTCTAGACGGAGACCCCGGCTTAGAAGGAGACCCTGACGCATATGAGACCCTGAGTGCCCCAATAACAAAACATTATGCGTACTGCTGACCACACTTGCTACACAGTGTTCTTCCAAAAAAGGCTTGAAACTGTAAGCACTTCCAAGGGCAGTCACGAGACAAGCTGAGCAAAGAGGCCTGCATGCCAATGACAAATTGCAGATGAGATCACGGCAAATCACAGTACTTCACTCATTCACTCCAAGTCATTGACTGACCACCAATGCCTGCATCACAGCTGCAGTGACAGCATCAGTAGCAGTGGAGTTTGCAACAAACGTTATGACAGCTGCCACAATGCAAGTGAAGCAGCATCAGTGTGTTGAGAGGTGAGCAGGCATGCCTGATCCCAGACTGAGTTTTGATGTCCCAGGTGAGGGCCAGCAGCACAGCAGCTCGCATCTGCAGCTCGCTCTCTGGCTCAGGGCAGGCTGGGTCTAGCCCTACCATCACCCAATCAGCCCCCTGCCCTCCACCCCTGTTTGACATGAGTATGGCAGTCTTGTAGACAGCTGGCTTGGCAGAGTCACACATTCAGGAGCATTTGTATAGACCAGCATGCAATGAGGAACGGCCGCATCCAGCAAAGCTTCACACGCACGTTGGACCCTGTATTGTCTGGTTCTATGACTCAGGTAGGATAGCAGCAAACGCCCAAGTGGCCAGTTTGCTGTGACACTTCAGACATTGACCATGCAGAGCAGAGCAAGATGTCCATGGTAGATTGTGCAGTATGCTGTGCAGGAGGTGTGCTTGGAAGCTTTTCAGGCACTTATCACCTAGAGCACAGCAGGATGCAAAGTTGCTCTTGGCACAACGTGAACTGTGATGCAGCGCAAAGGTGAGAGAGCAGACAGTGGAGACGCACAATGTGGAAAAGCACGTCTGCACAGAAGCATGCACAGAATCTTGTTCTGAAGAAGCACATGAGGGTTGCTACCTGCTGAGTGGGCGGTGGGTCTTCTCCACGGTGGTGGTGTGAGTCAGCAGTTGGGCACAGTCAGCTGCATCATACAGCTGGTCAGCACCTAAAGCCTCCATATCCTCCTCATCCACCACAGGCAAATTCACACCTGCACCACCCCATCACCAAAATCTTCATTTACTCTGTCATTGTTGCCTCAATGTCAAGTCAGTACAATCTCAAAATATTCCTTTAATGCACTGCATGTTTGGCACTCAACCTGTGTGGGATTGTTTACATACAGGGAAAGTCTGTCAGATTGAGCAACTTCTGGCAGAAACATGCAAACATGCAGAGGAATTCAAGATGAGAAGGTGGTGGCACCGTAATTTGCATCTTTGTGTCATACAAAGGGGTTGGACGACAGTCTGTCATACGCTCAGGCAATGCAACAGACTTCTGCAGCACTGAAGGCATATGCACACTCCTGCATGATTGCATAGTCTGCTTACAGAGTATTATCAAATCAATGTATCCAGTGCAGAGTACGCACTCTCCATGGACTGCTATCAAGCCCACAAGTTAGATGTAAAGCAGTAATATTCACAAGCTTTGCTGTGAACGATGCTGGCAGTTACCTGTCCACAAGGGGATGCCAGATCTGTCAACCCCCGGCCTGTTTACCCCAAAGATCATGCCGCCCTCCTCGAAAGCAAAGCTGATGTCATGCTCTGGGAAACAGCGAGGCCTTCTGTTGCCTTGCTGCGCTTGCTGCTGAATGCGGAATGCTTCCAAATAGTCTCGATACAGCAAGCAAGCATGGTCAGTTGCCTGCATGCTGTCTATGGCCTGCGCCTGCAGCTTGACTGCTTGCAGCATCTTCATGCGCTGCTGAAACAGATCTGCAAAATCCAGGAGGTGACTGATGGTGACTGATTTGCCCTCCTCATGTGCGTCAATGGTGGTGATGTCAACCAGTTTGTACCACTTGCCCTTGGAAAAATAGCCCTCAGATTTTGTTTGGAAAGAGCTTGGAAAAACGACATCTGAAAGCATTTGTCCTGAATGTATGCATCTGCTGAAACATGAGCTGGTTGGTATGACATATGGTCCCAAGCAAGAACAGGGCGCATGTTGACAGGTGCAGCTTACATGTGCGCCATGCACGCTGTATGCAGATAGCGCCCCTCCTGCACAGCAGCTGGGGTCCCAGGGGGCCGACTGCCCGCCTGGTGACCCACCCTAGCCAGTGAGCCTGAATTGTCACTGCTGCAGCTATTGGGGCCAGGCTAGTTGCCAACCAAGGTGTTAGGCGAACATATGCATCCTCAGTCACAGGGCTGGCATCCCCAGAGAAGTTTTGACAATTCCCAAGCGGGAAACCGGGATTGCCTGAAGCTTTGGCCTGACTGTTAGCTAGCTTGCGGTTATGCTCAGCAATAGCATCTGCAATGAAGGCTAGGGCCTTTTGGTCTGTGGGCAGAGCTACCGGCAGAAGCTCCTTTGCCTGCAGTTGGCTGTGCCAATCAGAAGGGTGACATCATGACAGTATGAATGTGACTGGTGACAGTGATAGGGGACTTTGATTCCGATGGTGAGTCAGAAACTGCACTGACCAAGCCCCTTGCACATGTCAATGAAAAAGAAGCAATTGACATGTGCAAGCGGAATGACTGGCCTCGATCATGCCAGAACAAACGCTTTGCTGAGCATGTAAGGACACAATCTAGCATTAGTGCTTGCAAGGAAGCTCTTGCTGGGCGCAGCTGGATCCACGTACCTGCAAGGACTTGCTGGCGCTGAATGACCGCCTCCAGTTGTTGACATCACTTCGACTCTTAAGCTTAGTTTTACCCGGCAGCCGGCATACAGATGGCAATGCCATACAGCAGAATTGCTGTGCCACACGACGCACCTTTTGCACCACCATGCCTAGAGCACGCTCTGTAATACTTCACCAAAGTTGGGCTGAAAGCAGCCTTTAAGCGTGTTCAAGCTCACCTGGGGGATTAGAGGCCCACTCAAAAGCCTGCAATGCGTCACCATCCGGAGACGCGTCTGCAGCAAAGACAATTCGGTTAAGGCTCCTTTGAATTCACATTATGTGCATGTGCAGGAGCTCTCCTGCAGTTCTCGCTACCTTCGGCAGGAGGAACATACAATCGATACGAGCCATTCTCGTGCTCAAGCGGCAGCACAGGCAACAGAACGCTCTGCTGCAGGCAAGAATGCCGCACAAACTCCTTGAGGGTGTCAGTGGCCTGTCCAGACTCTAAGTACACCACAACACTCGACATGGATCTTGATGACCTAACAAGCAAAATCAAGTCGTCCTGCTTTCGTAAGATTTCCCACTGACAGCATCACTGCGCTCCTTGCTGAGCGAACCTTTGCCATCCCGACAGATGGCATGTACATTTACCATGGACGAAACGAGACTGTCCATGCACGAGACTGCCCGTAACGCCAGCAGTCTTCAGTAATCAATTCACAGCTTTTATTTCAGATTCCCAACATTGTCAAGCGGGCGCTAGCGCGAATTTCTGGCTAGACACCTTGCGATTGCATCGCTGGCGATCTGAGGCTGCACGCGGCACTGCACGTGACAGCTTGATTTAGCGAGCCATGAATGCTGCTTGACAACACGCTCTTGCTTAGTCATAGAGATGAACGACAACAGCAGGTGGCGTCCGGTGTGTTTGGTAGTTCAAGCTGAGGGAACAATAGACTTGCCTGCCGTCAAGCAATGGTTGCAAACGAAGGGAGGCTTAAAGGCCTTGGAACTGACGGATCAGGCCTTTGCAACAGCTTCAGGGCCCATAGCAGACTCTGTTGCTGCTGCAAAGCAGGTCAGTACTTGCACTTGACTTGCACTGTGCTGGCTAGCACAGCCTCGTTGAAGCTCCCTTGTGCAGATCCGATGCTGCATGCAGGCAGCCGCACAGGCAGCTTCAGAGTTTGTACTGAGCACTGAGGTCAAGGTCAGTGCAGTGCAACAGCTCTTTGAAGCTGACAAAGCATTAGCTCTTGCTGCTGAGCACGATATCAGGGCAAAGAAAGAGACAGAATGTAGCACTGCTCTGAAGGTGCGCTGGTTCTCCCAAGTGCTCAGCGCAGCGCAGTGGCCCTTACAAATAGACCAGCTCAAGCTACAGATGCAATTCTGAAATTGAGTGGATTTTCAGGCAAAAATTTCACAGTGTACACAGCAGCAGTTTGGGATGCTCCATGACTTATAATGCCTGTCTTAGGCTGCTGAGGAAGAGGAAGCAAGAACTGCAGCAGATTTGGCAACAGCCACTGCTGCGCTGCCTGCCACAGCAGATGACGCAGCAGCAAATAGCGCTTCTGAAAGTGTGGCCCCAGCTGCAGTCTCCACTACAGCTGCTGCAGCCACGCCTTCTGCTGCTGGCACAGAGAGCCCTGAGCAAAATGCTGTTAACGGAGCCACTAAGGTGCACCCATTCTGCTGGTGCTCAGCATTCAATGATGTCAGAATTGTAGTCAGCAGCGCATGCTGCCTGCGTATATGCTAGCACCTCCTGCAGACATTCACACCAGGATGAGCTCTGTAAAGCTACCAGATGTCAGCACCAACAGTAAATATGGGTACAGCTTGACTGCCTGAACGACTCAAGATGAGCTTTGTGTATTTACCATATGCCAGCACCAACAGTAATTGCGGTACAGCTTCATTATCTGGGAAGCACAATATGTTGGTGGTAAATGGGCGTCCAAAATAATTGTCTGCTGGCTGACTGTGACACATGCAACATTGGCTACCATGTCCTGCAGGCTCATGACACAGCCAAAGCTGCACTTGACCAAGCCAAGCAGTTGCAACAGGCAGCACAGGCATCATTACAGCAGCCCTGCTTTCTGCAGCAGCCCTACTGGTGTGATGGTGCCAGCATGACTGCAAAGGACCTTGAAGATTGGCAGAAGGCTGGGCTGCCCTTCAGAGCTGTGGTGCTCCTGAAGGCCCCTCAGGATAGCACACCAGCCCAAGACACCCCACCATTGCTGGCAGGTATGCCATCATGTGTCAGTTCCAACACATGGCACATGATGGCAAGCAACTTGTGCATCAGCCTGCTCCTGCCAGACCTATCTGCAGCAATCTGTTGTCATCTCTGTTGTCTGGCAAACATCAGTATTAATACCTCGTAACCCCAACTCCACTATAGGAAAATATCTGTGTCACCATGTATAGCTGATGCCTGTGCCTAGCTCATGTATCAGCATGCAGCATCAGATATCTTCAGACATGCATGCACAGTGCACTCCGCGTACTGATCGATGACAAGCCAAAATAGCCTTTTTGCTCCATATTTTGTGGTGCCTATGCGCAGCAGTGCTCAGGCAGGTCCTCTGATCTGATCAGTGTACATCGAGACCTGGCAATGCCTCACTCTTACTCTAATAGCAACAATGGTCGGCTGCACTCAGTTTCACATCGAACATCTGATGCAGCTCAACATGAACGCAGCTGCATCTGATTCACACATTGTTGCAGAGCTGAAGGCTGCACAGGCAGCATGCCAGCCGGATCACCCTCTAGCAGACATTGCCATTGTGGAGGTTGCTTTAGGAGAAGCCAACAGTCTCTTCACACCCATCAAGCCACCCCCCTCTGAAGAGCCTGCCCCAGCCCCGGCTGCAGTCACCGCTGCCCCCGCTGCAAAAGCCCCTGCCAAAGGGGCAGCTGCTAAAGCCCCTGCAGGGGCTGCTGTCAAAGGCCCTGCAAAAGGTGCGGCAGCAGCAGCTGCTGACCAGCCGCCGCCTCTGGGTGCCCCTGAGCTGGGGCGGGCCCTTGAGCTTCTGGGGTCCCAGGTGCAACAGTACTATGGATGGAGGGAGGGGGCAAAGGTGATGCATCTTCCAGAGGAGCCAATCAGCCAAGACAACCTTGCTGGCTTCAAAGCAATGTTGCAGGATGCTCCTCAGGTTTGTCATCAGGTTTTCTCTAGCACTATTAATTTACCACACTGTGCTAAGCAGAACCTGTCACATTGCACACCTGCCGGTGAACATTACACTTGCCATGGACATTTTGGAGGCAGTCAGCTTGTGCACTTGCACTTGAGCTGATATCAGGCTACCAGCATTCAACTGCTGCCTTCTTGCTGGTGTGTGCCCGCTTATCTGTCCCTTTGTCCACATACCCAACCTGGACCTGGCATAAGTCCGTCAAAGAATGTGACAGGAAAGTGGCAGCACGCTGCAACACAAACCTGGGCAGATGCATGCAAGTGTATGCTTGGTCTGCAGGGTGAAGTCTCAGTGCCAATTGTAATGGATGCCATCATTGAGCAAGTCAGCCGAGCAGCAGCAGGCCAGTCCTTGCTGGCAGCTGCACGGGCAGCTGATCAGGAAGCTGCTGCTGCAGCAGCCCTGGAGGCTGCCTTTCCCTCCCACAGCATCAGCACTCTTGATACATGTGCAACCGTTCAAGCGGCAGAGCCTAAACCTCAAAGCACAAAGAAGATAGTATATGCCGGAGACAGTGTAGGCTCAGCAGCTGCTGGCATTGTCACAGGTACTTCATGCCTCACTGCTGCAGGTGCTATGTGTTGTGCGGTGTGACCCTGTGCTTGTGTTGCACTATTTTGCTTCTTCCAATCAATGCCTGCTCTGACACGCATGAATTGCCTTTGGGCCTGCTGCCAGAGCATGCAGAGCTTCTTCTGCATGCCTGCACCCATACATACTCCCTCACTGCATGCATCAAGTCTGAGGTCAGAGTATTCTAGCCTTACAAGTCACAAAAGTGTGCACACAGAGTTTGTTTGAGTTAACGTTTCTGTTGATGCTGATGTAGGCTTGCTTCCTAGCAAAGCAAGCGTCAAGCAGCAGCTCTCAGGTGGACAAGCTGGGGCTGCTGGGCAAAGCCCTGGAGACCTGCAGGGCATTGAGGCTCACATGCAGAGTCTGATGATCCTTCCAGCCATTAGCAAGTAAGCAATCATACAGCTACCTCTGAATCCCAGCCTGCATTCAAGGCACACATTGCATGAAGCAATTTACCAGATCATGATTCGCTTTGTGTTGCTGTTTGCTTGTCTTCTAGCCCATATGACAATGCATTTCATGGCCTGACTTTCTGCGTAACTTGCGAATCACCTCCAAATGATTTGTGAGTGGTGGCTGTGACTGGTATGAAGTATAGTCATGGCCTTGAACACTTAAAAACTATGTTACAGGGGTAAGGGTCATAAAATAGCTCAGCCAGCCATCACAGCTGCTGGGGCAGCCAGATCTGCTCTTAGGGCTGGATGCAAGGATGTGCCCCTGGAGACTGTTGAACGGTACAATTTGCTGAAGCGTTGTGTCAGCATGCTGCCAACAGGATGCCAAGCAGCACATGAGAGCGCAATCATGGCACGTCGGCATGTGGAGTACTTTGACCCTGCTGTCATGTTGCAAGTCCTCAGCAAGGTGATTGCTACCTGATCACTTGTGTGTGCTGTCAATGTCAAACATGCAATTTTAGGAGTGCGGTCATGAGACAGGTGCTGAGACAGTCTTGTAGATAATCACTTGATGCCCTGCAGAGTAGCAGGATGGTCGCCATTGACCAACTGTGATGATGTTGCAATAATCAGCAAGCTGTAGAAAACCCTGGGCAGATGTCCATGCTTCTCAATTTGCGGCATGCAGCCTAGCAATAGTCCTTCTTGCCAATACACAGAATCTGTGTCTTGATCTGCTTAAGAGCACAAGAAAGATGACTTTGCACTGGTCTGCATTACAAACAGAGTAACAAACTGTTGTACACTTGCAGGCATCACGCACATATCCAGAAGTGTCCGTGGAGGAGTATCCTGCTGAAGGTGGCATGCTGGTGACTTGTCACGTGGGCATCAGTCAATCCAAGCCGGGGCCAGCGCCTGCCCGCCTGCAACCCTTCTGTGAGGCCTGGAACAGCTATGTGGCCAGCAAAGGTGAGCACAGCTCAGCAAGCATGCATCTTGCTAGGCTATGGCATTCTTGGAGAAAAAGAATTGTGAAAACGGCAGACGTGAATTGGAGTAAATAAACAAACCAACAGCGTGCACAAAATCGGCTGCAGTGTCAGCAAAAAAAAAATTCATGCGTGATCCGGGAATCGAACCCGGGTCTGTACCGTGGCAGGGTACTATTCTACCACTAAACCAACCACGCTCGCATGACAAATGCGTCATTTCTACACTTTCTGCATTTGCTGTAAGACGGCGATGTGCACTTCTGGGCATACGGTATCCAGCTCTGCAGTGCAAGCTATTTGATACTCTGGTGTTACCTAAACCCTAAACCCATCCTGAGCTATGGTTGCGAAGTCTGGGGCGTGGACACTAAATGCGGTGCAGCAGCAGAAGCTTTACATCAGGACTTTCTAAGACGTCTGTGTCAGGAAGTCTACAGCAAACCACATGGTCTTAGCTGAGTTGGGTCGCTTCCCATTGCAAGTTCACTTTTGGCAGCAGATTCTTCGTTATCATCATAGGACAATTGCATTAGACAACGTGCGTCTTGTTAAGCTCGCAATGGTTGATGGCTTTGCTTTGCATCAGACAGCAGTCAAAGACAGTTGGCAGCATTATCTAGGTGATTTTCTGC
>JAABUP010000247.1_pt1 | contig 120089 bp, 177 predicted proteins | sample 5559201 | NCBI WGS metagenome assembly JAABUP01 (sample SAMN10711887, study PRJNA513373) | rock metagenome | isolation source: Antarctica rocks | place: Antarctica | reverse complement strand
CGTTGCTTGCGAGACATGGCAGCTAATTTTTCAGACGTCGCTTGCATAACAGAATACTGTTCTCACAAGGACGGCTGGGGCTCGTGATGCTATGTTGCATGCTCGTGACCTGCTGAACGCTGACCCATACCCCGTAGGGGGCCTGAGACGTCTGCCACACTTATTACCCTCAGGGGGGGACTTGAACTTTTGCCTCCAGCCTGGTGAGGATAACCGGCATTGCGATCGGCTCACTGGGCACAGTTCTGCCAATTCAATCATCTGATTGATTGGCTTGACTGGGAGGTCACCAGCCCCCTTAGTGCTCACACCTAAGGCCCGGCGCTGGGTATAAACTTGCCAAATCAACCAGCCGCCTCAGTGCTCACACCTGAGGCCCGGCGCTGGGTATAAACATGCCAAATAAAAAGCAGGTACACGAGAGCCCTAAGGGCGTCAAGCAACACCAAATCAAACAACACCAAATCAAACAACACCAAATCAAACAACACCAAATCAAACAACACCAAATCAAATAGCACCAAATCAAACAACACCAAATCACATTGTATGATAGATGATCCAGGCATTTTGACAGGCTCTGCAACTCAATGCGTGGGAGATGTGTATCTGAGATCCAATTTATCAAGGAGTCCACACACGTGAAGGTTGCTGATATTGACAACATCTCAGGGGGGGCTGTGTAACTTCCTTAGGTCAGCTGTACAGATGTGCCCACTGGTGAGCCCAGGAAGTACACACCATCAATATAAATGTGCTGATAAGGTGAGCTTATCAAAGCACTCAGCCATGCATATGCACTGGTACATGCTCTTGCAGTCGGACTTGTTACCAAGGAAGCATGCTTGCAGAGTAGACGCCCTACAGCCTCATTAAAGCAGTTTGGACATGAGCGTGACATCCAGTAACAACTGTGTGCCCAGAGAATGTATTACTGCTTGCCTGATCTGCTGCTTGACTGTCTTTGACAGCCAGGTATTGCAAAACAGTTGTACAACCAGTGTTCTTTACAAGCACTAGGTCATCCAGAAGCTTCCTGCAGGCAACACTGCATCTCTGATGACCATCATGCATACTTCATTGCACCCTCAGGCATGACTCATGGCTGATGCTCAAGCAAAGTTCCACAAACTTGTGCTTCAGCTCTCATGCAAAAATATGGTGGCTCAAAGACTCTCAGAGTACCAGCTTGACAACAGCCACAATGACCATCACACTCACAGAAACCCTCCTGGGCTGCTGATGCATACAATCACCGGTATTGAACCTCTGATCTCATCAAAGTACCCATTGCCAACAGACAATATCTGATTCTGATTTGCAGTGCTGGAGTGTTGATGTGTCACCTGCTTGTCAAGATCTCCTGGATGAGCTAGCTCGTAGTCTAGACATAATGCCTGATAATGGCGTTTCAATGCATTGCCAACACCAGTCATCTTGTGGGTATTGGTGAAATTGGCCATGCGGGGAAAAACCTGCACGCATACAGGAGCAACAGATGTTACACAGTCAGGCTGGTCAGTCTGTGAAGCTACAGCTAAGTTCCACTCACCACTACTTGCGTGCAAAATTGCAGAACAGCAAGGACATGGCCAATGCAAATTGGAGTCAGCTGATTGATTCAACAGCAGGCAGATGCGCTGTTGCAAAATGGTTTCTGAAAGACAAAAACAAAAAATGGAACAAAGACACTGACCAAAACGAAGAAGACGCTGGTTTATTCTCTTGCGTGAATGATACCGCGAAATGAGTAAGGAAGGAAACCCTATGCCCTAGGCGAGATAGCAAGAATGCGCTGTACGGCTTGAGCCAAAGCCAGGTTTGCCAAAGAAATGAATAGAGCAATGGTCAGGTGAGAAGGTGAATGAAAGCACAACGAATCGCAAACCTGTCCAGCCCAATTGACACCAGTGCCCATGGCATAGCCTCCTCTGGAGCATACTGCCCTGTATAAAGCATTCAGGTCCAGTTGTGTCCCATTCAATATAGCTTCTGGAAAGGTACTGGACTGCAGCTGTCGGCCTCTGCGCACTTCCAGGAAGCTCCTCATGTCCTCCAGCAGTTGATGCGGTGTACACACTGACAGCTCAGGCCGGTCTGAGCTCCAGCTGACAGACGCTAGCTCTGGAACTGCAGATACAAAGTTAGATCAGGCAAGCAAGGTAATTACAGCGTACTGTCACGCAAACAAGTCACAGCAGATGGCAGCCTGAGCATCACCAGACACAAACCTGCTCTGATGTCTGCTGTGTACAGAATTGATAGCTTGCATACCTGATAGCTTGGGCTCTTTTGCTGGACGGCCTCTGGAACCAGTGGAGGTGGTATTGCCTGCAGCAGCCTGGCTGCTGCTGCGTTGCCCATCCATGTGAAGGGAGCCTGACGAAGGATGCTGCTGTGCAGGCAGGGTGTTGTAGGCAATGGGTCCCAGGGGAGCTGGGGCTGGCCGAGAGGGGGGCAGCAGGATGGGGTCCAGGGACTCTGGCACTGCTGGGGTGAGATGAGTAAGGCTTGTGAAGCGGTCTGCATCTGACTGGCTGAAAGATGAGGTTGTTGTGCAGCCCACTGCAGCTATGCCAAGAGCTGCCAACATCCTAAACTTGCTATCCTGTGCATTGCAAAGTCTGTGATGAAGTGTATGCTGACTTGACACAGTCTTTGCCAATCTGCTTAGCCATGCTCATGACAAAATGGATTGCGCAACACACACACGCACGCACGCACGCACGCACACACACACACACATACACACACACACACACACACACACACACACACACACACACACACACACACACCAGGTATCCCATGCTGATCTACAACACAGGACCAATAACATGAAATGAGACATGAGACATACCCTGTGTAGGCTGACATTTGTCCAATCAAAGATCATATTAATATTGTCAAGGACCACAGAGCGCAGTGCAGGCAGGGCTGATCACTCGATGCACTGTGTGAGTGTTGGGGACTTGACAGTCACGCCTGACATGCACGACAGGCGTGCGTGACAGTCATGCCTGGCAGACTTCAGCAGCATGTACAGAAGCTGTGAGGCTGCTAGCTTGCCTCACCGAGCACAGCATTCGAAGCAGCTGAACAACCCACACAGATGTGACGGCAAGAGCATCCACAACAAGTGTGCCGCCAGCAATGTCATCACTGCTCTGAGCTATAGGCACAGGCAGGCTAGGGGGTGGTAGCTTGAACTGCAGGCTTAGTGCATCGGCAGCTAAGGTTTGCCGCAAGGCATGCTCCACCAGAGCTGGGTTCTTCAGCACTGCATACACAGCAATGGCTGGCTTGACATGGGCCACCATGGCTGAAGCATGTTGCTTGAGGAATGGACGTACAGAGTGCGACAGCATGCCACATTTCTGAGTTGTTCGATGTCCATGGTCAACAGGAATGGACATGTCCAACGCTGTAGTTCAAAACGAGATTGTTGCACAGCAAAATCATGAGGGGTGTCCGACGCTAGAACCCACTCTTGACTCTTCCGAAGCCATCACTTGATGTCGCAATCACATAAAGGAACAGCAATTCCAGCACAACCTTGATTGTGACACCATATACTGTGTAACAGTCAGCATCACTCACAGTGCTTTGTCCCACATACAATCACACCATGTGCCCGCAACTGCTAATGGCTACAGCAAGCAACTGTAACCAGACCATACCAAACCTGAGGCACAGCACTAGCACTTAAGTAGAGATCAAATCCAGCATGCATGACAAACAGTGAGCCTTGGTAGGCAAAATCGCACCTTCTTGTGGTCCACCTAGAACAACCCGGGCACAAGCTCCACTGGCACTTTGGATCTCACATCTCAAGGCAGTGCAGCCTGCTGGTAAGTGAGCAGGAACTCGAAGTGTAGGTGTCTGGGATGTGACTGTCAGCTGTCGCACTTCCAGCACTAGCATCGCCCTCAAAGCTTCACCCAAGAAGCTGTGATAGCAAATACACAGCTTAAGATTGTCAGAACTGGTTGCTTGAGCAGAGAGTGGCCACAGCCATATTTGGTTTCATAGGGCTGTTGAAGTTTAGGTGTCTAGCCTCAAATGCACAGGGTATTCCAAGCGCTGTTTGAGTTTGGGTGTCTAGCCTCAAATGCACAGGGTACAGCTGTACATATACTTGCCACAGTATGCGGGGCATGGCACATCATGCAATTGGTTTTGCCACCTATAAGCAACCTCTTGTAAGGCTCTTGTGAAACTAATTTAGCAAATGAGACATGGCTTCCCTAAAGACAGACTTTTACGGATGAGAGATGACAGTCACCACTGCATGAGAAAACCATACTTTCATTGACAAGAATTGACAGATGCCACTTGCTGTCTGAAAGGAGCAGATATTGGATGACAAAGATGATACGATGCCACTAAGTCTCTCAAATTGAATGAGAGAAGCAGATGTCTCTTGACAAGAAGATGACAAATGCCACGGCAGGATAGAAGCAAATGTTTCTTGACAAAACATGACAGATTGCTGAGAGAAGCAGATGTGTGTGTGATAATGTCACAGATGGCAGATGCCACTGTCTGAGACAAGATAGTTGCTGGCACAGACAGTCTGTAACCTAAGGCCAATGATTGAGAGAAGCAGATGTTTGTCAACAAACCCTGACAGATGCCATTGCATAGGTGACAAATGATGACAGATGCACGCTGGGGCAGGCAGTGTGAGACCTGAGGCGATGGGGGGCTATGAGGGAGGCTTGGCCGCAAGCCAGCAAGCGCAGCTCAGCATGAGGAGCCAGCAGCCTCACGCTGTCCCAGTCAGGCACCACAGCTGCTATGCCCTGGGACAGATCCATCCCCTGCCATGAAGAAACAGCATGAATAGTATGCAGGTACAATGTGCACGGCTATTGACGAAACCAATCTTTGCAGAGCTCTGCTGAGCTGATGTGCATGCTTTGAGCTTCCTGGTGTGTATGTGCATACATGCATCTGCTGCTTGCCACTTGCTTGGGCAGGTGTCATCCAGAAACAGATCCCAAGCCAAATGTATAACTGATACATGCACAAAGAGCGTCGAGCACAGCCAGCGTGGCAATCCCAAAGCAGAATTTTGAGTTCAACCAACTCTTACATCAAGTTGTGGTAAGGGTACAGAGTTGTTGGAGGGCAGCGCAGCTGTTTGTGCTGAGCGCAAGCAGGGCAGGGCTGCAGCGGCATGCCCTTGACCTGGCTTGGATCCTAGGTGTACATGACAGGCATGACTGGCAACAGCAAATGCCTGCAGCACCAGTCCAGCATTACAACACAAGTCTGGGCGCAGATCATTCAGCAGTCCTTGTCTCATCTCTGCCGACAGCACCAGCTAGGCCCACTGCAGAGGGCAAAATGCATCCACTGAATGAGTGCGCCCTTGCAGGAAGCAACGCTGCGGGGTCAATTGAGCACAGGACACAGCATGCATGTCATCATAGTGATGAAGACACCAAGGTACCTCAGGTACGGTAGTCACAGGATTGCGCAGGGCAGCACAGAAGGCATGGCCAAAATGAGCAGCAATGAGCTGGGAACCCGGCTGCTCCTCCGACCAATATACAATGTACTGAACGCCAGCCTTGGCCAATTCCTCAACTGCAGACACATTAGCCACGTGCGTGAAAGAAAAGAAAAGAAAAGACTACGCCTTTCGGCGTCAATTCAATGAGAAGCCAAGTATTATACCAGGCTGCCCAGGAGCCACGTGCATGCTGTACAGTGACATCACTAATATCAATGCGTTTTGGCATTGCAGCTGCAAGCTGTGACACGTCCAGCATTACAGCCGCAAGCTGTGTAATGCCCAGAAATCGTGGTATGCAGCTTGTGCGGGCAAGATGTTGGTGGCTGCATGTATGCAATGGCAATGAGCACTGTTGTTGCCTGTGCTGTGAAGATTTTGACAAAGCAGATGTGATTCTGAATCCTGGCCAACATCAGCAGGACATATGTAACATGTTTCGCAAGCATTACAGGTGCAATTTGTCTGAAGCCAATGTCACCTGTAGCCTCTGATAGTGTTGCATCTACATATAGGATTTGAGGTGCAGAGTGGCCTGCATCTTTGCTTTTGACAAAACTTGCAAAAGCTTCCAACAGACCCAGATCTGCAGTGTTCAGTGTCACTCACAGTTTATATGGGGAAAAGCCACAAAGGTCCACCCCATGAGTGGCATTCAGTCACGATAGAACAGCGTACCCTGAAGATTGGGAATCTGATCTGATGTCAAGGAGCAACTCTGATTGTGCACATATACAAAAGCTGCCTGGTGAGCCTGTATCTCGGCAGCTAGCTCTTGCCCAGTTGGTTGCTTGAGGTCCACCAGCTGCAGATAGGTCCATCAGTGCAACCTTTGCGCTACTCTTGCCAGAACTACAGGTTTTGATCACAAACCTGATATGCTGCCTCTGGAGATTGAGCCATCTCAGCTGCTACTCCGCAAGTCTCGTCCAAAATGTCGTTCATGTCAACATCGCTTCCGTGTCCAAACGCCACTCGTATGCATCGCCAAGTGGGCTTGGGCAATGAGCCAGTCATACTGGCTCCAGTCAGCTTGCTAAAGAAGCTTCACGTCCTTCCAGTCCAGTTGATCGACTTGTCGCGCGAATCAGAGAAGCCAACCCGTCAGCCTGCTCGAACAGACAACCAGACTGGCGAACTTTTTGCAATGTGCATTCGATCTGAAGCATAGTAGCCCGTTGCCTTTTGTCCTCGTTTCGATCCGTGACCACAGTACCTGTCGCTCCTCGAGTTCGCAAGCTTAAGAGGGTTTGCTGACTGTTGTTAGGTCAAGAAATGGTTTCAACCTGGGCTTCACATATTCTTGTTCCTGAGTCAGGAATCCTGACTGTGCTGAAGCGCAATTCTGCACAAGCATGTGCTTTCTCAGCACAACAGCAATCTATTGGTAAAATCGTCGCCCAGGCTGGTACAACAGCCGTTTGCAAACCGTTCAGCTTGTCTAGGCGGTGTAGTCGCCGCAAGATTCGCACCTGAGCTTTCACGAGCAGCTTTCCTTTCATCTTGCATGCTCAATTGGCTGTAGAGATCTTGATTTGCGCATATGCATAACAGAGACAGAACGCAGTCTATTGAGAGCAGACCTGCGCCAAGAAGAAGCGAGTCATCAGTCAGCCAGACGCAACCTGCCATCAAAGTTGTTGGCTTTCGTGTTGAGGGCGCTGCACCATCACCATCACCCGCCTCCACATTGCTAGCAGACTCCCAGCGCAATGATGGCAACGTCATATCGGGTTCCCCAAACCCAGTGATCATACCACCGTCATTTCAAGTACGTGATTTGTGGACTTCCTTGCTTCACTCATTGAGGGCTTCCAGCCTATGTCACTTTCAGATGTCGCACTTAACTGGTCCCGGTCATGATCCAAGCACGCTTCTGCTTCCGTTGCAGACTGACTCTCCAGTCTCTCAGGCAGTCAACAGAAGGAGCGGCGATGCACCTCCTGTCGCCAATCCTCTTGCACGACAGCGCACTGCTCCCGTACTTGTACCTGGTAGCTTGCCTGACAGCAGCCACCTGCAGGTAAGTTCTTGACTGATTCATCTCAGCTGTGACCATAAGGTTTTGACGCCCAGATTCTGATGTTGTGTTGTATTGCTAGGATCCTTCCATCCTAGTGGCACCAGCTCCCAGGGCTAGTACAAACAATCCAAGGTACATAGACGGACCCACTTCTGACCCACGCAGCCATCTCTAGGTCGCAACCCGACGTCGTTGTTTGTCATGCACCATAAACCACTCACCTTGCTTACCATGACCAGTCAAGTGTGTAACATCACAAACCCATGAGGCTAAGCTGGTTTGCCTTCCCACTACACTGCGCTACCAGCACACTTCCAGGGTTTGGCATCAATGCTGGGAGTGCTCACAGGTGCAACACGCTTGTGCTGCATGTTGCAGGGATGCAAACAGCCCTGCAAAGCCACTCATGCTCAGTTCTGCAATCAGTCTGCCCCCAATAGGGGAACTCACCACGATGCGGTCAGACATTGACAGCGCTGTACTAGCGTCCAACGGAGCTGTCCCGTCATCTTCAGCCCATCCTACTGGGCAGCTGAGCAAGCCACCTTCGCCTCATCAAGCAGACACACCCACATTCTCACAGCGCCCTACCTCTCCTTTTGCTGCACAGTCTGGTGAAGAGCACAAGGGTGAGTCAAAGCAATGCATTGCAGCAACATCAACAAAGTTGTGTCCAATAGCATCATGTGATGATGCACAAAGCTTGACAGTACTTCTGGGCTGTGCGCTCTCCATGCAACATTTGCCAGTTCTACAGTGGTATGTCTTTCATGGGTGCATGACAACAAAGCTGCATGCACCACGCTTGAAACGCTAGTCAGTTGCAGATTTGACGCTTACACCCATTCCAAACTCCTGCTGATACGCCCATCAGTGTGGCAGCTAACATGCCCCACCTTTGCAGATTCTGGTGAGAGCACTTCAGAGCAGAGGCCAGTTCCCACAACCAAATCAGTCCCGTCCAGCCCCCACAACACCCCAAGAGGGGCTGTACGCCAGTCCAGCTTCTCACATCACAATGTGCCACCAATAGCAGCCACTGTGTCAGCAGCAGCAGCAGCTCTGGGCATTGGTACCCCCTTCCAGCCAGGTATGTCACGCACAATGATCATGGCTTGTCTGGGCTGCATAGACACAAGCATTGTTGGGCAAGAACTCCAGGGAATCTGGTGATGGCACGTGCTATGCCCACCTTTGATAGCCATGACATACACCTGCAGAGCTTGCATCATACATTGTAGGGCTTACAGGTCAGCATTTGCACATCTTGCTGGCAAGGTTAGTGGTGTTGGACTTGTGCATCTTGGTCAAAGGGGAGTGTGACATAAGTGATTTTGAAGAAGCATTTGGACATGTTGAGAGATGTGCAAGAACCCTTTTGCACTAGTGTAGCAACCACACCAAGGTCAGGAATCTTAGAGGGTGTGTCTCACTATTTTGTGACCGCCTGTCTGTGATGCAGGCGTGGGTGAGCCCAAACGTCGCAGCCTGGAAATGGCACGTCCTAGTGAATCAGGTACATCAGTTTGTACTGTATGTCAAGAGGCACACCCTTGTTACTGCTCAGATCATATGCATTTACAACATGCTCGCAGCATGCAAACCTGAACATAATGTCTTTCACTCTACCCATAAGATAGAAAGAGCTTGGCACTACTGACTGCTGTAACAAGGCTGCCTTGTATCATAGCTTGCACAAAGCATGGCCTGCAACAAGAGCACAGTTGTATTCTTTGAGACGTCTAAAACATTACGCCTTATAGTCAGAAATGAGAAGAATCATCAAGTGTGGTTGTTCTTCTTTGTCTTTGCAGGCACCACCTCCAGTTCAGCTGCAAACCCCTCAGGCGCCCCCAAGCAAGACCTCGAGATACCCCCACCCCCTCTGCAACCAGTGCATCAATCAGCTTCAGCTGCCGAGCTGGCTGCCAAAGGAAGGGAAGCAGAACAGCAGGAAGAGGAGCAACAGCAGTCATCTGCTCAGCAGCAGCCACAGCAACCTGCTGCGACCTCACAGTCCCAAGAGCCTCCTGCTGTTCCCGGTGCAACTCAACCTCAGCCAAGCAGCAAGACAGAAATGTCACAGCCTGGTGTTGATGCTGCGTCAACATCCAAGCAGCATCAGGGTGCAAAGGCAGAGATACAACAGGGCAAGGCCCCACCTGTCAGGGAGGCAAGCAGGCTGCAGAAGGAGTCAAAACCAGAGGTACTCCTGTACCCTGTGTTAGTTGATTTTACTGTTGTACGTCATTACTGCTAGTGGGCTTATTGTGGCCATAGCAGTCACAGGCTGATCTCTGCTGTCCAGATCAGTAGGGTGTGGCTAGACCTAGGTCCTTGACATGTCCCATTGTGATGTTCAGACAGGCAATATCAATGCCTTTCTGTAGTGGTGGTGCTTGACACTTTGTGGGCGTTCACAGGGGCAGATAGCCAAGCAGGAAGTCAGTCAAGCAAAGAAAGAGACAGCACAAGCACCTCAAGACAGTCAAGACAAGCCCAAGACGACAAAAGCAGAGAGGCGGGCCAAGCAGGAAGCTGAGAGAGCTGCAAAGGCGGCAGGCGCTCCCAAGGTACTGTCAAACGCCTTGCTCTGCGTCTGGGTCCTGATCAGCTGATCAACTGAGCCCTGTCCAGTTGTGACTTGGCCAGGATTTCTACCACAGCAGCAGCAAGTAATAAGCCATCATGCATATTGTATGGCACTTGCAAAGGTTGCATACCTGCCGTCAACTGCAACCTGCACATCTGATCATTCAAGTGTCTGACCATACACTTTAGTCTCGACTTGTATAAAGCGCATACAGCCACTGCCAGCATAAGTGCTTCAGGCTGATGGTAGTCGTTTCAGTTTGATGTGTGCCTTCTGTAGGGCGCAGGCAAGCAAGCAGCGCCCAAACAGAGCCAAGCAGCAGCCAAGCAGGTTCCACCAGCTGCAAGCTCAGACAAGCAGGCAGCCACATCAGCATCTGCGCAGCCTCAAGCACCTGCTCAAGGCATGCCGGCGGGCCCTAAGGCTAAGCCTGCCAAGCAGGCCAGCAGAGTGCAGCAGCAGCAAAAGGGAGCTGCAGACAGCCAAGCCATGTCTTTGCCATCTGATGTGTTTGCACATCTCCCACGATACAATGTGAGCTGCTGGCAGAGCGACGTGTGTCGTGTGCTTGTTGTTGCTTTTATAGCATGCCACAGTACATACTCAGTCTGAATTGGCAGCTTGTTTGAACTATTGAGGAACCTTGAAAGCTGACAAGTGATGCTGAGCTTAGTATGACCCTGCATTGCTTTAGCTTTGCAGCTTTCGGCTTGTTGGGAACCCACAAGAGTCTTTGCGTCACATGCACCGTATGTTGCAGAGGGTGACTCTGGATTCAGTGCTGGCCAAGTACAACCACGACTTCCCCTTCCATCCTGAGGTGCTGAAGCTAGGCCTCAGATATGCTGATGGCACCATCAAGGGAGCCAATGCGCGCTGCATTGCCATGCTAGACATGCTGCGACAGATGGTGGATGACTACACCACTCCAGCAGGTGAGCTACTGCCTCAAGGTCAATCTGGGAGAAAAGAAAAGAAAAGACTACGCCTTTCGGCGTCAATTTAATGAGAAGCCAAGTATTATACCGGGCTGCCCAGGTCAATCTGGGACAGCAAGAGCAACGGGACTCCAGTCTGTATGCAGCAAGTATGGCTGTGTGGGATTAGGACGCCTCTACTGCATGACCAAGGAGCAGATTGCTTTGCTAGGACAAGTGTTTTAAAAGGGCACAAGAAGGCATTTCTTATAGGAGTTATTGTTACCAACATGTGTCCTTAGGCCACAGTGAAGAAGCTTCCTAGCTCTTAGTGGAGACCCTGTCAAGACATTGTTGCAAGTCATTGTTGTACGTCCAGTCACGAGCTGCTTCATGCGGCTAGCTTGGTTCAAAGCCTGAGAGCTGCAATCAGGAGCTATGGTGCTGCTGTACGCAGCTTTCAGCGCTTTGAACCAAGCTAGCCGCATAAAGCAGCTCATGACTTGATGTACAGCAATGACTTGCAACAATGCCTTGACAGGGTCTCCACTAAGAGCTAGAAAGCTTCTTCACTGTGGCCTAAGGATACACATTGAGAATTGTTTGCAGCTCTCAACACTGTGAACCAGGCTGATCATGTACAGTATCTGGCGACATGACAAACAACAATGACTTACACCAAAGCCCTACCATGTCTCTAGGATCTGAAAGCGGCAGGAGCAAGAAGTTTCATCCAATCGCACACGCCTGTGAGCTTGGCTCTTAGTGTGTTGGACAGCAGCCTTTGTCTGAAATGAAATTGTTGGTCATGTGACACAGCTGAATTTGGGTCTGTTGATGCAAGCTTCTGCTACGCAACTCCATCAAGCTGCCTTTCTTAGTCAACTGATCTTAAGCTGCTACCTTCGCAACACAATGTCAACGTGGACACCTCACAACCTACACTACCAGAGCCTAACATTCCTGGGGCCATATCAGAGAAGACAAGAGGCTGCCCAGCGCTGACAAGCAGATGAAGAAAGCAGCACTCAGGTTCCAAGAGAGACATATACAACCTCATTGCTGCTTTCTTCATTTGCTTATCAGAGCTGTGCAGCCTCTTCTCTTCTGATCTGGCCCCAGGACCGTCAGGTGCTGGTGATGCAGGTTGTCAGGTTGTCTATCTGCTCATGTCTCTATGTGTCTCTGATCGCAACTTCTTGTTAGAGCTCTGTGGCCTCGTGATGTGTCTGATCCGCACCACGCTGTCATTGCATTTCAATGACAAAAGTTCAGCAGCAGCCTCTGCATGTCCAGCAGCTCCCTGTCCAGAGAGTGCGTCCTCATATGTCAGGATTACAAGCTCCAGTTGCCAGTGCTACGCCTCCACTTTTGCAGCTCCTCACATCGCCACGGTAGTGTCTGTCTGCAGCCGCATCTGTGAGCGCTGCAATGTCTTCCTGTGAGCATGACTCTAGAACGTTTCACAAGCGCGCAATCCAGGCTGTTTGGCACATGTATATCTCAGTAGGATACAGCAGTGGACCTGCTATATCGTTTAACCAAGGGGGGTGACCTGTCTATGTAGTGAGCTTTTCTAGTCAATACCCTTTTGAACAGATTCTCAGATCTGGTATGTGCATGTGGCCTTGAGATGCAGCTCTTGTCTAGCAACTAAGTTATTTATAGCAGGAGGCCTGAGTTGCTGCTTGGCCTCACAATGCTGAGCTGTATGAGAGCTGACATTACCACATTGTGAAGCAGCCACTTGACAAAGCAACACCTTTGCAGTAGATCACATGGTGATGTTGCCTCAGCAGCAATGGCTGTGTGGCACTGCTAAATAGGGTACCATCCCTGCTGTTATCAAGGCGTAGGTCTGAGAGCTGGTGTGTGTGCTGGTTAAGCACTTGGCTGTTAAGAGTCTCTAGCAGTACAGTCCGGTTTGCTCTACTGTACATCACATCTGTTGGCACATATATAGACTTTTATGCACAATAAGTCTGAGGACAGAAAAGCATGTCTTTCATTGTTTAGCATTGCATCACAGATTGCAAAGATCTCACAGTCTGGCTTGTGTAGCTCCTGCTGTGATACATGACACCATTTACATGATCTGTATAGTTCCAAACGCTTCAAGAGTTGTGGCGTGGGTTATGAAGCTATGTTACACGGCTCAGCCAGCAAGGCACTGCAACTTCTGCCGGCTGAAGTGTCAAGATCAGCTGCATGATGAGTGCCTATGACACAATGAAAATAAGCAACTCAAACCAAGAAACCAAACTTTGTGAGCTCATTGACAGTGGGCCTGCACGAGGTTTTGAGTCATTGCTATCCCCGCTCAACATTCCTCCTGCTGTAATCAGAGGATTGCTGATTGGTGTGTGGGATGCCTGAGTCATCAGTATCTCCGCTCTGACATCACGATCTGGTGTGTCACAAACAGGAAATGATGATGTGGATCATTCCTGTTTGCAACACAGCAGATTGTGACGTCAGATTGGAGATATCAGTGACTCAGGCATCTCATGTGTCATGCAGCTGTTAATGCGCAGCATTCCTGCTGGTGACGCAGCCAAATGCTGGGTAGTCTTGTCAAGACTGCGCCTAGCAGCTTCAAGGCAGGTGCTACTCTGCCACTGCTTCAGCTCATGCCTGCGTCACAGAAGCTTTTTGGCATATCATTGGTCCCCCGTCCACTGCTGCTTCTGTGAAGCCCACAGGTGGGTGCAGCAGGGAATGTGCTTTGAAATTGATATGTCTTGTTGGTAAGTAATGCCATGGCTTCAACAACTTGGTGCTTGATTGAGCTCGGCTGTGTACTTGCTCACTCACCTGTATAATTGTACTCAAGTAAGCAGCTGCACAGCTCAGCACAAGCAAGCCAGCCTTCAGAATAGTACAGCCCTGAGTTGGGGGCTGCTGAGGGGGGTGCAGGCTGTCACATGAATCCCCTCATAATGCGCACCAGTCAGCAGAACAAGCTGCCAGGCATGTGGCTGCAAGATTATGCTACAGCAGGACCTGTCATAGCGTCGCCCAAAGCTTGGCCCCGTCAAGGGTTGCACATGGCTTAACCGAAGCATACTCTTTTTTTCTTGATACATACATTTGCTTTGAGGCAACAAGGCTTGGCTTGACATGTTGTGCGATGCAATTGTATGGCAGCACATCAGCCTCGTGGCATGTTCTCGATGACAATCTTGGGGATGGCAAATGCTTAGGATGTGTGATTTGACCTAGAAATTTGCCATTTCCCATGTCACTCTCCAGGTGTTGATGTTGACATTTGATCAAACAAGTGTTTGAAACCAAAAGCGCAGTCTACTCTCCAGCACTCTTGCTCAGGCTCAAGTCACGCTGCTTGACAGCTTGTTACTTGATGCTTATGCAAGAGTGTTGAAAGGCACGATCAGAGTTCTCCTGTACAGGCTCAGCAGATCCTTCTGTGATTCTGTGACAATACTGCACCCATCGCATGACATATGTTCACATCATTTATGTGCAGTCAAGCACAGCAGAGTCACCACTAAAGTTTATCCAGGTAGCCGTTACATTTAGGTTCGCTGGCACACTGCACCTGTACCGGCTAGCATGTGACTGGCAATGCAATGCTTGCTGCCTGTGGGCTTCAGTGCAGGCATTGTTGCGTCTGCTTTGGTCAAAGGATTTTGCATCTGGTTTATACAAGATGTGCATTTGCGCATTTTCCAAAATACTGTTGGCAGGCCTGATTGCAAATGTGCACCGATTTGTCTTGCATAAATTCGAGGCAGGGACACCCTTCTGGAGTGAGCCTGCTACAGACATTTTTGAGGGGCTGCTCCTGCAATTGCACTTGCAGGTGCAAGCTTTCAAATCAGTCTGCGGCAGGCTCGCTTTGGATAGTGTAATCTTCTATGGGGCCACCAAACAGCAGTTTTCCATAGACGATTTTGAGGGGTTGCTCCTGCAATTGCAGTTGTAGGTGCAACGCTTCAAAGCAGTCTGCGGCAGGCTCACTTTGGATATAGTATAGTCTTCTGTGGGACCACCAGACAGCAGTTTTCCTGGCCTGAAGGCCTGCATTACAGGATTTCATCTTGCAATGCTGGCATTTGCAAGGCCAATGTGTGCCATGCTTTCTTTGTCTGTGATTTGTGCAGATCCCAGTTTTGGAATAAGCGGCCCACATCCTCTAGGCTGCTGCTACAGATGCAGTGTTGTGGCTTCATGCCAAGCGCTGCGGCTTCATAGCAACTGCCCTTGAGTTTGCAAAGTGATGGTCGCGCAGCCTCCAATTGTCAGCGCAGTCTTACTCATTATAGTGTGCCTGATGAACATCTTGGGCATCAGGCATCACCAATTCTTACTTGAGATTCTCTGTTTTGTGTGAACCCTGGGGCCAAAGTTGGCCCAGACTCTAGTCATAGATGGGTATTTTGCCATTGTGAAAATGAAAAGTGTCACAAAGGCAAAAGATCTTGTCTATGACTACAATCAGACTAAATTTTGGCCCCAGGGTTCACACAAAACAAAGAACGGTTGCACTAGTGTATTCTCATGTCTTTTGCAAGCACTAGCAGCAGTAGCTCGCAGAATGAATGTTAGTGTGCATGAGTCGCAAGTGTTCACACAACCATGTTTATGGGCTTTACACTTTGTCCGTATTGTTGACCATGAACCTAAACACCGTGCCCAGCTCTTAGGTGGACTCTACAGTCTCTGAGTGTGATGTGTGTGTGTGTGTAGGCAAGGTGCTGTCAAGGGATCTGACACAGCAGCTGAACAACGCTATCCAGTTCCTGGTTCACTGCCGCCCGCTGTCCATCAGCATGGGCAACGCCATCAAGTATGTCAAGCTGCAGGCAAGTCATCTATTGTCTTTTGCATATCAAAGCCATTCTGTCACCCTGCTGCAGTCTACCAGCATGGGCAGTTGTGTCAAGTATGTCAAGCTGCATGCGAGTCCTCTGTTAGTTTTTCCAGACCAAAGCCAGTCTGTCACATACTTGAAAAGGGAGAGGCTATACAGCTTCCACATCAAATTATTATGCTGCTGCAAAGAGACAATGTGTACTGTGAAAGCCCTTCTTGAGCTGCTGGCTTTTTCGTGATCCATGCATCTTCAGCCTGTGCCATGGCTTTGTCATGATCCATGCATTTTCAGTCTACATCATGGCCTTTAGCACAACCATGGCTTAAGTAAAGTACATGATTGACATCAGGAAGCTGTCATCGACCGCCTGCATGAGTGCAATGTTCATTTCATTTTCATTTTATTATTGCTTACGTATCATTGTTTATTTATTTATTTAGTATCTAGTGCATGCTGTTATTGCTCTGCAGGCTGCATCTTGCTCAGTCACTAGTCAAATGTCTGACCACGTGTCTGTGGTGTGACAAAGCTGCTGCGTGCAACAGGTGAGCAAGATAGATCCAGCTGCTCATGAGGTGGATGCAAAGGAGGAGCTGGTGGAGAAGATCAACACATACATTCAGGAGAAGATTGTCTTTGCAGACAATGTGCTGGTCACCAATGCTGTGGCCAAGGTGTATGATGACGATGTCATCCTGACCTATTCTTTCTCCTCTGTGATCTTCAATATACTGCTTAGAGCAAAGAAGGTAGGCCATATGGAGGAAGCAGCTGGCAGGTTTCATGTCTGATTGACCGTGTCAGGATGGGCAGGCATGCTGTGCACATCACTGCTGTCAGATTCCAGTGCCTGTGCAAGATTGTGCTGCACATCTGAATTCAGGTAAAGATTCTTCGACTCTACTCAGCTCTGCAATCTAGCATACTGTTGTGATCCCCAAGCTCTTGTGGCCACGAGACATCACCACTTTTATAGAAGTGCCTGTTTCATACAGTGAAACTATCCTCAGAAACGTCTGGACACTAGTAGCAGGCGTTGGAACTATACAGAGGTATTGCAACAAAGCTTCGTCTTGTGGCTTGGCAGGAGGGCAAGAAGTTTAGAGTAGTGGTGATGGACTCAAGACCCCAACTGGAGGGGCGAGCACTGCTGCGCCGCCTGCTGTCTCATGGCATCGCCTGCACCTATGTTCTGCTCAACGCTGCCTCCTACATCATGTCAGAAGTCACCAAGGTATTGCACCCTCACTGCTACACTGTTGCACAACTAGTCATCCAATACACTGCGTGTCTCCCATCAGGCTGCAGGTGTCACTGGAGTGCTGTTTTGCCACCTGTTGAATGTTACCTGCAACAAAGGCATGATGCTTGCAGCCTAGGGCAGTTGTGTGCACAGGCTTTCTGTCATAGGCTATGTGCACCTTCCGGCGCAAGTGTGTACATCACATGCAAGGCTTGCATGCTTTGCTGGGTGCTGAACATGCACCTTTTTCACAGCATTTCTGTGATACTGGAGCTATTGCACTACTTTCCCTTTTTATTTGTCCTGATGTTGAGTATACAATAGTACTGACCAACACATCGACACATTCCAGCAAATGCTAGGTGTGTATGACACAAGTCTTGTCTCACCAGGCTGGCTTGTTCCAGGCATTACCGCAGGGAAGTGTGTAAACTATAAAAAAAGTATTTTTTGCAATAGTTGTGGCATCATGGCAGAAAAACATATAAAATACAAGTCAAGCAGACATCAATGCAAACGGAGTGCATGTCTGGTTGCAGGTATTTCTAGGGGCGTCAGCAGTGCTGTCAAATGGCACAGTCAACATAAAAGACAAAAGGAGCAGACAACAAGGAATACATTTTTGGTTGCAGGTGTTTCTAGGGGCGTCGGCAGTGCTGTCAAATGGCACGGTCAACATAACGCATAAAACAAGAACCGAGCAGACATTAGGGAGTAGCTTTTTGGTTGCAGGTGTTTCTAGGGGCGTCAGCAGTGCTGTCAAATGGCACGGTCAACATAACGCATAAAACAAGAACCGAGCAGACATTAGGGAGTAGTTTTGTGGTTGCAGGTGTTTCTCGGGGCGTCAGCAGTGCTGTCAAATGGCACAGTCAACATAAAAGACAAAAGGAGCAGACAACAAGGAATACATTTTTGGTTGCAGGTGTTTCTAGGGGCGTCAGCAGTGCTGTCAAATGGCACAGTCTACATGACGCATAACACAAAAACAAAAACTGAGCAGACATTAAGGAGTCAAATTGTGGGTTGCAGGTGTTTCTAGGGGCGTCAGCAGTGCTGTCAAATGGCACAGTCATGTCCAGGGCAGGCTCTGCAGCTGTGGCCATGATGGCCACCTCCACCAGCAAGCCAGTCATCATCTGCTGCGAGACCTACAAGTTCCACGAGAAGGTGCAGCTGGACAGCATCACTCACAACGAGCTTGGGGACCCCTCAGTGCTGACCCGGGTGGCCCGCAGGCCTGATGTCACTGCCTTGCAAGACTGGGAGCAACAGCCAGGATTGGGTAAGCATTCAGGCGGCTTTGGGCAGTGCTGATACTGAAAATGTTGTAGTGCAGCATGTGTAATGGTATGCTTGCATGTTCTGCATTGGAGATCTTTGCGTGCTGACCTCACTAAAATGCATGCAAGCAACAGCGCAGAGCAGTGGGTTTGTGCATTATGCCATGCTGTTGCTGGTGTAAGCAGCCAATAGTGTATTTGATGCTCAGTGTAGTGAGCATGTGTATGCAGTGGCAACTATGCAGTGGTGCTGAGTGTTGACTGTCTTGCAGGGCTGCTGAATCTGGTATATGATGCCATGCCTCAAGACTGCATTACATTGGTGGTGACAGAGTTTGGCGCAATTCCACCAACCAGTGTTCCCGTTATTTTGCGAGAATACCGTCAGGAGCCGACCATCTAGCTTGCATGGCCCTGTGTCAGGACACCGAATGTCTCGTTTATGTCATAGATGCCTTTGTTTCCTTGATTGATCGGATCTCAGCTGCATGTTCCCAAGGTTGCATTGAGTTGCAGAGCCTGGTATTATGCAATAATCATAGAAGTATTGTGTCAGCGTGTATGCTGGTGTTGATGTTGTCAGGCCTATTTTAAACAAATCATCGATTCACAATGTTGCACGCTACTTAGGCTGACTTCCGTGGTCTACTGCAAGTGTTCGTTCGTTTGTGCAACTCAAAACGCGTACATTGAAAGTTTCCAGCAGATTGTGCTAGACATCAAAAATGTTCATGGGCAAGCTGCTACAGCTCAGGTGTGGTTGGCCTCCACTCAACGCCCTCTGCAATATCCATGATGGCAATGCCCTTCTTGGACAGCTCGGCTCTGACTGCATCAGCCTTGCTGTAATCCTTGGCTTGACGAGCTTCTGCTCGCCTGTCAATTGCAGCAGCCACATCCTCCTCTGTCATGTCGGCTCTGCACAGCATGAGGATGTGAGGTTGACACATGACACACCCATATGTGCTGCAAACCCCGTGTTTGCAGCACACAATGCATGAAGTGTATGCAGGCCCGCCTAGTCGCAAATAGGGGTGTCTGGGTGTTGCAGCAGCAGTGTTGTATCACACCACCCAAGGAGTTTAACATAGCTAGACCCATGCACCTGTGCTTGCTGCACAAAGTAACCAGAGTACCGCACAGTACATGGAATGAACACATGCACACAGGCAAAAAGCAAGTTGAGCATACGCACCTGGATAGAGCCAGCTGCCGCATCTGGTCCAACTGCATTTGGGGATCTGTGACTTGCATCCCCAGTAACCGGAAGGTCTCCTGCAAGGCTAGCTGATACTGGGCCAGGGTGTGTAATCGCCCCTTGGCCTTTTTGCCCTTCTTAGTGCTGAGCAGGTCATTCATGGCCTTGAGAGGAGCTGACAGAGCTGCCAGGGCCAGGGGCGTATTCAGGTCATCACACATGCCCTGATGCACCTGCTGCAGAACTGCTCCCACCTCGCCCTTGCTCTCCTGTGAGAAGGCAATGCTGAAGTCTAGGAACAGAATGCCAGCTGACATTATTGCATGGGGGAAAGGGTGAGACCATAGCTGTTGCAAGTTGCCATTCAAGGAAAAGATGCCAGCAGCAATGTCTTGACTAGTTTGCAGAAGACAGATTAAGGCAATCTGCAGCAACTTGGCACTGTCTTGATGGTGCTCGTGCACTTTCTCTCACAGACCAGCAAGGCATGATTCTGAGAGTGTATTTCAGCATTGACACTGGGCATACCTGGAAACTGTCAGCCGCTTCCTGATGGGCTTGTTCCCCCTCTGAGCCTGCAGCCTTCAGGGCTTTGCTGGTATCTAGGATAGTCTGGTAGATGTAGTACAGCCGCTCTGCAGCCTGCAAAAGACAGATGAGCACTTGAAAAAGGCCAACATATGCCGAGCAGGCAGGAATTTGACACAGAAGGGCAGAAGGGAGCAGAGGGCAAATGACAGCAGGCAGGGCAGGGTGGGGCAGGGCAGGGCAGGGCAGGGGAGTGCAAGGAGGACAGGGCAGGGCAGGCACGAGAGAGCAGGGCAGGGCAATTCAATCAAGCAAAGTGTATACCTCATCCAGAGCTGGCTGACTGTAATTGATGGCTTGGCGGTACTGAGTATTGAGCAGGAACCAACGCAACACCAGAGGGTGGTACTGTGCTGTCACATCCCGGATGGTGAAGAAGTTTCCCAGGCTCTTGGACATCTTCTCACTGTCAACTGCACAGTCACACATTTGGTTGAAGGCAGATGTTGCCACCTTAGGACAAGATGAGGTGCAGGCTTACTTGCAGCATCACATTGCGCATCAAGAAAACAGCTCTCAACAGACAAGTGTTTGGTGCTTGGATGCCGATGGTATTTTGCTTCTGTGCAGCTGGCTTGTTTATGAAAGGGGTTCATGACAACACAGTACTGACAGACCCATGACGGGGTCCACAACAAAGTACCATTGACAAAGACCTAAAACAGCTTGCCAATGTAAGATTGTGTTTTTGCTGTCTCCAGGTGTTTCTGAGACTACATTTGTGCTGTAGGACGGATGTTTCTGCAAATCTACAGATGTTTCGGCATTGAAAAGAGCTGACAGGGTTCATCACATTAAACCACTAACAAAGATATGAGAAGGTTCACGGCAACATACCATTAACAAAGCCATTGTGCAGCCAGAATCTGACAAAGTCTGTGCCATTGTTGTCCATCTGCTGCTTGTCATGGTCACAGGCACAAGCCTGACTCTGCGCAATCTCATTCTCATGGTGAGGGAAGATCTGCACACGACTCACTTAGTCTCACAGGGGTATCAGGGGTTCCTATATAGGACTGAGCCACCAACGAACAAGGTTGTGCTGCAAGTGCGGCTTGCTAACGTCATGAGTCTGTGTGGGTGTGACAATGGCATGTGACACTGATGAATGCTCTGCATGCAAGGGCTGATGAAATCATCTTGACCAGCAGACTCATCTGCTATTGCAGTGCATGTTGATAGGCACAGGCGCAGAATGTCTGACTGTAAAGCAAAAGGCATGAACAAAGAAATGAGGGTGATGATGGCATTGAAAAACACTTTTTCTGTCGATTGAGTAAAGAGGGCACCAGGTCGAAGCCGCCACCATGGATGTCAATGACAGGTCCCATTAGTCGCCGAATCATGGCACTGCACTCTATGTGCCAGCCAGGACGGCCTGGTCCCCAGGGTGAATCCCAAGTCGGCTCCCCAGGTTTGGCAGACTTCCAGAGGGCAAAGTCTGAGGGGTTGCGCTTGCGCCTGTCCAGAGCCACTCGCTCACCTGCTCTGTTATCCTCCTGTGCACATGGTCAGTATATAATTCGATATGGTGTATCAAAGAATCCATATATTGCTTTATTTGGGAACGCAAAGGGGGCTCTGTATCAGGACTGTTTGAAAGGCCAAGATACACAAACTTGGTAATGTCCCAGTCCCAAAAACAGTGCAATATTTTTTTTTAATTTTTTTGCACAAATATTTTATTTTTAATATAGATGGTGAGTTTCGGCAGGCACACATGCTGCATCAGCTTGTGCGAATGCATATGACTGCAACCCCACTGCATAGGCTGGCAAAACAAGTGCTCTGTTATCCCCCTGTATGTGGCAGGGCTGTTTGACAGGCCATGATATACATACTTAACAGGGCCAGGATGTACATACTGAACATGTCCCAGCAACTGTGCAGTACAGAAGGCAAGCTTCAATCAGGCGTTTATGCTGCAGCAGCTTGTGTGGGTGGCTGTGCCCAGAGCACATGCACCTAGGCACTCCACAACTAACATCACAAGAGTGCTCAGAGCACTTTGTGCGCTAGACCTTAGACCAGCAAGGCGGGCATATGACATGATACACTTTCAAGGTGATATAATAGCATACATACTGACATACTTGCATACATAGTGTAGTACAGTACAGTATGCCATTGACAGCATTTATAGCATTGGCAGCATGTTTCATGTAGTACTATGCAAGAAGCAGCTCACTTGTACCCGCCCAGAGAGGCGACCATAGCCCGGCAGAGATGCAACATCAAAGAACACATCCCCATCCACAGCATATCCATGTTCATTGGCAATGATCTGCTCAATGGTAGCCACCATATCAGCCACATGGTCTGTAGCTTTGGGCTCTAGGGTGGGAGGGAGGCACCCCAGTGCCTCCATGTCCTTGTGGAACTCCACTATGAATCTGCACATCCACTGTGGCATTTGACACTGGTGTTACATTCTGAGCTCCTTGTCTGATTGTTCAATGCATGTGTCCCTTCAAAAATAGTATTTGAAGCAAGAAATGTAAACCTGACAAATGCGGAGCGTTTTTTGTTCTTCTGCTAGAACTCAAGCAAGATTGAACCTGCTGATCAGGTGTGTGCTTTCACAGCTGACAGCGCTTAGCTTGGCATGCAACGTGGAGAATAGATGGACATGTGGGTCTTACCACAGGTCCTGTCATGACAAACCCCTGCTCATTTTCTGCCAGCTTCTACATACAGAGGCATTGAAGTATGGAAGCTTCATGTGCACACACAATGTAGGAGGGTGTCACCTGCGACTCAAGCTCAATGGATCCTCATCAGCCTGCTTGGCCCGCGCTATGATCTTGTCATCTATATCTGTGAAGTTACGCACGTATTGTACATCATACCCAAGGTGCTTCAGGTAGCGGTGCAGAACATCAAAGGAGATGTAAACCCTAGCATGACCTATGTGAGCCCTGCCACACCAAAACACACACAGTTTTTTCCATTTTGGTATTCCATTTGACAATTTTCAGTCTGGGATGTGGAGACAGTTGTGACTCATCATCAGACATCCTGGCTTGAAAGCACACGTGCACATCAGTGCCACTCTGCTGAGTGTAAGTCAGACACATGAAAGATGCACACTCTGAGTGCATCTTGCAAATGAAGGTAAGTGACTCTGTGACAGTGCAAGAGAGTGAGAAGAATGGTGTGTGCTGTGCACATTGGGACCAAACTCCAATCAGTTTGTGGTTTGCACCACCGCAAAGAACCAGATCAGATGTGTCCCATCGTATGGCCTGTCTGTACTAAATGCTCATCTGGCACCTTGTATGCTTCATGCCATCAAACACTAGCTTGATAAATGTTGAGCAGTAAGACTCACCAGTCATAGACAGTAACACCACACACATACATGCTGATGTTCTGCCCTTGGTCTTGCCGGGGCCTGAAGACTTGCTTGCGCCTACCCATAGTGTTGTATAGCTGCAACTCTGACGAAGCTGGGGACTCAGCTTGGGCTTCCTTCTGTTTTGTGGGAGCTTGTGCAGCTGCCGACTTTGCATGGACATGCCTGAAACAGCTAGCGGGCTTTCGCAATGACAGCTTGCAGCAACGACATGTTGCATAAGCACTAGCTACTGAATTGCATTGAACTCTTGGACACTGCTGGGTCTTCCTGAGTGGTGATAAACCATGTGGTGATGAAATTGCAATGCTTATCGACTCACTGAGCTCAGGCGCCAAGATTAGAGACTCAGGCGCATATGCTTGAAAGGGCGAGGAGTGACAGGCGCCAACCTGAAATCGACTTTGCTCATGCGGTGCGCGCTAGCATGCACATTTCTGCCAAGGCTTGCACAGCCACAGGATTGCACTGCCTGCACTTTGCACATTGCCGTGGTACATGACACCAGAAACCACTCTGAGCAATGGAAGTGTTGGACTTGGTACTGTGTGCCAGCACTACCTGCTGAAAATAGCATAGTTTCCAAGGCTGTCTAACAACCTTCGGCTGGTGCCAGCAAGGTGCACTAGAGTGCATTGCGAAAGACTGTGGAGCTTGCGAACGAAGCCAAGACAGAGTTGCAGCTCGCAGTGAATGTTGCATACAGCTGCGCTGCTGCTGCAGAGGATCTGGCTAAGGCCCCTGCACTTCCCCAGTCATAGTGCAAAACTTGTCGCTTATTTTCACGCCAATGGCCCAGGCGACACGGGCTACACCATGGGCAGCCAGTAGCGAGATAGCGAGTCAATGTAGATGCACATCGGCGACCACCAGAAGCAAAGTAGGAGTGCAGCAGAGCATGCATGTTTGCACAGAGGTGCTCCGAATCCACTGCACTACAACAGCAAGGCTTAAAGAAGGTCGTCGACATCGGCGTTCAACAAGCGGAATATACGTCAATCTGCATATCATTGCTGGACTGCAGATTTGGCAGAGTTCGACTTTGGGGACCCAGTGGCGGCGTAGGCTTTGTTTGACAGCATCCTGTCTCAGGCGGCGAGCTTTCGGTGGTCAGCTCTGCGGCCTAGAAGCCTGGGCGGCTAAAGGCATCATTCTTGACTGTGATGGCGAAGAGCGGTGCTGGGTTACTAGCCCTTCAGGTATAGGCATCAAAACTTGCTGCACAGCTTTTGTGCAACCTCTCTGCTCTTGTTGCTCACTGCGTGTTACGCATGTCAGGGATGCATCAAGCGAGATCCTGAAGGTCACGCCGACGACTTTGCTCTGCAATGGCGTCATTACAAAGCCTGCTTGGACATCTTCAACCTGAAGCCAAGCAAAGACTCCAAAGAGTTTGCTGATCTTGTCACATTCATAGCTCAGGTACAGCTTCCTTTTAGCGTGAGCTGAAACCTTGTACTGCTCATCAGGTTGCTTGACTGCTTGAACTCATGCTGCTATGGTGCAGGTCTGCACATGCTATCCTGAACAGACGGGAGGTTTTGCACAAGAGGTCATGGACTTGCTAGACAGACACTATGCAGTCCTCAATTCAGCGCTGCGTCAGAGCCTTGTCAAGAGCCTGATCCTGCTCAGAAACAGGGGCCACCTTAAGTCCGCAGAGGTTTTACCCTTGTTCTTCAGGCTGTTCAGATGCCAGGACAAAGGCCTGCGTGATCTGCTGTTCAAGCACATAGTTGCAGGTACATGTCACTCATGGGAGGCGCATCTCTAATTTGGTAGCATGCACAGTTGACACTACAAGGCTGCCAAACATAGGCCGACCCTTACCATTTGCACATGCCTGCAGCTGACATTGTCTGCCTGCATCAGCAATATGTGCACGCAGCAGTCAATCAAGTTGCAACAGTGCAGATTGCCCACGCAGCAGCAGCAGCAGGATCTGCTGCTAGTCCACTCCAGTCCGCATTACCGGGCAGGACAAGGCATGCTTGCTGGGATTTCACCAAGCCAATGTGAAGCTTCAGCTGTGCTTCAGCGGCACCTTGCCGACCTACCTTGCATAGTTTCAAACAAGCTCAAGAGCTCGGCTGTCTGTTGCAGACATCAAGACCGCCAATCTGAAGCACCGCAACGAGCAGCTGAACAGGACCATTCAGAACTTCCTATACAGCCTGCTGGCAACAGACAATGATGTGGCGGCCAAGAAGTCCCTGGCGGTTCTCACAGAGCTGTGGAGACGCCATGTGTGGCGTGATGCTCGCACAGTCAATGTCATTGGTGAGTCAACATCTGACCTTGCTCACTTTCAATGCAGATTTGCTGCTGCCAGGCATATACAACATGCCAAGCATGGGCTGAAGTCAAGCCTGTTGCAATGCAATGCACCTTCATGTATAGGCTGTATCGCTAGCATGTACATGTTTCAAACACGTAGAACATGTTGCAGCCGTCGCAAAGGTGTTGTGTATTTCCTGAAATCCAAACAGTAAGTAGAACACCAGCCAGTCTGGCTTGTGCATCACGCAGTATGTGGACCAAAGCCTGAGCTCGCATACACCCCTTTCTCACATAAGGCATCATTGCCATCAGTCAGTGGACTCTGCTGTCATGGGTGTTGTAGCAAGCGCTGTCTTCAACTCCATTTCATCAGTCAGTGAACCCTGCTGGCATTGATGCTGCAGCAAGTGCCGTATTCAACTCCAATTCACGCATCTTTGTCATCAGTCAGTGAACCCTGCTGTCATGGGTGTTGCAGCAAGTGCTGTTTTCAACTCCAATTCACGCATCATGGTGGCAGCCCTCAAGTTCTTCCTGGGTCAAGATGAAGCTGCCGACAACGAGAGCGACGATGACGACGATGATGACTTCAAGGCTGTGCAGCCCAGCAAAGCAGAGGTGTACAAGGCAAACAGCAAGGTACACAATTGAACTAAAACATCTCCACAATGTAAAAACACATTTTTATTGTCCCCAGACGTTTCTGAGTTTAGACTTTCCAGTGTAAAGATGACGTTTCTGAATCAGAATAGACGTTTTGTGATTGACAAGAGCAATGAATGAACCAATCATTCCATTCATCAATTTTTAGATAGTGTACAGCTCTTATCTTTGGGTCTCACATACATACAGTTGTGCTGCTTGCGTTCCTGTTCTTGTGATGGCTTGAAGGTGCCATGCAGTGGTTTCCATGTCACACAGCATCCGCATCATCCGCACCGACACAAGCTTTGTTCAGGCTGTCGCATGCTTCATGACCAGCTTGCCTTGCACAGATTTTGGTCCCACACCAGGCAGGTGATTCTTTCAGACTTTGACAACATTGTCAGAGTGTATTAACATTGTCACAGAGTATCAACTCCATCAGCGTGTCACAACATTGTGCCAAAGTAACAACATCGTCATGGTGTAACAATTTTGTTGGAGGTATCTGGTATATTGGGCTGCAGGGCACCAAGTCCAGCAAGAAGAAGAAGCAGGCAAAGCTGAAGCGAGTGATGGCAACAGTGAAGAAGCAGGCCAAGAAGGAGAACGCCAACCCACATGACAGCTTCGCTGCTGTACAGCTGCTCAATGACCCTCAGGTGTGCCACTTGCTGACTCATTTCAGAGTTGTTTGTCACCACTTTTGGGTATTGTGGCCTTGCCACCTGTTGTGGCAAATGCTGCGGCCCCCAGGCTCCACTTTCAGCCTGCCCACTTGCTGATCAGACCCCATCTTGATCACCATGCTTGTGATTGGAAAATCGCACATCTGAAGTATGTCTGAGGCATGTGTCCTGAGAATCATCTCATTCATCACATAGACCACACCAGATGGGTGTAATTTCTCTGAGATGAAAGTTCAGCAGGCTTCTCATATTATTTTCACTCTGCTCATGTTCGGGGTGATGCCCTGTCTCCCACATAAGTCCAACACTGCTTGTCATGTTGCCTGTCATGCTTTGCACCTCAGCTAGGATGTCTATTTAGCTGTGAGTACGCTTCTATACAGAGGGCTACTCAGGGCTATACATACCCAACCTTGAGGGAAGATTGATATTGAATATATGACTGATACATGGAATGACTGCTCAAATGTAACTATGCTACCAGGAGGACACCTGGGACGCTTCACACGTCACCACAAGATGCCTAGAAGAAGGGTTCCTGGGGGGCGGGGGGGGAGTTCAACTGTGAATTTCAAGCTTTTGCAAGAATTTCAAGAATCTGATGGAGAGTTGCAGTTGCTCAACAGGTTTGTTGTGCCTGTCTGCAGAGCTTTGCAGAGAAGCTGTTCACTCAGCTGAACGTGCGCTACAAGAAAGAAACCTGGGAGACGCGGCTCGCCATGATCACAGTCACAGCGCGTGTCATTGGCGTGCACAAGCTGCTGATGGATGAGAAGTACTACGCCTCATATCTCAACCTGGTGCAGCCTAGGCAGAGGGATGTGACCCATGTCCTTGCTGCCCTCATCATGGTGACATCTTTGTGACAGCTCTCAAGCTTATGCAAGATTCTATACACAGCTCACCATATTCTGAGTCTACCCTTTCTTGTTTTCATCACTTCCCCTTGACGAAACTTTGTAGCTTTTCTTGAGCTGGGGCGCTTGAGAGGCATAGAGTTGACATTGTTGTCCAAGCATGAAGCTTCTTGTCTTCACTTATCAGAGATAAGGTGTCCAGATCTTTGATGGGCTCAGCAGCATGCGCAGTGCAACTGCAGAGCACTCAGTCAGCTTGTGACAACAACCACGCTCCTGCAGATTTGTTGTTGTTCACTCTGTTTGCCCGCCTGTTGTCTGTCACAGCCACCCTGCTGACAACAAAGCAAGGGCCAGCACACACATCTGCACCGCAAGATGAGCATCACTGATTGTCAGTGTGTGTCTGTACAGGCGTGCCATGACCTGGTCCCACCCGATTGGTTGCAGCCTGTTATGCGGCACTTGTGTAATCAGTTTGTGCACGACCGAGCTCGGCCTGAGGAGATCACAGTGGGCCTGAAGACCGTGAGGGAGATCTGCATGCGCATGCCTCTCATCATGAGTGAGGAAGTCTTGCTGGTAATGTCTCTATGGTTTGACTCCTGTATGCACTCTGCATGCACCCCCCCCCCCGCCCGCCCCGCCCTCATCACAAGGTTCAAAACCCGTGTAGCAGGCCTGCGTGTGACCACACCTCAATGCAAGCAGTGGTGCTGTGAGCGCAAAGAGAGCAATCATATGATCGTGCACTGTTGCTCAAGTCTGCCGCTACCATGGCATAGAGCGTATATGCTAAAAATTGTGCTTCCTCTCTCCAGTTTTTGTGTGTGTGTACAACCCACACAAAGCAGATCTCTCCCAGTTGTGTGTGTGTGCAACCCACACAAGTTCTGTGCTGACTCTCTCCTGCATGCGACAACAAAGAAGTACCAAACTGGCTGCGGCATCAGTAGTCTGGCCACCCTGCCCAATGAAAAATCCTCTGAGTCCATAGTGTCTTTGCCTTCACAGGATCTGACAGCATACAAAAAGTACAAGGAGAAAGCTGTGGCATCAGCCGCGCGCTCTCTGATCACCCTGTTCCGGGAGATCGCCCCCTACATGCTGGAGAAGAAGGATAGAGGCCGAGGAGCAGACCTTGAGGCCAGACCTATGGAGTACGGTGCTGGCACAGTCAGGGTAAGCCTCACCTGCTGCTGCTGCTGCAGCCCTGTTGTTGCTGCAGCCCTCTGCACTGCTTCTATATGCGCACTTCAGCATGAGTGCAACCAAACGACTTTACATTTGTTCAGGGTAAGCCTCACCTGCTGCTGTTGCTGCAGCCCTGTACACTAATGATAATGATAGTAATTTTACATGCGTTTCAGCTAATCATTCCTGCCAGGTACCTACTAGGTGTGTCTATCTCCTGGTCCTGTGAGCCAGCATGCACTAACATGAGACACAGCGCAGTACACTGCAGCTTCTGATCTACATCTCCCTAATGTAGAAACATGTTTTCACTGTTCCCAGGCTGAGTTTAGACTTCCAGTGCAGGGATGACATTTCTGAAGTAAAGTATATGTTTCGAAATTGGAAAGAGCTATATGCGCACTCGAGCATGAGTGCAAGCAGCAAAAAAAATACATATGCTTCAAGACATGTTTAGCTGGGTTGCATGTTGGTGTGCAATTGCCACTCACTGACCCAAGCGTCTGGGGTGTTATGACGCCACCAAGACAATCAGGGGATACGGCTCAGTTCTGTTTCACCTTGAGAGTCACTGCTTCCTCGGTACAGTTGCATAGCTTGGCTGCTGGTGTTTCTGGAACATCAATTTCCTGATTGTCATCTTCACTAATTGGTCTTGCCATGTGTCTGCTCACAGTAAGTTAGGTTGTTGTATGAAGCAATAGTATGCTGTCCCATGGTCAACAGCAGATCCACCAGCAAGTGTAGGACTTCTGCGCAAGAATTTTTCTAACTCCTGCGATGCTTCAAAACCTGAATTGCTCGGTCTCCAAGCACACATTGTTTGGTGCTTGATTGATGCTTCTACGTGTGAGTTGCTTGGTGTCCAGGCGTCACAGTTCAGCTGTTGCATGTAGTGCTGCTGTGCCACAAATCAAGGCTTGCATCTACACAGCACATGTCAGCCTGGTTGAAGGTTGTGATTTGCATGCAGGACCGGGTTGAGGGAGCTGAGTTGCTGGAGGCTGCTGAGCTGCGAGGGGATGACTCAGATGCTGAGCTGGACCACTCAGATGCTGAGTCAGACTCAGATGCGTCAGCAGCTGAGTCAGATGTTGAGCTTGATGGCTCTGAGGCAGATCTGGACCAAGAGGGCGTGTCTGAAGCTGTTGAGCTGTCTGATGTAGACTCAGAGCTTGATGACTCTGAACCTCAGCCAGATCTCAATGACTCAGATGCTGAGCCGGCATCAGGTGAGTCTGATGAGGCTGAAGAAGGGCAAGATGAGGAAGAAGAGCAGCTAGCTCCAGATGCTGCTGCTGGAGTAGCGAGCACATCAGGTGGCGAGGCAGCTGAAGAAGAAGTTGAGGATGCAGGCCCCAGCAGCAGCAGCAGGTCACAGACAGCAAGGTCCATGTCACCATCTCAAAGCTGCTCAGATGCTGACAATGCCTCAGATGGTCTTGCCAGCCCATCAGCTCTGTCAGATCTTGATGAAGAAGCAGAGCGGGAAGAGGTGGACAGTCAGCATGAAGAGCAAGAAGATGAGCAGGATGAGGGTCCACATGGTGGAAGTAAGCGGAAGCACCACAAAGCCAAGCTGCAGCCTGCTGCAGACAGTCTGCAGACCCTGAAAAGGAAGCTGGCAGCTGTGAAGGGGGCCCAGGCTCAAGCTGATGGGGACCTTGGGGAGACTGGGGTGCCCATCGAGTGGGGCAGAGTCTTGAGTGCTGAGGACTTTGAGCGCATCAAGGAGTTGAGGCACAAGTGAGCAGTCAGCAAGCTATGTCAACTGCATTTTTGACCCATCTGTGGCAGCTGAGTCAGACTACCAACAGTGTTTCCACAGCAGATTGCACTGTTTCTTACAGTATATTGTGAAAGCTGTGCATGCGTGAATTTGAGTGCATTGCTGCCACTTTGGAACCTGACTCAGGCTGTTAGGTATGCACCACAATGCCATGCAGTCCTGGAAGCTTAGTAACATGGTGTTCATGATGCTGATCAATCAGCACACAAGTGTCTTACTGTTGACAGGTAGCATGTACCGCTGTTAGATTGCATTTTCCAAGCTAATTTTGAGGATGTGACACAAGCTTGTTCTGGTGCCTACTGCAGGCAAGCAGTGAACAACACAATGCAGAAGTTTGGACTGAAGACCACCAAGAGCAAGAGGGCCAGGCGTGAAACTGAGGCCGAAGAAGAGGCAGAGGCTGCACTCCAGTTCAAGGTAGTCCTGCGCAGCATTTCTGCTCACTGTCAGCCTGCTATACAGCATGTCAGCCAGTCACTAAGTTCAGCATGTTAGTTAGTGATATCGAACATGCCCAGAATGCTGCCATGCCCAATTGCATATATGCGTCACCGATGCGATCGTACCACGCTGACTTTCCAAGCACTGTCTTGCAACATGCTCATGCCACCTCACGATGCTCTGGCAGATATCATGACAATCCCAAGGTGCTTGCATTGGAGCGTTGAGATGCTGCCACCCTGTGCATGGACCCTGGAGCAGGCACATAAAGCTACATCAGCACAAAAATCCACTTCTGTCACTTCTATCCGTCTATGTGCTCTACAAGTCTTAGCAAGGTATCCAGGTTGTCCTGATCACTCCTGCCACTTCTGCAGGATGGGCTGAGTGTGGTCAGTGAGGCTCGTGTGGCAGCAGAGGACTTGCAAGGCCGCCACAAGAGGCGCAAGAACAAGGAGGAGCGCATGAAATCTGTCCTGGAAGGTAGGCATCCATTTGTGTCAGTGCACTCTGGAATCTGCACTGTGCCGTAATGCATGTATGTATGCTGCAATGCATATACCTAGGTATCCTGGGTTTGCATGCCTTGATATGATATGCAGCGACCTGCACTGAGGGTCTCAAGGCCCGCTGCTGACACTGCTCTGTAGTGGCTTGGATTGACAGCTGCAATAGCTGGTCTGCTTGTGATACTGCACGTGCAAACAACCAGATTTCAACTTTCACCTGCCCACCTTCCAAATAATGCATGCGGGTGGGTCTACAGCTGTGCCTGCTGATGAAACAATTATGCATTCTGGTGGCGAATGCGCTCCTATCTTCTTGATAGGGCGTGTCTAGTGACAGAATCCCAAGAATGCTTTTTTTGTGTGATGCAGGTCGGGAGGATAGGCTAGGATTTGGTGCTGCCAGTGGTCTTAGAAAGAAGAAGACAGGCGGCACTAGCAATAGAGAAAAAGCCAAGAATAAGAACATGCCAGCAGCGGCACGTGTGAGGCAAATCAGCAGGCGCACCAAGAGCAACAGAGGGAAAGGCAAAGGGTTCAAGGGTCATGTGAAGGGGGGCAATTTTGACCGTTCACGGAAGTAGAACCAATACCTGCCCGTTCAGGGACCAATCAATTTTGTTTGAGATAGAGATGCTGAGTTGCTTGTACTGTTTGATGCGTAATTTCGGTATAGTACTTGTGCCATTTGTTGTAACATATCTGCTACACTTGACAACATCACAACCTGATCACAGGCGCTTGCAGCATTAGATTTCTGAACTGGAGACTTCCCAGATGCAAGCGGAATTCCAAAAGCATTTCTCATGCCTGGTACTCTGCAAAAGCATACAGTTCAGGGGCAGAGTGCTTTCTGTGGTCTGTTCTGTATTAGTTGCTGTCTGCCGATTGTGTGTCTTGACTTTGGCACGTGACAAGCGCGATCCCCGTGTTGAACACTGCACTGCTGCAGATGTCGAATCTCGACACGGCAATTGATACGATAAGGATGGCAGGGGTCTACATAAAGTCAGATGCAGAGATAAGGTTTGCACATCGTCGGCCTTCGAAACAATCAGTCCTGCGTTTTCGCGAACTGTTGCCTCCACTCTTGAGCGTGCACCTTCCGAACCATGGTAAGTAGCGCTGAGTCTGCTTCAACGCAATGCAATACAATACAACGCAAGCCTGCTTCAACATTTGTTTGGCACACCTTGCTGACGCGAAGGCAGCTTTCCTGTTTGCGTCTGCTGTTTAACGTGCCAGATCTGTTGGATCAGTCTTTGCCAGTCTGCATACGGACCTGTATGCGCATAGCTGTGCCAAATATCGCGTTTGTAGCTATGCCTTTCTAGAATCTGACGTCGCAGATGCATTTGCAGGACAAAGCAAGTCAAGACAACCGTGCCAACCAGATGAACCCGAATAGCCAGGCATACGCCGGGTCCCGGGGTCAACCCAGCACACCCAGCCAGAACGATGACAACAGGGCAAACCAGATGAATCCTAATCATGCTGAGTACAAGGGAGAAAGCGACAGGACCAAGTCCTCTGCAAAGTAGCCAGATGCATAAGACTATTTGCCATAGGGGGAGTGAGTCTGCAGAGGCTCGGTCATGACTGTTGACAGGCTCATTTCGCAATACTGCAAGACATGCAAGCGTGGATCATATAGACTAAGCGTGTGCATCATGCTGATGATGACTCAGCTAAGTGTACATGTAATGGAGACAGATACACATACGTAGAACCTTTATTGTAAGCATTTGACAAGGCTTAAGCTTGCCCTACAGACGTGGAGCCCTAGCATTGATGCATGAGGAGTGCATGTATAGTAATTGCACACACATTACTTTGCAACTTCAAATCAACAAAGCAGTGTGTTCACACGTGAACATGCGTATGCATACCACACAATAATGGAAATTCTCATGCATGAGCTGCGCTTCATGCTGGCTAGTTAACGTTAGCTTACACACTAACGCAGTGCACTTGCGTACATCGCCATGTCAGAAGAGGCATTGTTGATTATGACACGCTTGTTGCTTGATTTGGTGGACCACAGTCTGACGCCTGTACACATGTATGACATGCATGTCATCTGCGCAGTTGTTGGCAGGTGCAGCGTGGTATGCGCACCATGCATGCATACCATGTGGCACCAACGGCCACAAAGAGTGCACTCTTGTTGTCAGAAGACTCTTATACATCCCATTTTGCATTTCCATGCTTGTCACACATGCCTCAGCTGAGCGCAGGTGTTCTGTTGCCTTTTCACTATAGTATGCATTTCATTAGCTCAAGATGCTGTCTCTTACTTATTGTAGGCTCCAGGCTTGGTCTCTGGCTCTACTTGACCTCCCTGCTTGTTGCTGCCTTGAGTGCGCTTGTTCTCCTGAGAGTGTTTCTGCACCAAGGTAAAAGACACATCTGAGCTTCCCAAGTGTATTGAAAGCAGCAAGCTTGTGCTCAGAGCAGCTAGTTTGGCGCAAAAGCCTGCAAATGTCATGCAGCAGCAGCAGCAGATATAGCAAGTTGGTATGCTAGCACCACACAATGACGAGGACGTGATAAGATGCTGCTAAAGTTTGAGTTGGCGCTGGCCCTCTGTGGGGGCAAAATGTCAGACGCAAGTGTGCATGCTTAAGCATGCAAGGACTGAGAACAGACCTGCGCCTCATTTGGCATTGCATTGCCGGCACCACCCGTGTTTCCGCCGGTCAATCTTGCCTCCAGGTCTGCATTGGCGGCCGCAGTGTCTGGGAAGCTTGGGTCTGCCGCTGAGCCTGATCCTGTGGTTGCTTGCTTCATGCTGTGCTGTTGTAGTTGTAGCACTGGTAGACAGTACAGAAGACCGATTGAGTACACACGCGAGCGAATCACTGGAACAATGCTTACCAGAGTTTGCTCTGGCGTCCACGTCTTGATTGTATGTGCCAATGCGCTGCCTATCGTGAGAATGCAACTGACGCAGTGATGACACGGTCAACAATGTTGACTCAACATTGATCGGGAATCGAAAGCCAGATCGACAGCTCATCTTAAAGTAGTCATCTGTGTGAAATCATTGGACTCCGACGAATGCGGTAGTAGATCCTGAAAGAATGTGCGACCCAATCCTGTTCCAATCAGCGGCCTTGATTTTGTTCTTTTGTGCCGGTAGCAAACGCCACCGTATATACCGTCCTCTATGGCACCCTCAGCAGTTTGGTTGATCACGGGCGCCTCTCGTGGCATTGGCGCGGAGCTTGCTAAGCAGGTGAAGCAGGGAGAGTTGCCAAGCTCTGATGTACCGTGACCTGTGACGAGCGGATCACTCAAGTCACCCTGATTACCTGTCCAGGTTTTGTCAACACCGAACACAGTTGTTTTTGCCAGTGCGCGGAGTGTTGACAGTGCAAAACGCCTCCATGAGCTGCAGAAGGCCTTCCCTAGTCGACTGCATCTCATATCCATGGACGTTGTCGACAGCAGCAGCATTCAGGTGCACTTGCGGCGAAGTCGTTCACGCAAGACTATGCTAGCGCTACCAGCGTTTTTTTGCACCTCGCTTGGAAGGCTCTGACGGGCTACGTAGCCCTGACATTGGCAGCTCTGATCCAGCTGTGCAAGACTGTGGCCTGCACAAGCCCAACACCTTAGGCTGCCGTCACCTGCCTGATTCACAAAGACTGTGTGACTGAAGCCCCATAACTTCAACATTCCCACTCAGCCAGGATGTTGTGCAGGCAGCAGTGCAGGCTGTTGCCAAACTCACCGGCCAGAGTGGTGTGGACTACCTGGTCAACAATGCTGGCACAGCTGGACCGCCTGTGCCCGCTCACGAAGAGTATGAATCTATCAAGCATTCTTGCATATTTCTCGCACAACAGCATTGCAATCTAATGCCAAGTGCCGCAAGGCCTTCACATGATGCTATTGAGTCCACATTTCCTTGTAACCTTGTGTGTATGGATTGGAGTTACATATGTACCATGAGACGCTATGGGGCACGATCTGATCATTGTTTTGGAGTGATCTGGAGGCATTTGTGCAATTGCTGGTCATGAAGTGCTCAGCATGAAGTATATGTCTTGAGAGCTTTGAGCTTCCTGCTGCAGAAAGATTGACACCTTCAGGACGATTCTAGAGATAAATGTTTTAGGAGTGCATGCTGTGTCTCAGGCATTCCTGCCGTTGCTGATGACGGGCCGCAAGAAGACTGTGATCAACATGTCATCATGTCTTGGGTCACATGCCTTCCTGGTAGAACCTGCTCTTTTCTGCCTTCACACGCTTCCTGTGCAACAGTCAGCTTTCCACAAAGCAAACACCTCTGATAGACATTGTCAGCAAAATCCCAATTTATCTTATGTTCAGTTGTCAAAGGAGTACTGGACAGCATTTCATATGTTACGCCACATTTACAGCGCATGGCCTGTCCAAAGTCTATGCTGTGCTGCATGACAATGTCACGCACCTATGCGCTTACGTATGCAATCATAGTTAACATGTTGTGTGTAGCATGCAGCTGTCAAATCCAGTAGGTTGGGAAAATAGCTCTGCCGCCCTACCTGCTTACAAGACCTCCAAGGCAGCTCTCAACATGTGTAAGCTTGCTGCAAACCCAGTCACCTGTGCTATATACACCATGTCTCTGTCTGCAAGCACCTCAGCAATGTTTGCATTATTGTGCATGCATGCAGTGCGTGCATGCGTGCGTGTGTGCACCGCTGTGCCTCTGTCAGTGTGTTTATGTGCACAAGTGTGACAGCCATTATAGAGTGTTCTTCTGAGCATGGCATGCATCTTTCAGGTCTAAATGCACACATCAGCAACAGTTGGGGGTATAAGCTTGAACTGTGAACGCCGATGTAATTGCACGCATTAGCAATAGTACTTAAGTATAAGCTTGAGCTGAAATGCTGCTGGAAATTGCTGATGTCTGTCCATGCCTGCAGTGACTCTGAGCTGGGCGTCTGATGTGACAGCAGCACAGGGCTTCACGTTTGTTGCAGTGCATCCTGGCCTGGTCACCACAGACATGGGCTCTGCCTTTATCAAGTAGGATCTCATGTTGAGATATGCTTGCTGTGTCATAATGCTTTTGTGATGCTGGTGCTGAGCAACGCCCTCTGTGAATTGAATTGCTAGCTTTACAATGATAAATCTTCCAGGCATATGTTCAAAAGTCAGTCAAGGAGGCAGCTGGGTTGTTTGCAAAAGCAACAGCCAACTGTTGGCTGCTGGAATCAGACCTTGCTTGACGTGGCATGTTTGTTTGTGACAAAGAGTCTATGGTTTTCCAAGTTTTTCTGACTCTGGTTCACTGGCCTATGCAGAAGTGCAAAACTTGATAATCCTGCCATACGGTCTACATCGCTAACTCCAGAGCAGTCTGTGGAGGCTCTGATGAAGACCATTGCCAACCTCAAGCTTGAAGACACCGGCAAGTTCCTGAACTATGATGGCGTTCCTATGCTCTACTGACGCAGCAAGCTCTATGTCGGCCTGATGGACAGCGCGACTCTGGACGTGGACACCGAGCATTTCTGGTTACCCATACGAAGGTTGTGTTTGTGACAAATGCATATATGTGTTATATAAGTGCTGGCTTTGTCAATGCTTGAAGCTGTTCTCAGTGTTGCTGCTGATGAGCTAGTTGGTACAAGGTGGCTTGCTGGTCTACTTCATGCCGCTCTTGGCACGTACCTGGATGGCTATGACTATTCTTCTTCAGAGGGTGATCACTCATGAGTTGCTATACGGACAATACGAGAACATGTCATATCATAGCTCTGCTGTAGCTGTAGGAATCGGCTGTAAATATTTTGCAACAGGGCTGTACTTAAACTATAAAGGTTGCAAGAATGTTACAGCGCGGTTCATATGCAACTACAATATGCTGACAACGTTGAATGTGACCATTCACGATCGTGATCACCAGCTCTTTGGTATGTAGAGTATGCCCATGTAGATTAGGTATGGTTGTATCTGCCTGACTGACCAAGGCTAGGCAGCAGATGTTTTATGCTCTCAGACTTGTATGGCACTAATCATGAGAAACGAGTACCGTATAACAAGTCTGAGTGCGCTGGCATGTAATAAAAATCTGAATAAACTGCACGGTTCGGCCCCAGAAGCGCAATCGCCCTATAGCCCCTCAACGCTGCCTGCAGGTAGCTACTTAAGGAGCTCTCAAACGTGGAACTGCATCTGCCAGTGCATGATTGTCGCTCGATTGCTGCTTTGTGCTTGAGGCAAAGTTGACACAGCCCTTTGCGTGCCGTTTAGTTCGTCATTCCATCTGTTGCCCTGCTATCTTTATTTAGCGGGCTGTTGACGGTGCTCTGCAGAGCGTGATCTTGTTCGGCCTTTGAGGTTGTGCTTTGTCTAAGGCTCATGTCGCAGCCAGACACTCACCAATGTCTTAGTGAACAGTGCCTTTCAGCTTTTATTGAATTTCATGTACCAGTATTCAAGAATTCCGTGAGTCCCGGCTACACCTGTTGTGTGTCCAAACCCTTTCTTAGCTTAGTGGCAGGCGACACCGTCCAGGAGGTTCAGGAGGCGGTTGAGGAGTGTGTTGCTGACTTCATTAAATTGTACAAAGAAAATGGTCACCAGGTTCCGACTGGTCCAGAAGCACCTTCCAGGCAGTCTTTGAGCAAGCAAGATGGCTTCAAGCAGCTGCTGACAGTCAGGGTGCCAGGTATGTGATGTTGTTGTAACTGATACGGGTTGTGCTTTTCTGCCCTACTGACTTACAATGGCGGTGTTGTCAGAAGCTGGGCGCGTGTCTGCTAGCCTATTTTGTTTCCCTCCAATTTCTCTCCAATCTGTGCAGTAACTCAATCCGCCCTATTGGTGTGCCTGCAGTGAATGGTTTGTAAGATGAGCATGACTATGCAGCTGAAGATCGTTGGAGCAAATAGAGGGAAATTCAATGATGCACACACAAGGACATCATGTGCACCATCTTGACAAATGGTTGTGCGATCACATGCTGGGCCATAGAGTACTGTTTACAACAGAAAGTCAAGTGCCATCTGTCAGGAGCTTACACCAGGTAGGATCTGGACATGGAATGATTGCATGTGTACAAGGTCAACTCTGTTGCCCATGCTTGGGCAATTGTGTTGTGATGGTCAGACATGGTCACATAAGTGTTTGGTGTGTAGAGCTGCGGTTCACAGAGCTCACACCATGTAATCTTCTTGTTGATTGTATATCCTACAGATATGATGGCAATGGCGTGCATGAAGAAATGGGTTTCTGTGGGGTTGACAGCTTGCTTGAGTTGTGTGCAAGCTGCAATGATGACTATACGACTGTTGGGGTCAATTCCATGGTGATGCTGTTGGACTGCTAATAGTCCACACAACGTAGCGTCTGCAAGCTATTTTGTGGGATATTGTGTGAAGCAATTCTCAATTTGAGATCTAGCTAGCTGTTGAGCTGTATGCAATGCAGCTGTTGAGCTGCATGCCATTGGCAATAAGGATAGTACTCAGATAATGTGATCGTGTCACCTGTTGCAGCAGCTACAGTCTTTTGTATCAGATTTGCTGCAATGTTTGTAGAACAGCTGTGACAGCTCATTGTTGCTTCAGATTGAATCCCCTCATCACCCTCCTTCGTTGCAATTTGTAGCCACAGGACATGACTGGAGGGGCGAACGAGCATGGCTGCATATCACAGACAAATGTGCTTTTCCGGGCAGCTTACAGCTCAGAACTTTTCATGCATCTTGTTTTTGTAATTGTCATGATGACGCTGCTGCCTAGCTATAGTAGCTTGCCATACCAGAGCGATGGTTGGCAGCAATAAGGTTCTGGAAGGATTATTGTAAGTAGTAAACACAAAAAGGGCAAAAAGCGGCCGTGTGCAGCACGGGCTTAGATTGGGCTCACCTTCAAAGCTGGCTAGACCATGTTCAAAGCCGAGTTTCAATCAACGTTCGAGCTACGGACGGCGTTGCGCTGCTCAGCCGCCTCCTGGACCACCTCCAGACACAGCCTATGAGTATGTTGGCCTTCCCCACAGCACAGGTGGTGCCCGGCCATAGGGGCCCCTTGCAGCCCGGACGCAACGCCAAACAAGCAAGAGCTGCCAAGCCGCTGCCGACCACATTCGCTAGGGTACGCACGATTTTCCAACGAGTTAGCCGCTGCTGCAGCAGGTCTTTAATGAAATCATATCTGATTTTGGAAGCGATGTTTGCTGTTTCCGGCGCAACAGCGACACACTGGTTGGCAAACATCCTGGCAATTATCTGCATGTGTCAGTGTCACAACGAAACGGCACAAACGGCTGGTTGGTTTCTGACATTGTGCTGCCACGCAGAGCCCCAACGATAACAGATCAGATCAGATGAACCCCAACAACCCTGCTTACACAGACTCCAGGGGTGGTTCAGGTGGCCACGATGACAATCGGGCCAACCAGCTGAATCCCAACCATCCAGGATCCTCAGGCGATCAATCTGGAGGTGATGATGACAACCGTGCCAATCAGCTCAACCCAAACAATCCAAACTATGGAAAGTCTGACTAGATTTCTTAAAGGCCATAGAGGCAAGGCTGGTTTACTGAAGCCAGTAATGCTATTAGGCAATGGCATTTGCTTGCATGGACAGCACCAACAAGGATGTTCTTACCAATGCGTTGCTGAAGTGAATTCAATCCTAGCCAGGGAGTGTTTCAGAACAGATTTGCACAGCATATGTAGCTGTAAAGGTGTCGCCTTATGGAGGCATGCATGCATTCTTCAAGTGGTCAATATGATGGCAAATGCCAACTGTGCTCAGAAAGACTCCTGATGCCATGCTTGACTGGTTGCTTCAAACAACAGACCTGCAATTGATAAGCATGCAAGCCATGCTTGACCACAACCTTCTGCAGACATGCAGCCAGCTATTTACTGAGCAACAAATGGCTTGACATGAGTCGCCTACTAAACAGCAAAGTCAGAATCTGCACCATGCACAATTGCAGCTGGATCTGCCGGCAAACTATTTGAAAGGGCTTTCAGGCAGTCTTCACAGAGGCTCAAAGCTACTACAATGTTTTGGTACACGGCGGTTGCCACCAGGTTGATGTCATGTGCAGGATGGCATGCAATGCTGCCCATCACCCACCCTGCATCAGCAGACATCTGGGTGCCTAATATAAGCTGCAGGGTTGCTTTGGTCTACTATTGCTTTGGCTGCTTGCAACCTGGACCTTTGATTGAATTTCACTGAGGAGGTCAGGTGTAGATGCACACGAAAGCTTGCGTTGAAAGATCAGGGCTAACTGCAACAGCTTCCTGAGAGGTCATATTACGTAGTTCGAGGCTGAACTCAGCCTGTCACAGCTGTATTGACTTGCAGCAGACATGACATCAAATATGATGCGAAACTTCGATGCTTTTGCGATGAATGCTGTTTTGGCAGCTTTGTCACAGCTGGCTGCTGCGACCTAGTCTGCAGACTGGTCTCGGAGCCCAGCACATTGTCGAAACTTGTCCTGATCAGCGCTGGGCGCACAGCTTGCAGAAGCGGAGTCACCTTGATTGCCGTCTGTTCGGCTAGTGCACGTGAAAGTTTGGCCAGTATCTAGTTTACCGGAAGCAACTGACTCGACCATGCCCTCCGTGGTGATCTGTACAAGCAGTTCACCGGCTCCTCTCTTGCACAAATGCTGGCTTGCACGGTCGCAGTTTCGAAGCACAACTGTGCTCATGCGTGGCAGCTGCCGGCAGAGGCGCCAGCTTCCAAGTCGTGCATTTGCGACGCAAGCAAGTGCTACAGCTGCAAAGGCTGCGGGAACTCCTAAGACAAGCTTGCCGGGCAGCGATGAAGCACATGTCAAGGCACCAGCCCCGTCCAGGCTTCAGGAAGCTGCACAGGCCATTGGAGGTACTGAACACTTACTTTAATTGGCTACTATGATCTGGCAGTCACTTGTGAGAGGAGAGCATGAATGGCAACTCAGTATAGCGCAAGCGAATGTAAGGAGTCGTATGCATCAAGATGCATGATTGCCGTGCTGTTGCGCTGTTGACGTGGCAATGCTTGCTGTGATGCCTTTCTGCATGTCTGCCCGCACAACTTGACAGATTGCTCTCGGCTACTGTGAGGCATCAATCACTTTGGCTCGTCATGTATCATGTAAGCAGCCACAAGTTGTCAAAGCATCAATCCCACTTGTAAGCTGCACCCAGGTCAGCATGTCCAGTCAAATTGCTTGCTGTGCTAGCCAGCTGATCATTCAGTGTCTCAATCATGGCTCATCTTGTCACACCATGCAGGTGTGCCAAGAGTGGTTCTGAGAAGGGGCAAGGCTGCTGTCTTCCGCAATGGCCACCCCATGGTGTACAGTGGGGCTATTGATAGGGTGGTGGGCAAGCCCCAGCCACAGGCAGGGGATGCTGTCCTGGTGACTGATGGATCTGAGGCTCCTATTGCTTGGGGTGTCTTCAACCCCACATCCATGTTTAGAGTCAGGTGACCATCCTCCTGATATTTCGTATGCAAGGCAGAGACTCTGGGCAGGCATGCTTTGCTGTCACACTTTGCAACGCACTTCTGTGCAATCACTGGCTTGTGATCATGCCTGAAATACTTGGCCATGCAGCCTTTGCAGCATCAACACTGTGCAGCAACATCACTCATGTGTTCAATGAAGCCTCTGTACAACTACGATGAGGACCCTCTGCGGCTCAGACAGCTCTGATGTGCAGTCTGAATGCAGGATCATGCAGTTAGCGCACGAGGCAAACCAGCAACACCAGGCATCCCTCGTGCTGAACATGCCAGAGCTGATTGCTAAACGATTGCATACGGCTGTCCAGCTACGCACCAGCTTAGCTCTAGGCACTGGCTTAGTACAGCCCTCACTTCATTCATCATCAAGCAGCAGTAGTCACACTGCATCCACAGCTGCTACAAGCCAAGCAACCCCAGCAAATGGCACAGAGGCTAGCAGCGCTTCAACAACAGCAATGCACACGTCCACCAATGGAGCAGACAGCGTGGTAGACAGTTCCAGCGACAGGCAGGCAAGTGGTAGTCAGGCGTCGACAAGGAGGGCAGAGAGCAGGGGCAGTATTGTGTACCGGGTGGTGAACAGCGAGGGGGACAGACTGTCAGGGCTAATAGTGGACAGACTGGGGGATCAGCTGGTGGTAGCTTCCTCTGCAGCTTGGGTTGAAAGGTGAGGCAAACCCTGCTGCTGCATAACCAAGGCTTCTCAAATAGGATGCATCTGAGCTTGCACAGGTCACCTGTAGGCCCCAGGTAATTTAGGACACTGGAGGAGGGGGACCCCCCATGCTTCTCAAAGACAAATGTCATTGGGCATTTCTTTTGTTCTTGTGTCACCTCCTTATGCCAAAAAGCCTATTTTGCTGCCAAGGTTGATCACCAGAATGAGAAATCTCTGCCTGCGGTGCAATCAACTGTGGTTCTGATTGCCACCAAATGTTACTTACATCATCATCAACACGCATGGCTGCATTTAGTCAGCCAGTGCTATAACTGGCTTAACTGAAAGCCTGAAGCTGTTGCTATAAGCCTGCCACCCTCAGTCATGACATTGGCACCCCGTTACCTTGCAGCAGGTGTGATCACTGTATCAGTGTGTCACTGTATCACTGCACCAATGTATCACTGTATCACTGCATCAGTGAATCAATGCATCAGTGTATAACTGCATCAGTATGTCACTGCATCAGTGTATCACTGCAGCAGGCCGGTTGTATCTACATTACTGCAGGTACAGAGACGTCATCACTCAGCAGCTGCAGAAGGCATGTGGCACAAGTAACATGCCCGTGTGGAGACAGTCCAAAGATATGCTGCTTGAAGAGGGCATTCAAGTCACTGCACAGGAACCTGACACAGCCAGTGTTGCAGCCCCAAGTGATGCGCAAGTACAGGTGACCCAAGACTCACAACTCACAATAGGCGACATGCCATAGGCATGGACAATCGGCAATAGGCTTGAAGCAGGTGTTTAACAGGCAGGAGGTCATGGCATATGGGGTGCGCAATGGGCAGGAGGTTGATGGGCGTGAATGGACACTGGGCAGTGGGCAGGTGTTTATGGGCACATGAGGATGGGCAATGGGCACTGGGCAATGGGCAGGTGTCTATGGACAATGGGCTGGGGGGAGGGGGGGAGATGGGGAGTGGGGATCGTGGAGCGTGCATGGGCAACAGATTTAGGGATGCAACATTGACATGCAGTGTGAAGTCAGGCACGCTTGTACCTGCATACAGTCAAGGCAATGAGCAATGCCACAGCCGCTTGCGAGTCTTGGTTGATGGCATTCCCAGCAGGCAGGCTAGGTGTGAATCTCCTATGCCGTCACATGGTTCAGCTGCTGTATGTGGCAAACCATTTGGTTTTTGCATCAGAGCAAGCTGCTGTGCCTTAGTTTGTGTCTGTCTGAGGCTGCCGATGAAATGCCCAAAGCAGTCTCAAAAGGGTACTTAACCTGTCATTGGAGAACATCAGAGCACAAGACCCTAGCCACTCATATGCACAGGATACTCTTCCGCAGACTGCTAAGCAATTTTCCCTGTTTGGTAGGATCAATGGTGTGCATCTAGCAGACCCAGGGGTCTGCCTTTGCTTATTCTGCTCGTTCTTGCCCTAGACCATGTAAGTTCTTGCACAGCTCCTTGCCACTTCTTGCTCTAAAACTTGTCACTCTCTGCTCTAAACCTTGTCACCTCTTGCTCTCCACCTTGTCACTTGTTGCTCTAAGCTTGCTCTGAACCTTGTCACGTCTTGCCATTGCTCAGGTGGTGGAGAGTGGCATCAAGTTCTGGGTGTCCCCAAGCACAGGTCAGAAGACAGGCTTCTACGCTGATCAGAGGGACAGCAGGCTGGCGATACGCCACCTGTCCCAGGGCAAGGCTGTTCTGGACCTGTGCTGCTACACTGGGGGCTTTGCCCTAAATGCCCTTGCTGGCGGTGCCCGCCATGTGACAGGTCAGGTTGCTGCTGGCCCCTCACTCTTCACACAAAGGAATGCACTTGATGGATCGATTGAGTTTCTGTAGAGGCTGTCTGTGCATTGCAGCCACACCATTGGCTGCAACTCCATGCGTGTGTGTCTGGCTCTTTGGCTCTGCTGCTCAGCTCACATGCTTGTATTGACACGCTTGGTGGATATTTGACTGGCTGTTTGGCTCACCTCATATGCTTATGTCAACACAATTGATGAATGGAGATAACACAAAGGAGGACGCCCACATTGGACTCCGGTCATGTTGAATTTTGGCATGTGTGTTTACATAGATGTAATTGACCATGAGGTTCAGACATGGCTTACGTCACATGACAGCCAGCATCATAATATGAGCCCTACACAGTAGACATTTGGACTGGACTGTGGACAGCAGATAACAGATAGTAGACAGCAGATACCAGATAGTAGACAATAGACAGTGGAAAGACACCAGACTGCAGTGCATGCTTATTTTGTGGAGCTGTTGCTTAGACTTCCATTGGAGCTGTTGCTTGCGCATCCACTGTCCTCGCCCAGGTTTTCAGGCTTCACTCACTTGACAACACTCATCTCATCAATTCAGAGCATGGCAGCCTGACTCACAGACATGCAGCAACAGCTTGCCTTACTCCTGTGCTGTCAAGCACAGCGTGTCTGATGAGTCACAACTGGCTCCACCCCCCAGATTGTATGGTCTTAAATGAATGAAATTGAAATCGAAATGAAAACGAAAATGCCGATGAAATTAAATAAAAATGAGAAAAAGCTTGCCTCACTGCTGCTGCAAGAGGCTTCCCGGCTACTTTGCATGCTTTTGCACAACAGCTAATTGTTTCTTGCAGGTGTGGACTCTTCAGCTCCTGCTTTAGCCTTGGCCGAGAGCAATGCCCAGCTCAATGGCTGGCAGCAGTCTCAGTACCACTTTCTGAAGGACGATATTGTCAAGTACATGCAGCAGCAGATTGTGGAGGGGACGCAGTGGGATCTAGTGGTACTGGATCCCCCCAAGCTTGCCCCCAACAGGAAGAGCCTAAACAGGGCTCTTGCTAAGTACCGCAAGCTCAACACCCTGGTGTGTATCAGCTCACTCATTGCTTGTATGAAGTCAGCTTCATGACTCCAAGTTTGTCCTGAGTCACTGTTACATACCATACAGAAATGCTTGCTTTGCCACTAAGATATCAAGGGGACGCTTGGCTGCTCCTGAGCTGCCAGGTTGCGTAAGTGTTTGCATGTTGTATCTCATGATGTGCAGCATTGTTTTATCTGAAAGGCAAGTCTTGTTTTTTCAGCAGACTCCTTGAGCTTAGACCGCTTCTCCAGAGAAGTTTTGTCTCCTTTATGTCGACCACTTCCATGCCCAAACTTGACTGCTGTGCTGTGCTGTGCTGTGCTGTGCTGTGCTGTGCTGTGCTGTGCTGTGCTGTGCTGTGCTGTGCGGTGCTGTGCTGTGCTGTGCTGTGCTGTGCTGTGCTGAGTGTCATGGTATTGCAGGCAATGCGTGTACTGAAACCAGGAGGGCTGCTGATGACTTGCTCATGCTCAGGGGCTGTCACGCTTGATGATCACTTCATGCCGGCACTCAGGGTAAGACAGCTGCAGAAGCAGTCACTGCAGACAGTCAATGCACACAGATACTGCACAATGTCCGCTGCTTGTTTGAGTTGCAGTGCTCACACGCCCTGCCCCTCAGGTTGCACTATTTGAGTGGTCTACTATGGCTGCATGCATGCTACAAGCAAAGGGTATACCTTTAAGTATACCTTGTGAGCAAGTCATGCTTATCAATGTTTTGCACAGATTTCAGACAACGCAGTAGGGTGCCATGCAAAAACGACTGCATGCACTGCTTCTTGTCAATGCACGCTGCAGTAACATACAATGAATTTCGGATGGGTAGCGATGCTGCCATGTCCAATGCAGGAGGCAGCCAGGGCAGCAGGCCGTCACTTCAGCATTCTCAGGAGTGCAGGGAGTGGCCCTGATCACCCAATTGACCCAGGGTACCCTGAAGGGGCATATCTCAAGAATATTTTGCTGCTTGTGGCATGAGCAGTCCCATTGCTGTACATGCTGTTTGGCTTACCAGTCATGGTTTTTCGCTCAACAGCTCGTATGTTTGCAGCTTATACAAAACTGCATAAATATTTCAATGGCTTCTGTTCCATTCAAGTCAAGTTGCGTGTGCATGGCTATTGGTGATGTAAACCGTTTGGCACAACTGTCAAGGACACAGGCCTCTCATCAACAGCCACCCATCATCACTTATGTCTGTGAATGCCTCAGGGAGGATACATACTTGTAAAGCAGCCCGTACTGCCCATATAACTCAAATACATGTGTTGCTCGCTGTATTCCGCTTCAGCTATCAGTCGTTTGTGATGTACTGAATAGTGGTGTACATACAATGATTACTGACCTATTCAGCTGTTGACTGATACACACTGCATGTATATGGTTCTTCACAATGTATCAAGGAATGTATAAAGGATTTAGGTATGCAGGTAGCGATGCAGGTATGCAGGTTGAGATGCAAATGCGTAGACGGGCAGAACCTGCAATGGGACTAAATGGGTTTGGCCTCTTGAAAGCTGTTCTGCGATGGTCAGCCTGTAACTTCTGTTTTTGAGAGGCAGGCGTGACATTTTGCACTACAGCCAGCTAATAGCACATGACACAAATGTGCAAGCGGAGCCTAAGATGCTCATTGCAACTTGAAAGCAGACTTACACACTGAATCAAAGGGCAGCAACACCATTCACTGTTCAAACAATCTGCATACTTGTGTGTTGTCTGTGCTGGGGCCAAAAAAAGGTCAGAACCACATGCCATTGCTGGCTCATATACAGCTGGCCAATCAAGAAAGTGAAACTCAAACAAGGCCATGTCCTGAACTCAAATGGGGGCATGATCAATTTGTTCAAGTTCCAATTCTGAAATTGGCATACCAACAGGCACAGGCATGACTGAAGGCCCAGGTGACCTCTCCCTGGCATGAGAGATCTGATGTGACTTCAGACCACCTCCAGTTGCTGAAGCAAAAGTGCAGCCCTCATAAGCGCAGGAGAAAGGCTTTGCACCCGTGTGTGTCCTACTGTGATTAGTCAGGGCACCAGACTGCGCTGCAGCATAGTCACAGCCTGGATGACCGCACTTGTACGGCTTCTCTCCAGTGTGGGTGCGCATGTGGACCTCCAAAGCACTTCTGTACGCTGAGCTGAACTGGCAGCCCTCCTCAGGACACGTGTGGGGTTTGGAAGTAGAGTGCTTTGCCTTATGGTGATGCAGACCAGACCTGGTCTTGGACGCATAACCACAGCCTAGGTGATCGCAGCTGAAAGGCTTGTCCTCTGAGTGTTTGGCAAGGTGGTTGTTCAAGGCACGCTGAGTGGTGGTGGCATGCTCGCAGCCAGGATGATGGCACTTGAATGGCTTGCTGTCTGAGTGAGACAGCAGGTGGGTGCGCAGATTGCACAGCTGAGCTGTGGCAAAGGTACACTGAAGCTGAGTGCAGCGGTAGGGCTTTTCTCCTGTGTGGATGCGACGGTGACCTCTGAGAGACCCACTGTCCACTGCTGCGTAGTCACAGCCTGGCTGGTTGCACTTGTATGGCTTCTCCCCTGTGTGTTTGCGCCTGGTATGCACAATCAAAGCCCCCCGCTCTGCAGCTGCGTAGCCACAGCCTTGGTAGCTGCAGTTGAAAGGCTTCTCGCCTGTGTGAGTACGATAGTGTGCTGCTAGTGCTGATTTGGTCTTGCTGGTATACTGACACTCTTCGCAGGCGTAGCCAGGACGAGGAGCTCCGAAGTTAGCTGACACAGCACCAAATATGCCTGGTGCTGAAGCTTGAATGGACAGAGCCGAAGGCTCAAGCCCCGGGTCTGACTCCAAGTGCTGCTCGTCGAGCACTGAAAGCATCTGCTACGTGTGTCACTGAGAGACTGCAGTCAAAGTCCCGGAGCCAGTAACCAAACTGCCGAAGCCTGGCAGACCTGCAGATATCACAGTTTCGCCGTGAGTGGCTGAGCGGCGACCATGTCAAGTAAAGCTGTGAGTCGCAGCATGTTCGTGCACGACTGTCTACGTTTTGTCCGTCACAGGCGTGTTCAACAGATCGAGTGAGTGCGTCAACTGATAGAAAGGCTCTGCACAACTCAGGAGACACGACGACACTATCTTACCCAGGCTCATATGCAGCTCTGATTGAGTCCTTGCGGTCTTCTCAGTCTCGGAAATCTTCACAAAATTTGGCAATGTGCACCAGTCTCTCCATATTCTTCTGGCAGAAGAGTTTGCCCAAAGTAGCGCGCGTGTAAGATGATATCATTGACAACTTTACAACCTGACACTTGCACCCCAGCTTCAGCTTTTGCCCATCTTCTTCATCTTGATGCTTGAAATTTCGAAAACAGCTTCTTCGCCTCGACCCGGAGCAAAGTCTGCACGCAACCTGCTAAAACACTTCACCATACTTGACTTAAAAGGTAGTGTTGCGGCTTTTCAATCGTACACACCAGCCGCCACCACCGGTGTATGCTAGGAAAGACAGCAACTGAACGACGTCGATCGACGCTTGTGACGACCTTGGAAGATCTGAAAGTGCGCGGCCATGACTGCGGCACCTGCAGGATTACGAAGCTATCAGGACAAGGACCGATCCAGTCGCTTGAAAGCCTCTCTTGCACAGACACCACCTGCGCACAAGACAAATCCCACTTTGCAGAGGCTGCGCACAAAGCTTGAGAATGGACATATCAGGTGCAGACACCAATGCAAGCTTCGGAAAGTAGACGCGAGTGAGTCCAAATGTCTTGCTGTGCTCAAGATGCAAATCGGCCAGCGTTTCATTGCTGCAGCGCAACTGAGAGGAAAATCTTACACACTCTAGAAACCCAAAGTGCTGCTCAAGCTCAAGCAGCAGCTAAAGCCAAGGCTGCCATCAATGGAGCTACACTGGCAGACAGCATGCCACTGAGCAGCGCGCAGGCCAAGGCAAGGTGAGATTATGCCACTTTCTGTTCACACAGCCTATAGCTTTTGTGGCTACATGCTCCTTTCTTACACACACCGGTGCAGAGCTAGACCGCGCGTACCTAAGACAAGCTGGAGACATGATGTGCTTGTGCTTATCATATTGACCAGTCTTGACTGGCACATCAAGCAACAGCAAGGTGCTATGCCTTAGCGGTATTATGCATGCAGATTCAAGTGCAGAGCACATGCAGCAGAGGTCGCAGCAGCAAAAGCCCAGACCCAGTACTTCCCTGAAGGGCCACAAGCTGAAGATGAAGCAGGCAACGATGCAGCACAAGGTGCTGCTCCCAGCTTCAAGAAGCGTCGCATTGATGGTGGCTCTGGTGACAACAGCCGCAACTTCTGGGATTGTTTCTTTCGCCAGACCAAATGTAATGTCAAGAAGCGTCAAGACCACAACCATACTCAACATCAGCAGCATCCTTGTGGCAGCAGTGATGAGGAAGAAGAAGATGATGAGCAGTGCCCATTTGGAAGCTGGGACTCAGACTCAGCATTTGACTTTGGCAGCGATGACTGTGATGATGACGAGGAGGAAGAAGAGGAGAACAGAGCTGGAAATCAGCAGCAGCAGCATCCACAACAATTTTACAAGCAAGCAGCTCCTTTGTTAGGCCCCGCTGAAGCATTTCAGCAACTTGTCCATTTTGTGCAAGGGCTGCCCACCAAAGTCAAGGATCACAAATCAGCTGCTCATCTGAAGGGCTTTGCATCCAAGAAGGTGAGCTGTTACAGGTGCAATGAGCTGCACCACAAAAGCGCAATGCAGTGTAACCTGTCAAGATTTTGCTGCTTTTGGACAGGTGACTGCTGCAGCGCATTGGCTTCTATTGCACAGTGTTCTTCAGATGTCACATTACATCAGAATAACTTGCTAGGCTTGCTGACTGTGCCTGATGCAAATTGCAGGTTGCCAGCAAAGCAGACTTGGCGTCTGCAGCAAGACGGATATGGCTTGCCGTGCACCCAGACAAGAACAACTCACCTGCAGCACAGGAAGCAGCCCGGTGCTTCAACAATCTTCTGGACTTGTTTAAGAAAAAGGGTGCTTTGTAAATTGGCTAGTTGCATGCTGGGGATCTTGGTGTTGGGATTGGTCAAAGTTGCATTCCTATGTGAGCATGCTGAAGATAGATGTGAGCTGATCATTTGGATTAAGTTTCCTGGCTTCCTTGCTGTCATGATCACTTACTTTCATGAGCATTTGCAAAAGGTGATAGCATGCAGCATTAGCAGGATGTTGATCTTGACACCAATTCAAATTTGGCAACCATGCTGAAGAGCTTCGGTCCGGTGACAACGCAATCAGCTTCAGCAACTTGTCGCATGGTCACTGCGCTCAGGCCTTTGCAGCCATCTGCAACGTCGCTGTTGCGAAGGTCGCTCTTCCTACGGCCTACTCGCTGTCAACTCCCGGTTCGCCACAAACTTAACCATGGAAGCAGCACGCATAGGATTGAGCTACACACAGCTCATGCTTACGCTGCAAACTGTGCGGGAGCAAGCAACGAGACGGCACATGTGCTTGGTCTTGCCAGACGTGCGCTCAAGCAGACGATTGCTCCACATTCAGTGGTACGACGTTGTACGCTGTCCAGCTGCGGCAGCACACAACGCAGAATGATTTGTGCAGCAGATCTCTCACCTTCGTCCTAAACGCTGCTTAGAGTGGGTCGCTAATTGTCTCCCAGGTGGATATCAGCGGCCATGGCCATCACATGGGCATGGATGTTGTCTGGCAGTATAAGCTGAGGCCAGACGGTGCGTTTTTAGAAACTATCTCAGGCAAACAGTTGAAGTTCCGTTGGGGCTGCCATGGTGGTGCGGATGCCAGCTGCTGGGAGGTAAACTGCACTTTCTGCTGTTTACCAAAACCATCGTCTTTACCTTTTACACCTGTGCAGGTGGACGACACAGATGTGCCAAAGCCTCTTCAGCTGGATGACAATGAGGTGAGTTCCTGCAGGCACAAATGAAAAACACGTTATGCAAAGGCTGCCCTGTACAAACTGACTTGTGTCGCCTGTCAACAGTCAAAGTTTGACAATGAGGAATTGCAAGTCACCATACAACTGCACATGCAAAGCTACTGCTAACTGCATCACAGACTGTGCTTCGCTGTCTAGATCTCAGCTGGCACTGATGCACCGTAATTGACACACATTCCTGGCCATGCCACAAAGAGGTGAGTAATACCCCATACGGAGAGAGTGTCGCGGCTTGCAGGCATGTCTGGTTGCAGCATGGGTAAAGTCTGGACTGTGGCTCAGCCCTGATGTCTCAGACATTCTCGACATACATGTTGTCTCAAAACAGGTGACTCAGCTTCACGGCCACAGTCATGACTGTCTGTTACTTGCACTCTAACTGGCAAAACCGTTTGCTTGCAAATCCATCTGAGGGGGCATGTTGCATATGTTGGCAGTTCATAAAGCCTTGAGTACAGCATCAGATTCCAGCCCAAGCTTAAGCGTGATGTCTCCTGATATGGTGTGGCGTGGCATTGCAATCCATACCAAGACAATTTTACAGTTTGGAGCTGATATGTGCCCTGCTTCATGTACAAGAAGCTTCAGTGTTTCTATGGCTCAAGCCGCACATTTGCAATTGGTTATAGGCTGATGAGCTACAAGGTACAGACTTGCCAGAGGCAGCTGATGCTGAAAGGCCAGCTGACTCCCTTCACAACCCACCTGGGGGCCCTTCAACATCGCACACCCCTGCCAGTCCAGACCCTCCCTCTGACCCTGCACCCTCCAAGATCGCCGCCCCTACCCAAGCCATTGGAGGCACCTCTCCCAATCCATCCACTGCTCAACCTAAAAGGGTGAAAGCTTTGCAAAAACAACAACGTTGTACATCAAGTGAACCTACAGCAGACACAGGCAACAAAAGCAGCAGCAGCAGCAGCAGCTTGACAGATATAGATTGGGACAGTGCTGTTGATACGGACACTAGTAGTGTGAGTAGTCAGGAAGATTGTACTGTGGACAGTCCAAATGAAGAAGACAGCGCCGCTGAGCAGGGCTGGCCCTATGTGGTGCTTGCGGTGAAGCTCAAGTCAGGCAGGGTAGGCTCACATGCTCAATTGACATGACATGCTGTACACTTGCATATGAGTGCATGATGCTCTGCCATGCAGACGCTGCATGCGCTTCACCTTCAGCTACTACAAAGGGTCTGACTCTGGGCCTCACCAGCAAAGCAAGCATAACATTTACCTTTGTGGTATGCCATACTTGTAAGTCTGAACAGACCAATGTGAGTTTTAGCCCTGCCAGCTTGAGCTGAGACAGTCAAGCAAGCTCACCCTTGTACAGATTGTCACAAATTGGGCCGAAAACAACCTGATCAAGTGATGAGACCAAGCCCGTGGTCAAGGTGTTGCCTAGTCTAATTCTCTTAGGGTTGTGGCTGTTGGCGGCTACTATTGGAGGTTGTTCTCGGTCCAATTCGTTACACAGATGGACTGAAATGCACAATGATGTTTGGGTTTGGGTCTGATGGGGCTCTGTGGCTGAAGCTGTGGCCAATGTGCATACTACAGCCAAGCAGTGAGCACCAAATGAGAGAAATGTGTCCCCGTGCAGTTGGTGAGTCAGGTGAAGCTGTGCAGAGAGAGCTGGCAGCCTGTAGCTCTTCTTCAGGCTGTCTGTGGAGAGGTGCTGACCTGGCACTATCAGGATTGGCGAGAATGGCAACCCAAGTAAGCTGTGACAAGTGCATGATCACATGCATAGCATCCAGAATCCTGCAGCTTCTCAGCAGTGCGTGAAGCCAAGTAGGCCGAGTGCGACTGCCGCTGTTTGGGCTTCGGCACCTTACTCACTGTATTAGTCATCTGACTACACATTGGACATCTGCTCAACAACTTCTGTGTGGTTACTCTACGCCTGTTGAGACTGTTGCAACTTTTTTTGCTCAACATTGCTTGGCGTGCAAGTCATGTCAGCTTCCTGCCAAGATATCTGAGCATGGAGTCAAGTGCGGTATGTTTGGGATACACTACTTCATCGATTTTCCTCAACTTCAAGATCCGTCAATGGCTGTATGTTGTCAACATGGTGGCTCATATGCTTCCAGAATGCTTAAAAAGTTGACGTTGACTGCTTCAAAAAGCAGCAAGACTTGATGGCTTTCCGCACCTAACATCGACACTTGCCATCTGCAGCTTCTTCTTCCCCACCGAGCACATCCACCTGACTCCCTCCGGCGGGAACAACATCTTCACCGCCACGTCAGCCTCAACCTCCTTGGCGCCAAAACTATCTGACTTCGTTATGCCAGAGCCCCCCCTGACCCCCCAGGATACTAAATTCGACCCTCAGCTTCCTGCCACTGTTCTAGCCTGGCACACACGCAGTGGCCACGTGCTGGTGAAGCCCAAACTCAATGGGCAGGATGTCGGCTACATGATGCTTGATACAGGCGAGTCCTGGCCCTTCAAGCACACACATGAGTGGCAATGCCATGGTGGCAATGACATAGCTGGCCCTTCAAGTTCACATATGAGTGGCAATGACATGGTGGCAATGACACAGCAGCAATGACATAGTGGCAATGACATGCTGGCAATGACATGGTGGCAACGACATAGTGGCAATGACATGGTGGCAATGACATGGTGGCAATGACATGGTGGCAATGACATTGTGGCAATGATGTCTGTTAGGCAGGCAAACGCTTTTCCATTCTGCCAGTGACACTAAGGCACTGTTCAGAAGCAAGGGCTCTGCCTCTGGAATAGGCGTGCGCCTGCCTCAGTTCTGCAAGTGCAATGCCTCAGAAGCATTACAGATTTTAGAGCTCAGAGCATTGCAGACTGATTCACTGATCAGTCCACAACATGTACATATGGTGCTAGGCACGCCCAAATCACCACAAATCTCACCACCACCTTCACTCTAACTCAGACACAACACTTCTTCATGCCATGCCCATGCTGACCTACATGATGCCCATCCTAATCTACGTGATGCCCATGCTAACCTACATGGTGCCCATGCTAACCTACATGATGCCCATGCTCACCTACATGATGCCCATGCTAACCTACAGGTTGCCCACGCCAACCTACATTAGACTCAGGTTGTCTGTCTGTCCGTGCTAACCTACAGGATGCCCATGCCAACCTATGTGATCCAGCTGTGCACTTGCAGGTGCTAGTGGCCTGGTCATTGAGCAAGGCACTGCTGATGAGCTAGGTCTTGCAGCCTTTGGCGAGATGTATGTTGCTGGCATGGGGGGACGCCTGCTGTGCCAGTTTAGGCGTGGTCAGCAGCTGACAGTGGGGTCCAGTCACCATCCAGCGGCCCCTCTTCATGCAGATGAGCTTGTCTGGGGTGGTTGCTGGCGCCCCTGGACCTGTTACTGGGATCCTTGGGTAAGGGATTGTTACATCAGGTCATTCATTGTCATTACGGTCAAGCACGCCTGTGAGCCACTACACTGTCACTTCCTACCTTTTGCTATGCTGGCTATGGCCTTAGCTATGCTAGGGTCATACTCCAGATTGTAACTCAGCTGACAACCAGAGGCTCCCGTCATGATTGCCTACATACTGGCTTCAAATTTGCTTTTCATCTCCTTTCTTTTCCTATCGGGTTATGTGCCTGCAGGTATGACATTTTCAGGCGCTGCGTGATGGAGTTGCCACCCAGCAGCCATGACAGCAGCAACGCCCCCTTCAACCTCACCTTGCATGACCCCTCCACCTACACCCTGACCCCCAGGCTAGCCCACAGATGGCAGCCCTTAGTCATGATTGCTAATCTGCCCCATGTGGAGGTGCTGCTGACTATCAAGGAGGGAGACAAACCAGTGAAGTGCATGTTCATGCTGGATTCTGGAGCGGGTGGTGTTGATGCCATGTTCCACTCAAGGGCCGTCAGAGAGCTGGGGCTGATTCAAGACAACAAGCATGGCATGCGCACACTCACGGTAAGCCTGCTCAGCTGCAGTGCTGCATGCATGACTGAGGCTGCAGTCAAGTCACAGCAGAGAAGCTTGCGGACAAGTCACTGAAGGAATGCCATGTGTGAAAGGGATATGACATGATGCATATCATGACAGCCATCTCAGTCAGTCAAATTGCTGTACACATTGCTAAGACTGTGTAGTGTGGCATCATGGCCTGTGCCACCCACCAGGTTGGTGTGTCATACCATCATTGCCATCATCATGACCATCGTACAGACTGGACAGATTCAGGGCAAATGAGGTCTTGTCGAGCATGTGTGCGTGCATCTGTGTGCGTCTGTATAGGCTGATGAGGCTGCAGCATTGGTCATGGCTGCTACTGCAGGGTGTTGGGGGTTCAGCAGTTGGGGGCATGAGGGTGAAGAGCGGCGAGATCAGCAGCATTGACCTCAGCAGCCATCAGTTTCACATAATCAAATGCCTGTTCACTGACTCTGATGGTCTGGATCACACATTGTACTCTTCTGGAATCCTCTGTGGCGACATCATGTCTAGGTGTACTGTCATCCTTGACTATGCCAGAGCCCGCATCATGTTTGTGCCAGATGATGCACCAGGCAGTGACAGATAATGACGACTGGATCTCAGAGTTGCTGGCTGAACTGGTTAAATTGATATTGTTCTGATAAGCTGTGTGATCCTGGGTCCAAGCCTATGCATCAGTTTTGGCAAGTCAATGACGTCTGTGTGTCACTATATGTTATGAGTGCAGTTGATCTTAGAGAAAGCTCATGCACCTTCTCAGTCTCTGCCTCAGCAAGACTGTGATGCATTAGCTGGCTGCACAGATTCAGTGGTACTGTGGCTTTTGGTTCCTTTGCAAAAACTGCCCAGATTTCTTTGCTTACCTGAGTCTAGCATCTAGAATGCACAACGTATAAACTGGCACCATAGGGCATGGTTTATGAAGCGTTGTATGCACATTGATCTAATAGACACACAGTTGTGCAGGCTGATTTGTGCCACAACCGTTGTCACGATATCAATGACAGCAGTAATCTGATTCACTTGAAAAGCAGGTTTGCAGCACATATCACGATCATGCATTGTGCAAAATTTTCTGTTCGGACACACATGCATGTGTGCTGTAGCTGAGTCATTTGCACATGTGTACAGCCAGCCGCAGGACTGAAATGGGACATGCAGCAGCATCGCATGAAATCCGAAACACTGTGACAGCTAGTTTGTTACAAGCGGTAGCAAATTGTCCACAGCAGCAGTTGCAAGACAAGCATGAGGGCTCACGGCATGCTTGCATGAGCATGGTGCAACAGCTACTGAGTTTTTCGGAAGGCTCAGAGCCACAGCAGCTTGTGCTGTGTTGCCCATATAAACCATTTACAGAAAGTGCAATTTTGGTGTTATATGGCTATAGTAGACTCTTGAGGTACAGCACACAGACAAGCTCTCCTGTCTGCCTGCAATGCCTAAACTTGCAGTGCAATATTGAGCGCAGCGTTTCAGAAACAGTCAGCATATTTACATGGACAACAGCTGTGGTCGTGTTCATTTGCATGTAAGCTATCCAATTGTATATGTTTGTCACATATGAGTATCCAGTAGTATACGTTTGTCAGACATGAGGCAGGAATGCAGTTGAATATATAGTCACAATCAAATGAATGAAATCACTTCAATGGATGTCTAAAATGGTATACATCACTACCACACTTTCGCTCTGCAAAAACACAGCTCTCTTCTATACTTTGCTCTCACACTCACATCTGCACTAAGCTATCTACCACTCCTGCTTTGAATGTCATTCACATCAAACTACTGGTGAGCTGAATCTTGCCGTTCACTCCTGCACTGAAAACTATTTACATGGCAGTACTGGTGAACTGGACCTTGCCATTCACTCCATTAGGGAAGAAGCCACCGGCAGCGCCAGCAGCGTTGAGGTAGGCCACAGCCAACACCTGGGATGTGGTCCTGGAGAAGGCCACAGCATTGCTGTCAACAGGGGCCAAGGTGTAGTCCCCAGTGGTGGAGTTGAAGATTCCCTCATCATCAGTCATGTTCATGGCAGCTGAGCCATCCAGGGATTCACGAGCCATAGAGATTGCGTTGATGATGGTGGTGACATTGGCGCCGTAGGGAGTGACAACGTCGCCGTTCTGGATGAGGGCTGTGCGGATGTAGCCGGCGTGGTAGGCCTCAACAGCCATGATACCTGCAGTCGGCAAGATGACTCAGTAAGAGCAGTCCTTTGGCAGGTGGGAACATGCAAGTGAGAGGCAAGTGAGGCAAGTGAGAGGTATTATACAGTATACAGGGCAGAGATGTGCATAAAGCTGGACATGCGAAGGAGAATGCAAGTGGCAATCTTCAGAAGCCAAAGCAGACAGCAGTGCAGAGGCGTGGCTTACAGCTGGACATGCAGAGGAGATAAGTGCAGGCAGGTGTCGATTTGTGAAAGTCGCTGCAAGGCATGTGTTGTAAGTCATCAGAAGGCAAGAAAAGCTTGGGTAAGCAAGTTCGCAGAGCACTCACCAGCAGCAGCCAGCATGATGTCAGAGCTCTGGAAGCTGGTGAGGGCACCCTTGTAGGCGGTCACACCGAGGTCCTCAAAGATGAAGGCACCAGTCAGGAAGTAGAGGTCGTTGGTGTAAGGGACGAAGGGAGGTGACAGGGTAGTGTTCAGAGCTGCATCGGCTGCAGCACTGAAGGCATCTCCAATGTTGACCAGGGGGCACTGCACTGAGCTGTTACCCAGAGCTGTCCTCAGGTAGTTGACGTGGGCAATCTCGTTGTTGGCAACATCCATTGCAATGCTGTATAGGTCGTCGTTGGTGAAGTTGGCTTGTTGGCAACCAATGGGCTGGGGACCGTTCCCTGTGAGCTCGTCTGAAATTGAGTGGCCGTACACTGCACATGAGTAGTACTGAGCCTCCAGGCACTGCAAGAGAGAGAAGCAAGTTGTCAGTGTCTCTAGCCATAAAAGCAGGATTCAGCTGGAGGTGTATAGGTGGCACAGCACAATGCAACTTGCAGGTGGAGCAAAGAACAGGAAGCTGAACTGACCTCCAAGTTCAGGGCAAAATTGAGAATGTCTGCATCAGTAATGGAGGAAGACTGAAGCAGCCTCCTTGCATCTGCTGCTGGTGACAAGATCGCCAGCAGGCCAACAAAGGCCAGGGCATACGCCATCTGCACAACAGCAAATAAGAGTCATAAGCCGGCGCACCCAACTGCGGTAAATAGTAGACGCAGCCTGCACACCAACGGTCAAGCAACAGGCGATCGAGCCGCGTACCTTCATCTGTGCTCTGGAAACTGTGGACAGGTCTTGCAAAGGTACAAGAGGCAGCTGGAGAGAAAGATGCTTAGGATACGATAGCCTGACACAATAGGAACAAGTTGGGTTTCGCCTGTTTGCTCAGGTGGTTCTCGCTTGAGGTGATCCTATCTAGCACCTCGAAATACGGTTCGCACTATGTTGCAACGTGCAGCAGCAAGCACCGGGCAACGCGGTAAAAGCAGCACAGCTAAGTACCTTTGGTGTGCAGCAGGTCTGGTCCGGAAGAGCGGTGTGAGCGTGATCAAGATTGACTTGCAAAGCTTTATACCGCCAGAAGATTTCCGCCAGCTGTACTTTTTACGTGAAGCAAGGCCGCGGATCATCTGGCTGATGTAGACGAGGGTAGTCATCAGCCAGCGGAGTAGTCATCTGCCATCTGTTACCTGGTCCATTCATGATCATTGCGTGCTGTTTTATCTGACACCAAAGGATCTCAATGATAAATTGGAAGAGATTATCAGAAACTAGGTAAGCGCCTGTTCAATTCAACCATCTTACAAGCCTTGCTTGCACATGTGTAAACCGATCAACCCAAATTGTCTGCAGCCTAAACTGCTGTAAGAGAGCATCAGCAGCAGGTGATGTCAGTTCAAGTGCATTGCATAGCCTAACACAACCTTGCATGACTGCATCTGACACAATATGTATGATCCAGGCAGTCCACCAGGCTCTGCAAATCAGTGCATCCTTGTGGACGTGTACCTGAGATCCAGTCCGCCAAGGGACTATTGCCATTAATGGCAAAGGCAAGCTTGCATTCAAAGCTGCAATCAAAATACAAGAAGATATGACGAGGCCAAAATTGTTCATAATGATCGGGCTATCCACACACAGTGTACGTACAGTAATGGGAATGGGCAAGAGGAACAGGGAGGACAAGCGGTAGAAGAGCAATCATGCTTGTTACCCTTGACTGCTCAGCTTTTCTGTCGGCTCATGATGGGACAACAAGCAAAACAAGAAAGCCAGAGGTCTGGCGAAGCTGTTCACTGCCTTCAACAAGTCAAACCTGTTGATACATGGCTAGCTGAATGCAGTCACACTGCAACCAAATGCATTGCAATGTATGTGCAAGCGACAGGAAGCAGCAAGCAAAACATCATCAGGAAGTGGTTCAAAGTCGCATGCCTGCTGTCACTGTAAGGTAGGAACAGCCAGCACACAAGCTGCTCAGGTGACAGCAGGACTGATCAAAGATTCTTTTGGACGAGCAGTCAAACACCTGAGCCACGGATGAGTGTCAGGAGTAGTCAAGAAGGCTGACAGCAAGTGGGGCAGTGGGGCGCCTGCTGCTTTGGAAATGCAATGAAGCGTTCCAGATATACGAAAATCACATCACGGATGGGCCAAGTTGATATGCTTCGTGGTTGCCGGGGTCCAACTCGGAACGGCTACCCTGTGAGAGCAGTAGCATTGTGCATGCACGACACCTCGATCAGATTCACGCCGTTCAACGCCCACAGCCATGTCAGCGCACAGTGCGCTTACATGCACCAAATTCACATCACTGCAATATCTTTTGCATACTGATGTGCACACTTTCTTGCTGCTTGGCAAGCAAGAGAAAAGACGAAGCAAACTGAGGTTCTTCAAGTTGAGTAGCTGAGTACCTTACGCCATAGCGGGCGTTTGTTGTGGCTTGGTCAAGCACGCAGCAGAACCAACAGAGAGTCCTCGCATCACAGTACAGTCCTGCCGATTTGTTGCTGACACCAGACGCTGATCAAGCTGGTACGCTCCTGTGAAAGATGCAGGTAGGCTCTTTTTTCTGATGTTGATTCAAACGTGTTGCAGACAGGTAAAGGTGTCTGACTTGCCTACTCATGTGAGTTTCTTTTCTGCTTTCAGCAAAAGCTCGTTTTCTGTTTCGCAACTGAACGAGCGGCTCGTGAATGAGCGGTTTGCTGATTTACTCACAACTTAGAATCAACGGTTTCAGGGTGATCACGGCATGCGTTATCATACAAAGTCTCTGCGTGACCGTCTTGCATTGCTTTTAATGCCACCGGTTGCATTTTGTGTTGACATTCCAGCTGTGCAACTCCATCAAGAATTATGTTGCCGGTTCGCCTGCGCAGGCCACGTTGTCTAAGAGGTCCCGGGCCCTGTTGCTGGCTCTGACTGTCGTTTTAGCGGGAGCATGGTCAACACAGGTAAACAGATCTGTTCTCTCGTTAGTGCAGTGACATTGCAAAGGCCGACTGCACTCACGGCAGCTACCTCAGACAATAGTAGGTTTGCACTCAAGAAGTGGTCAGATAATCTCCCAACCTTGCTTACCCTTTCTCATAACCTGGCTTTCTGGTACCACCAGAGTACGCTGGACACAAGCTGTCTGTTGACAGCACACTGTCTGCTGGCCTGCAGGCTTTCCCACACAGAAGCTTGACGGCCTCTAACATTGCGACTATCGAGTCTGCCAACAATGTCACTGCTGCCATCACGACCAATGTCACCACTGGCTCCACAAACAATGTTACAGTTGTTGACCCCAATGCTGTTGCAATGACAACAAACGCATCTGTGGCTGAGCTTGTGGCTCCGAACACCACCATTAATGGCCTGGTGACTGCTGCCCTGCTGGACGATGCTGCCTATGTAGCTGCCCCTGTGCCTGTGGTCAGCAGCACCATTCTCAACATCTCTGCCAACAACGCTTCTGCTAGTGTTCTGGTAAGCCTGACTGCCTTACTCACCTGAGCTGTGCATAGACACACCAAATCCTTGCAAAAAGCATGATGAACAGCTGACAAATTCAGCAAAACACGCCAACAGTAAAACATATTGAGCATCCTTCCGCATACAATACGAATGTTCTTAGGCGGCTTGCTGCATTCTTTGCAATGCTTTGCTGGCTAGAATATGCAACACTAATACTCTTGATTGCATTCTCCTTGTCCCTGTCCCTCGTAAAATAATGGCTGCAATGTGACTTGTCTCAAACTTCGACCTGTGTATGCCATGCAGGCAAACATCTCCACTCTGCAAACAACACTGCAGACCAACGTCTCAAGCCCCACACTGGATCAAGTCACAAGCTCCAATGACTTACCAAGCTCAGATTCCCGAGTCCTGGTGCAGTTCAACAGCCTGGCAGCCACATCCAGCAGCAGTGTACTCCCATCAGATGTTGCTGCTATGGACATGGTCATCAACTCCACCTTCCTCGCCAATGTGGACACTCATGTGCTGAACCTTGACAACACCACTGCCAATGTCTCTGATGTGGTCACAGCCCTACGAGCAAGAGATGGTACAAATCTATCCTTTTCACAATTGCTCCAACTTTGTGCCAGTACACAAGCCTCCTGTCCCATCATGCAGCTTCGATGATCTGGCCTGTTTCACATGATCAGCAGCTCTGACTGCTGAGGCTAAACCCAGTTTTGGTCAAAAGCCCTCTCTGTGGCATGTTGCACATGCTGTCTCACCCATCCCTCCCAGCCAAACATCAGCAAGCTCTTGCCTGTGGATCATCTATCTGTGTGCTTGCATTAGCATTGTTCATTGATGATCTGCCGTGGGTCTCCCTAGTTGGGGACTGGTGTGCTACAGATCCAGCATTGTTCTGTACACCTCTGTGCCTTCAGCATTCAGCACTGCTGCGCATGCAGCAGAATCAGCATTTGGTGGTTTGTCGCAAAGACCAGCGCCTCGCTGTTGTCTTTCTCTGCACATAGTGGTTCACACCCATCTTAGCATTTGGTCTGTACAACATGTACCACCTACAATCACGACCGCTGTGCAGTGCTAGAACACTGGTGTTCACTGGCTCATGCATTTTGCCTTTGCTACAAGGTAAAGGGGCAGCTTTGCCAACACCCATCACAGATTTGGCTCATCCAAACCAAACCTGCTGCATCCCTCTGCACCGCAACCATGATTCACAGCATGAAGCAATCGCGATGGTAACTTGTGTGTTGGTGTGGTGCAGATGTTGCCTATGCCTCCTTGGATTACAAGGTGAAGGCGCATTATGCTGACACCCCATACGGGTACAGCCTTTACAACCTGGACCTGGTGCAAGCTCCCTGTGACTGGAACCAAGAGACGGTTGGAACCAGCAATATAGCTGTGTGCATCATTGACTCTGGAATCCAGGTCAACCACCCAGACCTGGCAGCCAATGTGTGGGTCAACACTGCTGAGATTCCCAACAATGGCATTGACGATGATGGCAACGGTATGCGCAGCTCTGCTCATCATGCACATGTCCACTGAAGCCTTGTTTTATCCCAAGGTTACATCTGTTGCACTCAGCTGCCATCAGAATCTGCCATGTTTCTAAGTTCAGATCCCAAAATGACATGCAAAAGCCATTGGTTGTTGTCCAAGAGCCCCTCTTGCTAGCACAGCCTGCTTCCTGTTCATGCAGAAGTCTCTCCATTTCAGCTGTTTCTTTATAATGACCCAGGACACAGCCGTACTTGTGTGAAGATGCTGCAGCTTGCGCGGCTGAGTCTAGCCACAAAAGCACATGCACCTGATCATCTCATCTTTGTCTGCCTGTGTACCTTCCTGGTTTGCAGTGGCACCCACCATGCTTGCCTCTCCCCTACCTGGACCAAAAGTCCTGTAGGTGGTCCTCAGGAAGTAGGCACTGACACCATTCCTACATTTTGGACATCTGTCCAAGCCTACAACAGCCAGTACAGCTGGTCACATCCTTTTCCCAGCCAAAGAACAAGTCCAAGAAAGCTCGGTCATTCAATGAACCTGTCACGCAGCACTTGCCATGTACACAGCAACTTCAACTTTGTTGCTTGCAGGCTGTATCGATGATGTTCTGGGAGGTTGTGGTTTCATTAACGGTCAGCAAGTCTCAGTCAATGATGACAACTCCCACGGGACTCATGTGGCGGGAACCATTGGCGCCACCAAAAATGGCGCTGGAGTTCTGGGAGTCGCTCAGAAGGTGTCCCTGATGTCATGCAAGTTCCTGGATGCGGCGGGAGATGGCTACAACTCAGATGCCATTGCATGCATCAACTACTGTGCTGCCAACTTCAAAAGGTTGGGGCAGACTGTGCCCATTTACAGCAACAGCTGGGGCTGCCTGAACTGCTATGACCCCACAGTGTACAATGCCATAGCCAACACAGCAGGTAACTTAGAAGGCCCTTCTTTGCTATGCAGTGAGTCTCGCTGAAAGTGTGACTGTCAATACAAGTAGCTGGCAGAACAGTGACTGTGCTGCGTGCAACACCACTGCTAACATAGCAGATGCCCAACTTCAATTTGTGCTGCAACAAACAGAGCCTTGAGCAAGGCCTAAGGAGCTCCCATGTATGTTGTATTAAGCTGTTGGTCATGCTGATGAGCTGTTGCGGAGACAGTATGCAGTGTTTGTACATACCCAGGCCTGGCCTGCAGCCATGTTTGTCAGGCCACAATTTTGAAGCGCAGTCATGTGGTGTGGTGCAGGGCTGTTCCTGTTTGCTGCCGGCAACAATGGGCAGCTGACTGACAGCACAGACATCACTCAGCAGTTCTTCCCTGCTGACTATGGCTTGGCAAACCAGCTGAGTGTGGGGGCCAGTGACACCAATGATGCCCTAGCTTCCTTCAGCAACTATGGCGCGTAAGCATGCTGCCCTCTAACACCCCACCATGCTGCCCTCTGACACCCCACCATGCTGCCCTCTGACACCCCACCATGCTGCCCTCTGACACCCCACCATGCTGCCCTCTGACACCCCACCATGCTGCCCTCTGACACCCCTCCATGCTGCCCTCTGACACCCCACCATGCTGCCCTCTGACACCCCACCATGCTGCCCTCTGACACCCCACCATGCTGCCCTCTGACACCCCACCATGCATGCAGCGGCAGATTCACGGCACATGATGGTTGAATGCATGCAACAACAATTGAATGGTGCAAACATGTGTGTGTGTGTGTGTGTGTGTGTGTGTGGACAGCCCTGCCAGATTGCTCTACCTTTTGCAGTCCTGACTCAGCTCAAGAGTCTCAACTGCCCTGCTCTAAGAGCAAGATTTGTCTGAAACCTGTCCTTCTGACGGCTGTGCTTGTGCGACTGCAGGAGGACTGTCTCTCTGTTTGCTCCTGGAGTGAACATCCTGAGCACCATTCCCAACAGCACCTACGCCTACAAGAGTGGAACCTCGATGGCTACACCGCACACAGCAGGTACGCAGTTTGCCAACACTCTCTTACATGGTGTGCCACCTCATCATGCCTATCACCTGTCAGACTGGTGTCAAATGCTGCTGATTTTCTTATGATGACACATGACTCAGCATGACTGTTTCATATGCAGACATCTTCCTGGACTGCTGCTGCCCTGACATCTTTCCGGTCACCTGTTGTCACATTGTTTGTCAACAACATCTGTGGCATTTGTGAATCGCAGATGCAGGTTGCACACGCTGCAAGCCAAATGCAGTGTATCTGCTGATGTTGAGTCTGACTGCAGGTGCTGCGGCACTGATGGCAGCCCAGTACCCAAGTCTGTCTGTGACTAACATGAAGGCTTCCATGCTGGCGTCTGTCACCCCAGTTGCTGGGCTCACTGGCTACTGCCAAACCAATGTAAGCCTCACTCACTCACACAATCACAGCTGCCTCATGCAGCTTGTGTGCCAGGCTTCTCAATCTCATTCATATAGTCATCAAACATGTCTCTTCCTGAAGCCTAAGATACCTGCAGTCTGCCAAAACAGTAGCTCCCTGTATGAGGTGCTGTTTTGGCAGCCACCATACCAACAGTAACATGCGTTGACATGCTGTGATTCAGACTCAGATTCTTGAGCTGTTGTGCATCATTTGTTGAGCTGGCGTCAGAAGTCGTCCTGTGTTGCGCTTTGTCACTTCTGGACCCTGACAAAGTACAGTATACCTGAGCAGAAACAAGCTTGCAAGCATTATTCCTGCAGCTGTGCTGGGTGTCTGAGGCCATGCCTTCCTGAGCTATGCTGTGGTACTTGTCCCATCCAATCTTTCACATGTGCATGGGCAGCATTGGTGGCAATGTGTCATGATGGCAACAGGTTCTGCTATTGTGTGGGGTTGCCAACATTGAGTGATGACTGCAGGGGCGTCTGAACATCTACAACCAGAGTCTAGCGCTGAGTCAATCACCATACTATGCTGTGCCAGCCAGTGGGCTCACAAAGGACAGCGCTGTCACAAAACAGTCAACATGCAAGGCATCGACCGCTACCGGCTGATTTCATGACGATGCTGCAAGCACGCTCATGTGCTTGCCTGCTGTTTCTGCTGCTGCTGTCAAGCCCTGTCTGTACTGCTACATGTTGGCAATACAAACAGGCAAGTATGCCTATCATCCAAGCCTGATCTGGTTGACTGTCGAATGCTTTATAAACATTTAAACTGGTCAGGGGTTAGAGCCAAGATGGTACAATTGTGTGTATGCAAGGGTGTGCACAAATCTCCTGATCAGGAGACCTGTTTCGGACATGTTTGACTTGTGCAATGTTGCTGCACCCAAATACGGTTCATCTAGACTCTCAAGGATATCCTCTAGTGTCATAGCGACTCATGTGGTTTTGCTTTTCGATTGCGCTACATCAGGATGATGTACATAGACTGGAGCTCATCAACCATATTGTCTTTAGATCTGTGTACATTGTTTAACATGTTTTAGACCCGCTGCAACAGGTTCCACTTGTTACATTTAGTGTATCTGACCAGTAGCGCTCGTGTGCTGGCTGATATCTGTATATAGCCAAATTCATCTTGCTTTTGTAAGCAAAATGGGCCATCGGTACCGTTCATGTTTGATCTGTATGCTTACACAGTAGTCAAGGGAAGCAGTGCACTGCAGACATGCTTGGAATGGCATCGACTTGCACTGTGCACATCACGTGATTGCATGCATGCATCATTGCACATGGCTATTACGCAGCCGCAGCATGCACCTAGCCAGGATATGTCAACCCTCGCATTGCATGTCAGGCACTGTGAAAGTTTTGCTTGAACTGCAGCCATATGTTACACAGTAACAGCGATAGTTGTACAATTGCTGAGCTTATGCAATGTGAGACAAGTCTGCAAATGATTCAGAGACATATGCCCTGGCCTCTTGCAACCAGAAGGCTGTGTCCATCCTTTCATCACAACACAAGGGAAGCAGCTACATTGGTGGCAGGTGCCTACTCAACAAGCTCTCAAAAGAACCTGCAGCAACACAAACAGGCTTGTCAGCTGGATGCCAAGTGTGCTCATTGACAGTACTCTACGCAACATGTTGGCTGCAGCTCAAGGAAGTCAGACAGTGACATCAGCTCGTGTCACAGGAGATGTGGTGTTTCCATGCCTTGAGGCACTCAAACTGAGGACATGCAGCAACGCTGCCAGCACGGCATATCCTGACTGCAACAGGCATACCTGGCTGTGCCTGACCAGTGCACAAACACACATGCAGTCTGATTTGTGACAGCACACCACCTATGCCAAATCGGACCCATACAGTCTGCACATGCAACAACCATGGAACTTTTGGCTGTGACCAGCAGGAGGGTGTAGTAAAAGGGTACGGCTGTTGCTGTCATGGGAATTACAGAGCCCATATGCGCATCCCGGACTTCTACAGAGGGTCTGTCAGTGTGAAACTCACTGTACAGGTCGCCATTGGTGGCCCCAAAGATGTCATTGGCGGTGTGCAAGGTGTCCTCGCGAGTCTTCTTGCCTGAGTTGAGCTCTTTGATGGCTTGCAGGAACAGACTGAAGCTGTCATTGGACAACCGCTGTCTGCGCCACACTCAGCATTGCTCACATAATAATAATAACAATAACAACAACAATAATAAAAACAACGTAAAACTCAGCATTGCTCACATGCTGTACATCATTCAGCCCAACAAGCAAGTATGCTGTGTGATGTCAGAGCTGGACTCGCAGACATGTGGGCATGACGATAGCTGTTACTGAGAAGCCGCAGTGAACAGCAGCTTGTCTGAACAAGAGGGTGCTGCTGTGTCAGCTGCTACTGGTCACGGGCAGGCGGGGCGACCCCAGAAATGCAACTTCAACACAGATCTCAAAACCATTGTCAACATGATAAACCAGGGTGACTGTCACAAGTCACTGACAGATTCAAGCATCTGCCACAGGCTCATCTGATAAGCTCATAGCATGAAGCAGCGGCACAAGCAGGACGTGCCAGAGACAGGGCAAGTCAGGTGCTGATGCACAGCAGGAGTGTATTACCTAGCCTGCCTGAAGAACTCCTTGCCATCAATCCTAGTGGGGCTGGCAGGTGCAGAGGTGGGGGCTGCCGAGGAGTAGCTGGTGGTGCGGTGGGCGTTGATCCCCCCACCCCCCGGGGCCACCTGAGCTGATGTAGAGCGACTGGGGGAGAGGGGGTAGCTGGTGTACATGGACCCTGTGCTGTGCAGGCCTGCAGAGCAACATTCATGCATCAATTTGGACGCTCAATCAATCAATCAATCAATCAATCAATCAATAAATCAATCAATCAAGATCTTTATGGTCAGTATTCTGATGTCACATGAACAGAATGGATTGAGATCACAGGTTTTGGCAACTGTAGGAGGAGTTTGTGCTCTGCAGATCTGCAGTGCCACTATGGACAGTGTGAAGCAGCTAGACATGCACATGTGTGCAGACCTCAACTGTGTGTGTGCGTGTGTGTTTGGTGAGGTGGGGCTCAAGGGGGGGCTCAAGCAGACATGCTACTACTGGACAGACTGCTACTGAAGACCCATATGACAACAATCACAGACACTGCTGGCCTTCAGATCAGGCATGCAGGCAGGCAGGCCCTACAGAATGTACTTGCAAAAAAATAGCATGCAGCAACACACACGCGCACGCGCACGTGCACGTGCACGTGCACACACACACACACACACCCCCCACACACTGTCTGATCTGCTTGAGCCATTGAAAAGTCACAGGCATCTGGATGGCTACAGTGAACACTAGCAAAGTAAGCGCTGTGGATGTGGGACAATCCTAAGCTGTCTGCAAGTCTTACCTGCTGACGAGAAGTTGCCGGACTGGTGGGCCTGCTTGAGGACACTCTGCACCAAGCGGTCACTGGCATTGTCAATGCTGGACAGAGTAGACTCTGCCTCATCAATCATGCGCACCTAGGCCACATTGCAACATCAGCCGACATACACTGTTCACTTGCTTGTCATGGCAATGCATAGTTGAGCACGCTGAGCGTGTGATTGAATGTACTTTGTGGCACAGCAGCGATGAAGCTGAAAAAGCGTAACCAGCAGAGTGTCTTGGTCAGTGTTGCCAAATGCAGACACAGCGTCAAATGCAGGGTTGCTCTCCTGGTGTGTTTCATGTGCTTGTCATAGTCAGCATGTTTCTTGGCTGCATACCCCAAGCATAGCAACCATTACTTTGAAGGCGCAGTGTGTACGACAGTTTGTGCCTTGCACATAGTGAGGTCAAGTGCGAGACTGCTAACTCAGCGCTCACCTCCTCGTCTGCCTGCAGTGAGTTGAGCAGGTTGCGCTTGAAGTTGTCCAGCTTGGCCACGTCCCTGTTCAGCTTCCTCACAGTGTTGATCAGCGCTGCCTTCTCATTGCCCAGGCGGTGTGCCTGCTCCTCTGATGTTCTTGCCTACAACGAGCAGGAAGGGCCCGGTGACAATTGCAAGGGAAAACTGCTAGGGTGTCAGATTATACTGGCTTGCACAAGCTCCCAAACAACAATCAGAGAAGTTGTGGATGCTGCTGTTACTATTTGCTGCTCTGCCCAGCTAAAAATGACAAGGCCTTGACTGAATACATTCAACAGTGTCCCTTTTCAGGGTGTTCACAAATTCTCAAGGCAGTCAAGCAGCAGCAACTGCAGCAGCACTTCAGACTCTATGGAAACAACTGCAGAGCAGAGAGCAGCAGAAGCAATGTGGTCTGTTCACCTTCTCCTGGCTCTCCTGAAGGTCCAGCTGAGTGCTTGTGAGGCGTGACTCAAGCGTCTTGACCTGGCTTGTCTTCTGAGTCAGGGCCTGCTTCAACTGCTGGTTCTCAGCCTCCATGGCTTTGGCCTGTACACACAGAGGAGGGACACTGATAGCTCTTCCAGCAATGTGTACGCTGGAGCCTGTACTCATCTAGCTGGACCAGAGGGTATAAACCTTGCAGGACAGGGTTCCTCATGGAGAGAAGGCAGGTCATCTGTCTGTCATGATGGCTTATGCACTTACCTTGCTTGAGAAGGCATAGCAGCTGATGTGGTGAGCCAACTCCAGCTGTGCGTAGTAGTCTGAGGGCAGAATCTGTACGACCTGCAGCTCACAACACAGGCATGCGTGAAACACAGGCTGTGCATCACAATATATGCAGCATGAAGGTGTTGCGTGGAAGATGTGCAACATGCTGAGATTGTTGCACACCTCCTTTGGCAGCGTGCTTTCAGGAAGCCCAATATGGTCGATGGCACCTATTGGAAACTGCTCCATGTATCCGTCGTCCATCTGCACTTTGCATGCAAGCCTTATTTGTTGCTCAAGGTGCCCGGGCTATGGCTCAACAGCAGCTTGCAGGAGACATGCACACGGCAGGGTGAAGTTTGAACATATCGCTGAGACTTGAGCCCCACCTTAACGTGACTGTCGAACATTGTGACGTGCTGGCTGAGCAAGTGCCCGAGCCAGTGAACGTGCACACCTGCAGGAAGGCCTCGGCAATGTGGCCAGTCCCGCCGGTAGTCGAAAGCTTCACACTGCTCAAGCAGTGAATCTGAAGTTTCCGTCTAGGGATTGCTTTTGTCCCTAAATTACAGCTGTATAACATCAGGCTCACAGTGCAGGCGCAGAGGCTGATTTATCCGCCCTTGACGATCGTGTCTCGTCTTCATTCAACTTGTATTGGCAATAGGGTGTGGTGACACTCTCATGCACAGCCTTGAGCTTTTCAAACCATCGGTACATTTTGGACCAGTGACCGGTGAGTACAATGCAAGTCACTTTTGCACCATGACGCAAAGCATGCAAGCCTGCAGTCATGCATGCCCAGCAGACAGAAGACTATCTTGGCAGCTTTTGATCCAGCAAAAGCAGTTGTAGGCCCCGAGTTGGCAAACTGTATCGTTGGGCTGCCTGTCGATTTTGCTTCACTCCTGTGATGATAAGGGGAGACATCATAAGGGAGAACCATAAGGGAAAATCATAAGGGGAAACCATGATGATGCAAGCAGCTTACCCCAGCTCTAGTGCATCATACCAATTGATCAGAGGCTGCTATGCTGCTTGCAATTGCAAACGTTGCACCACTGCTGTTTCCACTGGTTGCTTAATCTCATCCTGGCACAAGGCCGCAGGATCATAAACCAGCTGTGTTGTTTATTTGCTCATGGTCACTTTACCACCAATGATCTTGTTTGCTGGTTTGCCTCTGATCATGGCAGGTCTTGCAAACTCTGTGCCGCATTGTGGACACTTGAGATCGCCTGCTGTTGCATCTTCCACGATGCGCTCAATAAAGCACTTCACCAATGAGCCTTTGCCTCCCTGTATTTTGCAAATTGGCGCAGTGAGGACACACAACTGTGACATCACAAATTATGTCGAGACAAAGGGTCACTAGTGTCTTGCTTGCAATATGTGCGCAAGCTATGTGCACCTTCTTGTATTTGTACAGCTGTTCTTGACACTTGGCACAGTACACCTTCACTGTCTTGTCTGGTCCTTTCTTGCTGGCTGAGCTTGAGCAATGCAAGACCTGCAAATGGCCACAGCTCACAAGACAAGCTTGCTTTACAAGGACGCAGGTCTGCATACTTGCTTGCTCGCCTGTGCAGTCGTCTGCAAAAATTGCTGGACACAGTTTTGTTCAACGTGTCCCCAGAAAACTGTGCTCTTGTGTTCACTGGAGTTGCAGCAAGCGAAGAAAGAGTGCGTTGCAAACTGTTGCTGCGGTCTGAGGCACGATTATACAGTGAAGAGCGCCAGCACAGACGCAATGCTCTGGTCTGCAAAATTGCCATGGACCGACTGCAGACCGGGTGTTTATCCGCTCGATGAGCTGAGACACGAAAGCAAGGAGCAAGGAGAGCAAGGAGATCAAACGTCTGCCTGCTCTTGCTGCTTGCAGCTGCAGAGGAGTACAGTTTGGCACTCCAAGCCCAAGTCATGGCTAACGTGCAACAAGGTTTTGGTAACTCTCCAGCCGATGCGTACTACTCGATACCACCCGTCACACGCTACTTCGCAACTGCTTGCTTAGCACTCACAACCTTGGTCAACTTCAAGCTGATCAGCCCTTACCTGATATACCTCAGTTGGTCTCACATATTCAAGTTGCAGGTGGGCATGCAAGACATGCAACGTATGCAGGCCGGTGATGCTCAATGGCCGAGACGTATGTCTGCATGTCGCTTGCTACTCATCTCAACAAAAGCTTGCATGCACTGAGTCCCACTTTGTCGTCATACTACAGGTTTGGAGGCTAATTTCGCCCTTTTTCTTCTTGGGTGGTTTCTCTTTTCGGTTCCTCATTCAGCTAGTCTGGCTGTAAGTGAGGCTCACACAGTGCTGGAGTGTGTCTTATTGTGGTCATGGTGTTTTACAAGTGATTTGCCGTGTAGGGTGACCTATGGCAGAACTCTTGAAAGCAGCACTTTTCAGTTTAGCACTCCAGACTTTGTGTACATGTTCATGTTTGGGATGGGATGCATGCTGGTGAGCCGCTTATGCTCAACTTATGCACATCTGCTAAACACTCATGGTCAGCAGACTGCCTATGCTTCTGCCATAAATGCCATCAACGAGGTCTAACCATTTGGTGCTTCTGACAGGCAGCAAGCTTGATTCCCTTTTTCAAGTTCCCATTTCTTGCGAGCCCCTTGATCTTCATGCTCATCTATGTCTGGAGCCGAAATTTCCCCACAGCCAGCGTTTCCATAATGGGCCTGGTCTCAGTTGAGGTACGCGTTGCAGTTGTTTGACACATGTCAAGTGCTTACATGTTTGCACATCTTTGCTCTCATACATATCTAAGCTGCCCCACCGTTGATGCCATGTGCAGACAGCATGGTCTTTAATGTTGGCTCTCACCTGTCACGAGCATGCCATACAATGCAGATTGTGCTGTTATGTTACATGGGATCATGCCCACAAGTGGAGATGCAAAGCTCAGATCTAAATGTCTTTTCATGTACTTCAGGCTTTCTATGTGCCTTTTGCCTTCCTGGGCATCAGTTTGATATCTGGCAATGACTGGCTTTCAGATGTGCTGGGGATCCTGGCTGGCCACTTGTAAGCTTCTTGGACACTCTATGCTTCATGCAAGCAACGTCATGTGTCATACAGCTAGCTCCATTGTGTTTGTATGTGCGTGTCGGCATGAGATGCTCTGTCTGCAGGCATTCTATGAGATGCTTTGCTGCGTCCTGTTGCACATGGTGTAAGTGCTGCGCAGTCAAATGCAGTAGTATGACTCTGGCTTGTGCAAAATAGCGTTGCTGCGGGGCCATCGGCGTAGTCACCCCTTGGTGTTGTCTGCATGCATTTCTTCTGGCTGACGCATGCTGCAAAAGGGCTGCAGGCCAGATACCTGCCTGTTGGACATTTTATACATCTCTGGCGCCAACAAAAGGCCATCTGATCTGACTTTGCAGGTATTACACTTTGAAGGTGTTGTTGCCGGCTCAAGGGCGGCAGTCACTCTTGGAAACACCACAGTTTGTAAAGAACTTAGTGTTTGCATCTGGTATTGGCACAGTCAACCCACGAGAGATCAACCCTACCAACCCAGGACAAGCAGGGTTTAGGGCCTTCAGGGGCCGTGGACAGAGATTAGCAGGATAAAGCAAACTTGTGTCACAGCTGTAAGTATGAAAGGCTCCACTTTGGTAGCTTTTACACAAGAAAGGTTGCCAGAGCGCTTGCTCTGTGCGGCATGAATGCACTGGACAGTTTGCTGTGCAATGCAATAGTGCTGACTGCATTGGCTTGTGAGAAATGATGTTTGTGTAGCATTCCTATGTCAAATATTCAAACATATGCTGCCATGCACAGTGATAGTCATACAGTGCCTAAAAATCAGCTGATCGACCACATGTGTGCTACAAAGCTGTTAGGCACAATGCAGAGCCATGGATGTTGCAGGCCAGATCTACACCGACTGATGGTGTGACTGCTGCTAGACAAGCTGCCAAGTCAAAAGCTGGAGCATCAGACTGAACAACAATTGTTGGGTCAGATATGTCCTGATAGAAACTACGTATACGATGCCAGCCATGAGGTGAATAATGCATGTTTAGCTGCAATCAAGGGTGTGTCAGTAGCAATGCGAGCACATGTATCAACAGTGCATGTCATGATGGACATATAACCTTAGCTTTATACACCACTCACAGCTTGCAGGGCTTGTAAGAAGTTTGTAAGCATTTGCCCAAAGATATAGTACTCATGCCTTGCGGAAAACGTTTACAAAGCAAAATAATAAATTCCGCCTGTTATACTGCTGTGGCGTCACAGCACAAAGCCAGTACCTAGCATGTCTTGTTGTTTGCTGACAACAACCTACCAGGCTATTCCAGTCAACAAGTGATTGATGCAAGAAACAAAACATCAGCCTGAGCTGTACAGTGCACAATATTGGCTTTGTATGCAGCCAGTGGGCTGTGACCAGACAGGTACTTCAAGCTCAACAAGAGCTCTGAGACCAGAATCTCCTATCAAGTTGTTATCACACATTGTACAGGGTACGTTTTGCCAGGGTGGGCATTTATCATTGAGTCAACAATAATGCTCTGTGCAGCAGGTATCAGTTGCAGGGCTGTAAACAGCGTCACTGCTGGGAGCCCTATGCTTTCTCGCCCAGGAACACCTTTTTCAACTCACCACTCTCATGCATGCCCATAAGGATGTCACTGCCACCAACAAATTCTCCATTGATGTATACCTGTGGAATTGTTGGCCATTCTGAAAACTTCTTGACACCTTCTCGGATGTCAGGATCTGTCAATACATTCCGACTGCTGTATTCAACACCTGGGCAAAAGCAGAGGGCAATTGTCAGGAATGTTTTATTTGAAAAAACTCCAGCATGAATCGCAGCAGTTTTGACAAAGCAGCAATGCATCGTCATCATGCGTATGCACCACTATCAAGTCATATCATTTGTATGCTGTCCTATATGTGGTGTGAATGACACTGTGAGGCAATGTGATTCCAAGGCGTTTGCAAATGATGCATACTTCAACCCCTGACACTTTGTATGGATACGCTGCACCTCTGGCCACAAGCAGAAGCAGTAAAAACTGCACACGTACCATATGCATCAAGAATCTTGCAGACCATATTGCTGAATCCGCACATGGGGGCCTCTGGGTTTCCCTGTTTTCACAACATGTGTCAGAATTATGTGATTCTGCTGCGAGTACAGTGATGGTAACTGAGGCAATGCAGCCCAGGACTGCATGTTAGCAATTCTTCAGTACCTTCATGTAAACAAAGACCTTGTGATCCTTGATGTCCTGTTGTATCTGTTCAGCTGCAGACGCCGCAGGTGTTGACTTGACCTGTGGTTGAAAGTCGCTGTGCATATCGCTGTCTGGGGTTTGGGCCATGCCACGGACAAAGGGCTGATATGCTGCAGCTACCACAGGAGTATTCATCAGTCTAGACTTTGCAAGGTGACGTTGCTTGGCAAACACAGTGCTACCGTGCATGCAAGTTAAACACTCTGAAAAGTTGCTTGGACAAATGCATGCATATGATGTCTAGACGTCCGATAGATGCAGCCTCACCAGGACTACATATTCTTGGGCTGAAACTGCGCGCTATGGTCCTGGCGGACGACAGCAACATGGCGCACGAAGTGGATCTAGTCAGGCCTGGTCAGCTTCCGAACCACGCAACTACTTTTGCAGGCGATTCTAGTCACAATAAGCTGTCACCTGCTCACGATTTACTCTGAGCTTCAAGCCGCGATGCGCCTGTGTGCAAGCATTTACCCAAGCTTTGCTTCTTTGGCAGTCAATTATGGTGGGGACGGTCTTGGCCCGACTGACCAGCAACCGGGGCTTCCTGCGAAAGGCATCAATCAGCTCAATTGAATCGGGTGTAACATCAGCGATCCAGGAGCGTGATGAGCATGCTGTCATCAAGCATTGGAGAATCTATTCATGATGATGCGTTGTAACAGACCTTTGTCTCATCAAAGACGACGGTCTTGTTGATGGAGCGCCATATGCTGTGATCAGGCTTCGCGGCATGCTCTGCGGCTCTCAGCATCTACATGCGCATGCAAAAGCGCGTGACACATCAATCAGGCAGCGTGTACCTTGCCAATTGCCACAGCCTTCTCTGAGGAAGAAGCAGCTCTGTCCGTCTCTTCGTCTTCAGTGTCTGACCTCAGCAAAAAGCAGAAAGTCTGCCTGTGCAACAACCGCCTGCTCACAGGCTACAGCAGCTGTCCAGCCTGTGGGGACACAAAAGGCGTGTACTTTCGATGTCATTGCTCTAGGCAATCTGTGCCTTGACATATTTGTCTCAGTACCAGAGCTACCTTCAACAGAAGTGCACAGCCGGCAAAAGTTGCTGAGTCAGCTCACAGCATCCCCTCCCTCTCGTGCAGCATGGGAGGTTGGTGGCAACACCAATTTCATGATAGCAGCTGCCAGGCTTGGCATGCAGGTTGCCCCTGTTGGTCACTTGGGGCCTGATGAGTATGGTCAGTATATCAAGGATGTCCTCCAGGTGAGCTTGATACTTGTGACACGGTCCTGCAGCACAACCCTGCAGCATAAATCATGTGCAGATGCTGTTGCTGAGATTGCTGCTTTCACACAGCTTAGAAGCATGGTTGCTCAAGTTGCTAGCCATCGTTGCTCATGTGCTGAATGGTTGTCAGTCATGCACCTTAACCTTCTGCAGAGAGAAGGTGTTCATGAAGTCAGGCCTTTGATTGGTCTGGAGCATTTAGACGAGTCCTTGAAGCAAACTCTACTATGCTTTGTGTTGGTAGCACCAGATTCAGCACACTCCTTCTGCAGCAGATATGACTTTGGACCATGGCCTCTGCTGCCGGGAGTTACAACCATGCCACCTCCTGCCTGGCAGGTAATACTTTCACTGTTGGCCTTGGTCTCTGCGTATGCCTGGCGGCATCAGCAACACGCTGAAGCATTCCCGTACTCAATGCACCTCTGGTGATGCGCTTGCAAGAGTGGGTGGTCTGTATGCAGAGCTGCATTGCAAGCACAAACATGGTAGTGCTTGAAAGTGGCTGCATGAGAACAGATCCTTTTTCTCGCTTGCAGGCTCTGCAAGATACACGAGCAATATATCTCAACGGCTGCCTGTTCGATGAGCTGCCATCTGACATGGTGCTCTCAGTGCTGTTGCAAGCCAAAAACAATGGTGCTGTCATTTGCTTTGATCCTGGCCCAAGGTGTGACATCTGATTTTGCAAGCTCTGAAAATTTCACTAGCATTTCATCCTGTCATTCTGGTCTTCTGTCAGGGGTCTTGCATGCTGATTTAGTGCATTGATGAAACCAAGAGCACTCTGCAGCTTCCGAATGAAAGCATCAGACCTGTGCTGCATTTGTGCTATTTGTGTTATTATGCCAATCTGCACTGTTGCAGGAGCTGGGTCTTGTCGAGTGGCTCACGCCGGCCGACTTTAGATGCGCTGCTAGACTTGTCTGACATTGTGGTCATGACTGAGGTATGTGACAGTGGCATCCCCCTGCGCTAGTGCACAGCTGTACACAACACTGAAGCAGCCGATATACGCAAGGGCTTGTTCAAACATGCTTGTCTTGCCCAAAAATCTCACAAGAACAGCGGAAACGTTGATAGGTGCTCTGTCATATGAATTTTGCACTTACATTTCATCATCATTGTATGCTTTTTGCTGATATTGCGGATCTATAAACGCCTTGATACAGCTACCTTGACTCTGCTTGCCAGCATGCCACGAGCATTTCAAGTGCTTCTAAGACAACACCAAGTTTGCTACATTGTCGCTATGTATGCGTGCAGGAAGAGGCTCTTGCTGTGACAGGCCAGACAGGGGCTCAGGCGGCTGCACAATGGGTCCTCCATCGTCCTAAAAGCTCCACTCAATGGTCCATTGTCAAGCAGGGCTCCTCTGGCTCTGTGCTCTGCAGCCGGCAGCCCCCAGCAGTGTACAACCAGTCAGCTCTTCAGGTAGGGCTTTGCCATGCCAGCATTTCTTGCACTGCTGAGTCTATTGCGCTTGTTGGATGCCACTTTTGCTTGTTGGCACCAGGTGTGTTGCTGCACTTCACAATTGCCAGCTGATCATGTCTGCCTCTGTTGTGGCAGGTATAAACTGAGAGAAATGCTTCACAGACAGAAGGTGTATGCCATCTGCCCTCTTATGCTCAACCCTGCTTGTCAGTGCAAGTGAGCCATCTGACTGTAGAAGTTCATGTAGGTGCCAGTTGGTGATACTGTTGGCTGTGGGGACAGCTTTGCAGCAGCAATTGTCCTGGGGTATATCAGGGGATATGACATTCCTGCCACCATGGCTCTGGCAAATGCAGTAGGGGCTGCAACTGCAATGGGAACAGGAGCTGGTACAAATGTGGCGTCTGCCCAGACTGTACTCCACCTGCTCAGCAATGCCTCTGCTGCAAGTACAGAAAGCAATGGCAATGGTTGCGACAAGCAAAATGGTGATGCAGTGCGTAGTGATCAGGCATATGGCAATGCAGCAGCACTGCAGATCTTGCAGGATTCTTTGACTCCTAGCTATGGAAAGTCTGCCTCCGCATCATGAATGCAACTTTGCTTTCTGTACGCTTCTTGTGTCAAATAGGTGGATGTCCAGGTCAAATATATCCTTCTGCAAATACAATCATGCAAGCAGCATGCAGCTGGACGCAGCTCCAGGTTTGCATCAATACGCTGCTCTATCTACTCACTCACGTGGACTGAACGAACCCTATACAGTGCATCCAGTAGGTAATTCTGATAGTCAATGTTACACAAGGTTACTTTAGCAGCTCTTGTTCTCCCCTGCACTGAACGACCATCAAAGTAATGGGCACTCTTTTCGATGTCTACCAATCTGATTGCCTAGACCCTGCCCACCTTTTTATGTTACCTGCATTTGCATTATCTGGTGCACGACTGTCCTTCTCAGGTGCAAAGCCATACAACTCAGCTCTAGCATCCGGACTCAGCTGACATCGTATACAAACTCAGCACCAAAAAAAGGCTTCACAGCTCGGCCGTGAGTCCACGCTCTGCGCGTCAAGGCTTGCGACTGGGGACGAAAGAAAGCCATACAACTCCGGTCCTGTATTTGCCCATGGGTGGTGACCGTTGAGGCAGGAAATCTGACAAGGTTGGTCGCTCCAAGAAATCCTTGTTCCTTGGCCAGCTCATCGAGATTCCTGCCGCGTGTCATGCATAATGTACCAAGCCTACAATCGCGCATGCCAACCTAGGACCCTCCATACAGTTTCCACACTCTGGTCAAGCACGCCAACCTGCGCTTAAGGACAGTATACTCGTGTTGATCGAGTGATAGCCTTCAGGTGCTGATGGACCCCTACCAAAGCCAAGCACGTGCGCATGAGCAAGGCCCGGTTGAGCACGGGCCATCTGGGCAACCTCCGCAAGCTTTTGCAGCGCCCCAGCGCCTTGATGCAGCTGATGGTCGCGGAGAGCAGCAGTATGCACAACGTCATGAGCAGCATCAACAGCCGCAGCAGCAGCAGGCGTTTTTGGCGGTGGCAGGTCAGCTGGCTGTGCTACCAAAAGCACAGGACGTGCGAGTGCAGTGTGAGGCACCGGACTGCCAATCGCTGCTACAGGTAGAACACTTGCGGCCTGCAAAGTCTGCCGTAAGGTGCTTGTGTGTGACCTGTCGCTTGAGTGCGTTTTCGCGGGGGAGTTCACTGTGGATGTCAACCACCGCCAGCCCTTGCACTCAGGCCAAGAGTGTGTGATCTGCACTACCGACTTCTTACTGTGGTGCACAGGTCAGCATACCTATCACTCAGCAGCTGAGGTCTCCTGTCATAGTGCGCTGTGGGGGATGCCAAAGGTGCTAAACTCACATAAGGAACTCATCACACTGCAGTTGGCTAACAGCAACCTTGCAGCTATGTCCTGAGCCCTGCACTCAGTGATACAACAAACATCTGGGTCAATCCACCCTGCTTCTGACACTTCTTTGTTCTATGCACATCAAATCTGCTGCAGGTCTGCACAGCTGCTGCAGAAACGCTGGAATAACGGTCACAAAGGAAGGCTTGCGCATCAAGTCTTGTTTTGCCCTCCTTGCAGGCTGCTGGAGGTTGATCTAGCAGCAGCCCTTCTGCACCTGGCTCCATATCTGCAGCAGCAGCAGCAGCAGCCTGCTGCTGCTGCTTTGCCTACTTCAAAAGCTGCTGCTGTATCCAATCTTACTGCTGAGGCCACCCCTCATCAACAGGTATGCTGCTTCAACATTTTGACGTACATCCAGGTCTGACGAAGAGTATCTCGAGACCGAACTGCCGCAGTTTGAGTTGCTGTCAAAAAGCAAATGATTTGGCCATCAATCCTAGGCATTTTTTGTGCTCAGCATTGCAAGCAAGCAACCAACGGCATGCCTGCAACTGCAGGGCCAATTTAACCCGCAACCCATCCAGTACCAGCATCCGCCACAGTATCACCAGCCCCACTTTCATCACCACAACATCATCCCACCCCCGGTGCATAGCCAGTCCCTCCATCCTGACCCCCATGGCACCGGCTCAGGCCCCCAGAACCAGTACCAGCCTCACCCCCATGCCAACAGCATACCCCCACCAGTCCACACGCAGCAGGCCCTCCCAATGCCACAGTCCTATAGGATGGTTCAGCAAGGGTCCCACTCTCACCCCCAGGCTCAACCCCAGTCTCCCCATGGGGCTCAGCACCAATTTCAAGTGCTGCCAAACCTGTCTTCTGAATCTCTTAGGGGCCCTTCCCTGCAACAGCCCCAAGGGCTGACTGCAGAGCATTGCTCGGCTCTGGCCCTCTCACCTGGAGACCATCCTCTGCAGCAATCCCCTGCTAAGCAGCAGGCCCATCCCCCTGGGGCTTCTCAAATCCCCAGATACGATGAGGCTGTTTTGACCACAACAGCCCATTCCCAAGATGGAGTCCCCATGCATCAATCCTATGGGGCTGGTCCCAATCAGCCTCAAGCATCTGTAGGGCACTTCTGCCAACAGCCCCAGGCACAGCACCAAGTCTCAGAGGGCACTCGGCATCGCTCTCCCTCCTTGGACCCTATCCCTGTTATCTACACCCCCCCACCACAGTCTGTCACTCCTGAGGGCTCGCATGTGCTGCAGCCTGCCAGTATCCCCCCAAGCATTGCACAGTACCACCATCAACCTTACGTACAGCCCAACCCACCATCACAGGCCCCTCAGGCCTCATATCAAAACCAGCAGCTGTACCCCCCTTCCTCATACCATACCCCAGCCCCTTACCCTCCTCAAGGAAGTTACCCACAGTCTCACCCACAGCTAGCTCAACCCCTTCAGCAGCTCACAAGCTCACCGCAGTATACTCTGACAGCGCAGCAACCTCATCAGCATGGTGTTCAGTATTATCAGCAGCAACTTCAGCTGCAGCATCAGCAGCAGCAAATACACTCAGTGTTGCATGAGCAAGGCACAGCAAGCAGTGCCAATCAGGGCTCCAGGGCAGTTGCAGGCGTCCAGGGCCACCCGGCCTATGCTCCAGGGTTGATGATTGCGGACTACGGTGGAAGGCACTCTGCTGGGGCATCTGATGAAGCCCTTGGTCCTGGCAAGAAGAGGAAGAAAGGTGATGAAGCACAGTGGGTTTCTGATGTCCACAGTTTGTCCGCTAGGTACCCCTGACAGCTTGAGCCCCCCCCACCCCTCTTCAGGCTTTCATGCTGTAACAACAGGAAACTTTGCGCCATGTACTGCCTGGATTGCACCGCATCCTGCCCGCACAACTGAAGTCTTTGCGATATTCTAACTGTGCTACTGTGTGTACTAATGCATGATGTGGTCAAAAGAAACATTTGCGAGCTTTGTGAATATCACCTGACATGTACACACCAGCACAATTCTTCCTTGGCAGGCTGCTGCTGTATCAACAGCAAAGTATCATTGCCACAGGCTGCTCTACTGTCCCTAGTATTGTTGCTGCAGGCTCGACTGCATTCTGTCACACTTCTCAAGCCTCTGCTGACTGTAGCACTGCTGGAATGCAGTTCTCATGCCTGAGCAATCAGGCAGTGCATGTCCTCAAATGCTCAAATGCAGCTTCGATGAGATTTGATGCTCACTGCAGCTCTATGTGCTTGCAGAGAAGGCCCGGCTACCCACGGCATACAACATCTTCGTCAGGTGAAGGTCTTTCTTGTCTTCCCAGTTTCACACTGTGTGCACAGCTTCAGGTGTCTGATCACACTGTGTGCACAGCTTCAGATGCCTGATCACACTGTATGCTTCAGATGTCAGCCATGCGAAAATGCGCAGCCCACATGTCAGTCGTGAGCAACATACATACAAGCTTTTGTTTGGTGTGAGCGAGGGAGTCACTTTTGCAACATGGCTGCCTGTTCATTGTGACACACAGCTGTTGTGCAATGGTCCGGCCAACGACTCTGTTCAAGGGATCAAGCAAATCAACATTGCAGCTCTTGCGTGCATGAGACATCAAATCTGCTGCACAGTCACTTGCTGATGCAGCTGGCCCAGCATGTAGACCAGCATGTGTTTTGGGACACCTTTGCAGCGGTCTTGCTCAACATTGGATTGGAGACCATTGTATTCCATGCAGCACTGCAGTACGTCGCTGTCACAGGCCCTCTTGCGAAAGGCTAGGATATCAGGCTATGCATTTAATGTGCAGGGAAGAGATCACACGTCTGAAGGCAGAGAACCCAGCCATGAGTCATAAGGAGGCTTTTGGGATTGCTGCTGACCATGTGAGTTGCATGCATTGACCAGCTTTTGCACCTCATCGACAGTCTGCATGTCTATCAGCATGCAAGGTAGGCTTTGTTGCTGGGATTAGTGTACTGACTGTCCAAGCAACACAGGCGTTGAGCAAAGGTCTGCATCCCGTGTGATGTTGTGTGCTTGGACATGATTACAGCAAGTGTTATATGCAACGAAAGCTTGACAATGTGCCTGAGATGTACGGAGAATTATGCATGCTGTCAACGCAAGGCACTGCACCACTCCATTACTCACCAGTTGATGCTCAAACTCACGATCATTGACTGGCAGATGTGCATGCAGTGGCAGTACTCCCCAAACAACTCTGGCTTAGCCAAGAAGCGCAGAGTCAAGAACGCAGCTGCTGCAGAAGCTACCACAGCAGCTGCTGCAGAAGCTACCACAGCAGCACCCTCTCCAACTGCTCACCTCAACCCCTCCTCCCTGGTCAGCCCCACCCCCCTCCAACCCCTTGTGAGGCCTGTGTCCATCAGCCACAACTCCATGGCAGGCCGACACCTCTTTAGTGCATCTACTGGCGCTGGCTTGCTGCCAAGCTCAAGCAGCACTCCAACTGCACCTCCGAAGCTCATCTCAGACTCAGCACTGCTGGACAGATTGAGCGCCTTGCCAGAGGATGGAAGCCAAGCAAGGGCACTTTCAGCAGCAGGGCAGGCAGCAACAGGCCCTCTAGCGGAGCAGGCACAGATTGCTGAGCCAGCCGGTAGCATTGAAGACTTGCCCAATTCGAGTGAGCATTCAGCAGCAGAGCAGGAAGGAGTCAGCTCAGACTTGATGCAACCAGCAGAAGCAGCTGCCGTGCTTCATGCAGATCAAACTAACCCCAGTGTGCCAAAAGCCAACTCAGCAGAGCCATCACAGCCAGCAGGCTTAGCAACTATCATGGCAGCAGCAGACACACAGCTTGCGTCAGAACATCTTGTCTCACAGCCATCAATCACAGAAGCACACTCAGGCGGTCACAGAGAGTCACATGCACAGACAGATCACAGCCGCATGCTGTCGGTGTCTGAGCCAGTGCATGTGGCAGCAGGCACAAAGGCAGCTGCTGTTGTAGCTTCTGTAGGCCCATAGCCTCAGCCTGTCCATTCACCTGCCACAACAAACACAGGGACACAGAGCACTGGTCTTGTGCTCAACATCAGCACAGCAGGGCAGGTGGCAGATTCTGGGGGCCCTGGCCCCTCAGCATCAGGGTTGGTGGACTTGTCCCCAATTGAGCAGCATGGGAGCCTTCTCACACAGCCCCATGTGGGTAAGCAACCCTCAGCAGACAGAAGAAGGATTGTATTCACCACTGCTGAGGCCCTGCAGAGGCCACATGGGGTGGATGATCCAGTCCGGGGGCAGGGGCACCCTGCAGCAGCCCTAGCAGTGCAAAGCCAAATCCAATCTGAGCCGATGAGATTCAGTCAAGAACGCTCGCCTGAGCCTGTGGGGATGGACAGCAGGTTAGGGGTCCATGTGACCTTCCCGCCCATCACATCATCCAGATCATCATCTGCATCACCTGGATCATCCAAATCACCCCAAGCAAGGCACCTGTCAATGCCCAATCCTTTCAGGGTGTCACCAGAGCTGAGGTGTGCACTATCCCCAGACAGGTCCCCAGCACCATGCCGGCTTGCATCAGCACCAGCAAGCAGCTCCCCAACCACACCGGTGCTGTTAGCACCACGCAGCACATCATCAGAAGCACAGTTGCTGTTAGCGCCTCACGTTGCCTCACCAGGAACACAGCTGTTACCAGCGCCAACGTTCAGAGACAGCATTTCGGCTATGACATCAGCATCAGAGGTCACAGCTGGTCTGGATGCGCTGCTGCATGCACACCACCAGCAGCAGATTGGGATCAAACAAAGTCTGCCACTGATGAATGCCAAAGCAAGAGATGGCTCCTTGTTGCCAGTTTGCTCTCAGAACCAGGCTCAGCGTGCGACACATCTACAGACAGATGCTGCAATGGCTGGTGTGCAGTTGTCATCACCAGCTGCTGCGGCTCATTTGAGTCCTCATGAGGCTGATGCTTGAGGTCATGTGGGTGTATCTGAAGAAGGATTGGCAAATGGTGACACAGCAGGTCAAAGTCTGGACGCGTCAGTCTCCATTTGACAAAACCTTCTGAGGTTCTCTGCAACCTTGTGAAGCTTTGCAACTGGCAGGTTTCCACCCAAATGAGAAGCACTGTGCTCACAAGTGCTGCTCTAGGGTTGCGCTTGGTTCTGCCAGTTGGTTGTGTACTATATGTAAATATGATCATGGCATCAGCATGTGAGTATGCCATGCTCCTGTCTGCAATTGTACAACAGCCCCCGCTTTACTTGATGCACGGTTTTTAGCTTTGTACAAGTAGGTCGTGCCACTGGAATCATGATTGGCAAATTCATGCAGACTTCTCATCATGACCATCCCTACTTGGTAGTCGCAGCACTACTGATGTTTGACTACAATGCCTTTTAATGCATCAGTCTTTGATAGAACATAATCCTATGTAGCCATTCAGCGTCGTAAAGAACCCGCCATGAACATAATTCACACAGTGACTGCACATCAGACTGTAAAGATGGGCGTCTGAGGTCTGTTCTTTGGAGGTGGTGTTTGCCATGCACGTTTGTCTAGCCCCATGTGCTGCACCATAGGGCTTCTTCTGTCACCACTTGCAACTCCTTCCATCTGCCTTGGCAAGCCAGAGTCTGAGACACCACCTTCATGCACATCTGTTGGATCTGCTGACAGACTCAGGAGAGCTGGTGTAGGGCTCCATCTGTACCAACAGCACACAATGAACTTGACAACATTGTGTCAGAACATCATGTTGACTGAGCATGCATGTAGCTTTCTTTTGTTGGCCCAGCGGCAGTGATAGGCAGGCACATTGTAGTGATGTTGGACTATTCAGGCAGCACAGGGATCAAGCAACCTGTTGTACGTGCATCAAAGCTCTTGTGCATGTACTATCAATGCTGCCTAGCTCTGCAACAAAGGCTGACTGCACCGCAACACTTTTGTGTCACAAGTGTCGCGTAGGATATTCTGCTGACAACCAGGCAGACATGCTTATGTTCTGTTATGCCAATGAGCACAAACGGTGAGTCTCTGCCACTCGCCATCAGCTGGCAGTACTTGGGTTTCTTTAGGGCGTTTCTTGATTCTACAACAAAATCCAAAAGCAGAAACACGGCATCTGCCAGGTTACAACATGCCTGGTGAGCACATCCTGAAATCAACCGACAGGCAATTGTACACTGTGACTAACTAGGTACATAACAAGGTTATTACGCTGTACCTAGCAGCTAGTGATGGGGGCATAGCAAAAGCACCAGGGGTCACCAGGGCTGGGGTCAGTATGTGGGCTGCCAGAGGGGCCAAAGGGCTGGGTGCAGCCACATGCCCTGATGAGCAAGCTGCAGGCAGCTCTGGCAGAGAGATGCTGGTGTAGGCAGCAGAATCTGGTGAAGAGGAGTGACGGGGGCTGTGACGCAGACTCTCTGACGACATGCGCTGCCCACCTGAAACAGAGCAGAAGTCAGTGACACAGGAGGGGAAAAACCACTGTTTGGGCAGTCAATGTGACGCAACCTTGGCTAAGTGCTTTTTCATTAGGTCCCCTGATATCACTGTTCCGCCTGACAAGGTCAATGTGCAAGGATCAAGTGCTCTGCACATGCTTTGATTTGCAGCGGATACATTGCTTCAAGTTAGCAAAGTATCCACATCATGTAAAGCCTGTTTGATCCGAGAATGAAGCAGAAAAATTGACAGCAGACAGAGCACAGTAGTGCAGCATCTGCACACATGATTGTCAGTATGCTGAATGCCAAAGCTTTTCATACAGGGAAATGTCGAAGGACTGCATGAGACCAACCTATACGGGAAGACACACAATGCATGAACAAATGAATCAACAAACGAATGAGTGAGTCAGTCAAGGAGTGAGTGACTCGATGTCAAGTGAACACAGGAAGAATGAATGTACAAATGAATCAATGCATCATCACTGACTTAGTCATGACCACAACAAAAGACACGACCAGATACCTGGGTCTGAGGAAGAATGCAGGGATGTGAAGGTGATGTCTGGGGCAATGAGCTTGGGCAGAAGGGATGGCTTGATGGCTGGACGCCCCCCCTGCTGCATGTTACGCTGCAGCTGTAAGTCTGTATCACAGCTCAAGCACCTGCAGGGTCCCCAAGACTTACATACACTCCCCAAGACATACCTACACTCCCCAAGACACACATACACTCCCCAAGACATACATACACTCCCCAATACATACACTCCCCAAGACTTACATACAGATTGCCATGCGCGTATTCAACCATGCAACAGGGAGTTAGGCTGTGCTCAACACTCCAACACAGATTGCCATGCGCGTATGCAACTGTGCAACAGGAACTTTTGCTGTTCTCAATGGTTATAGTTTCATAGCAGAGGTAATTATGGCATGAGCAACAGAAGCTGCTTGAAAGCCAGTCAGCCAGTCGCAGCCGACCATGACAGAATGAGATGAGTCTTTTGCCGACATTGCACCAGCGTCTACTTATCACCCTCTGATTTGCTAAATAATTGAAGCTTGCAACAATCCTCTCACGCTTACCATTTCCAGCAATGTATGCAGGACCCCATGCCTACACAGTAGTTGCTTACTTGTTGATCACTTGAAGCCCATTTGTTGATCACTTCATGCCCATTTGTTGATCAGTTCTGCATAAACAGGATGTCTGGCCCTCAGTCAAACACAACACAGCTTCCGACCTGAATCTGGAGGCACCAGCTGCACTTTTGTCCCTGGCATCTTCTGTAAGCAGGCTCTGGTGAAGGGCAGCTTCTGCAGCAGCTGCTGCCTTGTGTGTAATACGGTTGATGTCCTCTGGGCCCAGCTTGTGCCTCACCTGCAAGTCATGTGACCAGGGAGGGTCAATACAGTCAAGGTGGCTGTGACTAAAGATGACATAATACGGTTGACATCCTCTGGACCCAGCTTGTGCCTCACCTGCAGGTCATGTGACCGGCGTGAGTCAATATACAGTCAAAGTGGTCGTGACCAGAGATGACATAACCCATGACGACTAATCTTGTTTTGAAAAGAGTAGTCAAGAAAATGTAGCCTGCACTTTGTCTGAAGCTGTGTGCCTAGCTTGTGTCGAGCAACTGCAGAGGACTCTGCCTTGCTGAACATTGCCATATCAGACATGCGCATGCGCCGTGTCAACTGAAATGCTGCATTGACTGCAGCCAAGGCCAAATGCTGATGCCAAAAGTGGTCATGCTCATCCAGATTGTTACGCAACCAGTTTGGGATGCAGTCTTCAGCCTGAAGGGCTGAGGAGCAAGGGTACACTGAGCTGTCTCATGTTTGTCAGCGCATGGTGAAGGCTGCACATCCTCACCGAGTGACATAGCAGAAAGGAACAGCATCTAAAGTACATCAAGCTGAAAAGATCCAGAGCCTTGTCATGCACAGCTTCACATGCATATTAAGCACAGCAGCCTTTGCAGAGAACGCACTGCTGGGCAAAGCCACACGACAACCCACATACCTTGTAAGCAAGGTCATTGATGGCAGTTGCACACTTGTGCAGGTCATCACTGCTGCCATCCACTGTTGCCACAGCGCTTTCAACCTGCAACCACGACGTTTTCTTGAACACAGACCGCCTCTGCGCCAAACTTGGCCAGCACTCGTGCTGCCATTGCAGATCAAAGACCGCAAAGTGCAGGGCAAACAGAGATTGTGTTGAGATTGCAGGCACAAATACCCCTGCTAACCACAAACGTAGCCCCCCCCAGAGAATCCTCTGCATATGACCTCTTGATGTTGGAGCATGGAAGATACACAGCATAGGCAGGATTTTGTAGCAGAGCCTGCAGAAAGTGTGAAGTGCCGCTGGGCGCAGACACTCAGTGCAAGCCTATCAAAACCATTGTGGTGAGATCAGCACATGCCACAAGACAGAGCAAGGCACAGGTGGGGCTTTCAAGAAGGTGTGCACCCAGAGGGGAAACAGGATGAGGCTGCAGAGTCTCTTGTATTGAAGGCAAATAGAATGATGTGCAGAATACCTTGTGTTGAAGGGAAACAGACTAAGGCTGCAAAGTACCTTGCACTACAGGGAAACAGACTAAGGCTGCAGAATACCTTGCCTTACAGGGAAACAGAGCGAGGCTGCAGAGAACTGTATACTGAAGAAATTACACTAGGGCTGCAGAATACCTTGTATTGAAGGGAGCGCACATCCTGCTGCAGACTACCCAGCTGCTCCTGCAGGCCGCCTGTCACCACCTTGGCTTCAGCAACTGCTGTGGAAGCTGCACCCAGGCAGCTGCTTTGGATCCTGCAGCAATGACAGGACGGATGTCATGCTTCCCAGGAAATGCATTGCATTTGGACAAAGCTGATCAATCAGCCAAGCTTGTTGGGCATGTCATTCTACACTGCAGACTGCGAGCCAAGACTGACAATGCTGCTGCGATCAGGTGCATCATACACAAGGTTAAGACTCTAGTGAACCCCATCTGCAATAACTTGCATCCTGCTTGCTGTTTTTGGAAGGTGCACATGCCAATGCATGACACTGACATGGAAACATGTTTGTCATGACTACATCAGACTGTGCGATGGTCAGGCACACACGCTGCAAGCTGCTTGTTGGTCTTGTCCAGCCTGTCCTTCAGATCATGGATGCCTTCAAAGCTGGCGCGCAGCTGGTCCTGAAAGGCACTCAGGTCTGCCCATGTCACCTGTCCTGACACCTTATCAGATGCTTTCCCCATGACCACCTGCAACGCAGATTATTAGTGCTGAGAGAATGGTCACAAACACAGCTCTGCAAGGGGGTTGAGTCTGCTGGATTTAGGCCTATCTGCAGCAAAGTGTTTGTGTTGGGTCTGGCTGTGAGATCAGCAGCACGAGCAAGGTGAGGTTGGCAAACAGAGGGAAGGCAGGTTTGACACGACTTTTGCAACTGAAATGGTGACTATATGTACTATAAACAGCAAACGCACCGTGCAGCGTTGCAGCCTCTCAAGCAGCGCAGTATCATTCACCCTCCAACAAAAAAGGAGAGGCAATCAACAGGTTTCAAGGCTGCATGCCGCATGTGCCATATGTAAGCAACACAGCTTTCGTAGGATTGTATCAGCTGACAATGAGAATACTGACAATATTTACGCTTTCTGGCTCATGATGAGCTAGGTACATGCAGGCTATGTCTGCTCACCTTGCAGCATACATATTGCTGGTGGTAACAGCTGTAACATAGCAGATTACGTGCTCTCTGATGTTGATAGAGGGTGACAGTATCAGAAGCGTGTCGTTTAGCTGTTTGGACCGAGTGGTAACAAACCGTAACTGGCCAGTAGCTACTTGCAAAGCTTATGCTCTGCATTTCAATGAATACTCACCGTTGGATGTATCCTTGTGTAACAGTCATGACCCTCCCTCTGTTCCCAAAGCACTGCAGAGACCTTCTAATTTGAACAAAGCAATGAGGCACTGTACAGAGTGATGAATCTGGGGGTAATACCACAGGTCTGCGTTGAGAAGGTTCACAAACATTTGTAGTCATGATAGAAAGCAGAGGTGCGTGACTCACTGGAGAACTGCTCTGAGATCTAGCGGCTGCAGCCTTGTCAGCCTTGGCAGTCTCATCATCCTTCATCTTCTTCCAGAAGCCGTGCATCTCGCTCTCCAGCATGTGGAAGCGGCCGTCAATGTTGGTGGTGATGCTGACTGCACCGCTGATGTCAGCATGGCTGGTCTGCATCTCCTTCTTCAGTAGGCTCATGTCATCTCGAAGCATCTCAACATGCCTGCACAACAACATGTTGCAGTCATGAGTATCATGCACTGCTTGAGGCTTGCTGTCAGTGGCTGTCATATGACTGCACCAGCTTGGACCTGCTTGAGCATTGTGGTCATCCTTGAACTGCCCATGCAACCTAGGCATTTTTGGACTGCCCGCGCTGAATGCACCATGGGTAGATTGGTGCCAACATTGCTACTTCCACAAAGCCCACTGATCTCATTTATATGACAGGTGCGTCAGTCAGCCACTTGCATCACGTGATGCTGGGTGATGAGCGCCAACACAAAACATGCATCAAGAGCAATACACTCTCAAGAGCTGTGCTGTAGGAATGACAAGGGTTAGCATTGCATGCAGAGCGTGCAACAGCAGGCAAGGACATTTGCTCATACACCCAAGCAGCTCACATACCCACATTCATCATGCAACAGAAAATGATGAGAGATTTGCCACATGACTCACAGTCTCATTTCCAGCTCCTTGTCCTCCAGAGTCTCGATCTGCACCTTCAGCTGAGGCAGCAGCCCTGGGCCACCAGCTCTAGCTGCCCCTGGGCTAGGGACTGCTGGATACAGCCCTGTGCTAATGGATCTCGGAATCTGAACCGCAAGTGCAGGAGAGGCCACAGCATGCTCAGCAGGGGCAGCATGCTCATCAGGGGCTAGCTCAGCAGGGGCTAAATCTGGCAGTCCTGGGAGTGCTGCATCAGGTTTGGGCAAAAGACCTGGTGGCAGCTGCTCAGGCTCTGATGTGGCAGCTGCCTCAGCAGCTTCTGAGGTAGTGACTGCAGCAGCAGGTGGTAGCTGAATCTGCAGCACAAGCACGGCCTCAGTTGCGCAAACACACACAGTATGTCAGGTCACAGCAAATGGCCAAGCATCGGTGCTCAACAGGCAAAATGTACAAATTTACGAAAGAGGAGCCAAAGCAAGTAGTGTTTGACAGGATGACAGATGTGCTCTGGGCGCTCTTTGTGTGCACAAAAGGACAGCCATTCAGCTGTGAGCATCAATGAGCTCGCTTCAAACACATGTGTACTGCTGACTCAGCTGCCCCATAAGACAGGTTGAGGCTCATGTAAGAAGTGTTCACCTGAGGTACACCAACTCCTAGTATGCCAGCCATCTCATGTACAGCCAGCTGATGGCCAAGCACATTGTCCACCCCATGCAGCTTCTGACTAAGCACATCCAGCCGAGACTTGAATTCCTGCTCAGGGACACACTTTGAGCATTTGCAGTGCAGAGTCATCGAGATGCCCAGTAAGGCTGTCTTGCAGCAATCCAGAGCAGCGTGTCACAGCAACTTGTTGAGTGACTGCACTGTGTTCACAAGCATCCTAAGCATTCTGAAGAGCATGAGGAATAGGTCTTGTTCACATGATAGGAAACTTTAAGCATGTTACGACCTGGGGATGCATGGGTCACACCAGCCCTAAGGTCCCAGCAACATGTGTCTACTAGCAGACCAGGCTCTAATGCCAAGGCCAGCACTGAGGCCAAAAGAAGGCCTGGCAGTGGTGGGGGGGGGGGGGGGGCGAGGGGGAGCCCGGGGGGGATTTCAATCATCATGGCGCTGGTGAAGTTTGGGTCCTGGTCTCAATGCAACATGCGCTTTGTTCATTTTGCTGGGCTGGACATGCACATAGCAGCAAACCACTGATGGGGGAATACCGTATCGAGCCGGCTCGAGATCTTTTGTGTGGTGGCAGTGAACTCCGTGGCAGACGCCTCATAGGTGCTCATGCGACCTGCCAACTCCTGCTGATGCTGCTGCAGCTCTGCATGTATGCTGCTGTCCTTGTCGCTGTTCTGCTCTTGACTGGCGATGCAGAAGTTGCGCAGATCTTGCAAATCATGTTGTTCCTTCTGCTCGCGCTCTGCAATAGTTGTCCGCAATGCAGCATTTTCTGCTGCAAGTGTCTTCAACTGCATTGTCAGCATGTCAGAACTGGCCAAAGACACAATGCATGTTGCGATAGCTCAATGAAATCAGGCAAAGTCATGTTACTCATGCCTTGCACAATTCCAGAAAGTTTGGACCAAACACACCTTCTGTTGGCCAGTCAGACAAATTCGTTACGTCAAGCTGTGTTGCATGCCAATATAACCCAGTGCCCTGGCGTTTGAGAGACAGCTTTTGTGCTAGAGAATCTGCTTACCTGTTCTTGCATGGTGAGCGAAGCAGCGCCCTGCTCACGACTCCGTATGAACAACGTTTCAAGCATCATCTGCACAGGTTGATGAGTGAGAGACTTTGTTTCGCATCCTGAGCTAGAAACGTTGTGCTGCGATGCTTGATATGCTAAACCAGCCAACATATGGCGAAATTGTACATATCCTACCTGCAGTGGTGTCTGGATGAGCAGAGGCTGCGACAATGCCCTCAGAAAGTCGCTGTTATTGCCTTCTAGTCCTGCTGCACCTGCCCCCGAAGGGGTCCCTCCAAACAAGCTCATGTCTCCGGCGGCAGCTTGCACTTTAAGTGCGTACAAAACGTTGCTTGGCAAACATGGCACCAAGGAGTTGCAACGACAGCAAAACTTGGCTTCAAGTCGATGAATTGCTGTGTGTGTACAGGGGCGTCTTGAATCCAAGGGAACTTAAGTCTGCAAGCGCCCTCAAGCTCGTGCAAACCTCGTGCTGCAGTTGCCAGAGTAGCTTAGACTGGCATTGGCCCTTCCGCGAGTGTGCCGCATCTGCAGTTGATGCTGAGCGGCAGACAATGCGCCGGTGCGAGCACCACCGGCAGAGTCGGTCATGAATTTGGTGAGGTAGTTCCTCAACATTGCTACGATCACTGCCCGCGCTTGCCCGTCAGGTCACTTTGCACATCTGCACATGGCATTGGCAGACGAAGCTTACTCCACACGTCCCTTGCGCGGCATAGTCTCACCCGCAAGGCCAGCATACGCTGTGAACCGCCTGGTCAGCGGTGTCGGCAGAAGCGAAGCGCAATATGCGCTGTTTCTGGCAGCTTTGCTGAATCAGACGGTGACAGAAGACCCAGCAGATACCAATACCTTCGATCAGGCGCTCTTTGCTCGGTCATTTTTGGGGTATGGTGCTGTGTCAGCGCGCATACTCAAAGCGGCTCAGCATTTCTGTCCATGACAAGTGCACTGACAGATGCAGGAGCTTCGTCAGCAGGTAGCAACCTGCCTGCCTGCCTGCCTGTAACAATGCATTTCACATCACTGATCAAATTGGACAAGTAATGCAACCTGTGTAGCACAAGTATGAGGTTGCTTGTAGACAGCTGTCCTACATATTCTGAAGTATATTTTGCAACAAAGTGACCGGAGTCCATCACCGATTGTGATGTGCAGCTGCCCATGGAGCTGTCAGAAGTGGCTATGCTGGTTTGGCAGCTGGGTGCTTGCACTCACTTGCAGGAGTAGACCATTTGGCGGTATGCAACCATTGCTCAAATCAGCATGTCTCTTGTCATCGTTTTTTGTGACACAGCGTCAGCAGTCTCCTAGGCCCTGCAATTGCAGCTGCAGTGTTTAAGAAGTTGCCTTACTGGGGCAGCACCAGTCACTCTGCCTCAACTCAGCTGCACAGGCAACATCTCACAAATTTTGTGTCTTTGCTGAAAACTGAACCTTGGCTGTGCAGGCGTTGACGCCCTTTACAATTGGTCGCAGCCATGCAGCAGCATCCTTGCTTGGGGCGCTGTGGGGCTTTGGCCATAGCACTGGCCAACTGATTATGGGACTGGTCATGATCATTCTCAAGGTAAACGCTTGTACGCACATCATATTATATTTAGTCATGATAGGCCTATTGTACAAGGCATAACCCGATGGTTGCCAGCAAGTCCTGCTGAGGCTAAGGCCCTACCCCATGAGGGGCCCATCGGTTCTTGTATTGTACGCACGTCATACTGCTGCCCAATTCGTTTTCATGATCAGTTGCAAGCTAGTAAGGCTGCAAGGGCTGCCAAGGTAAGTTTGGAAACGTTTAAAGTGTTTCTGGGCAGGCATGTTAGAGGTCACGTCGGAGTCTTTCCCACTGCTGTCCTCACATGGTGCGATGATGCACCTGCCACATAGTCCAGGGCACAACCAGCATGAGCCTGACCCTGTTAATGTCCCTGAGTGTTTGCCCCTGAGTGTTTGTCAACAGGTTTACCATTGACTTGGTGTGCAGGATCGTTTCCAGCACATTGTCCCCATTCTCAACAAGCTTGGCAACACAACAGTCGGGCTGACCCTCATCCTTATTGGTGTGTTGGGTATCGTCGAGTCGCGGCAGCACCAGCAGGAACAGGCTGAGCAGTTGCAACCTGTGACAACAGAAGGCACTGTCATTCAGGGTGAGTTTTTTAACACCTGGGTGTTTGTACAAATCACAATGTGCAGCATCTTGATGTTTCTACCATCATGGTCTTGCTTTCTAAGTTATCAATGATTTTGAGACTTACACTGTTTTGCTTGACCAAACAGTGCTTTTCAGCTCAGCTTACTGATGAGAAATTGCCATGTAGATATCAGCAAAAAGCAGCCTGGAAAGAGCGGCCTAAGGCACAGCATGGGTATCTTTGCCACTGGAGTTGTATATGGGTGCAATCCAGATGCTCTGTTCTGTGTCATTCCGGCCATTACACTGCCGACGAAGCTTGCTGCAGCAACCTACACTGCAATGTTTGTGCTGGGTACTGTTGGGGCCATGGGCGGCTACACTGCGTTCATAGGTCAGCCATCTCACCTGCTTTGTTTGTGCTGTGCTGTGCTGTGCTGCGCTGCGCTGCGCTGTGCTGTGCTGTGCTGTGCTGTGCTGTGCTGTGCTGTGCTGTGCTGTGCTGTGCCGTGCTGTGCTGTATTGTCATGCAGTCATGTCATGAGTGTGCACAGCACACAATTGTTGTCATTGGTGTGGATCTGCTTACTGGCACAAACTCAGCCAATTTCGTGCACAATCTGCATTTGTGTGCTCTCATTGCAACTGTAGATGACCTCAAGTCAAGCAGGTTGAGAGGACAGAGTGGTGTTTGCAGGTGCTGTCTCAAGAAGCGCATCTGATGCGGTGAACTCCAAGCTAGCTACAATTGCAAGCACAATTGCGCTTGTGGTTGGTGCTGGTGTGCTTCTATCTGGATTTGGTGTGGCCCTGCCTTTTAGCTTCAGCTTGGCGTAATATTTGCAAGGAGTACTGCAAACTGTCAATCAAACAGCAGTTTGGTACCTACGGACCCTCGCCAGGAAGCCGTATGTATCCTTTGTTGGTATGAATGAACACATTTGGAGTTGTGACTGCCCCTCCATGAAGCTTGCTATGTTCCGGACAGCTTTAGTTGTTGCTTGTCCAAGGTTTTGGCTATACAGCTTGTGTTGACGGATGCACTCTGCCTGGTACAGCATGTGTGTGTTTGCCTTGATCAAGACGCTTTCTGGGTTTTGTGTTATGTGTGTGGCTGCTTGGTGTGCAAATCGTTGTGGCAACAAACCATTCTGCTTTTGTGGTATCGCTGACCATACGATCTGCTTTGATTGTGCGGAGAATCGCAATGTACAACTGCCAATGTAACACAGTTTGGGTAGTCAAACTTAGTAATGCAAACAATGCATGCATGTATTATGTGCGATCTCTCTTCGGCGGGGGCGTGCCAGGAATTCATTGACGGAGTGCCACCATTGCCTGACGAAACATTCGAGATCCTAGCAGAAATTCAGCGTGCTTGGCACATGCGAATTTGAGCTGCACTCTTAAGGCGCGTGCCAAGGTTTTCCCCTGGGATCACCAGTTGGTATCTCAACTCAGCGATGATCCAGCTGCGCAACAAACTTCAAGACAACGTGGTACTGAATTTGGATTTTCCGATTATCGTTTAAATGCTGTTTGCCGGCGTTAAGCTTGTCCTTGGTCGTGCTGTCTTTACAGTGATCCAAGTCGATTTTTATCGACTCTTGCAGGCAGTATCGAGCTCTCACCGGATACCACGGGGTGTTCTGCGCAAAACAAATGGCAATGAGTTCTCAGCAAGAAGCCGCATGCGTGTGCGTTCACAAAGAGGCAAAAGCAACAAGCTTCCCTTACAGGGAAGCCTCAAGGCCTTGAGCAAGCTTGCCTCAAGGTGCGGAAACTCAGTACTGTGCATCCCGCATATGTTCCATATGCTATGTCAGCACCATTCTCTGTTCACCCGTCGTGCATTGTGCAGGGATGCGGCAGTGGTTGCAGTGGCTATCTCAGCAGGCTTTCTTGCGCACCTGGACCCATTTGGCAATCTACATTGGGACACGATGGACGCTGTCCAGGGTCTTGCATGGGCTGTCCCCATCTTTGTAGTTGGTAATTTTCTACCATGGCCTTGCAATCAGCACATGCAACTAAGCACGTGACCTGAGGCAGTCCCAGGCATCAATGCTGCAATATGCACATGCCTTGACTTGGGTTACTGAGTATAGTTTGATGCCATTGCAGATGCAGCATTGCTTGTGCCAAAATACACAGCCAGAAAGGTCACACAGATGGTCACAACAACTGCAGAAGATATAGCCAGGACTCAAGCTGCACATGCAAAGTCTGCTGCAGAAAGGCAGGCACTGCACATGAGCCCAGAAGAGCCATTTGCTCTGCACAATCAGTCAAGTCCAGGCAAGGAGATCAGCCCGGGCATATATAAAAAAGAGGTGACAGTGCCGCATCAGCAAGCAGCATGGAGAGGTGTGTTGCTGCTGTTGCCCTCCAAGTCTGTGTCTTGCATATATCACAAGCATGCATGATGAAGCAGGCACAGCTTTGCATGCACCACATTGCGCAGAAACTTTTGGGCAGCTGCAAGATGTTACCTCTGTGCAATTGTGAGAGTGGACTTTGCGTCCTCCTGTGCATTTGGGTTCAGGAATCTGCTGTTTCTACCTGCTTTCTTTTCCAAAGCGTTATCTTGTATGCTTGTTTCAGCTTTTGCCACAAATCATCTGTGCCAATACGGTTTCTGAGAGGCAAGCTTGCTCGTTATTGTGGCTCTTATTGAGATCTGATCTTCAAGCTATGACACTGGCGGGTGACATTCTTGCACGCTTCAGATGGTTTGGGGAAATGGCAATGGGATAGGGCAAACAAGGAACCAAGGTTTGCCATACAGATGCCATTACGTACTGTTTACAGCATGGTGTCCATTGTGGCATCAGAAATGTTGCTCAGAGCAATCACGCTTGCAGGTGGGTTTTGTGCCATTCCACTTTGCATGGGAGCAGCTTGGCATATATGCAGACGCCTCAGCTCTGTCTCAGAGATTTGATTTTGCCATGCAGGTCTGGCACGGTTGCTTGCAAGCAACAAATACATAGCTGGTGATGAAGTTATTCAACTTGATGGGCTATGGACAGAGTCCACTCGTGCTCATTGGGCAGCTGTCATTGTCATGGCTGTATGGCCAGTTGTTGTAGGCATCTTTGAATACACACCCTTTGCTCTCACTCAGGACAATTTTGTAGCGATGCCAGATGTTTCAAGACAGCTACGTCAGATGCCAGAAGCAGAAAGACAGCGCATTGAGCAGAAACTACGTACTTGCCAGCAGGACATTACTTACGTGAGTTTCATGTGTGTCACATGAAGGGCAACAGCAACTCACTATCTATTCAACACCTGCTTTGCTGCTCATATGCCACTTTTGATTGCATACATGGGCAGTTGGTTACAGGTTGTAACAGCTGTGGCCAACTTGCTACAGGCCTTGTGCAGCTGCTCAATTGCAATACATGCAACATCGTCAGCATCCTGCCCCATGTACGCGTGTATATGCCATCACGCAGGTCGCCGGCAACTATCTCTCAATAAAGAAATGTACATGCAGATGACAAATTGTTTACATCCGTCAGATTTTGTGTCTGTGCATACATGTGTCACGCATGCAATCGCTGAATCACCACTGACTGACGCATGCTTTACTGCAGGAAAGGAACATACAGCAAAAAGTTAGCATTGCTGCAGATGTTGCACAGCAGGCTGTGCGGGCTTTTACACTGGGTGGCAGCTATGTGATCACTGGCAACCTTCTGGCATCTATTGTGGCAGCTGCTGTCGCTGATTTCCCCCTTCAGATATATTTGCAGTCCCATATGCAAGATGTGTGGGCAGAAGCTGATGGTATGCAGCAGCTTGTAGAACAGTATGAGCAGGCTCAAAAAGCAGCACGCAAGACTTGAGCTCAAGGAATGGCACTATTTCAAGAGTTGCATTTGATGGAGTATGCCTCTTAGCTAGGCTAGCTACAAGTGCAAGCGTGATGCTCTTGTGCATGCAGAGGCATTGCACACATTGAGCAAAACATTTTTCATTTGCATAACAGGCTTTGTTTGCATGTACCTTGGCAAGCCTTGCCAAAAAAACTTGACAATGTTGACTTTTATCGTGGGCCACAAGCTTGTAACTTCACATCGTAGCTGTTGTGCTGTTTCGATTTGATGTGGCTGTCTTCATTACCTTTGTCATGGTGAGCACTGTTGTCACCAGCAGACCACAGATTGGGTCTCGTATGCCATGCTTTATAGTACTAGTCTGCTCATTAGTTCCTTGTGTACGCAACTGAACAGAACCATGGAGAATCATAGGAGCACTTTACGGGAGCACACCAGGCAGAGTTGCATTGTAGGCAAGACCTGCTGACTTCCGTGCAAGCTTGCAAGCCTTAAGGTCTCACCCATCTGTAGCTGTTTTGTTCAAGGCAAATGTGCAGTATATAAGGCATCGCACAGTACTGCAATAAATGAATCAGCCACTAACGAGTGCGGTTGCCTGCTTTTAGTGGCAGCACAGCCACAAGCCTCCACACTTACCAACGTGATCACAGGTACTTATGTATATGCCAGAAGTTAACCAATTGAACAGGTGTCATACCTGTTCTTTGGAGTCTCATGTGGAGCATGAAGCAAAAAGACTCTCTTGCTTTGTGTGCCATGCGAAACAACAGCAGCATGCAAAAGAACGCGCGCAGGCACAAAGCAAATTAAACACATAAAAAGCCAGGCATGCCACGCCAAAAAAAAATGCAGCCTGGGACTTGATCCCAGTACCTGATGTCACGGTCTAAGCCCGCTCCTGGTGGAGCCTTAAGGGACCCTTAAGACTCCTAATTAAGCTGACACTTGCATGTAAGCTTAATTAGGTCTACTATATACCGTGTAACCTGCCACAGAGCAGCTTTTTCAGTCAATGCCTAGCCCGCGCTACCGTGTTTCTTCTGCTCCTGGCCTTGCTGACCTGACAGTTTAGAGCACCAGAAGCGCTTGTCGTTTGCAGATTGGGTGGTGCGCACATTCCGGCCAAGGTTCTGCGTGAGCTCATCTCTCGTGAGTGGCAAAGCGCAGACAGCCTGACATTTGAAGACCTCACGTGGTGTGCTTGTCAGAACAATCGCACAACTTCATGCCTTAGACGGGCAAGCGATGGTGTGTAGAATAGACAGTAAGCACGCCCACTCGCTGGCTGCACATAGCTGGGCACCCCTGCACAGGCTTTTAGGGGCCCCGTCCCGCTCTGTCAGTATTCTTCTCATCAACTTGTCAAGACTGGTCATTTAGCATGCACACACAAAGTTGGATCACCGAGAAGACCAATCAACAGCGGAAGTTATACTAAGTGTGAGAGAATGGCCCTAGGCTTGACTTACCCAAGGTGCAAGAGGCTGATATTCAGCTGATAAGCACATGGATATCACTATGCTCTTATTTATAACGGCTTGCCGTCATGGGAGTAGTATAAGCTATGCATGTGTTGCCAGAGACATGCAGTGCTTGTCCTCAGGCACTGTCAAGGAGCACAGAGCACTGCTTATATATCTTGTTTGAGCAAACTCTTTGCAAGGCTGTCTGCTCCTGCAGGCTGTAGTGTTTCACACATGAAACTTCAGTCCAAACCTTTTTATTGGTAGGGTTCTTTCAAGAAGTGTCGTCCGTCACACAGAGTGTTCTGCATGGTCAGATGACATTGACGTCAACGTTGATGCACCGGTTATGTCAGCCTCTGTTGTGTACAAAAAGGACCATTCGCTGTAAAGCAACCGCTGTTTGTGCAGCCATTGCAGCGTTTTGTTTCAGTTCGTAAGTATGCTGCACATTTTGGCCACCACAGGTATTGGCAACCCTTATGCTGTCCACCTTCGTTTCTCCCCTGATTGGCACACCCAAGCTGAAGTTGCACGGTAGTCACTGGATCCTAGCAAGGGCCTCATCAATTTGCTGCTCTGTCACGGTCCACAGCTTTTTGGCCAGTTCAGCGTCCTGTGCTTGCGCATTTGGCTGAGCAACCTTACAGTCTTGGAGATATGCGCCAGATTTGCCTACCAACTGTGGTGATGTTGCTGCATACACGGAAGTTGCTGCGCCCTGTAACAGGATCAAAGCCATGGTAGGCAACCAGTACAAAATCAAAAGTATAGCATTCAAATGGGTGTATAGCATGCATCTGCTTGTAAACAAAAGATATTTGTCTGAGATGGGATAATGTTGTGCACACACGGGCCAGCAAGGAATTCAGCAGTGATGGCGTCTGTGCCATACCTGCTGTGCATTCTTCAGAAAAGGCTTCAGCAGAAACCCCAGATTTTGGAGCATCCCAAGATGCCTGCCAAGGTTGGTCATGATGGAGCCGGGATGCAAAGAGAACACTTCCATGCTAGTCTGCTCAGTCCTGCACACACCAGAGCCATGCCTACATACTCAAAAAATTATGATGAATGCGACTGCCGTTGAGCAGCGCAAACAATGCATGTGAGGGATCATCGTCTTTGCAATCAGGCTTATTTGCATTACAAATGCAAATGGGCTTATGACCTTGCAAGAGAAAGATGCAGTACACTGACTACATCGTAATTACAGTACAGCTGTGCTGTGCTGTGACTATCACGGCCTGAGTCATGCACAACAATTTTGTTACTGAGCATGGTTGGACTGCTCCTTGTATGCAGATGTTCAACAAATGCAGCATTCCAAAACATGCAACATGACATGAGTGAAGGGTAATAGCAGGCAGAAGCAGTATCAGCGCATCACGCTGGGATGCACTTTCAAATCCTTTCAGCCTTGGAATCATGCAGTGTGTGTCACGCTGTTCTCTTATTGCTTTCAGAAAACCAAGTACATCTGTTGCCTTCCAGTGATCAGAACAACCCATGCAAGCTCAAACTACATTGCAAAATTACCTTCTGGCCAGCTCCTTAGCAAAGAGGATGTTGCACATCTTTGACTGCCCATATGCCTTTATTTTGCCATATGACCTTCTTCTGAAGTGCATGTCATCCAAATCCAGCCCTCCAAATTGATGCCCTGCCGATGAGACAACCACCACATGGACTGGAGTGTCCTGAAACCACAACAACATTTCTTCAATGAACTGCAAGTACACTGAATATAAACACACCAAGAAAGGTCACAGCCAGCAAACAAGCAATCATATTTGCACAAAACAGGCAGAAAATACCTCAATGTACCCTGACTAAAACCACACACACACACTGGATGGCATCTCCAACCAGTTCTGCAAATTAGCATACCCATGCTCATGCCAAGGACTTGACTTGTAGGTTTCTATGGTGTTGAATGTGAGCAGATATGGGCAATGAAAGTCTCTTGAGCATGATGTGAGCCTGCAGATTCCTTGACTCTGAAATGGAGTAGTGAGACTACCATGATATCCTACTGTTGCATTAGTTGCACTCTGCCAACAAGGCACAGGATTTGCCACAACCAAACCTGAGGCATCAGAAGCCAGAGAAGACTGTCTGGACAAATCAGCAGGGTTTGTTGTGAGCTGTGCAAGCATTGCAACATTTTCCTAATGTACATTGTCACATGTCAAAGTGGTAGAGGAGTCTTGTTGACAGACAATACACAGACGCTGCCCTAAAATTGTTTTCACCAACAGAAAGTGTGTCAATCATCAGGCAGCTATGCTGGCAATCAGGCTGTGATGCTGGCCTAGGCACCTGTGTCTTTACCATATGGACAGAGCCCATTGCCGCTATCAGATGCTGAATGAGGCATGAATGCAGACAGCATACACCCAACAGGCTTGTAGGAGCTGCTTTGAAAGATTGGCTGAAAGACCTGCCTGTTGCGTTAGCTTTTCAAGGAGCAGACGGGTCAGCTGAAAATGGCCAAAGTGGTTTGTGCCAACTTGCATTTCGAAGTTGTTCTTCGTGACATCCTCTGGGCACATCATCACACCAGCATTCAGGATCAGCAAGTCAATTTGTGTTTCCATGTTCAGGTGCTTGGCCAGCCTTTCGACACTGCTCAGATCTGCAAGGTCTAGCTGCTGCACTCGCACCTGACCCTAAACAACAAATTATCAGGATTGCAGCGTTCATTGGCAAAACGGCCCACGGAAGCAGTCGGGTGATCACAAGTGCTGCATGGACTTTGCATCAAGCAAAAGCACCTTGGCATCTGTGCTGTTCAGCTCATCAGCGACCTTTTGCCCAGCTTCGAGGTTTCGAGACGTTATAATCACTCGGGCTCCAGCCAGGCTTAGCGCACGTGCGGTTTCGGTACCGATCCCGGAGTTGCCACCTGCATCAACAGAAACTTGGACACACACTGCAGCAATATACTTTTCTGGAGGGAACTGCGTCATGAATTTCACCTGTTACAACGGCTGTCTTGCCGGTAAGGTCCGCGCCCTGCAAAGCTTCAATCGCGGTCGTGCTTGAGCCCAGCGATATGGGAGCCATGGTGAGCCTGGTCTAGACTGGCCAGATCTGTGTTCGAGACTGATTTACAGGGTACGCAGATCAGAGATCGATGACACTGGAAACAAGCCCAGTAAAACAACTCATCATTGACAGCCAACGACTGCACCCAAAGCGACAGTGCAGTTGCATGTCCACGTTCTCATGCATGCATGCGGCAAGCTGGTGACTAATATTGATATCGCCCGATCCTGCTTGGTGGTGCATTCTGCGGGGAGCCTCCATCCTGCTGTTTATACCTGTACCCTCGTTGCTGAAAATGCATACAATTCATCGAACGGCAGGGGTCGTGATTAGGAGGCGTTTATGTTTTTAACTGAGTCCTTCCATATGGTTTCGGAGCGATGTTTTTGTTCATGGCCATCGAACTTCCGAACGATAGCGCACAATGAAACTGCAACACTGCATCTGCTACATGCAAAATAACATCACTTCTATCACACAGGGAAGCCTGAGTGACAAGAGGCATGGCGCCAACCCTTCAACGTCCCCTTCAACTGTGGGAGCAGGTTGGCTGTACGATCAACATCTCCTTGTACCTTGAGCTGCAAGGTCATGGTGTCACCAGCGAAACATTGTCCCACGCCCTGAAGGCTCTGCAAACACAGCACCCGTTTTTGCGTATGGGCATTGAGTACCAGGAGAACGTGGCCACGCTCGTTGAGCTTCCCAGCCCAGCTCTAATCCCGTCAGCGAAAGCTGGGCTGTATCCAAAATGGCAGGCTCGACTCCAAGATTTGGCAAACGAGTTCAAAGATCTGGCTGAGGGCGTCATGTCTGTACACTTCGCTAGTGATGGCGAGCAGCACCAGCTGTTCCTGACACTCAACCATGCAGGTGACTCAGCACCTCGGTTTTGTCACAAGAACCCTAGTATGGTCTCATCTGCAGATTTACTGTGGTTTGGTGTTTCAGCATGGAAGCTTAGTAATGTATGAGGTGCACGTGCAACGACAGCTTGTTCCTGCAGGAAGTGACGCCATTGCGCTTTCACATTTATGTGATGCCCTGCTCATCAGCCTCAGCCAAGCCTGTCAGAACAAAAGCATATCCCCTAAACCAGAGCGCAAGCTGCACAACATTTTCGACAACATGGAAGCCTGGCTGCCTATGGACATCAGCAAGCGGCCTAAGCCTGCCATCCCAGCTGCATACATGCCGCCTTTGTCTCCAGACCGAATGCAAGAGGTTGTTGAGCCTTACATGGCTTCAGTATGGTCTGAGCTTGATGCCAACTGGACTCAGGCGCTCATTTCCAGGTGTGGTACAGTCTGCCATGACTATGTGTCTATGCCACCTATCAACCTGCAGTGCTGAGCAGATCAAATGGTCGCTCCTGCAATCAGGCCTCACATCGAGACATCCACATTTGTTGAATCTCTCAATATGACAGCTTTGAAGGTTGCTAATTCATGCACCACATGACCACAACACATCTTACTCAACACCACAATACAGCTTAGATCCTGCTCAGCAATCACCTACACTGCAGATGCTACCAAGGCATTGTAAGCAGCCCACATCTGCATCTTTACAGCTAACAGACATCATGAGGCCTTCGCCCCAGCAGAATCAGCTTGTTTTTGTTTGTCAGTGCACCGCACTAGATGTGGTGATGCAAGTTCAGTATTGCGCAGGTGCAAGGAGCATGGCGTGACCGTTGGAGCAGCCTTTTCTGTGGCCAGCATGCTTGCCATGGCAAGGGCTCAGGCTCGCAGCTACCCCCTCCCTCAGAACATGCTCATGCAGACACATATCAACATGCGCAGCCAGGTACAGCAGCTACACATGTGCCAGCACTTGCCAGCACTTGCCAGCACATGTGCCAGCACATGCTTTGACTAGCGGTGAAACAAGTCTTGATTGTGGGCTTTGCAGTTGGCATGCATGTTCACGATCCCACGTCAGCATCTGTCACCTGTGCATATGCTGACATTCTATGCAGCAACACATGGAGTGTTGCTTGAAAAACTTTGCCTAAGCCGGTTGACGCAGATCAGCCCGTTCATCTTTGACAATCAGCTTGGGCATTGACCAAACAATCATTCATGACTAAGAATGACAAGTACTGGACCTCTGAGGGATAACTTTCAGCCTGTAAATCCCATTCTGTCTGTGTCAAACAATGCCATCCTATTGCCACGCTGTTGAAAGAAACCTTCATACGTATCATAGCAAATCACTCTTCGGCCTGTTGTTGATATGTAGATGAGACAAAGTTGCATCCTTGGTGGGGTCTTGATGCCAGAATGCTCTGTCTGAGCCTGGGAATGCTGCATCTTGCCTGTGACAGCGTCAGCAGCTGTGATTGACAATGCAGATACACTGCCAACCTGCGGTTATGTGCTGCAGTTGTGTCTTGTAACGACCTCTCTTCTGTTGCAGGTTGAGTAAGTCCACCTTTCTACGCCGATGACTTCATCAAAGCTGCATCTCACCTTGGCGGCGGCAAGTGTTTGAAGGATCACACAAGCATACTTCATGCATCATCATGTATTATTGAGTTGTGATAGGCCTATTGTACATGGCACACCCCGATGGTCGCCGGCATATATTATAATCCTGCCAAGGCTAATGCCCTACCCCATAAAGGGCCCCTTGAAGGGGGCACCGGCTCTTATGATACCTCATGCAGACCAGTTGTGTGACTGCATCCCTATGCTGTGCAGGTTGGGGTGCGACCCCCTTTGGAGGCTGACGAGTGTGTGAATGCTGTGTCCTATCTCTGGTGGTGCCAACAGCTGTCTGGTGATGAGAGTGTGTGGGCTGCGGTGGCTAAGAGCAGCAAAGCACTGAAGGAAGAGAAGAGCAAGAAGAGCGGGCTGGCATTCTGGCACAGAGTGCTGAAGGACTTTTACTCGCCTCCTTACACGGTAGGCAGCATTCACAGCGCTTTGTTACAAGACATGACCAGAGCACAGGGCGTTTTGTTCACAGGTCAGGACAAGGCTGTGCAGAGACACATGAAAGGTCATCCTCATGATCATTCAAGCCTTGGCATATGCATGTAAAGTTGTCATATATGCGTGTGAAGGTGTCATACATGCTGACACAGGGCATTTGCATCTCCTCTATGCAGTACTCAGCAAACGCGGTGCCTATGATGATATGCGAAGCTTGTCTGCTGACATGGCAACTGATCATGCATGTTCACGCTGCATGTGTGGCGGTGATTTCTGACCAACAGCATATGCTTTTGCTGGCAACACACAACTTGGGACTGAACATGTTAGAGCACTGTGCATGAAATGCATATCAACCATTTCCAATGTCAGACCAACAAGCCTTCTCATGCTATGCAGGTGAGTGCATCATCATTGGGTGTGAGTCCCATCAAAGCTGCTTATGGCCCTTTGAAGGTACAGCGGCAGCACATGATGGTGGGAACATACGGCTTAGTCACCCCAGATGACGCTACCATCATGTCACATGCTCACACCTTTGATGGAAGGTAGGCCACAGCTTGTGGCAATTGTACATGCACTCATGCAACAGCTGTACACAACAAACTGCATTGCGTGTGGTTGCTTTGATCAAGCTGTTAGCATGCATGTGCATGGCATGATAGTCGACTGTGTCCAGATGCCTTTCAATGGCTAATTCAACGAACAACAAATGCGCTTCTGAGGAGCTATGGTAATCAGTAGTTTAGCAAGTGAAGCATGGTCTGATGACCTCATGACTGTGTTCCAATCAATGGTATGGGTCAGCAGCATTGCCCTCATTGATTCTGCTGCATGCAGACTGCTGTCCAAACTGCTGCTTCAACTCTTTGTGTGCAATTGACGTACAGCTATAGCTTGTTCCTTGACCTGCTAGTTGCTGGTGCTAAAGCAGTTTCAATTGCAACATGCAACAAGATACGCAAGCAGGCATTGCCTGCTGCTATGTGCAGCTGCATGATGGGGTGGCTGCATGTGAGCTGGTTGTGGTGGCTGCCTGATCATCCCCCCAACACTGTTGCAATGATGTGGCTTGTACCATGCATGTGTCATTCCTGGACAGCCTGGTGTGATACTGATTACATTGATGCCGAAAGGTGCAGTCTTTCTTTTCCTTTTCTCTCCTGTGCTTGCTGTCCATCGTGACACAGCGTGTATGGTTCACAGGCTGTGCACAGTGTTCACCTTTGCGAGGCCAGCTGTGAGTCAGGACCTGGGCCAGGACATGGCACACTGGCAGCAGCAGGTTCTCAAGAGGCTAGCAGCACCTGACAGTGATGACACCCTTGTTTCCCAGCTCCTTGCAGCAGACAGCTGATTGCTGGGTCTTGGCAGCAATGCAGCAGTATCTCAAGACAGCATATCGGCAGCCATATGCAGCATTCAAGGCCAAGTCTAGTCCAGCATGTTCAGTTCAGCAGTGCAGCACCTGAGCTTCGTGACAGTAACAGTTGGTGATTATAGACAGAATGATCATCAGCTTCAAAGAACAGCAAAGGAAATGTTATGCATTTGTATGATGACAAGCTTGAGGTGGCTGCAAGCATCATTTGGTCTCACCAACATGCAGGCGATGGCCATGCAGAGAAGCTGCCTGCTGTTTGGCAGAAGTGTAAGAAGAGAGTTGAAGGAAGGGCATGCAGGATAGTGTCTTGCTGCTAGAAACAGCTGTCTACTTTGTCATAAACTACCCATGTATTTGCCTGTCTGTCTGCTTATCTTAGCACCAACAAGCAAGGCAGCAACGCTTTTGCCTCATGTCTGTTGCAACAGTCAGCTTAAACTTGCTGCCGCAGTCCCAGAGTCGTGTGTTGACATGCTTTACATAGGACGGCCACTGCTCTTGAGCTACTGAAAAGGCTTTCCAGTGCAGCATTGCATGTGTTTTACAGCTTGGTCATGAATGTAAGGAAGCTTACAACAGGCTGAGACCCCACAAGCAGCATTGACAATTGAGTAGGGTTGATCAGAGCTTCATCCGCCTTACAAAGTTTCACCAACATATGAATCGGTAAGCTGTTAGCTAGACAGGTTGTCAGCTTGTGTTGAGGCAAAATGTTGACGCCAGACAAGTGATTGACCTGTCAGTAGCTAACAGAAACTGACTAGACTCTAGTGACTCACTAGAGATATATATATTTGCGTGACTGACTGCTGACCACATCCAGAATCCTACACCTGGCCACATCACCTGAGTAGTGGATAGACAGATGGACAGAGTAGCAGACAGGAACTTCCGTCGGTAGTGCTCTTCTTCAGGCACAGTCTGTTCAGACTCCTGCCCTCCCCGCTTATTGCATTACGCAGCTTCAGTCTCAGTTTGAATCTGCTGTTCACGGAGACGCACATTGACTGCAGCGCACAGTTTACTTACCCGATCGCAGATTGCAGCGAAGACCGCTCTCGCCTAATTGCTGGCAGCGGTCAACAAGCATGCAGGCGGCGCGTGTAGGATTGACAGCGCTGCTGGTGTCAGCATGCAGCCTGCAGGTTTGCAGTGCTGCTGCTGCAGAAGCCTCCCCTTCGCCTCTGCCTGACTTGTTCGATTATCTGACTGATCTGGCGAAGAATGAGACCTTCTACTACGAGCCGGTAGACCCAGCTTACTATCTCAAAATCAACAACAACAGTATCATCGAGTTCAACGGAACCTTTTACGAGGACCTGAACGGCACCTTCTACCAGTTGCAAAGGGAAGCCAACGGGACATTCGTTCTGCCATCAAACGAGTCGGCCATCACCGAGTCTGCCAGTGCTGACGGTACGCCAGCCAAGACTTTTGCGCAGCAAGCTGAGCACCCTGACTTGAGACACGTGTAAAGTAGAATTTCGACACTCTGCTGTCCATCGCCTTGCACATGTGACACAGTGAAGCAGCAATACTGGACTTGCCGTTCATAATAAAAGACAAGTCTGCCTCATCCTGCATCAACAGCCTGTAGCCCAACCTGCTCAAAACCATCAACCCTTCCAACCCTCTGGCTTAATGATAGCCATACACAGCCCAGCATCAACAGCTCTGGCTGCATCCTTCCTTCCTTTACGACTGTGGCTGCTGCAGGTCTTGACTATGGCGAAGCCTTAGGCTTGTCCTGGCTGTTCTATGAGGCTCAAAGATCAGGACCGCTGCCTGCAACCAACAGAATAGCATACAGGGGTGACTCAGCTTTAAGTGATGCTGCTCCAGATGGCACCCCTATGACCGGTGGCTGGTATGATGCAGGCGGTATGTTGCTGTGATAAGCATTTCTGTCTTGCTACTTTTCCTACGCCTCTATAAGACCTCAAACAAACCATTGAGTTGAAATGATTGCCTGTTGCTGCAGACTGTTTAAAGCTGAACTTTCCAGCAGCATTTTCTGCTTCCCTGCTGGCTTGGGGTTTGCTGGAGTTCCCAGACGTAAGTCAAGCTTCTCCAAAAAGCTGTATTGCAGCAGGACAACCTGCAACCTATCCTGCTGTGACAGTCCTTGCACAGATGCATCACCAAATAATTGTACGGTGCACGTGTCGTAACTTTTAGCAGGAATATTACTTGGCAGGTTCCTTGCTGCGCATACAGCTGCTGTCTGTGTATGCACTACAAGAGCTACTGTCTGTCATGATGCCAGTCAGACTTGATCACATACGCCACATTTGTACTACGCAGCCATTGCACTCACATGCTTGCTTGCAGGACTGTTGCTACAGCACCACACGACAGCAAAAGAAAGAGGAAGAGCACCCCATTGACTCTCCTTTGCTTTCATGCATGCACTCACCGTTTACAGCCCACACCCTTGCTCTTGTGCTGATTCAAATGCTGATTCAGTGCTACAACTGCAGGGCTACACTGCAGCTGGACAGACAGCGTATGCTCTGGACAGTCTGCAATGGATCGCCAACTACTTTGTGCAGAACCACCATGCAGACTTGGCCTTCACAGGCCAGATTGGCAACGTTGGGGATGACCACTCATCCTGGGGAAGGCCTGAGAACATGACTGAAGACAGGCCAGGCTTTGACCTCACTCCTACTGCTCCAGGTGACTTCTGGCCCCCTTACTTTGGACATTTCACTTCCTTTCCTTTCTCTTCTCTTCTTCTTTCCTTTCATTGCAAACAGACACAGCTGGCCATGCACACACAGTGCATCTGCTGGTCAGTCTGCTCTGTGCATTATGGCGCAACAGGCACAGAGCATGCCACCCTTCACAATAGCAATGGTAATGGATGGCCAGTGAGGACATAAGGTCACGACTGACTGCCAATGACTAAGGATGGGTACAGTCTGGCTTGACTTCTGCTGTCTCAGCGAATGTGTTTTGCTGCTGCTGCATGGCGTGTTGATTGTTCATCTGGCAAACCTGATGCAGATGAACAATTTGAACTTAAACAGCTGTTGCCAGCTCTGCTGTACTGTTGAATGATAGGTGGTTGCGCAAGTTGTGCAAATGTGCTTGATGCTGTGAAAGCACTCTTTTCAACCTGCTGCTTCTGCTGGGTGCCTGACAGGCAAAAGTGTGCTGACACATCTTTGAGTTGACTGATCATCCTGTCTGCAGTGCTGTCAGCAGTCAAACCAAGCATGTGACTTCAACTTGGTCAGCACCATGAACAATGTTAGCGCATGCCTGCTTCGCCATGCACTCAATACCACCCATTGCTGCATGTAAAGCTGCAGCTTACCAGGTGCTTGCAGTCCTGAGTGATCCCATGTGAGTTCCAGTAAATCTCACATTGTGAAAATCCCAGTCTGACCCCCATCCTGACCCGCGTCCTGACCCCTGTCCTGACCCGCGTCCTGACCCCCAGTGTGACCCACATCCTGACCCTCAGTCAGACCCCGTCTTGACCCCCAGTCTGACCCCGTTGCTTGCGCTGCAGGATCTGATCTGCTGGCAGAGACTGTGGCCGCCCTCGCTGCCATTGCCATTGTCTTCGAAAGCATTGATGCCAACTACTCCAACACTCTGGAGGCGCACGCCAGGGATCTGTATGTGTAAGCCTCAACCTTGTGCCAGCATGCATGACCGCATAACTGCATTAGGCTTGCCTATGCGTTTCTAAGCCTCACAATCATGTTCATGACTGCAAGGCTGCTGAGCAAGTCAATGCTTTGTCAGCGCTGTAGTGAGGCACATGCAGGGTCTACATGGCCAAGCCTGGTCAGCTGTGCCAGACTAGCTTTTTGTGTAAAGTTGCATGATAGTGATTAAATGTAGCTACAAAGTCTTGCTAGATACTTTGCTGATAACCAGACCTGGCACACAACATGTGCATTAACATGCTGGCAAGCGAAATGTCATGCATGCTGTAGGTGTTATTGATTAGTGTTCAGGCACTTTGTCAAGAAGGACATACTTACTGTGTCAAGAAGGATGTACTTACTGTGTCAAGAAGGGTGTACTCACTGTGTCAAGAAGGACGTACTTACTGTGTCAAGAAGGACATAAGCATGATGCAATCTTGTACTTGTGTGCTCTGTGTATGTGGGTGGGTGGGTGCTGTAAGTCAGTGAGCCAAGTTGAACTGCAGGTCTGACAGCACAATAGCAGCCTGGAGTGTGTGCATGTCTGCTGTCCATTGCCTTGATGTGGGTATGATGGCTGCAGGTTTGCAACGGCCTACGAAGGCAAGTACAGTGACAGCATCAGCGAGGCGTATGTGTACCCTAGTTCCAACTACCTGGATGACATTGCATGGGCGGCCGCCTGGATGTACCAGAGGACTGGCGAGCAGCAGTTCCTCACTGTAAGCCAGCATAGCTCTTTGCGTAACATGTTTTATGTGTGTGTGTGTGTGTGTGTGTGTCCTGCGTCATCCATGAATTGATGCATGTCATGCACGCTGTCAGTGAGGGTGTGTGTGTGTGTCTGTATGCTGCGTCATGCATGGATTGATGTATGTCATGCACTGTATCATCCTGTCAGTGAGGGGGTTCTCTGCGTGCAAACTACTGAATTTGTGATGAATCAGCCTATGTTGCTGTATTACATCTGCTTCCTTGGTCTGATGAATCTCACAAGGTTGTTGGCAAGCAACATTGGAAGCCAAGACTGACATGCACATGTATGCACAGGATGCTGAGGCGTACAACCAGCGCAACATCAACGAGGAAGGGGGTGGGGGCTACATTGCCTATGTGTGGGACTGTGCTTACTGGGGTACTCAAGTCAAGCTGGCCCAGTTCACAGGCAGTGCCACATACGCCTCTGAGGTACCTTACTCAACTCATCTCAGTAACGGCAGAGTTTACCTACTAACAGCCTGATGCTATGTGTGCTTTGTATATCTCTTGCAGGATGATCACCACTGCATGTAAGGCTGTCCGTTGTTCTCCAAACTGCTCAGTTCATTGCGCACCAAAGTGGAACAGCCCTGAACTTCTGGAGCCTCACACAACACAGCCCAATCTGTCTGCCCTTCATCTGATTTGGCAGCTCAGCATGTTGTCATACTTCATTCTGGTCATGCAGGTGTCCAGATTCCTGGAGGCCTGGTTGACCGGCACCAGCCCAGTCCAGTACACCCCAGCAGGCCTGGCATGGGTCAGCGAGTGGGGTACCCTGCGCTACACTATGAATGCTGCCCTCATTGCTGAGATCTGGTCCCAAAACATTGCCGGTAAGTTACTGTGGCTCGTGCATAAGTTGCTCTAATACTCTGTCATCCAGCAACTATCATGTGTGCTCTGCATATATGCAGTGCGTATGCACAAGGGCATCAGTGTTGGTAAGGGCGTGACCACAGTGTGTGTGTGTGTGTGTGTGTGTGTGTGTGTGGGGTACTTGCTTGAGTGGGCAAGAAGATGAAGGGTCCTGATGACAGTTGCAGGCATTGTCTCGTCTCACTCTCAAGCTCCTTGCTGTGGTTTATTGCCAGCATGCTGCCAAGGCAAATTGAATATGTCGTTGATCATGATGGTTCACCACTCAACTTGCAATCCAGAGTAGTGTGCAGAATAATGTGCAATCCAGAATAATGTGCGTAACAGAATAATGTGCAATTCAGAATAATGTGCAGAACCCAGATGCAAAAGTCAGCTCCTGAGTGTTGGCTGCTGTCTTGACAAGGATCTGTTCTGCTGCTGCAGCAACTGACACTCTGAACTCCAACCGCTATGAATGCTGGGCACGCTCCCAGATGAAGTATACATTGGGGTCAGATGGGGTGGGGCACAGCTTTGTGGTGGGTTTTGGGGTGACCCCCCCTGTGCAGTGCCACCACAGGGCAGCCTCATGCCCTGATGAGCCGGCCACATGCACCTTTGACAACTACAACGCTGACACTGCCAACCCTCAAGTGCTGTATGGCGCAATGGTCGGAGGTGATGCTCTTGGCTCAGCAGCATCATAGTGATCATGCAGAGTGATGCATTTTGATATGTAATCTCTATGACACGTGTTTTCCCACGCAGCGCTACTTTATGTACATGATGTTATTGTTACATGGCAGTTGTAGCGCAGTGCCGGTTGCAATGCAGTGCAATGTGTTGCAAGTTTGAGGGATTGGTGAAGGCAGCTGACAGTAATGCGATCAGATGCACATCGATGGCAAAAGGAATATGCTGTGCCAGCCAGGTTTACTGACAGCTTGGTCTGCTTTGACATGATGCAGGTCCTGGGGTTGATGACTCATACGTTGATGTGCGGTCTGACTATGTGAAGAACGAGGTGGCTGTGGATTACAATGCTGGCTTTACAGGAGTGCTAGCAGCTCTGACAGGCGGCAACAACACATGGGCAGCCTGTGTAGCAGGCAGCTATGTCATTGCACGTGGCAATTTGGGCTGATAATAGATTGTCTGGTGCTCCAACTTGTGTATTTGTTCTCTTGTGCACTGATCATGCACAGCTCACGGATTTGTCAATAGCATAGGCTTCATATGACATGGCAAATCGCTGTTGCCAAATCCAGCTGCTGTTTTTACCTGGTGTGCTACCTAGCTAGTCGTTTGCCTAGTGTTTTTGCTTGCTGTAGAAGCTCATTTCGTGGGATCCCACTCAAGAACAACTGCTGCAGTTTGATGACCAGTCAACCTTCAGCACATGTTTGATTGTGCACTACCTGAAGAAAACGATCACACATGCAATGTAAAGCTTTTTTGGACATCACTGCATGGTTGACAACATGGCTTCTTTCTCATTGAATGACGCTACAACTGCTACTGGGACGACGAATCAAAGCAGATTTGTGCCACAAGTCGATTCAAGTCAGAGCATTATTACAGTTCGAGACTTGAGGTCACCTCTTGAAGATACATGAACGCTTGAATTCGCTCCTGGAAAATGGTACAAGATTGTTTACTCTGAAACTGCAGGTTCTACAAAACAAGCAGTAATTTCAGTCTTGCAGATACATAAATGCAGCTCAGGCTACTGGGGCAGGGACACGTGCATCTGCATGGCCATCCTGCCTGTTTTTACCAAAATTGCCTGAACGGCCACGCCCATGTGACCTACCCCTGCCTCTACCCCTACCATGAAATCCCCCACGTTGGGAATGCTGTTTCAGCACCTTGTCACTTCCATCTTGGTACACTTGAGCAGAACTGTTGCCATCAGAGATAGCACTGGCTACAGCAGCGCTTGGCTTGCTTGCATCAAAGGTGCTGCCAAAATCGTCGGCCCCGAAGCTGCCAAAGCTGAAGTTCTGGCTGGCAGGCTGTTCTGGCTTATGATACATTGGGCCAGGATGTACATACTGTTCTGGCCTGTTCTGCCTGCCCCTACCATTCCTGTTGCTACCCCTGCTATTGGTATCACCCCTATTGCCTCTGCCACGCTGCTGCTGCTGTTTGCTGGATGAAGCATTGCTCATGCTTCTGGTGTGAGGCTGCCTGGGCACGGTGAGGACCTTGGGTACACTGTTCAAGGAGGAGCTGTCCAGAGGAGAAGGCATGAGAGGGGACTGGGCCAAAGGGAAAACTGTTTCAGCGCCCCAACTAGATGCCACGTCACCTTCTGGGGTGTGCTGCTGCTGTGCTGCTGAAAATGCTTCACTATCCTGTCTGTCATCTCTCTGACCCTGCTGTGAGTGGTCATAGCGGCGTCTGCCGTCATTGCTGTTGCCATCATGACGCCCCCTGCCACGCCCCCTGTTCTGACCCCTACCCCGGCCCCTGCCTCGGTTTGGTCGCTTCTGTCTGCTGTCACGAGCGCTGCCACTGCCAGAGGCTGTGTCACCATCACGCATGGCTTTGATTGCAGTAGCAGTCTCAGGTGAGCTTTGAGGCTGATGACTCAGCTTGGTCTGCTTAATTGGAATCTCCCACTGGCCAGCTTCACCTTGACTTGATTCTTCTTCAGCCCAGCCATCAGGAATGGAAGCTGAGGTGGTAGTTGGGGCTTCCCGCTTGGGTTTGACAGGAACTGTCTCCCACTCAGATGAGTCCTCCTCAAGCAAGGGTTCAGGAGACATGTAGGGAGTCTCAAACGCTGCTGAGTCTGCTGCTGAGTCTGAGCAAGCTGACTGGAGGTCAGCAGCGTTTGTGTCTGAGCTGTGGTCACTGTCTGCTGCGCTGGTCAGCTTGAACTGGGCTTGAACAGCTGCAATGCGGCGCTGCCTGCCAACCAGAAAGTCGTGATCTCAGCTTACAGTGTACTTACTCATGGGGCATAACATGTACTCATGAGGCACAAAGTGTACGCTGCTGCAGGTATGTCATGAGCATGATGCTGCCCAGGACTGGGTAATGGTTTGATCACAAATGGGTTGAAAACAAGTGTGAACTGCATCATGGACAACAGCAAAAGATGGCAAAAGCAGCTGCTGCAACACAGCAAATGCTCTGTCCATCTTGGCCAGTAATGCAGCAGCTCTGCAGCTTTTGCAGCAAGCCATGGGTTCACAGATGCCACTCATGACTCCACTGAGATATCAAACGCTCCCAAATTGCAGCAAGCCATGGCTGCACAGATGGCATGCATGACTGAGACATCAAATACGTCCAAATTGCAGCAACACTGCCCAAAGACTGGCGACACATGACACAGGCTCACCACGTGTTGCTGGCGCAAGCATCTGCTGCAGCAGCTTCATCCAGCGGCTTGTGCCAGTCCACAGACCCAACGTCTTCCAAAGAGACAGCATATCCACCGTTTTGCTTTGCCAGGAAGGGTGGCAGCCGAAATGAGTCATCAGGCATGGCGTCAATGACTAACACAGTGATGTCATCACGCAGGCCCTTGGATTTCAAAGCTGCTTGAACCTGGGCAGATGGCATGCGGTCAGGCGTCAAGCTTGTGATATGTGGTAACAAGGTATGAAACCAATTGTGTTGACAGAATGTGAAGCCCCTGACTTTTATAACATTGCCCACAGGAATCAATTTCGTGAAACTTGTAACAGGAACATCAACGCCCTGTTTGGCGTAACAGATGCTCACTGCCATATGAAACAACTCTTGCTCTGCAGAGCGCTTTTCCATGTGAAATCTTTGCATGGCAACAATGCTTTTGCATTCACATTGGCCACCAACAGCAAATTGGCTCCAATGCAGATCTGCCACTGACACAGCACATGCTGTATGTCCTGGGAGGGTGGACAAGGTACATACCAGCTCTCCAGCAGCCTTGCCAGCCTGCATGCCTCTGACATGATGGGCAGCAGTCTTGGGGTTCACGGCATCCCAAAGCCCATCTGAAGCAATGATGAGCCTTGCACCCTTGCTGGGCAGTGCCACTCTCCTCACTTCTGGCTCTGGCAGTACCACATCTCCTGCCTGCACCGCAGACATAGCAGCCAGAAGTCAAGCAATGCAGGCTGCCAATTCTGCCAGACCAGTAAACTTTCCCAGTCAAAAACCTGTGCATGCAAATTACAGCACCCTGCATGGCTTGCCTGGGTGTCTTGGTGATGTCATGCTGCCCATGCCAACATGAGCGTAGCAGCGCAGCTGCATGATGCTCATTCAAAATCATACATAGCCTTGATGGCTGTGAACGCAGGAAAGATAGTTGTGGTACAGGCTGGACGCCTGAGGGCGATTGCCAAGGCACAACAGGCTTAAGGTGCATAAAGGTTGCAATAACTTCAAGACGCGTCCCTTGTGAAGCCATTGCTGACACACAAATTGAGGTGTGTGTGACATGCTGGATAGCATTATCTTCACAGACCATAGAGCATTTGGCTGTTGGCAGGCTGATGAACATTGCACTTGAACATGAATAGGCTGCTTATCTGGCAAGTTGTATGTACACACATGGCAGGGTTTGTTGACGCTGATAACAGCATTGCAGCAGGACTCACCATGTGGTCACCTATGGTTCTGGACATGGCCAGACCCCCCGGCCAGACCCTGTCAGGCCCCACAGGCTTGCCATCTACTGTGCTCTTACACACCTCAGATCCAGCAGCCTGGCACCGCTTCCTCTCAGCCTTGTTATCATCAAGTCGGTGCGTGTCACTGACCTACAGGTCAGCAAACAACATTGTGGGCAGCAGTGGCAAAGCCAAGATGCACTGATTCTGGCTGACTAGCTACACATGGAGCAGATCGCCAGATAGAACTCTGACAGTCAGTGATTGATGACACATGCAAAGCTCAGCAATCTGCAGTTGATCCTGGGAGTGATTGAGAGAGTTGCAAAGAAGCCTGTGAAGAAGAGCAGGCAGATGGGTGCATGCTGAGCAGCACAAGAATGACGCCTGCTGTTTGCTGATTGTCAGTGACCTGTGTCTCATGGAACATGCAAGCAAACATTTTTGATGTAGTCATTGTGCTCTCAAAGTCAATCAGACACAGAAGCTAGACCACAGCCGAGCTGTAAAAGATGTGATTCAGACAGATTGAGGATTGAGCAGCAAACAGGGCACCAACAGAAAGAAGAGGTGCAAGATATGGAGGCCTAAACTGAACTGACCTGAACAACTTCAGCTCCAGTGTCCAGGTAAGCTGTTGAGTCACCGACGCTCGCAACCACAAGATCCCAACCCACAATGACAGCAACAGTAGCAGTCGCACCAGAAACCTGCGTCATGAGGCAACACTGAGCATGTAGCCATAGCACGGAGACACGGGATCTGAGCCAGCATGCAATATAGCTTCGGGCAAGCAGCATCAGATAGCAAACAGAGAAGGCACAGAACCCAACGCTGCCATGCAGCCAATGACCTTATGAGTGAAATCATGGTGTCCGCGGGTCAGTGGCCAAAATGCCACAGTAAGGCAAGACAGTAAGTGTTTGAAGAGGTGATCAGCAACACCTGAGTGTTCTCGTGGAACTGCTCTTGGACCTTTCGGAAAGTGTTCACAAGAGCAGCTGGCAGTCGCTGTACCAAAGCATCCTGAGTGTGCCAAGCAAGCTTGTCTTCATCAGACAACTGGCTGTAGGCTTCAAGCTCTTCAGGCACTGCCTTTTCTGATGTGAGGGTTACGTCAGCTAGCTCTTCTTGGAGTGTTGGTAGCACATGCTTCGCAGCAAAGTTTGCAGCCTGCTTGCCACCGTGACCATCAAACACCCCAAAGACATCATAGCCAATGCTGACACCTGCATTCCAATTGACCTCTCAATCTGTTGACACATAGCACCACAGCAGGCTTTGAGTGCAAAGCAAGTTCATTGATGCAGCACCTTTGCTGTCTGACTTGGATCTCCACAAGAGCTTGGGTTGCTGAAGCCAGGCGTCCTCGCCTTTGTGAAGAAACTTGCCAAAGGCATGTTTCGTGTATGGACCACGTATAGGGTTGTGTATAGTGCCAGACATGGCTGGGGTGCTGCAAGATAAGGTCCTGGTGTATGGACTCCGTGGTGAGAGCGTGTAAGATAAAACAAGCTCAAGCGAGCTCTCAAGAGCTCGATAGCCTTGGGACCTGCAAAAGTAGCGTAAGCGCTATGGAACAGTCTGGAAGCTAGGCTGGGCACGAAGCACGCAAGCCGAGGCTGACAACGACAATGCAGTGTATGTGTCCAACAAGTACGTTTAATGCGCCATTTCTAACTTAATCAAACGAAGGCCAACAAAGCAGGGCTGACACACGCTGCTGCGCTTTCCGGAGAACACCATGATCGCAGGCCAAAAAACCGTTGCCGAAAAGCCAAGCATGCAGAATTGTCACACGTGATAACGGATACATAACAAACAGCTGACATGGGACATGCATGGACGCGTGTGCACTTCTGAGTCTACTTGTTTGGATGGCATGCACGGGCAGGCATCGCAAGTGTACTTACGATAGCTGACCCCGTCCTCTTGCTCAGACAAGGCTATTGTAGCTGTTCTGAGAAGCGAATGCGTCACGAAGAGGTACAACGCGCAACTGGCGCGCCAGTGATCCTGTCTATTCTGATATATTAATTCTGCAGGGTGCGCTTCTCAACATATAAAGTGCATCAACCCTGAGTTGCGACTAGGGTTATGGTAAATTTTGTACTGTTTTCTTAGTGGTATGAATCCGATGATCAGTTCCCGAAACTGCACTCTTCAGCAAAGCTCGGTAAACTGTCGGGATCAGTGTGTACATAGAGAGTGTCACTGCAAAATAT
>JAABUP010000246.1_pt1 | contig 120313 bp, 118 predicted proteins | sample 5559201 | NCBI WGS metagenome assembly JAABUP01 (sample SAMN10711887, study PRJNA513373) | rock metagenome | isolation source: Antarctica rocks | place: Antarctica | reverse complement strand
GAGAACGAGCCACTTCAGGCGAGGATGCGTCATCAGAGGTCCGGGAGGGGAAGAACATGTCAAACCCGCAGGTCCAGGAGCTACGCACCACGAGGGGAGCCCGGGGAACTCTGGGGTTATCGGTTAGCGGGACGGGGCGAGACGCCGGTCCGTGACAGCGGGCGCCCTCTCAGCCCGCGAGGTCCACGACGACCGCCGCGTGGTCGGACGGCCACACCCCCTCCACCGGCGCGTTGCCCGCGAGCCGCGCGCCGAGCACGGCGCCACGACCGTCGGAGGTGGGCGGGCCGACGAGGACCTGGTCGATCCGCGCGGACGGCTCCCCCGTGGCGGCGACGTGGGGGTTGCGGCGGTCCCAGGTCCACCCCGGATCGCCGGGGTCGGCCCACCGCCACGCGTCGACCAGCACGTGCCCCGGGACGACGGGAGCCGTCTTGTGCCCGCAGAGCAGGCGCACCTCGTCGCTGTCGGGCTCCGCATTGAGGTCACCGGCGAGCACGACGGGGGGCGCGACGGGCCCCGCGTCCGCCCGGTCGGCGACCGCCGTCGCGAGCGCCCGGACCTGCCCGCAGCGGACCGCCGAGTGGTGCGGGGCCGAGTTGAGCTGGGTGCCGACCACCAGGACCGGACCGCCCGGGGCGTCAAGGAGTGCCCACACCGCCGTCCGTCCCTCGTCGGCCTCCCCTCCGGCGGGCAGACGCAGCCCGGCGGCGCCGAGGACGGCCCAGCGACTGAGGATAGCGTTCGCGATGTCCCGGCCCGGCGCGTCCGCCCGGCGTTGCCACCGCCCGGGCCGCGGCGAGGCGACGACGACCGCGGTCATCCCCCGGTCGGCGGCGATCCGCTCGGCGTCGGTGGGCGTGACCTCCTGCAGCACGCAGACGTCCGGGCGGACGGCGTCGAGCACCGCGTCGACGGGCCCCGCCCGTACTCGGGGCGCACCGAAGAGCCACCAGAGGTTCCACGATATCAGCCGCACCGGGTCGCGTCCTACCATACGGTTTAGTATGGTCGACGCCGTTCGTACGGCGCGAGGTCCTGAGCCGTCACCGGCGCGCGAGCGCCGCGAGGACCCACCGCGCGACCTCACCGGGCTCGTGGGTCAGCTGATCGCCGACGACGCGGATCACGGTCCAGCCGATCTCACCGAGCTCCGCATCCCGGGTGAGGTCCCAGGCCTGCTGGTCCCGCGTGCGGTGGCCCGCTCCGTCGTGCTCGACGGCCACCCGCGCATCGGGGGCCCAGAGGGCAAGCGCGGCGACGCTGATCGCGGCGTCGGGCTCGATGATTGACTGCGAGGGTGAGCGAGCCGGTGATCGACGCCGCCGCGCTGGACGGACTGGTGCTCCCGGGCGCGCGGATCGCCGTCGCCGACGGGTGCGGCGCGCCGTCCCCGGCGTTCGCCGCCCTCAGCGACCTCGCCCGGGCCCGGGGGGACCTCCGCCTGCTGCTGGGGTGGATGCCGGCGCCGCCCGAGGGTCTCGACCTCGCCGCCTTCACCGACGTCCGGACGGTGATGCCCGGCTGGGGCATGCGTCCCGCGGTGGACGCCGGGCTCGCGCACGCGGTCCCGGCGCGGCTCGCGTCGGTCCCCGGGCTGGTCGCCGGCCCGCTGCGCCCGGACCTGCTCCTCGCCCGCCTCGTCGCGGGTCCCGGCGGTTTCCTGCCCGGCAGCGAGGTCTCCTGGCTGCGCGCGGTGGTCGACGCCGGGACGCCGGTGGCGGCCGTCGTCGACGACGTGCTGCCCCGTGCCGCCGCCGGGCCCGCCCTGCCCGACGACCAGGTGTTCGTCCTCGGCCGCGTGGCGGTCGGGCCCGCCGAGCTCCCCGCGGCGCGCCCGACCCCCGAGCACACCGCGATCGCCGGGCAGGTCGCGCGCCTGCTCACGTCGGGGTGCCGGCTGCAGTGGGGGCCCGGCCAGCTCGGGTCCGCGGTGGTCGACGCCGTGCGGGTGCCGGTCCGCGCCGACTCCGGACTGCTCGGTGACGCCGTGGTCGACCTCGACGAGCGCGGCCTGCTCGTCGGCGACCCCGTCGCCACCTACCTCGCCGGGTCGCGACGGCTGCACGCCTGGGCCGACGCCCGCGGCCACGCCGGGCACCCGGTCCTGCACCGCATCGAGCACACCCACGACCCGGTCCGCCTGCTCGCCGACCCGCCGCTGATCGCGGTCAACACCGCGGTGGAGGTCGACCTCGACGGGCAGGTGAACGTCGAAGGCGGCGCCCACACCGTCGTCGGCGGCATCGGGGGCCACCCCGACTACGCCGCGGGGGCGTCCCGCTCGGAACGCGGGCGCAGCGTCGTCGCCCTCGCGAGCACCCACCGCGGAGTTCCCACGCTGGTCGAACGGCTCTCGCGGCCGGTGAGCACCCCGTCGCACGACGTGGACGTGATCGTCACCGAGCACGGATCGGCCGACCTGCGCGGGCTCGACCGCGCGGAGCGCAGGCGTGCGCTGCGCGCCCTGTGGACCGACGTGCGCGCGTAGCGTCGGGGCGACGCCGTCTTCCAGGAGGAGCCCATGCCCCCTCGCCCCCGCCCCGCCCTGCGCTCCGTCCCGGGCGCCGAGACCCCGGCCGGCAGTGCCGACTCCCCCGACTCGTGTGCGGACTCGTCGGGGGTGCCCACCCCCGCCCCAACGGTCCCCGCCGAGGAGGCGCCGACCGGCTCGGAGGTCCCCGATCTGCTGGCCGCCCTCGAGGCGGGTGACGACGCCGCGGTGTGGACCTGGGTGCGCGCGCACGTGCCCGAGCCGCAGAGCCTGCTGCTCTACGGGCTGATACTGGGCGCCGGGATCGCCGGGATCGTCGAGTGGCCCGCGCTGGCGCTCACGGCCCTGGGCCAGTTCGTGATCGACCGCCGATTCGGCGGGGTGGAGGAGCTCGCGGCCCAACTGCGCGCCCGGGTGGACGCCCTCGCCTCTTGACGCCCGGGGTCACCACGGGTTTTCGGAACGCCAGGGGGCCCGAACGCTAGGAGAGGCGCACGAGCCGCGCGATCGCCGCCGAGGCCTCGGCCACCTTCTCCGCCGCCTCGGCGTCGCCCGCCTTCGCGGCGTCGACGACGCAGCCGCCCATGTGCTCGGTGAGCAGCGCGAGCGCTACGTTCTGCAACGCGCCGGTCGCCGCCGAGACCTGGGTGAGGACGTCGATGCAGTACTTCTCCTCCTCGACCATCCGGGCGATCCCACGGACCTGGCCCTCCACCCGCCGCAGCCGCCGGAGGTAGTCCTCCTTGGTGCCGGAGTAGCTGTTCACCGGAGTCTCCGTCCGTCGTGGGCGATGCGTCGAGACTACCCCCTGGGGGTATAGTACGGGGCCCGGCGAGGAGGGACGCGATGACCGCACCGACATCGACATCGACATCGACATCGACATCGGCGAGCACCGAGCGGGTCGAGCTCGCGATCTCCGGGATGACGTGTGCGTCCTGCGCCGCCCGCATCGAGAAGAAGCTCAACCGCCTCGACGGCGTCACCGCGAGCGTCAACTACGCCGTCGGAACGGCGGCGGTGCAGCGGGCCGCGTCGGTCACCGACGAGACGCTGGTGACCACCATCGAGCACCTCGGCTACGGCGCCACCCTCCCCTCGACGACCGGGAGCACCGGAACCACCGCCCCGGCGAGCGATCGCCCCGGGGAGACCGAGACCGACGGGCTGCGTCACCGCCTGCTGGTGTGCCTCGCCCTCACCGTGCCGGTGGTCGCGCTCGCGATGGTCCCGCCGTGGCAGTTCACGAACTGGCAGTGGCTTTCCCTCGTCCTCGCTGCGCCGGTCGTCGTCTGGGGCGGATGGCGGTTCCACCGCGCGGCCGCGGTCACCTTGCGCCACGGCGCGGCGACCATGGACACCCTCGTGTCGATCGGCACCCTCGCCGCGCTGGGCTGGTCGCTCTACGCGCTGTTCCTCGGCGACGCCGGGGCGGCGGGCATGACCCACGGCTTCACGGTCACCGCGGGCGACACCGACGCGATCTACCTCGAGGCCGCCGCCGGGGTCACGACCTTCGTCCTCGCCGGCCGCTGGTTCGAGGCGCGGTCCAAGCGACGGGCCGGTGCCGCGCTGCGGGCACTGCTCGATCTCGGCGCCAAGGATGTGGCCGTCCGGCGCGACGGGGTCGAGCACCGGGCCCCGATCGCGGAACTCCACGTCGGCGAGGAGTTCGTCGTGCGCCCCGGCGAGCGGATCGCTACCGACGGCACGGTCGTCGAGGGCATCGGCGCGGTCGACGCCAGCTCGGTGACCGGCGAGTCGGTGCCGGTGGAGGTGCGGCCGGGGGACGACGTGGTGGGGGCGACGGTCGCGGTCGGCTCGCGGCTCGTCGTGCGCGCGACGCGGGTCGGGGCCGACACCCAGCTGGCCCGGACGGCGCGCCGGGTCGCGGAGGCGCAGAACGGCAAGGCGGCGGTGCAGCGCCTGGCCGACCGGGTCTCCGGGGTGTTCGTCCCGGTGGTGCTGGCGCTCGCACTGCTCACCCTCGTCGCGTGGCTCCTCCTGGGATCGGGCCCGTCGGCGGCGTTCACCGCGGCGGTCGCGGTGCTCGTCATCGCCTGCCCGTGCGCGCTGGGCCTGGCCACGCCGACGGCACTCATGGTCGGCACCGGCCGCGGCGCGCAGCTCGGCATCCTCCTCCGGGGTCCGGAGGTGCTCGAATCGGTCCGCCGGGTCGACACCGTGGTGCTCGACAAGACCGGCACCCTCACCACCGGCCGCATGCGCCTGCAGGACCCCGACACCGTCGATGCGCAGGTGCTGCGCCTGGCCGGAGCGGTCGAGGACGCCGCCTCGCACCCGATCGCCCGCGCGATCGCCGACGCCGCCCGCAAGCGCGCGCCCGGGGGCCCGCTCCCCAGCGCCCTCCCCGGCGCCTCGAACACCCGCACCGTCGACGGGCTGGGCGTTGCCGGCATCGTCGAGGGCCACGACGTGCTGGTCGGGCGGCCGCGGCTGCTCGCCGAGCACGGCATGGACCTCGACCCCGGGCTGCAGCAGGCGATGACCGACGCCGAGGCCGCGGGGGCGACCGCGGTCGCCGTCGGGTGGGACGGGGTGGCCCGGGGCGTGCTCGCCGTCGCCGACACCGTCCGCGACACCTCCGCCGCGGCGATCACCGCTCTCCGTCGCGCGGGAGTGCGGCCCGTGCTGCTCACCGGGGACCACCCGGCCGTGGCCCACGCCGTCGCCGCCACGGTCGGGATCGACCGCGGTGACGTGATCGCCGGCGTGCTCCCCACGGAGAAGGCCGCGGTGATCGAGCGGTGGCAGCGCGGCGGGGCAACGGTGGCCATGGTCGGCGACGGGGTCAACGACGCCGCGGCCCTCGCGCAGGCCGACCTCGGGCTCGCCATGGGCGGGGGCACCGACGTGGCCATCGAGGCGGGCGACGTGACGCTGGTCCGCAACGATCTGCGCGCCGTCCCCGACGCGCTGCGGCTCGCCCGCCGCACCCTGGGCACCATCCGTGGGAACCTCTTCTGGGCGTTCGCCTACAACGTCGCCGCCCTGCCGCTGGCTGCCCTCGGGCTGCTCGACCCCATGATCGCGGGAGCTGCGATGACGTTCTCCAGCGTGTTCGTGGTGGCCAACAGCCTGCGGCTGCGCCGTTTCCGCCCGGAGCACGCGACGTGAACCCGCTCGACCCCTACGTCGCGCTCGGCGTGCTGCTGGGCGCGGCGCTCGTCGGCGTCGGACTGGTGTACGGCCTCTCGTGGACGGTCCGCATCGCGCGCCGGCCCCTCGTGGCCCGGCCGCACGCCGGCGGCCTGCCGGCGGTGGAGCAGGCGGTGTCGCGCTTCCACGTCCGCTGGTACACCATCACGCTGGTCCTCCTGGCCTTCGACATGGAGATGATCTTCATGTACCCGTGGACGCTGGTCCTGGCCCGGACCGGTACGTCGTCGCTCGTCGAGATGTTCGCGTTGCTCGGCGTCCTGCTCGTCGGTGTGGTCTACGCGTGGCGCGAGGGCGCCTTCCGGTGGACATGACGTGAGCATGCTCGGCCGCGTGGCGGCCCGCCGCCCGCACGTCCTGGTCGTCCCCACTCCCGGCGGGAGTCGGGTCCGGATCGCGCTGGAGGCCGCCGTCGCCGAGCGACGCTGGGTGGTCGCCGCGTCGCCGGCCGACGCGGACCTGCTCGTGGTCGCGGGATCTCCCGGTGCCCGACTGATCGCGGTCGCCGACGCGGTGTGGCACACGGTGCCCGCCCCGCGGGCCCGGGCGCGGGTCCGGTTCGCGGGCGACGTCGGGCGGACCCTCGATGCCGCCGCCGCGCGGCTGGCCGCCGGCTCGGCCGCGGACGGGGGCGACGGGGACGTGCCGGACGACCCGCCCATGGCCGACCTCGCCGATCAGGACCGCGACGGGCTCGCCCTCGACGCGCTGCACGTGCCGCTCGGCCCGGTGCTGCCGGGCTGGCCACCCGGGCTGGTCGTGCACGCCGTCCTCGCGGGCGAGCTGATCACCGCCGCGACCGCCGAGGTGCTCGACGTCCGCCCCGGCTCACCCGCCCGCGCCGACGGGCTCTCCCCGGACACCGCGCGTCTCGACGTCCTGGCCCGCATCCTCGACCTCGCCGGCGCGACGACCGCCGCCCGCCGGGCCCGGAGGCTGCGCGACGGGAGCTCCACGGCCGACGGGCGGCGGGAGTTCGGACGCCGTCTCGCCCGCGCCCGGGTCCTCGCCTGGACCCTGCGCGGCATCCCTCTCCCGCGACGCGGCGCCGGTGCCGACGGCGCTGCCGGTGACGCCGATGTCCGCACCCTGGTCCGCCGCTACGGCCGGGAGCTCGGTACCGACGCGCCCCGCGACCCGCGGACCACCCCCGCCGACGCCGTCGCCGCGCTCGTCGGTCTCGAGCTGGGCGCCGCGCGCACCGCGCTCGCCGCCCTGGACCCCGACACCGCGCAGGGAGCGACCCCGACCCGGCGGACCGCCCCCGGCGCCACCTACGGGCCGGGCCGTGGCTGACCCGCTCGGGCTGGTCCTCCTGCTCGCCCTCCCGCTCGTCGTCGTGGTCGCCGCCGGGCTCACGGCGAGCGCCGACGCCGCCCTCAGCGGAGCCGGCGGCCGCGCCGCGCTGCTCGAGGTGGCCCGGCTGCTCGTCGGGCAGCGTCGCCGCACCCCGTCCGACGACGCCCTGCTCGCCCGCCTGGGGACGACGCTGCTGCCGGTCGCCGCCGTGCTCGCCGCGGCCGTCGTCCCGCTCGGGGTGCGACCGGCGGCCGACCTCGACGTCGGCGTCGTCTGGTTCAACGCGATGGAGGTACTGGCCTGGGTCGCGGTGTGGACCGCGGGATGGGGGCCGAACTCGGCGTTCTCCCTGGTCGGTGGCTACCGGGGGATCGTGCAGGGTCTCGCCTACGAGCTCCCGCACATGTTCGCGATCATCACGCCGGCGGTCGCCGCCGGGTCGCTGCGGGTGACCGACGTCGTGGCGGCGCAACACGGGCTCTGGTTCGCGGTGTGGATGCCGGTCGCGTTCGTGCTCTACCTGGTGTCGACGGCCGCGATGGCGTTCTGGGGCCCGTTCGCCGGCCCACTGGGCGTCGACCTCGCGAGCGGCGCGCTCGCCGAGCACGCCGGGGTCGACCGGCTCCTGCTCGTCGCGGGCCGGTGGATGCTGCTCACGGTGGCCGCCGCGGTCGCGGTCCCGCTCTTCCTCGGCGGGGAGATGCCACTGCCCGGGCTGGGCGGAATCGGGAGTGGGGGCCCGGCGTGGGCGTGGGTCCTCGGGAAGACCGTCGTCGTCCTCGCCGTCCTCCTCCTGGCCCGCCGCGCCCTACCCACGGTGCGCATGGAACGCTTCGCCTCCTTCGCCTGGATGATGCTCCTCCCCCTCGGCGTCGCCCAGGCGCTCGCGGTGTCACTGGTGGTGATCTCTTGATCGGAGTCACGGGACTCTCCGGGCTCACCCTGCTCACCGGCGCGCTCGGCCTCCTCGCGGTCGTGTGCGGGCTGTTGGTGTTCCGGCTCGACTCGATGGCGCGCGTGACGTTCCTGCTGCTCGCCTCGTTCCTCGCCGTCGCCGTCGACCTCATGGCGCTCGGGCTGGGCTACCTCGGCGTCGTCGTCGTGCTCATGATGACCGTGGAGATGGTGATCATGGTCGTCTTCATGATCATGATGATGATGAACCCGGCCGGTCTCATGCCCATGACGATGGTCCACAACGGGCGCGGGGCACGCGGTATCGCCGTCGCCGTCTTCGTTGTCCTCGCCGCCGGCGCCGTGCTCGTGCCCTGGCCGCTCTCGGCCGCTCCCCCGACACCGGACCCCACCGCCGCCCTCGGCGACGCCCTCATGGGCCCGCAGATGCTCACGATGAGCACGCTTGGGCTCGCGCTGCTCGCCACGATCGTCGGGACCGTGGCCCTGTCCGTGCCCGGGGGCCGGTACGCCCGGTCGGGCACCGGGGTCCACCGATGACCGAGCTGACGCTGCGCGTGCTGCTCGTCGTGGCCGCCGCCCTGGTCGCCACCGGCGTCTACGGCGCGCTCAGCCAGCAGTCGATCGTCATGCTCATGATGGGTCTCGAGCTCGTGGTCAACGGCCTGATCCTCGCCGCGGCCGCGCTCTGGCGGGCGACCTCCGCGTCCGGCACCGATGGGCAGGTCCTCGTCGTCGTCCTCGTCACGGTGATGGCCGTCGAGATGGCCCTCGGGTTCGCGGTCGTCGTGGCGCTCTTCCGCGCCCGCGGCGTCGACATGACCGACGACGCCGCGGAGTTGTCCGGCTGATGCTGCTGCTCGTCCTCCTCGCGCTGCCGGTCGTCGCCGGGCTGCTCCTGGTCCTGCTCGCCGGGCGCCGCGAGGGGTGGCCGGTCGCCGGCACCGGTCTCGCCGTCGCCGCCGGCACGCTGGCCCTCGGCGCCGAGGTCGCCACGACCCGTCCGGCGGTGTCCGTCCCGTTCACGAGTGGTCTCGCGTTCGGGCTCGGCGTCGACGGGCTCTCGGTGGCGCTGGTGCTCACGGTCGCGGCCACGACCCTGCTGGTCCTGCTGGCCGCGGCCGGCGAGGCGACGCTGCGGCGTGGGCGCTTCGTCGGCGTCGTCCTGATCTTCGCCGGCGCGATGCTCCTCACCGTCACCGCGACGACGCTGCCCGCCCTGCTCGCCGGGTGGGAGGTGATGGGCGCGACGAGCTGGGTGCTCATCGCCCACCGCCGGCGCGACCCCGCGGCCGGGCCCGCCGCCACGACGGCCTTCCTCACCACCCGCGCCGCCGACGTCGGCCTCTATGTCGCCGCCGGCGCGGCGCTGGCCGGCGGGGTGGGGACGCTCGCTCTGGCCGACCTGCCCCGCGCCGCGCCGGGATGGCTCACCGTGGTCGTCGTCGGCGTCGTCGTGGCGGCGCTGGGGAAGTCGGCGCAGCTGCCCTTCTCGTCGTGGCTCTCCGGGGCGATGGTGGGCCCGAGCCCGGTGTCGGCGCTGCTGCACTCGGCGACGATGGTCGCGGCCGGCGCGTACCTGCTGGTGCGGCTCGCACCGCTGCTCGCGGTGACGGGCTGGGCCGGGCCCACGGTCGCGTGGATCGGGGGCGCGACGGCGGTGGTGCTCGGTCTCGTCGCCACCGTCGCCCGCGATCTCAAGCAGCTGCTCGCCGCGTCCACCTGCGCGACGGTCGGGACGATGGTGCTCGGGGCCGGTATCGGGGGGTCCCCGGGCGCGACCGGCTCCCCCGCCCCGACCGTGGCGCTGCTGGTCGCCCACGCGGCGGTCAAGAGCCTGCTCTTCCTCGCCGCCGGCGCCTGGCTCGTCACGCTGCGGACGAGGGACCTCGCCGCCCTGCGCGGCGCCGCGCGGCGTCACCGCGTCGTCGGCGTGACCTTCACCGTCGGCGCCCTCGCACTCGCCGGCGTCCCGCCGTTGTCGTTGTGGTGGACCAAGGACGCGATCCTCACCGCCGCCCCGGAGGGCGCGGGGGCCCTCGTGGTGCTCGGCCAGCTCGGGGCGGTGCTCTCCGCCGTGGCCGCGACGCACGCGTTGTGGTTCGTCTGGCGCCCGGCCCGCGGGCTCGTGCGGCCCACGCGACGCACCCCCCGGCCGATCATGTCGGCGCTCGTGGTGCTCGCCGTCCCGGCGGCGGCCCTCGGCGTCGTGGGGTTCGTGACCGGGCTCGTCCCCCGCGCCGACGCCGGGACGCTCCTCTCCTCGGGGATGCTGATCCTCGCCGCCGTGGCCGCGACGTGGTTGCTCCACTCCCGTCCGGTGCGCCGCCGGGCGGCCTGGGCCGCACGGGAGACCGGGCTCGCCCGGGCCGCCCGCGCCTGGTGGGGTCTCGACGCCGCGACCCGCACGGTCGTCGTGCGCCCCGCGCTCGCCCTCGCTGCCGCCCTCGACCGCGCCGACGCCGCCGTCGACCGGGGTGTGCACGCGGTGGCGGGTGGCGTGCTCGGCGCCGCGGCGGCCGTCGAGGGGCGCGGGGAGCCCGGGGTCCGCGGCGTCGTCGACGCCGTCACCGGGTCCGCACGCCGCCTCGGCGACCTCGCGCGCCGGCCCCAGACCGGGCAGGTGCACCAGTACTACGCCCAGTCGCTGACGGCGCTGGGTGTGGTGGGCGCGCTCGCCGTCGTCCTCGTCGTCGTCGGGGTGCGCTGAGATGCTGACCGCCCTGGTCGCCGCTCCCCTGCTGGTCGCGCTGGTGCTGCTCGCCGTGCCGGAAAGGGTCGACCCGCGATGGTTCCTCGGGGCCGGGGTGGGGGTCGCCCTCCTCGAGGTCGTCGCCGTCGTCGTGCTCTGGGTCCAGCGGCCCGGCGGGCCCGGGTACGCCTACGAGGTCGCCGTGCCGTGGATCCCGGCGTTCGGGGTCGGCTACCACGTCGGCGTCGACGGGCTGTCGCTGCCGCTGGTGGGGCTCACGGCCGTGGTGTTCTTCGCCGTCGCGGTGTACTCACTGCGCGAGACCCGGCGCGTCAAGTCCTACGTGCTGCTGTTCCTGGCCCTCGAGACCGTGTGCCTGGGCGTCTTCGTCGCGCTCGACCTCGTCGTGTTCTTCGTGTTCTTCGACCTGTCGATCGTCGGGATGTACGCGGTCATCGCGATCTGGGGGCACGGCGAGGGGCGGCGGCACTCGGCGCTGCAGTTCTTCCTCTACACCTTCCTCGGCTCGCTGGTCATGCTGCTCGGGTTCATCTCCCTCGCGGTCGCGGGCCGCTCGGTCACCTTCGACATCCCGGCCCTGCTCGCCGCCGACCCGCTCGCCGACCGGGGCGTCGCCGGGGTGCTGACGCTCGTGGTGATCGGCGTCGGGCTCGCGATCAAGACCCCGGTGTGGCCGTTCCACACGTGGCTCCCGCCCGCCCACACCGACGCCCCGGCGGCGGGCTCCGCGGTCCTCGCCGCGGTGCTGCTGAAGATGGGCACCTACGGGTTCGTCCGCGTCGCGATGCCGCTGCTGCCGGACGCCTGGCGCTCCGTGGCCCTCGCGGTCGTCGTGCTCGGGGTCGTGTCGGTGCTGTGGGGCGCGCTCGTCGCCCTCGCCCAGCGCGACCTCAAGCGGATGATCGCCTACACGTCGGTGAACCACATGGGGTACGTCGTGCTCGCCGTCGGGGCCGCGGGCACCGTCGCCGCCGGGGCCGAGGCGCGCTCGTTGGCCGTCACCGGCGCGACGGTGCAGATGGTCAGTCACGGCCTGGTCACCGGGGCGCTGTTCCTGCTCGCCGGGGTGCTGCGCGACCGCGGCGGCACCCACGACATGGGCTCCTGGTCGGGTCTCGCGGGCCCGATGCCGCGCTTCGCGGTACTACTCACCGCGGGCGCGCTCGCCTCGCTGGGGCTCCCCGGCCTCTCCGGGTTCGCCGGGGAGTTCCCGATCCTCGTCGGCTCCCTCGCGGCCCGACCGGTGGCGACGGTGCTCGCGGCTCTCGGGATCGTGATCACCGCCGCACTCTTCCTCCGGGCGCTGCAGCGGCTCCTGCTCGGTGAACGACGGAGTCCGGCCGGTACGACGGAGGTGGCCGACCTGAGGGGGGCCGAGGTCGCCGCCGTCGCACCGTTGCTGCTGCTCTCGGTCGTGGTGGGCCTGCTGCCCGCCGTGCTGACGACGGTGATCGAGCCGTCGGCCCGGGTGCTGGTCGACCTCGTGGCGCGATGATCCGGTGACCGGCACCGACGTCACGCGCCTGCTGCCCGAACTGATGCTGGCCGCGAGCGCGGTGGCGGGCCTGCTCCTCGGGTCCTGGCTGCCGCGCCGGCGCCAGGCCGCGGTGCGGTGGCTGGGCGTGGCCGGGGCGCTCGGGGGTCTGGTCGCCGCGGCCGCGGGGTGGTCGGCGCAGCCCGTCGTCGCGTTCGGGACCAGCCACGTCGTCGACACCGTCACCGGCGTCGGGCGCGTGGTCGTGCTCGCGGCGACGGCCGTGGTGCTCGTGCTCGCCGGGGACCCGACCTCCTGGGGCGGGCACCACCGCGAGACCGAGTTCGCGGTCCTCGTCCAGCTCGCCGCGGTCGGCACGATGCTGCTCACCGGCGCGAACGACCTGCTCCTGCTCGCGGCCGCGTACCTCCTCGCGAGCGTCCCGCTCTACGCCGTCGCCGGCCTGCGCCGCGACGCGCGCGGCACCGAGGCGGCGTTGAAGTACTTCCTCTCCGGCGCACTGCTCGGGCTGGTCCTGCTGCTCGGCGTGACACTGCTGCTCGGGCTGGGCCGGTCGACGGCCTACCCCGTCCTCGCCGCCACGCTTCCCGCGGCGCCGCCGATCGGCGTCGGGGTCGCGCTGGTCGCGGTGCTCGGCGGGCTGCTGTTCAAGATGGGCGGCGTGCCCGGGCACTTCTGGGTCCCCGACGCCACCGACGGCACCCCACCCGCGACCGGCGCCTTCCTCACCACCGTGGGCAAGGTGGGCGGGCTGCTCGCCACCTGGCGGCTGCTGGTCGAGACGATGCCGACGACGGTGGACTGGCCGCTGCTGGTGGCTCTGCTCGCCGCGGCGTCGATGGTCCTCGGCACGCTCGGTGCGTTCGCCCAGACCTCGTTGCGCCGGCTGCTCGCCTACTCCACCGTCGCGCAGGTCGGCTTCCTGCTCGTGCCGATCGCCGTGGCGACCCGCTCCGCGCTCGCCCTCCCCGCGCTGCTGGCCTACCTCGGCGCCTACGCCGTGACCAACCTCGTCCTCTTCGCGGCGCTGGCGGCCCGCCCCCACGCCCTGGAGATCGCCGACCAACGCGGGCTCGCCCGCGAGCGACCCGGGCTGGCCGCCGCGGTGATGATCGGCCTGCTGGGGCTGGTCGGGACGCCTCCGTCGGTCGTGTTCGTGGGCAAGCTCGCGGCGTTCGGCGCCGCCGTCGACGGCGGCATGGCCTGGCTCGCGGCCCTCGCGGTGGCTGCGTCGATCGCGAGCCTCTTCTACTCGCTGCGCTGGATCGCGCCCGTGCTCACCGCCGGGGAGTGCCCGGTCGGTGGCGTCGCCCCACGGGCCCGCGTGATCGCCGGCGTCCTCGCCGTCGCGTCGGTCCTGGGAGCGGCCGCCGGACCCCTCCTCGGGTGACGCGGGTCGCGACGCTCGCCGGAGTGCGCCGCGCCTCTCCGGGCGGAAGTCCCACGGCGCGGTGCACGCCGGACGGGAGGGACGCCGGAGATCAGTTCCGCGGGTACTGCTGCGGGCCGGTGACGCCACAGTGGGCGCACTCCTCGAGCGGGTAGCGACCCTCCCGCCGCTTCTCCGGGCGGAGCAGCGTCGCCGAGAGCAGAGCGCCTCCGAGCAGGAGCACGGCCGCCACGACGACGGCGCGGTGGTACCCGGCGGAGAACGCGACGGGGTCAGTGTAGTCGGAACCCGCGATGCCCGATACGGCGGGGATGACGGCGACGGCGAGGAGCCCGGCGGCCCGGGCGACGGCGTTGTTGACCCCGGAGGCGACGCCGGCGTGGCGGTCGTCGGCCGCGTCGAGGACCGTCGCGGTGAGGGGCGCGACGGTCGCCGAGAGGCCGAGCCCGAAGAGCACGACGGCGGGCAGCACGTCCGTGAGGTACGACGCGCCGACCCCGACCCGCAGCAGGAGCAGCATCCCGCCCGCGGCCGCGACCAGCCCGATGGTCATCGGCAGGCGCGGCCCGATCCGTTGGGCGAGGGCGCCCATCCGCGCCGAGAGCAGCAGCATGAGCGCGGTCACGGGCAGCATCGCCGTGCCGGCCTTGAGCGGGCTGAACCTGGCCACCACCTGCAGCTGCAGGACCAGCAGTACGAACAGGACCCCGAGCGCGGCGTAGACGAGCAGGGTGACGGCGTTGGCCGCGGTGAACCGCCGGTTCGCGAACAGGTCGACCGGCACCAGCGGCGAGCGCGACCGGCGCTCGACCACCGCGAACGCCACGAGCCCCACCGCTCCGACGGCGCCGGCGGCCAGCACCGCGGGCGACGCCCCCGACTCCCCCGCGGCGGTCAACGACCACGTCAGCGCCCCGAGCCCGGCCACCGCGAGGACCGTTCCGGGGACGTCGAGGTGCGCCACGGCCTGCGGGTCGCGCGACTCCGGGACGTGGCGCAGGGCGGCGACCAGGACGATCGCCCCCATCGGCAGGTTGATGAGGAACACCGCGCGCCAGTTCCATTCCACGAGCCACCCGCCGACGAACGGGCCGACCGCGCCGGCGACCCCGCCGAGCCCCGACCACGCCCCGATGGCGGCGGCACGGTCCCGCCCGTGGAACGACGCCGAGATCAGAGCGAGGCTCCCGGGCGTCAGCAGGGCCCCGCCGACACCCTGGAGTGCGCGGGCCCCGACGAGGACCTCGATCGACGGTGCGAAGCCGCACAGCGCGGAGGCGACCGCGAACCACACGACGCCCACGAGGAACACCCGACGCCGCCCGAACCGGTCGCCCAGCGAACCGCCGAGCAGGATGAGCCCCGCGAGGGTCAGCGTGTAGGCGTTGACCGTCCACTGCAGACCCGCGAACGAGGCACCGAAGTCCGAGCCGATGCGCTCCAGAGCGATGTTGACCACCGTCGAGTCGAGCATCGCGAGCCCCGAGCCCAGGACGGTGGTCACGAGCACCCAGCGCCCCGGAGCCGTCCCCATCCGGACGCCCTCGCCCGCCGCCGCGCTCACACCGTGCAGCATGACGGTCCGGTCCCGGGCCCGCGATACGGTCCCGCTCATCGGCACCACGATCACCATCCCGTCCCTCGACGAGCTCACCGGCGGCAACCAGGGCGTGCTCGTCGTGGGGGCCGCGCTCGTCGCGCTCGCGGTCGTCCTCGCGCGCGGGTCGTGGCGGATCGCCCGCTCGGTGGTGACGATCGCCCACGAGGGCGGTCACGCGCTCGTCGCCCTGCTCGCGGGACGGACGCTGACGAAGATCCTCCTGCACTCCGACACCTCCGGCGTGACGGTGTCGCGAGGGCGCCCCGACGGACCCGGGATGGCGGCGACGACGTTCGCGGGGTACGTCACACCGCCCCTGCTCGGGTTCGGAGCCGCCGTCCTCGTGGCCGCGGACGCCATCGAGGCGATGCTCGGTCTCGCGATCGTCCTGCTGCTGGCGACGCTGATCCTCATCCGCAACGTATTCGGCGTCGTGTCCGTGGTCGGTACCGGCGCCGTCGTCGCGCTGGTCATCGCCTACGGCTCGCCCGACGTCCAGTACGTGTTCGCCTGCTTCCTGACCTGGCTGCTCATCCTCGGCGGGCTGCGGACCATCGTCGAGGTGCAGCGCAAGCGCCTCCGGCGCCGGTCCCCCGACTCCGACGCCGACCAGCTCGAGCGCCTCACCTCGATCCCGGCGCGCATTTGGGTCGCGATGTTCGGCCTGGTCGCGGCGGGTGCGCTCATCGGCGCGGGACGGCTGCTCGTGGGGTGGCCCCCGGGCTGATCCGGCCGAGGAACGGCTCCGCTCAGCGGTGGGCGAGCACGCAGTCCTCGCAGAGTCCGCCACCGGGCAGGCGGTAGAACAGGCAGCACGAGCGCCGCACGAAGGCGAGCCCCGTCGGGTGCGACGGCTCGTCGACGAACTCCCCCAGCCCCGCGAGCGGCGGGAGGCGGAGGACGCCGCGGGCCATGGCCTCCACGGCGTACCGCTGCTCCGGGCGCTCGGTGACCAGGATGCGCACCGCCCCACCGAGCGAGGACGCCGCGTTGCCCCAGAGCGTCGTCGGCGGCACGGAGGCGGCCACGGCCACGGCGTCGAGCAGGGGATGCAGGTGCTGCGTCGCGAGCTCCTCGGCCACCCGGCACGCCGTGTCGGGGTGCTCGGGGGGGCCGAGGGCGTCGACGTGCGGCGTCTCGATCCACAGCGGCATCGGGCCGCCCGACCACGGTCGCCAGTGCAGTGCGGTGTGCGGGAGCCGGGGCAGCAGCCGGTGCATCGCGGCCGCACCCAGCACGATCGACACCACCCGCGCGGTCAGCGAGAGGGAGAGCAGGGAGGCGGCCACCCGGCGCGGGGCGTCGCCGAGCTGCGCCGCGACCTCGTCGATCCGTCGTGGGAGCGGGCCGTCGGGCGACGCGGAGCCGGCGGCGAGAGCGGTCAGGGTCGTCAGGGGTCGCCACGAGGGGTCCACGGCCTCGGCCGGGCCCGTCCGCAGGGCGAAGAACCCGCCGAGGGCGTCGACGTCAGCGAGCGCGCGCGCTCCGGCGTCGGCATCGGCATCGGCATCGGCATCCACAGTGACCATCGTGCCCCCACTCGGGGGCCACCTCCGGCCCCCGCCCGCCGACGAGGCTCCGTCCCGTCGCGACACGGAGTCGCCCGCCGGTCGGGAGGGGCGCCGCCGCGCCCTCGCGACCGGTTACGTTCTCCGCATGCTCGACACGGCGCTCCGACTCGCCGCCTCCTTCCTGCCCGAGGGCGTGGCCATCATCGTCGGCCTCGTCCTCGCGGTCAGCCGTTGGAAGGTCGAGCCCCAGGTCGCGGCACCCGCGCTCGCCGGGCTGGCGCTGCATCTGGTCGCCGTCGGCCTGTTGACGGTCGTGGTGCTCGTGGGGGCGCAGGTCCGCACCGCCGCCGACCTGGCGCGGGTCAACGAGCTCGGAGGAGTGGTGGGCCTCGTCGTGATCGTGCTCCGGGTGCTCGCGTGGACGCTCGTGTTGATCGCGCTCTTCCGGCGCCTGCCGGCGACGGGCACGCCGCGCGACAGGACCCCGACGGGTCGCCACGCTCTGCTCGACGCGCAGGGCGAACAGGTCGTGGCCGAGGAGGGTCAGACCCTTTACCCCGACGAGGCCGACGCTGTCGAGCCCCTGGGCGCCGGAGCGGTCGGGGCGGGAGCGGTCGGGGCAGGAGCCCTCGCGGCGGGGGGCCTAGCAGCAGGGGACCGGGGGGGTCCGGCCGATCCCGCCCCCTCCTTCGCCGCGCCCCTCGGGCCCGCCGGTTCCCCGACCGTCCAGGGCCCGACCGTCCAGGGCCCCGAGCCCCTCCACGGGTCCGAGATGCCCACCGAGGCCGTCCCCCTGGTCCGCGCCGGTCCCGGTGGTCCTGAGGACGGAGCCGGGGAACCGGTTGTCGACGCCGACCCCGACCCCGACGCCGACCCCGACCCCGACGCCGACCCGACGGAACCGTCCGACCCCGAGGACGCGGACCCGGAGGCAGAGCCTCCGGACTCCCCCGGCCTCGTCGCGGAGGACCCGGCCGAGGAAGCCCCGGCCGAGGAAGCGACCGACGACGGCGCAGGCGGGGCGGGGTGGTTCGAGCCCGCGACCCCGTCGGGTGGGACCCCGGTGGTCGTGACCGCGGGGGCGGTGGAGGGCCGACCGCCCCTGCCGATGTGCACCTCCACCCCGGTGCTGCGCACCGACTTCTCCGACGACGACGCGTGGGAGAGGACGCGGACCATGATCGTCGGGCCGGACGAGGTCGAGGCGCCACCGAACCTCGAGGTCATCGACGATCCCTCCTTCGCCGACCTCTCCACGCCCGAGGTGGTGGCCCTCGCGACCCAGGACCGGGTGGGCGACCACGCCTGCCTCTTCGTGGTGGACGCCGTGACCACGACGTCGCCGGAGTCCCCCGTCCTCGTCGTCGCCCTGCGGAAGGAGCCGGGCCGGGAGTTCCGCTGCGCCGCCTCGGAGGTCCAGGCCGTCGAGACGCGGCTCGCGATCTCGGCCACGGCCTTCGGCGATTTCGTCGACGCCGTGGCGGACGACGGCGTCTTCCGCGGCTTCTGACCCCTCCGTCAGCGGGGCCGGGCCCGCGCGAGCACGCGGCGACGCCCCGGACGGACCCCAGTGCGGTGAGCAGGGCGCCGGGGCCGGCGAGGGCGCTCCAGGCCCACGCCACGTCGGGCTCCTCCCCGGTTGCCTCGTGCGCGTCGCCGGGCACGGCCGCCCCCGCGCCCGCAAGGACCAGCGTCCCCACCGACCGCGCTCCGCCGGTGCCGCCCGGACCGCGGAGCGCGGCGTCGGCACCGTCGACGAGCTGGGTGGACACGAGCAGCGGACGACCGGCGACGTGCACCCGGAGCCCGCTCGCGCACCGGCCGCCGCGCTGCCCGCTGCGTCCGAGGACGACCTGCTCTCCGAGCACGGCGCCCGCGCCCTCCTCGAGGTCGACCTCGAGAACGGGGCGCCAGTGGGCGCCGTCGCACACCACGGTCGGCTCGGGCTCCCAGTCGAGGCGGGCTCCCGCGGCGAGCGCCGCCCGAACGATGAACGACGCCGGGGACCCGGTGCGGTCGGGCTGCACGACGGTCGCGGCCGCGGTCCGCACCCTGAGCCGTTGGTCCGGCCCGAGGTCGACGTCGAGGGCGAGGCGATCGCCGCCGAGCGGGCCGCCGCCCACCTGGACGAGATGCATGCGGTCGGGCCCGGTCCGACGCAGCATCACCGGGGGCGACGAGGCCCAGGTCAGTCGTCCGTCGCGGCGACGGAGCGCGGCACGCGTGAGGGTCGGAGCGGGCCGCACGGCGGGGTCGGAGGACGGGGTCAGCGGACCGGAGCGCGGACCTGGGCGCGTACCCACTCACTCACGGCATCCACCGGGGCGGTCCGCACCGACACGAGGAGGGTCGGGCGGCCCTCACGCACCCGGGTCGCGTCCGCGGCCATCCGGTCGACGTCCGCGCCCACGAGCGGGGCGAGGTCGACCTTGTTGATCACCAGCAGGTCGGCCCCAGCGACGCCGGGACCGCCTTTGCGGGGGACGTCGTCGCCCCCGGCGGTGTCGAGGACGAAGATCTGGCGGTCGACGAGGCCGTAGCTGAACGTCGCCGTGAGGTTGTCCCCGCCGGATTCCACGAGGACGAGGTCGGGGTCGTGGCGCTCGACGAGGTCCTCGACGGCGTCGAGGTTCGCGCTGATGTCGTCGCGGATCGCGGTGTGCGGGCAGCACCCGGTGCGCACGGCCACGATCCGGTCGGCGTCGAGCACGGCTTCCCGCCGCAGGAAGTCGGCGTCCTCGGTGGTGTAGATGTCGTTGGTGACCACGGCGAGGGAGAGCTCGTCGCGTAGGGCCCGGCACAGCGCGGCCACCAGTGCGGTCTTCCCGCACCCGACCGGTCCGCCGACGCCGAGGCGCACGGCCCGCCCGGTGGGCGTCGGGTGCTCGTGGGCACCTCCCCCCACGTCGTGGCCGTCGAGCCTATGAAGCAAAGAGGGCCCCTTCCGCGCGGGCGTGCAGGACCGCGAGCACCTCGGGCCGCGGAGTGGTCGCGGAGGGCAGGGCCCCCGGATCGTCCGCCGACGCCGCGTCGGCCCCCTCGGTCGCGGCCTCCTCCACCGCCGCAGCGGCCGCCTCGAGCGCCCGGGCGTGCACCGCGGCGAGGGCGAGAGGGTCGAGGCCGAGCAGCCGCACCACGGCCGAGCAGCACTGCCCGACGAGGTGGTGCACGGCGAGCCCGGCGGCGTCGGTCGGAGTTCCCCCGGCGGCGGCGGTCACGACGCCGAGGACCAGCGGCTGGTGGGGACGCCGACCGAGCGCGTCGAGAGCGGGGAGGGTGGCCGAGCCGGTCGCGGGCCACACCGTCCGTGCGGTCCGGGCCAGCGCGCGACCCTGCACCCGCGAGGCCTCCCGCAGCGCCGCGACCGGGGTGCGCGCGGAGACCGCGGCGTCCCACGGCGCCCAGTCCGCCCCGGCGTCCCGGCGGGAGGCGAGCGCGCACGCGGCCGCCGCCGCGGCGGCGGAGACCAGGCCCGTCGTGGGGACGCGAGCGGCCAGGAAACGCTGCACGTCGGCCGGGGTGCGGACGTCGCCGCGCGTGAGGGCCGCCTCGACCCCCGCGGAGTGGGCGTGCCCGCCGGTCGGGAGCCGGGAGTCGGCCAGCAGCCAGAGGGCCCCCCGGCCCGGCCCCGCGGCGGGATCCCGGGGGGTCACAGCGGCCCGGTGAAGGAGATGGACCGGTAGTCGTAGCCGGGTCGGGCGTCGATCTGTAGCTCGCCGCCGCCCGCCGGGAGGGAGAAGGCGGACTGGAACGTGACGCTACGGCCGGGCAGCAGCGACGTGCTCGGCTTCCGGTTGATGTTCCCGCCGGAATCGAAGATCTCGCTGGCGTCGACGCCGCGGAACGTGGCGTCGAGGTTGATCGACGAGGGGTCGATGGCGACCGGGGTCCCGTTCGTCACCGTGACCGCGACGATCACGTTCTGCGGGCTGTCGTCCCCGGCCGCGGTGGAGGAGGGGACGAACGGGCCGGGCGGCCCGACGCTGATGCTGATCCCGTCCGGGTAGGCGACGGTCTGCCCGAACGTCGCCTGGCTCTGCGCGGGCGCGACGTCGGTGGACGACGAGGGTGTGGGGAGGTTGGTGAGCTCGGGGAGAGCGGCCGCAGCGCCGCCGAAGAGGCCCGCGAACACGATGGTGTACAGGAGCGAGATGATGAGGGCGAGCGCCGAGCACACGATGCCGGCGATCGCCAGCCCGCGGTTGCCCCGCTCGCCGGCCCGCACGAGGCCGACGACCGCGAGGACGAGTCCGACGAGCGCCAGCAGCGCCCCGAAGAACCCGACGAACGGGATGAACGCGATGAGCAGGCCGACGAGGCCGAGCACGAACCCGGCGATCGCGAGGCCGTTGTTCTCGGTGCGCGGGGGCGGCGGGGGGTAGGGGCCGCCCCCGTAGGGACCTGCGGGAGTCCCACCGCCGTAGGGCTGGCCGCCGTAGGGCTGGCCGCCGTAGGGCTGGCCGCCGTAGGGCTGGCCGCCGTAGGGCTGGCCGCCGTAGGACGTTGCCGCTCCGGTGGGCGCGCCTTCGCCGTAGCCGCCCGCAGGCTCGGAGGGAGCGGCGAACGGCGAGGACCCCGCCCCTGCCCCCGACCCCGCGGTCGTGTCGTCGGTCGGCCCGCTCGCGGCGGCGTCCGAGCGCTTCCACAGTCGGTCGTCCTCGGACACGCATGCTCCCCGGCTCGTCGGCGTACGCGGCGGCCCCCGCCCACGCGGTCGCGGAATCGTATTAGAACAGGAGATCGTACTAGAACAGGAAGTAGCGCTGCGCCATCGGCAGTTCGCGCACCGGATCGGGCTCCACGACGTCCCCATCGATCCGCACCGTGAACGTCTCGGGGTCGACGGCGATGTCGGGGGTCGCGGCATTCTGCGGCATGTCGGCCTTGGTGACGCCGCGTGGCGAGCGGATGGCGGCGAACCGTCGCCGCACGTCGACGCGGTCGGCGAGGCCCGCCAGGAGCGCCGACTCCGTCACGAAGTGCACCGAGGTGGCGGCGGCCGCCGCCGGGGACGCCCCGAACATCGGGCGTGACAACTCGGGCTGCGGCGTCGGGATGGACGCGTTGGCGTCGCCCATCCGGGCCCACGCGATGACGCCGCCCTTGAGCACGACGTTCGGCCGGACACCGAAGAACGCGGGATCCCAGAGCACGAGATCGGCGAGCTTCCCCACCTCCACCGACCCCACCTCGGCGTCGAGACCATGGGCGACGGCGGGGCAGATCGTGTACTTGGCGACGTAGCGCCGGGCGCGCTGGTTGTCGTCGGAGCCGCCGGAGCCGGAGCCGGAGCGACGCTTCGCCACGTGCGCGGTCTGCCAGGTCCGCATCACCACCTCGCCGACGCGACCCATGGCCTGCGAGTCCGAGCCGATCATGGAGATCGCGCCCATGTCGTGCAGGAGATCCTCGGCGGCGATCGTCGAGGCGCGGATGCGGCTCTCGGCGAAGGCGAGGTCCTCGGGGACCGCCGGGTTGAGGTGGTGGCAGACCATGAGCATGTCGAGGTGCTCGTCGACGGTGTTGACGGTGTGCGGCCGGGTCGGGTTGGTCGAGCTCGGCAGGACGTACGGCCGGCCGGCGACGGTGATGATGTCCGGCGCGTGCCCCCCGCCGGCACCCTCGGTGTGGTAGGCGTGAATGCTGCGTCCGTCGATGGCGGCCAGGGTGTCGGCGACGTAGCCGGCCTCGTTGAGCGTGTCGGTGTGTAGGGCGACCTGCATGCCGGTCTCGTCGGCCACCCGCAGGGCGGCGTCGATCGCCGCCGGCGTCGCCCCCCAGTCCTCGTGCACCTTGAAGCCGGACGCCCCACCGCGGACCTGCTCGCGCATCGCGTCGAGCCCGACGGTGTTGCCCTTGCCGAGCAGCGCGACGTTCACCGGGTAGCCGTCGAGGGCCTCGAACATCCGGGCCAGGTACCAGGACCCCGGCGTCACCGTCGTCGCCTTCGCGCCCTCCGCCGGTCCGGTGCCGCCGCCGATCAGCGTCGTCATCCCGGACCCGATCGCCTCGGCGAGCTGCTGCGGGCTGATGAGGTGGACGTGGCAGTCGACACCGCCCGCGGTGAGGATCAGCCCGTTGCCGGCCAGCACCTCGGTGCCCGGTCCGATGACGAGTGCGGGATCGATCCCGTCCATGGTGTCCGGGTTGCCGGCCTTGCCGAGCCCGACGATCCGGCCCTCGCGCACGCCGACGTCGGCCTTCTCGATCCCCCAGTGGTCGAGCACGAGCGCCCCGGTGACGACGAGGTCGCACGCCCCGTCGGCGCGTGTGACGCGCGACTGCCCCATCGACTCGCGGATCACCTTGCCGCCGCCGAACACCACCTCGTCGCCGCCGCGCGGGCCGCGGCACCGGTCGGCCTCGACGCGGATCGTGAGGTTCGTGTCGGCGAGGCGGACCCGGTCGCCCTCGGTGGGACCGAGCAGACCGGTGTAGGTCTCGCGGGTGACCGTCCACCCCGACCCCGGGCTCCCCCGGTGCCCGCCGGCCGGGTCGGCGACGTCAAGCCGCAGGCCGGGGACCGCGCCCGCGCCGCCGAGGGCGACGAGCTCGACGTCGCGCTCGACGCCGGGCTCGAAGCGCACCGACGTGCCGGCGGGGATCGCGAGCCGCATGCCGACCGCGGCGTCGCGGTCGAACTCCAGCGCCGGGTTGGCGTCGGCGACGTGCAGGTGCGAGCCGACCTGGATCGGCCGGTCGCCCGTGTTGGTCACGGTGAGGGCGACGGTGTCGGCGCCCGCACCCCAGCGGACGTCGCCGTCGCCGTGGAGGATCTCGCCGGGCACGGACACCGGATCCGGCCCGGTCATGGAATAGGACCGTGGACGGTGACGAGCTTGGTGCCGTCGGGGAAGGTGGCCTCCACCGCGACGGTCGACAGCAGCTCCGGGACGCCGTCCATCACGTCGTCGCGGCCGAGGACCTGCTGCCCGCCCGCCATGAGCTCGGCGACGCTGCGTCCGTCGCGGGCGCCCTCGAGGATCCAGGAGCTGAGCAGCGCCACCGCCTCGGGGTGGTTGAGTCGCAGCCCGCGGGCGCGACGCTCCTTCGCGAGGTTCGCCGCCACGTGCAGCAGCAGCTTCTCCTGTTCGTGCGGCGAGAGCAGCACCCCGACCCCTTTCGCGGTCCGCGCGGGCCCGGCGGCCCACTGCGACCGACGAGAGGTTAGGCCCGACGTGTGACGTCGATGTTGCCGCCGCGCCGCGGCGGGGCGCACGACACCTCGTGATCGGCGTGGTCGGCCGCCTCGACCTGCAGCGTGCTGTGGTGCAGCCCGAAGCGCTCCCGCAGGACGTGCGAGGCCCGGTCGAGGACGCCGTGGTCGCCGCAGCCGGCCGCGGACCCGCCCGCGGGGTCGACGACGAGGTGGGCCGACATCGCCGGGTTGCGGTCGTTGATCGCCCAGACGTGCAGGTCGTGGACCTCCTCGACGCCGGGGACCGCGGCGAGGGCGCCGCGCACCTCGTCGACGTCGATGCCCCGCGGGGTGCCCTCGAGGAGCAGGTGGCCGGTCTCGCGCAGGAGCCCCACGGTGCGGGGCAGCAGGATCACGACGATGACCAGCGAGGCGACGGTGTCGGCGTGCGTCCAGCCCGTCGCCAACGTGACGGCGGCGGCGGCGAGCACGGCCACCGAGCCGAGGGCGTCGCCGAGGACGTGCAGCGCGGCGCCCCGGACGTTGAGGTTGGCGCGGTCGGAGCGTGCGAGGACGGCGAGCGAGACGAGGTTGCCGACCAGCCCGACGGCCCCGAAGAGCAGCAGTCCCGCGCCGGGGACCTCGCTGTCGCTCGAGGTGACGAGCCGCCCGACGGCCTGCACCGCGACCCACACCGTCACCGCGAGCAGCGCGAGGGCGTTCACCGCGGCGCCGAGGACCTCGCTGCGTCCCAGTCCGAAGGTGCGGCGCGCACTCGGGGGGCGCGTGAGGCACGGCCACACCGGCGGTACGGACGGACGTCGTCTCGCGGTGGCCCTCGTCGTCACGGTTCTGGTCGGGCTGAGCGGCGCGCTCGGCGCCGTGCTCACCGGGTCGCTGGCCCTGCTCGCCGACCTCGGGCACCAGATCACCGACGTCGCCGCACTCGCCGCGGCCCTCGTCGCCACCCGCATCGTGACCGTGTCCCACGACGCGGACCATACATGCGCACCCATGCATGTCGCGCGATCGGTCGATCGCTCTAGCACCGCCGTCCGACGAGCACCGCCTACGATCCCGGCGTGACCGGTAACCCCTGGCTGCTCGCGACCGGCGGCACGGCCGGACCCGGCTACGCGGCCCGGTTCGCCGCGCGCGCGGCGGCCGGGGACGACCTGCACGGCGAAGCCCGCCGCGTCGACGCCCTGCTGCGCGCCCGCGGCCCGGTCGGGCGCGGCGCCGACGTCCTCGACGCCGGCTGCGGCACCGGGCGCGTCGCGATCCGGCTCGCCGAGCTCGGGTACGGCGTCGTCGGGGTCGACCTCGACGCCTCGATGCTCGACGAGGCCCGCGCGGCCGCGCCGCACCTGCGGTGGGTGCACGCGGACCTCACCGACCTCGTCCTCGACGACCCGGTCGACCTCGTGGTGGCCGCGGGCAACCTGTGGCCGCTGCTCACCCCGGGCACGCACGCCCGCGTCGTTGCCCGCCTCGCCGCCCATCTGCGTCCGGGAGGGCTGCTCGTCGCGGGCTTCGGCCTCGACGCCGAGCACGTGCCGTTGACCATGCCCGACGGTGTCGCCTTCCCCGGTCTCGACGCCTGGGACGACGCCACCCGGGCGGCGGGGCTCGAGCTCGTCACCCGCACCGCCGACTGGGAGGGCCACCAGCCCTACACCGGGGGCGGGTCCGGTTACGCCGTCAGCGTCCACACCACCCGAGAGGAGCCCGACACGCCGTGAGCTCGTTCGCACTGCTCGTCATCCTCGTCGTCGCGCTCGCGGTGACCGCCGTGGCGCGGCGGGTGAACATCTCGGCGCCCCTGGTGCTCGTCGTCGTCGGGCTCGGCCTCTCGTTCGTCCCGGGTCTGCCCGCCGTGCCGCTGGAGCCCGAGCTGGTCCTGTTCCTCGTCCTCCCGCCCCTGCTGTACTCGGCGTCGCTGGAGAGCTCGGCGCTGCGCATCCGGGAGAACATGCGTCCCATCTTGCTGCTGGCCGTGGGGCTCGTCGTGTTCACCACCGCCGTCGTCGGGATCGTCGCGTGGCTGATCGTTCCCGACCTGCCCCTGGCCAGCGCCCTCGTGCTCGGCGCCGTCGTCGCCCCACCCGACGCGGTCGCCGCCGCGTCCATCGGCCGGCGCCTCGGCCTGCAGCGCCGCGTGATGACGATCCTCGAGGGCGAGAGCCTGCTCAACGACGCCACCGCCCTCACCCTGTTCCGGGTCATGCTCGCCGCGGCGGTCGGCACCGGGGCGACGGTGCTGGGTGGGCTCGGCGAGTTCGCGCTCGCCGCGGTCGGTGGGGTGGTCATCGGCGCGCTCGTCGGCTGGCTGGTGCACCGGGTGCGTCTGGTGCTCGGCGACGCGGTGCTGGAGAGCGCGGTCGGGCTCGTCGTCCCGTTCGTGACCTACCTCCTCGCCGAGGAGCTGCACGCCTCCGGGGTGCTCGCCGTGGTCATCGCCGGGCTCTACCTCGGGCACAAGGCGACCGAGGGCGGCTTCGCCACCCGCCTGCAGGACCAGGCGGTATGGAAGGCGCTCGACACGCTGTTGGAGTCGCTGGTCTTCGCACTGATCGGGCTGCAGCTCGCGATCGTGGTGGGCACGCTCACGTTGGGGGTCGGTCTGCTCGTTGCGGCGTCGGTCGCGGTGCTGGCCGCCACCGTCCTCGCGCGCTTCTTGTGGGTCTTCCCCACGACCTACCTGACACGCCTCGTCCCCCGGGTCCGCACCCGCGACCCCTCCCCGCCCTGGCAGATCCCCGCGGTCATCTCCTGGGCCGGGATGCGCGGCGTGGTCACCCTGGCCGCGGCGTTCGCCATCGACCCCGCCATGCCCGGGCGCGACGTCGTGCTCTTCCTGGCGTTCATCGTCACCGTCGGGACGCTCCTGCTGCAGGGGCTGACGCTGCCCACGGTCATCCGCCGCCTGGGCGTCCTCGACGCCGGGAGCGCTGAGGACGCCCTGTCGGAGGCCGCGGCCAAGCAGGCCGCCGCGGAGGCCGCCCTGAACCGGCTGCGGACGCTCGCCGAGGACGCCGAGCACCCCGTGCCCGACCACGTCCGCGCGCAGCTGCGGTCATGGGCCGAGCAGCGCTCCAACGGGGCGTGGGAGCGGCTCGGGCGACCCGACGAGGAGATCGGCGAGGCGCCCAGCGTCGCCTTCGTCCGGCTGCGTCGAGCCATGCTCGGTGCGGAGCGCGAGACCTTCGTGCGCTTCCGCGACGAGAACCGCATCGACGACGCCGTGCTGCGCGGGATGCTCCGCGAACTCGACTACGAGGAGGCGATGCTCGACCGCTGATCCACCAGGTCGTCGCGGTGCGGCAGCGCCGCCGGCTCCCGCGCCGGGCGGCACAGGGCGACGACGACGAAGGCGACGAGCGACGCGGCGAAGCCGAGGAAGGTCGGATAGCCGTCGAAGCCCGCACCGACGAGCGTGTTCGGCACGTACAGCAGCGTGTTGTCCGCCCCGAAGAACGTGGGTGTGAGCACGAACAGCGTCAGGCGCACGACCAGGCCCGCGACGATCGCCGCGACCGCGGCCTCCGTCGTCGCCCGGCCCGGCCACCAGTGCCCCATGACGAACGGCACCAGCAGGCAGGCCAGCAGCAGGTCGAACGCGAGGTTGAGCAGGATGCCGGTCTGCGGCACCCGCAGCGCGATGAGGATCGAGATGATCACCATCGGGAGCATCATCGCGCGGACGGCCCGCAGCAGCGGGTCCGTCCGGGTCGAGCCGCTGCCGAGTGAGGGGTCGCGCATCCCCCGGATGTTGCGCACCGCGACCGACGCCGTCCCGAGGATCACCCCGTTCGCCGTCGAGCACGACGCCGCGACGATGGCCGAGAGCACGAGGACGGCCAGCCAGATCGGCGCGAACTGCCCGAGCAGGGTGAACAGCACCGGGGTCTGGGCGGTCGGGCCGAGCGCGGCGCCGACGGCCAGGGCGACGAGCGCGTAGCAGATCCCGACGGCGGCGGTCAGGACCGCTCCGACGAAGCAGGCGTTGCGGGCCGTCGCGGGGGACCGCGCCGAGAAGATCCGCTGCATGAAGTCGATGGCGACGATGTCGCCGACGCCCAGCGACACGAGCGTCGCCCAGTTGACGGGGGCGCCCCCAGCGGCCGTGGTGAGCTGCTCGAACGCGAACGGGCCCCTCCCCGGCGCCGTCGAGAGCCCGAAGTGCACGGCCGTCCACACCAGCAGCGACACCGAGCCGATCACTGTGATGATCATTTGGACCAGGGCGGTGTAGGCGTCGGAGAACATGCCGCCGGTGATCGTGTAGGCCAGGACGGCGGCCACGATGATGAGCACCCCGACGGTGTAGCTCGTGCCGAGGAAACGCTCGAAGAGGAAGCCACCGGCGACGAGGTTGCCGGCCAGGAGGATGGCGAAGCCCGCGATCATGAGGATCGACGCGGTGATCTCGATGCCCCGGCCGTACACGAGACGGTAGAAGTCGGGCAGCGTGAACAGGCCCATCGCGTTCATCCGACCGGCGAAGAAGGTGCCGGTGAGCAGCAGGCACAGCGAGAGCCCGAGCGGCAGGCTCGCCCCCGCCCAGAACCCGAGCGAGAAGGTGAGGTCGGAGTTCCCCAGCGTCGCGTTGGAGTCCACGGCCTGGCCCATCAGGCCCGCGGCGGACAGCGGCAGCACCAGCGTCCGGCCGGCCACGAGGAAGTTGGTGGAGTCGCCGCCGACACGCCGCGCGAAGAACAGCCCGACGGCGACGACGAGGACGACCCCCACCGCGACACCGAGGATGATCACGACGTGCGTCCCTTCGGCAGGTGTCCGGACCGGACGAGGCAGCCGAGGGCGTCCATGATCACCCGGCAGGCCATCAGCGACGTGATCTCGCCGTTGTCGTAGGGCGGGGAGCACTCCACGATCTCGATGCCCGCGAGGGGCCGGGCGTCGCAGATCCGCCGGATGAACTCGAGGACCTCGCGAGGCAGGAATCCGCCCGGCTCGGGCCACCCGGTGCCGGGGACGAAGGCGGCGTCGAGGCAGTCGATGTCGAAGGAGAGCCAGACGGCGTCGGCGCCGTCCCAGGCGACGTCGAGCGCCCGCTGGGCGGCGGCCTCGATGCCCATCTCGACGCAGTCGGTCACCGTCATGACCGTCGTACCGCGCTCGCGCCCGATCTTCACTCCCGGTCGCGGGGCCTGCCAGCCACCGATGCCGATCTGGACGAGGTTCTCCGGCGGCACGTTGGGCAGGTCCGTGGCGTGGAACCACGGCGTCGTGTGCATCCGCTCGTCGAGATCGGTCTCCTGGGTGTCGACGTGGCGGTCGAAGTGGATGATGCCGAGTGTGCCGTCGAGGTTCTCGGCGACTCCGCGACTGGTGGGGTAGCCGATGGAGTGGTCGCCGCCGAGTACCACCGGGAACGCCCCGCTCGCGTAGACGTGGCTGACGGCCTTGGTGATCTGGTCGAATGTCTTCTCGATGTTCGCCGGGATGGTGAACACGTCACCGACGTCGCAGACGGTGATCGACTCGCGCAGGTCGACGCCGAGCTCGAAGGAGTAGGTGCCGTAGAGCAGCGAGATGTCGCGGATGCCCTTGGGCCCGAAGCGGGTGCCCGAGCGGTAGGTGGTGCCGCCGTCGAACGGGGCACCCAGCACCGCGACGTCGTACTCGCCGCAGCGGCGGACGTCCTCGACGTAGGGCGCCTTCATGAACGTCGGGATACCGGCGAAGTGCGGCAGCTCGCCGCGGGAGAAGGTCGGGATGGTGCGGTCGACGATCGAGTCGGCGCCCGGCAGGCCCAGTTCGAGGCCGCGGGCGAGCTCGGCGTCGCGACCCGTGGTGGGCATCTGCCGCTCCGCCTCGATGGCGCGCGCGGCCTCCGGGCCGTGCCGCGGGCCGCGACCCGAGTGACCGGGGTGCGGGGTAGGGATGGCGGGACGGATCTCCATGGGCGCTCCAGAGCTGACGGGGCCGGCGCGTCGGTCGACGATCGGCGGTGCGTCATCTCCCGGGCTAGGGGTTGCCTCAGTCGGCGGCGCGATGCCGCACGGCGGGCATCGGGAGGTCGGCGGCCGTGCCCTCCGGCTTGCAGATCTCCCCGCAGTGCTTCTCGAGGCTGCAGCACAGCGAGCAGACCACGCCGGTCGAGGAGTGGTACGGGCACTGGGCGACGTCGGGGCGCTCGTAGGACGCGCCGCACGCCCCGCACGTCAGCTCCTCGGTCTCGAGGGTGCCGTCGGGGCGGAGCATCGGCGGGCTGAGCTCGTCCGGGCGCGCCAGGTAGTACTTGCCCTTCGTGGCGATGCACAGGATCGGCGAGAGCACGAAGGCCACTCCGATGGCCAGGATCGGCGACCACGCGGCGAGGAACTCCCCGAGCAGCCCGAAGTAGGCGCAGATCGAGAGGACCGAGGCGACCATCATCGAGCCGAATCCGACCGGGTTCACCGAGCGCAGGTGGGCCCGCTTGAACTCGATGTAGCTCGGCGACAGCTTGAGGATCGGCTTGTTGACGAGGAGGTCGGCGACGACCGCGCCGATCCAGGCGATGGCCACGTTGGAGTAGAAGGCCAGCACCGAGTTGAGGAAGCCGAAGACGCCGACCTCCATGAGCACCAGCGCGATGCCGACGTTGAGGAAGATCCACCAGAACCGGCCCGGGTGGGCGTGCAGGACCCGGGAGAAGAAGTTCGACCAGGCCAGCGACCCGGCATAGGCGTTCGTGACATTGATCTTGATCTGGGAGACGAGCACGAAGACGACAGCCAGCAGGATGGCGGCCCAGCCCGGCACCAGCAGCCCCAGCGACCGGACGAACTGCGTGATCGGCTCCTCGGCCGTGGTCTCCCCCACCGCGGCGAGCACGTACACAGCGAGCAGGCCGCCGCACAGCTGCTTGACCGCGCCGAGGATCACCCACCCCGGACCGGCGGCGAGCACCGCGGACCACCAGCGGAACTTCCCGGTCTCGCTCATCGGGGGCATGAAGCGGAGGTAGTCGACCTGCTCACCGATCTGCGCGATGAGCGAGAGCGCGACGCCCGCCGCGAGCCCCGTCCCGAGGAGCTGCACGCCCGGCCCGGACGTGCCCGTGTAGGAGAAGAACTCCCCGTAGGCCCCGGGCGCCGCGACACCCAGCGCGACGAACGGCAGCACGAGGATCACCAGCCACAGTGGCTGCGTCCACGCCTGCAGTTTCGCCAGCGCCGACATCCCGTAGGTCACCAGCGGGAGCACGATGAGCGCGGTGATGAGGTAGCCGAACGCGAGCGGGATGCCGAGCCCGAACTCCAGCGCCTGGGCCATGATCGAGCCCTCGAGGGCGAAGAAGATGAAGGTGAAGCTCGCGTAGATCAGCGACGTGATGGTGGAGCCGAGGTACCCGAAGCCCGCACCGCGGGTCAGCAGGTCCATGTCGATGCCGTACCGCGCCGAGTAGTACGAGATCGGGATGCCGGTGAGGAAGATGATCGCGGCGGCGATGAGGATGCCGACGATCCCCGACGCGGCGCCGTTGGTGAGCACCACCGACGCACCGATCGAGTAGTCGGCGAGGTAGGCGATGCCGCCCAGGGCCGCCCCCGCGACCATGAACGGCGACCACCGGCGGAACTTCTTCGGCGCGTAGCGCAGCGAGTAGTCCTCGATGCCCTCCGCGGAGACCCACTTCTTCAGCCGGCCGGCGCGCGAGCCGGTCATCGCCGGGTCAGCCCAACGAGTGGTCGTGTCGGTCATGGTGGTCGCCTCTCCTGCCGCGGGTGGTGGCCGAGGGGGACGCTAAGCGCGGGTGATGACGGGCGTGTTGCCGCGACTGGTCGAATGATTACTCCGTGGGAGTAACGGTAGGGCGGGCGACCGCGCCGCTACGGGACCCGCGCGACGTGCTGGGTCTCGTTCACCGACCACACCCGTCGTTCGCCCGTCCGCGACACCAGCACCCGCGACACCGATGTGTGGTCGAGCGGGAACGTGAGCGGCCGCTGGAGGCCGAGCACCGACGCGAGATAGGTGTTGATCACTCCCGCGTGGCAGACGACGAGCACCGACGCGCGTCCGGAGTGCCGCGCCGCGACCGCCCGGACCGCGCCGAGGACCCGCGCGGTGAACGCGGGCCCGTCGACGAACGAGGGGAAGACCCCTCGCCGGATGCGCTGCCACTCGGCGTCGTCGTCGTCGCGCTCGTGGACCGGCCGGTAGGTCGGCTGCCCGCGGTCGAACTCGGCGAGATCGTCGTCCTGCGTCGGCTCCCCGCCGAGCACCCGCAGCGCCGGCGAGGCGGTCTGGCGGGCCCGGCGCATCGGGGAGACCACCACCTCGGCGATCGCGGCCGCGTCGGGCGAGGTGGCGATCCACGTCGCCAGCGCCTGGGCCTGGGCGTGGCCGCGCGCGGAGAGGTCGGGATCGGCGCCCGGGGTGCCGGGCACGCTGGCGACGGTGGTGTCGACGGTGGCCGCGACGGGCTCGCCGTGGCGGACGAGCAGCAGCTGGGTCACGCCGTCGGCACGTGGGCGCCGTGCCCGGCGTCGCGCAGGCCCGCGCGGATCGACTCCGCCGCCGCGTCCATCTCGGTCGGGTCGGGGTCGGTCGCGGCCCGCGAGAAGTCGAACGCCTCGAGCCCCCAGGCCGGATGCACGTGCACGTGCAGGTGGGGCACTTCGAAGCCGGCCACCATCAGCGCCACCCGCGGCGGCGACCAGATGTCCCGGATCACCGATCCCATCGCGCGCGCGACCGTCATGACGTGGGCGAACAGGTCGTCGGAGGCGTCGACCCACTGGTCGACCTCCTCACGCGGCACGACGAGCACGTGGCCCGGTCCGAGCGGGTTGATCGAGAGGAACGCCACGACACGGTCGTCGGACCAGACGAACCGGCCGGGAATCTCACCGTTGATGATCTTGCTGAAGACCGACGCCACGAGCCGATCGTAGCCATCACGTAGCGTGTGCTCGCATCCGTGAGAGCCGAGGAGAATCGATGCAGCCGTGGCCCGGGACGTCCTACCCGCTGGGCGCCACCTACGACGGGACGGGCACCAACTTCACCCTGTTCAGCGAGGTCGCCGAGTCGGTCACGCTCTGCCTGTTCGACACCGACGGCTCGGAGACCGCCGTCGCGCTGCCCGAACGGGACGGGTTCGTCTGGCACGGGTACCTGCCCGGCGTCGTCCCCGGCCAGCGGTACGGCTACCGCGTCGACGGCCCGTTCGACCCGGCCCGTGGCCTGCGCTGCCAAGCTTCCAAGCTCCTCATCGACCCGTATGCGAAGGCGCTCGACGGCAACCTCGGCACCACGATCGAGTGGGACGAGGCGGTCTACGGCTACCGCTTCGACGCGCGGGACGAGGTCAACGACGCCGACTCCGCCGCCCACGTGCCCAAGGCCGTCGTCGTCAACCCGTTCTTCGACTGGCACGACGACCGCCCGCCCCGGACGCCCTACCACGAGACGGTGATCTACGAGGCCCACGTCAAGGGGCTCACCGTCCTGCACCCCGACGTGGGTGAGGAGATGCGCGGGAGCTACTCCGGCGTCGCGCACCCGGCGGTCATCTCCCATCTGCAGCGGCTGGGGGTCACCGCGATCGAGCTCATGCCGGTGCACCAGTTCGTCCACGACGACGCCCTGGTCCAGCGCGGGCTGCGCAACTACTGGGGCTACAACACGATCGCGTTCCTCGCCCCGCACAACGGCTACGCGGCGCCGGGCATCACCGGCACCACGGCGCCCGGGGCGGACGTGCCGGAGTTCAAGGCGATGGTGCGCGACCTGCACGCCGTGGGCATCGAGGTGATCCTCGACGTCGTCTACAACCACACCGCGGAGGGCAACCACCAGGGCCCGACGCTGTCCATGCGCGGCATCGACAACCAGGCCTACTACCGCCTCGTGGAGGACGAACCGCGGTACTACATGGATTACACCGGCACGGGGAACTCGCTCAACGTCCGCCAGCCGCACACGCTGCAGCTGATCATGGACTCGCTGCGGTACTGGGTCACCGAGATGCACGTCGACGGCTTCCGCTTCGATCTCGCCTCCACCCTCGCGCGCGAGTTCTACGACGTCGACCGCCTGTCCACGTTCTTCGACCTCGTCCAGCAGGATCCGGTGATCTCGCAGGTCAAGCTCATCGCCGAGCCCTGGGACGTCGGCCCGGGCGGCTACCAGGTGGGCAATTTCCCGCCCGGGTGGACCGAGTGGAACGGCAAGTACCGCGACACCGTCCGCGACTTCTGGCGCGGGACGCCCGGGACCCTCGGGGAGTTCGGCTCGCGGCTGACCGGCTCGTCCGATCTCTACCAGGACGACGGGCGCCGTCCCTATGCGTCGATCAATTTCGTCACCGCCCACGACGGCTTCACCCTCACCGACCTCGTGTCCTACGACGGGAAGCACAACGAGGCCAACGGCGAGGGCGGAAAGGACGGTGCCGACAACAACAACTCCTGGAACCACGGCGTGGAGGGGCCCACCGACGACGAGGCGATCCGCCGGCTGCGTGAGCGACAGCGACGCAACTTCCTCGCCACCCTCTTCCTGTCCCAGGGCGTGCCGATGCTGTTGCACGGCGACGAGATGGGCCGCACGCAGTACGGCAACAACAACGGCTACTGCCAGGACTCCGAGATCTCCTGGATGGAGTGGACCCCGGAGAAGGCCGACTCCGAACTCATGACGTTCACCGGTGCGGTGTCCGGGCTGCGCGCGGCACACCCGGTGTTCCGGCGCCGCCGGTTCTTCAACGGCTCGGAGCCGGGCGGTGAGCAGCGCGACATCGCCTGGTTCACGGCCGCGGGCGAGGAGATGGGCGACGACGACTGGGACGGACGGGGTGCACCCGACGGATCGAACACCGTCACGGTGTTCCTCAACGGGGAGGGCATCGCCGAGACCGACCGGCGGGGCCAGCGCGTCGTCGACGACTCGTTCCTGCTGATCCTCAACGCCCACCACTGGGACGTCGAGGTGACGCTACCCGGCTCCGGCGACCCGCACCGCTGGGCGACGGTGCTCGACACCGAGACCGGCGACGTCGTCGTGGGCACCACGCGCATCTCCACCACGACGACGGTCGACGCGCTGCCCGACGGCCTCCCCGAGCACGCCGGGGGCGAGACCGTCACCCTCACCGCGCGGTCGACGATGCTGTTGCAGCGCCGGGACGTCCCGGCATGACCCCTGGTCCGCGGATCCCGACCTCCACCTACCGCCTGCAGCTCTCGCCCACCCAGGACTTCGCCGCCGCGGCCGACCTCGTCGGCTACCTCGACGCCCTCGGCGTCGGGGCGCTCTACTGCTCGCCGATCCTGCAGGCCTCCCCCGGCTCGGCCCACGGCTACGACGTCGTCGACCCGACCCGCGCGAACGACGAGCTCGGCGGCGAGTCCGGGCGCCTCGCGCTCGTCGACGCCCTGCGCGCGGCGGGTCTGCGGGCGCTGATCGATCTCGTGCCCCACCACATGGGCGTCGCCGACCCGGCCGCGAACCCCTCATGGTGGGACGTGCTGCGTCACGGACGGGAGTCGGCGTACTTCTCCTGGTACGACGCCGAGGCCTCGGTCCCGATCCTCGTCCCGGTCCTCGGGACACCGGAGGCGGTCGACGAGCTGACGCTCTCCGAGGACCGCAGCGAGCTGCGCTACCACGAGCACCGGTTCCCGGTCGCGCCCGGCACGGGCGAGGAGGGGACGCCGCAGCAGGTGCACGAGCGCCAGCACTACCGGCTCGTGCACTGGCGGCGGGGCAACGCCGAGCTGACCTACCGGAGGTTCTTCGACGTCTCCGACCTCGCGGCCGTGCGTGTGGAGGACCCGGCGGTCTTCGACGCCACGCACGCCGAGGTGCTGCGGTGGGTCACCGACGCCCCGGACGTCGTCAGCGGCCTGCGCATCGACCACCCCGACGGGCTCACCGCGCCCGGCGCTTACCTGCGGCGGCTGCGCGACCGTCTCGGGGAGTCCGCGTGGCTGCTCGTCGAGAAGATCACCGGGACGGCCCGGGAGGGTGGCGCTGAGGCGCTGCCCGCCTCGTGGCCGGTCGACGGCACCACCGGCTACGAGGCCCTACGCGAGGTGTGCGGGGTGTTCGTCGACCCCCGCGGGGAGTCGGTGATCGACCAGGTCGCGGCCGAGCACACCGGGGAGCGGGTCCGGCTCTCGGTCGCCGCGCACCGGGCGAAACGACAGGTCACCGACGAGGTCCTCGTCGCGGAGGTCCGCCGGATCGCCGCGCTGGTCCCGCCCGGAGACACCGACCTCACGGCCGATACCGACATCACGGTCGACGCAGTCTCCGAGCTGCTCGCCGCCTACTCCGTCTACCGCTCGTACCTGCCCGAGGGCCGCGGCGACCTGGAGCGGGCGATCGACACGGCGTCGACGTCCCGACCCGACCTGGCGCCGGTGATCCACCGGATCCGTGCGGCGATGCTCGTCGACCCCGAGGGCCCCCTCACCCGGCGCGTCGAGCAGACCAGCGGCATGGTGACCGCGAAGGGCGTCGAGGACACGACGTTCTACCGCTGGAACCGGTTCGTCGCGCTCAACGAGGTCGGCGGCGCCCCCGACCGCTTCGGGGTGTCGCCCACCGAGTTCCACGTGGCCGCCGCGAGGCGCGACGCCGCGACGCCGTCCGCCATGACGACGCTCTCCACGCACGACACCAAGCGCTCGGAGGACGTCCGCGCCCGGCTCGCCGTCCTCGCGGAGCGGCCGCTGGAGTGGGCGTCCTTCCTGCGTAAGGTCGCGGCCCGCCACCCTCTTCCCTCCGGCCGGCTCCCCTCGCCCTCCCTCGAGCTCCTGGCCTGGCAGTCGGTGCTGGGCGCCTGGCCGATCTCCGCGGAACGGCTCGGGGGCTACCTCACCAAGGCCTCGAAGGAGGCCAAGCTCGTCACCGGCCACGTCGACGCCGACGCCGATGTCGACGCGGCGGCCGTGGCCTGGCCGGAGCAGGTGCTGGGCGACACCGAGACGGTCACCGCGGTGGAGGAGATGGTCGGGTCAATCGAGGCACCCGGCCGGTCGAACGCCCTGGGTCAGAAGCTGCTGCAGCTCGCCGGGCCGGGCGTGCCCGACGTCTATCAGGGCACCGAGTGCTTCGAGTACTCGGTGGTCGACCCCGACAACCGGCGCCCGGTGGACTTCGAGGTCCGCCGCCGGCTGCTCGCCCGCATCGACGAGGGATGGACCCCGTCGGCCGCCGCCGAGGACCTCGAGGAGATCGCGGCGACGAAGCTGCTGGTCACGACCTCGGCGCTGCGGCTGCGCCGCTTCCGCCCGGAGCTGTTCGCCGGCTACGCGCCGCTGTCCGCCTCCGGGACGGCGGCCGGGCACGCGGTCGCGTTCGCCCGCGGTGGACCTCCCGGCCGGCAGCGACTCGTCGCGGTGGCGACGCGGCTCCCGGTCCGGCTCGAGGCCGCCGGCGGCTGGAGGGACACCGTGCTCCCTCTGCCCGGAGGTGCGGACGACTGGACCGACGTGATCACCGGGGACGCCGTGGAAGGCCCCGCGCCGGCCCTGTCGGCGCTGCTCGGGCGGTTTCCCGTGGCACTGCTGGTGCGGCCGGCCTGATGGCGCTCGGCCTCGACGAGGAACCGACCGTGGGTGCGTCACTCGCTGCGTTCGTTGGTTCCTGCGCGAGGAGGTGCCCAGCCCTGGCTGAGTCTCCTGGTGGTTGCCGTCGTGGCCGTGATCATCTTCCCGGTGTGGTTCCCGCGAGCGCGCACCCTCGTCCGGCGGTGGCGCCGCCGCGGGGCAGTCACGGGCGGCGACGAGCGCGCCGCCACCGACCCCGCGGAGGCCGTCGGCTGAGGTCGACCACTGACGACGGTGCTACGTGGCCCCGGCACCGCCGGGAGGGTGATCGCTGACCACCGTGGCTGGTGCTACGCGGTGCTCGTCCCGGGCGCCCGGTGGCGCCGTGGTGGCACGAAGCGATCTTCGAGCAGCCGGCGCCGACGCGACCGGCGGCGTGGTGTCCGCCGGCACCGGCGTGCTCCGGCCCCGACTGCGTGGTCGGGCGGGCCTCACCTACCCGTCGGGGCCGACGACCCCTGCGGCGTGCTCGGCAGCATGATCGCTCGCACCAGCCGCACCCAGGGCGACCAGCGGGCGGGACGGTCGGGTGGGTGCCCGACCGCGCGGGCGGCGTTGTCGAGCAGGTCCTCGAGCAGGGCGTCGTGCAGCCAGCGGATCATGAAGGCCCAACGCAGCACCGTCCACGGCGAGCGCGGGCGTCCCTGGAGCACGTGGCGCAGCACGCTGCGCCCGGGCGACGGCCCGTCGAGGACGGCGAGGGTGTGCGTGCCCTCCATCCCGACGGCGGGGTCGAACGCGAACTCGACCTCGCACCCAGGGACGTGGCGGACGCAGTGGTAGCGGATCGGCCCATGGCCTCCCGTCGCGCCCGCCCCGAGCGGGCGGTCCAGCCGCATTGGCGGCCACGGCGGCGCCGGCCAGAGCGGGTTGTCCCGCTCGGCGACCCCGTCGACCAAGGCGCCGAGCCGGTCGGCCGGGACCGGGAGGTCCCGCTCGTGCACGTTGTGGATCATCACCAGAACCTCCGTACGGCACCGTATGGTATGGGCTGCACGCTAGCGTATGGAACCGTGCCGCGCACCCGCCTGAGCAAGGACGACTGGACGGCGATGGCGATGACCGCGCTCGCCGAGGGCGGGGTGGCCGCGGTCGGCATCGAGCCGATGGCAGCCCGGCTGGGCACGACCAAGGGCAGCGCGTACTGGCACTTCCCGACCCGGGAGGCGCTGCTGCGCGCCACGCTGGAGCGCTGGGAGGCCGCGCATACAGTGGCGGTCATCGACCTCGTCGAGGCGGAGCGGAACCCTGCCCGCCGGCTTCGGCGCCTGTTCGCCAGCGTGCTCGAGCCCTCCGAAGGACACGCGGTCGAGCTGGCGCTGCTGGCCTCGGCGGACGACCCGCTGGTCGGGGAGGCGCTGCGCCGGGTCGCCGAGCGCCGCATCGCCTACCTGGCCGACCAGTTCGGCATCCTCGGTCACCCCCCCGAGGCCGCCCGGCGCCGCGCCGTGCTGAGCTACAGCGCCTACCTCGGGCACGCCCAGCTGCTCCGGACCGCGCCGGGCGCGCTGCCGGCCGCCCGAGACGAGCGGCGGTCCTACCTCGACGAGTCAATGCGCATGCTGCTGGGGGGCGTGGCGTGATCTTGCCGCGGACCTGCCGGCTCGCAACCATGTGCCGGTGACCGCGGGTCCGGCCGAGCCGAGGAGCACGATCGGCCCACGGCGGGTCGCCGGCGGGTCGACCCCCTCCGACATCGACCCCGCGCCCTTGTGCGACGAGCTCGGTGTCGTCCTCTCGCGCGAGTTCGACGCCGCGCCCGTCGTGCGATGGTTCGACGCCGCACGAGCAGATGATCCTGCGTTTCGTAGCGCCCGTGCTCGGCGCCGCCCTCGACGACGGGACGCTGAACCGGACCCGCGTGCAGGTCTTTCTTCGGGAGAGCGTGGGCTACACCGTTGGCGTCATCGCCGTCGCGGTCTCCGTGGTACTGCCCGATGCCGCCGGTCTCAGCCTCGACGAGCTCGGCGACCGTCTGGCCGACGAGCTCGACCGCATCGCACAGCTCGACATCGACGGGGACGCCCGCATCGACACGGATCCTGGTCCCATCATCGGGAGCGGCACGCTGCTCTTCGGCGGTGATGCCCCTGGGGAGGTCGAGCGTCCGGTGGGCCCGGAACCCGCCGTACCGGGTAGCTGTGAGCCCGTCCCTGAACGGTTCGGGGGCGAGCGCACCAGCGAGGAGCTGCTCGGGCTGCCGCCCGAGGAGAACCACGGCGAGATCCCGCGCGGGGCCGGATCCTCGGAGGGCACCCCCTGCCGGGTGGTCGAGCTGCCGCCGCGACCCCGCGGTCCGCCACGCCGAGGCATCTCCCCTCTCCGCCTCTCGGCTGGGCTACAGCTGACCAGCGGCTCGGGCGTCGTCCGCGCACACCCGCCTCATCAGCTCCGTGCCTGCCGCCTCGCAGGACCGTCCTCGCGTGGGCGGACGATGCGCAGGGGCTGCACGGAGTGAGCACGGCTCGACGTCGCGGGCTCGGCGGCCGCCCGGATCGCTGCCTCGGGCACCGCGCCGCGCTCACCGAGCGGGAGCGCCGTCCGCCGTCGGTCGCGGTGCCGGTACACGAGCGCCGCGAAGATAACGACGGTCGCGACGAGCGGCACCACGAGGGTCCACCAGGTCGCGCCACGGAAGGATGTGTTGGCGACCGCGTGCGCCACCGCGACCGGCCAGCACAGGTAGGCGCTCCAGTGCACGACGAACCACCAGCGCCGCGACATCCGCTGTCGCAGCACGCTCGTGACGACGAGGGCGATCACGAGGTCGGAGGCGACGACGCCGAGCGCGGCCGGGACGGTGTTGTACGGCGCGGTGCCGGGGACGAGCGTGTCGAACCAGCGCAGGCGCAGGTAGGGCGTGACCACCACGGTCACCACGTGCAGCACCGTGAACACCACGGCGACCAGGGAGAGGTTCCGGTGCAGCGCGACGAGGACGAACCGCGGCACGGCGGCGTCGGTGCGCTTGGTCAGCGCGGTGTTGTGCAGGACCCCGAGCGCGATGACGCCGCTGAGCAGCAGCAGCGCCACGAGCCCGAGGGCGCGGGAGACGAACCAGAGTTGGATCATCGACGGACCGGCATCGTGCTCACCGGTACTGGCTCGTGGTGACCCGCGGGACGTCGGCTGCGGTCGCGGTGCCGGCGATGCCGGCCTGGAGCCCGACGACCGCCGCGGCGGCGATCGCGGCGATCCACGCCGTGAGCTCGACGACGGTGCGCTTGTTCTGCTCGTGGCGGTCGAGCTTCTGCTGGCGACGGTCGGTCACGACTCCCTCACCTCCCGGCCGTCCAGCATCCCCCATCCGGGGGCGGGGGTGAGCGCCGGCCCGCGGTCAGCGCTCGCGGGCGCCCAGGCGGGTGCGGTTCGCGTCGACCTCACGCTCGGGGAAGCGGCGCACGTACTCGTCCTCGAGCTCGATCGTGCGTCGGGTGTGCGCGTCGAGCGCGTCATGCGGCGCGTGCCGCAGGGTGGAGTTCCGCGTCCCGTGGAGACTCTCGAGCTCCCGGAGCAGCAACGCGTCGTCGAGTTCCGCGGGAGCTCGTCCCTCGTGACCCTCAGCCATGGGTGGTCCTCTCTCGGCCGCCGGCTCAGCCGAGCAGCGTCGCGTCTGCCGGCGAGAGCCGGTCGGTGATGCTGTCGGCCTGGTGCCAGTAGGGGTAGGCCAGGGGCTTGGCGCTGACGTCGTCGAGGCGCGCCACCTCATCGTCGGTGAGCGTGAGCTCGGCCGCGGCGAGGTTGTCGGCCAGCTGTTCCTCGGTGCGGGCGCCCACGACCAGCGAGGTGACCCCGGGCTTCGCGAGCAGCCAGGCCAGCGACACCTGCGCGACCGACACGCCGTGAGCGTCGCCGATCTCGGCGGCGGTCTCGACGATGTCGTAGAGCTTCTCCTGGTCGTGCACCGGCGGCTCGGACCACTCGCCGAGGTGCCGCGAGGTCTCCGGCGAGTCCTGCCCGCGACGGAACTTGCCCGAGAGCAGGCCACCCGCGATGGGACTCCACACGAGCACGCCCAGGCCCTGGTCGACCGTCACCGGGATCAGCTCGTTCTCCGCGTCCCGGGCCTGCAGCGTGTAGTGGATCTGCTGGGACACGAAGCGCTGCAGGTGCTCGCGCTCGGAGACCCAGAGCGCCTTCATGATGTGCCAGGCCGAGTAGTTGGAGCATCCGATGTAGCGGACCTTGCCCTTGCGCACGAGGGTGTCGAGGGCCTCGAGGGTCTCCTCGAGCGGCGTCTGCCCGTCCCACGCATGCACCTGGTACAGGTCGATGTGGTCCACGCCGAGGCGGCGCAGGCTGTTCTCGCACCCGCGCACGATGTGCTCGCGCGAGAGGCCCGCGTCGTTGGGTCCCTCCCCCATCGACATACGCACCTTGGTCGCCAGCAGCACATCGTCGCGGTGGTTCTTCACGGCCTCGCCGACGATCTCCTCGGAGACCCCCGCCGAATACATGTCCGCCGTGTCGATCATGTTGACGCCGTGGTCGACGCACATGTCGATCTGCCGGGTGGCGCCGTCGACGTCGGTGTCCCCCAGGTTCGAGAACATCCCCTTCCCGCCGAAGGTCATCGTGCCCATGGTCATCGTCGAGACCCGTAGGCCCGACCGTCCCAGTTGCCGGTACTCCATGAGTCGCAGGTACCCGGTCGGCCCCCCGTCCCACCCCGGGAGCGGCCCGATCACGGGGTCGCGGTGCCGCGGTCCCGGCCCGACGGGCAGGATCGCCGCCCGTGCGTGGTGACGGGGTGGACGGGGATTTCGCGGTCTGGGCTCCCCGGCGGGAGCGTGTCGGGTTGGTGCACGGGGGGACGACGCACCCCATGACCTCTGACGACGAGGGCTGGTGGCACGTGGTCGTCCCCGGGGCCGGCCCCGGGGACGACTACGCCTTCGTGCTCGACGACTCCGCGCCCCCGCTCCCCGACCCACGGTCGCGGTGGCAGCCCGACGGGGTCCACGCCGCGTCGCGGGTGCTCGACCCGTCGGCGTTCGGATGGACCGACCGGACCTGGAGCGGGCGGGCCCTACCCGGATCGGTGCTTTACGAGATGCACGTGGGCACCTTCACCCCCGGCGGCACGTTCGCCTCGGCGACCGAGAAGCTCGACCATCTCGTCGAGCTGGGCATCGACCTCGTCGAGGTGCTGCCGGTCAACGCCTTCGACGGCAGGCACGGCTGGGGCTACGACGGCGTCCTCTGGTATGCCACCACGGAGAACTACGGCGGCCCCGAGGCGTTCGCCGCCTTCGTCGACGCCTGCCACGTGCGCGGGCTCGGCGTCGTGCTCGACGTCGTGTACAACCACCTCGGCCCGTCCGGGGCCTACCTCGACCGCTTCGGGCCGTACTTCACCGGGGAGAACGAGTGGGGTCCCTCGCCGAACCTCGACGGTCCCGGCTCCGACACCGTCCGGCGCTACATCATCGACAACGCCCTGATGTGGCTGCGCGACTTCCATGTCGACGCCCTGCGCCTCGACGCCGTGCACGCCCTCGCCGACCGGCGCGCGACCCACCTGCTCGAGGAGATGGCCGAGGAGGTGGCCGTTCTCGCGGCGTCGGTGCGCCGGCCGCTGACGCTCATCGCCGAGTCCGACCTCAACGACCCGTGGCTGATCACCCCGCGGGAGGCGAACGGGTACGGCCTGGACGCCCAGTGGTGCGACGACGTCCACCACGCCCTGCACTCGACGCTGACCGGCGAGACCCAGGGCTATTACGTCGACTTCGCCCAGCTCGCGACGCTGGCCCGGGTGCTCCGCGACCCGTTCCACCACGCCGGGACCTGGTCGACCTTCCGCGGACGGAGCCACGGGTGCCCCGTCGACCTCACCCGCACCCCCGGGCACCGGTTCGTCGTCTACCTCTCCGACCACGACCAGGTCGGCAACCGGGCCGCAGGCGACCGGCTCTCGGCGTCGTTGTCGCCGGGTCTGCTGGGCTGCGGCGCGGCGCTGGTGTTCTGCTCGCCCTACACGCCGATGGTGTTCATGGGCGAGGAGTGGGGCGCGTCGACGCCGTGGCCGTTCTTCGTCGGCTTCGGTGACCCGGAGCTACAGGAGACGGTGCGCACCGGGCGGCGCGAGGAGTTCGCCGAGCACGGGTGGGACGCGGCAGACGTCCCGGATCCCACCGCCGACGCGACCTTCACGAGCGCGCGCCTCGACTGGGGTGAGAGCGCGGAGGAACCCCACGCTGGGCTGCTCGAGGTCTACCGCGCGCTCATCGCGCTGCGCCGTGCCGAGCCCGAGCTCACCGACCCACGCCTCGACCGGGTCCGCGTCGACGAGGACCCCGCGGGCCACACGCTGGTGCTGCACCGCGGGTCCTTGCGGCTGGTGGTCAACCTGGCCTCGGGGTCGCCGACGCTGGCCGTCCGCGGCGCGACCGAGGTGATCTACGCCCCGAGCGGCGCCACCCTCGCGGACGGCACCGTCACCCTCGGCCCGGAGACGTTCGCCCTGGTGCGCACCGGGTGAGTCTCCGGGCCGGCACCCTCCGGACGTGACGACCCATCACCGTCCACCTGGAGGTACTTTGCGGTTGTGAGTGGTACATACCCCGCGGTGATGGGCGACCGGGGTCGGCTCGTGGTTCCCGCCGAGCTGCGCGAGCGCTTCGACCTGCATCCCGGCGCGAGCCTCGTCGACAACCTCCTGGCCGACCGCCGCCGCAGTGCCGCCGACGAGGACATGAATCTCTTCGACTCCTCGGCGCTCCTCTGCTTCCTGCAGGACGAGGACGGGTCCGACATCGTCGAGCGGAAGCTCCTCGGCGGCGGTGCCTGCAGCGCCGTGAACTGGTCGGAGACGGCACAGAAGGTTCGAGGGCGCGGGAGCCGCGACTGGGGGCTCTCGCGGGGCCTCCTCTTGAGCTACGAGGTGACCGTCGAGCCGGTCCGCGCCGAGGACGCCGAACTCGCCGCCGTCCTCTGGGGGGCCGGGAGTGGCCTGTCGCTGGCGGATCGGTTGTGTCTCGCGACGGCCGAACGACTGGAGGCGACGGTGTGGACCGCCGACGCCGCGTGGGGCACCGCGGGCCGCGCGCGCCAGGTCCGCTGAGCTCTGCGCCTCACAGTGACCCTACGTACACGCCATCGTGAACCGTCCGCAGCCGGACACCGTAGGTTCCGACCGTGGCCCGTCTCGACGAAAGCCGACGGGAACACGACGGCGACGCCCCCGACAATTCCGAGGCCCCCGCCCCGAGGGGCCGTCGCGCGGACCTCCTCGTCGCGGCCCTCGCCGTGGTCCTGGTCGCCCTCGCCGCCGGCGTCGGCGCGGTCCTGCTCGCCCGCGGGGTACCGATCCTCGTCGACGCCCCACCGCTGCTCGCGGCGTGGATGCCCCACGTGGGCCCCGGCACCCCGGTCGCCGTGCTCGCCGCGGTGGTCGTCGTGGTGTGGGGCCCGGGACTGGCAGCGCGACTCGGCTGGCGGCCCATGCTCGCCCTCGCCTACACCGCGTCACTGGTGTGGACGGTGTCGCTCGCCCTCGTCGACGGGTTCGTCGACGGGTTCGCGACGCGCCTGACCACCCTGTTCGAGTACCTGCACGAGGTCCCGCGGATCACCGACATCCCCGCCTTCCTCCAGGGTTTCGCAGCCCTCATCCCGTCCTTCCAGCCCGGGTACTGGACCACGCACGTCGCTGGGCATCCGCCGCTCGCCACGCTGATCTACGTGTGGCTCGACCGGATCGGGCTCGGCGGAGGGGTCGCCGCGTCCACGGTGACCGTGCTCGTCGGTTGCAGCGGCGTGGTCGCCGTCGCCGTCGCGCTGCGCGCGCTCGGCGCCGAGCGGGCCGCCCGCGCCTTCCTGCCCTTCGCGGTGCTCTTCCCCGGCGCCGTCTGGGTCGGGGTGTCGGCCGACGGGATGTTCGCCACCGTCTTCGCCTGGGGCGTCGCACTCACGGCGCTCGCCGCCGCACGCGATCGGGCGGGTCACCGGGCGGCGGGGGCCGGGCTGGGTCTGGCGGCCGGCGTCGTGCTCGGGGCGTCGCTCTTCCTCAGCTACGGCCTGGCGGTGGCCCTGGTGATCGGGCTCGCCGGTGCTGGTGTTGGCCCGGTCCTGGCGCCCCGTGGTACCGGCGCTGGTCGGGGTGGCCGGGGTGGCGGCGACGTTCGCCGCCTCCGGGTTCTGGTGGTACGACGGCTACACCCAGCTGCTCGTCCGCTACACCCAGCCCGGCGAGTTCGGCGACATGCGGCCGTTCTCCTATTTCGTGTGGGCCAACCTCGCCGCCCTCGTCCTCGTGGTCGGGCTGGCCACCGTCGTCGGTCTCCGGCGGGTCGCCGGGGAGGCGGTGCACGCGGTACGGCTCGGTCGGCGCTGCGACGCGGGAGCCGACCGCACCTGGCTCGTCGTCGCCGGAGTGGGCGGCGCCGCCCTGGCGGCGGTGGCCCTGGCCGACCTCTCCGGGCTCTCCAAGGGCGAGGTCGAGCGCATCTGGCTGCCGTTCGCGCTGTGGCTGCTCCCGGCCGCGGCCCGGATCCCCCGCGACCGGGTCCGTCTGTGGCTGGCCGCGCAGGCCGTGGTGGCGCTGGCGATCAACCACCTGCTGTTCACGACCTGGTAGCCGCCCCGAGCTCGGCCAGCGCCGCACCCATCCGGTCGAGGGCCTCGACGAGCACCGGGCGGGCCATGGCCAGGTTGAGGCGCATGCCCCCCGCACCGGCCGCCCCGCAGGCGGCGCCGTCGGTCATCACCACGCCCGCCTCCCGGGTGAAGAACGTCGACGGGGGTTCGTCGAGCTCGAGCGCGCGGGCGTCGAGCCACGCCAGGTAGGTGCCGTCGGGGACGGTGGTGTCGATCCCGGGCAGCTCGGCGTCGGCGAGCAGCGCGCGGTTGCCGTCGAGGTAACCCAGCACGTCGTCGAGCCAGTCGCGACCGTGGTCGTAGGCCGCGGTGGTGGCGAACACCCCCGGCGTGGCCGTGCCGTGCTCCGACAGGTACCCGACGCCGGACCAGCGGGCCGCGTCGGCGTCGTTCGACAGGATTAGCTGCCCGCACTTGAGCCCGGGCACGTTCCACGCCTTCGACGCCGAGGTCGCGGTGAGGGTGTGGGCGGCGGCCGCATCCGAGGAGGTCGCGTAGGGGACATGACGATGCGGGGTGAAGGTCAGCGGGGCGTGGATCTCGTCGGAGAACACGCGCGCGCCGCGATGCTCAACGACCCCCGTGAGGGCGGCGAGCTCGTCGCGGGTGAACACGTGGCCCGTCGGGTTGTGCGGGGTCGTGAGCACCAGCACCCCCGCGCCCGCGGCGAACGCCGCGTCCACTGCGTCGAGGTCCAACGCCCAGCCGGCCCCGTCGGAGACCATCGGCACGTCGATGCGCTCCCGCCCGAGCATCCCGGGCACCGTGAGGAACGGCATGTAGGCGGGGGTGGGCAGCGCGACCGGGCTGCCCGGTGGGGTGAAGTACTCGACCGCGGCGACGAACGCGGTGAGCACGTCGGGCAGCGGGCGGATCCGCTCCGGATCGGGGGCCCAGCCGAACCGCTCGCCCCAGAACCGGGAGCAGGCCGCGGCCATGTCCGCGACCCACGCCTGCGCCAGGTAGCCGAAGCGCGCCGCATCGGCGCTCGCCCGTACCGCGTCGGCGACCGCCGGCGCCGTGCCGTAGTCCATCTCGGCCACGAAGGCGCCGATGAGACCGCGTCCGCGGGAGTTCCCGGGCGTCGACCACTTCCAGCTCCCGCCCGCGCGCATGACCTCGACGGTGAGGGCGTCGAACGTGTGCGCCCCCGGCACTGGTATCGAGGCTGCCGGGGCTGTGCGAGCCGCCATCAGCGACTGTCCTCCCCCAGCTTGTGCACGCGCAGCAGGTTGGTCTTCCCCGCGGTCCCGGGCGGGGAGCCGGAGACGATGACGACGAGATCGCCGACGCCGAAGCGCCCGATGTCGAGGATCGAGGCGTCGACGTGGCGGATCATCGCGTCGGTCGTCTCCTTCCAGGACACGAGGAAGGTCTCGACGCCCCAGGACAGCGTGAGCTGGCTGCGGATCGCCGGGATCGGGGTGAACGCCAGCACCGGCAGCCGGGTGTGCAGGCGCGCGAGGCGCCGGACCGTGTCACCGGTGCGGGTGAACGCCACGAGCGCCCGGGCGTTGAGGCGCTCGCCGATGTCGCGGGCTGCGGTGGTGACGACGCCGCGCTGGGTGCGGGGGACGTGCTGCATCGGCGGCACCGTCGCCGGGCCGGCCTCGACGGCCTCCACGATGCGCGACATCGTCCGCACCGTCTCGATCGGGTAGGAGCCGACCGAGGTCTCGCCGGAGAGCATCACGGCGTCGGCACCGTCGAGCACGGCGTTCGCGACGTCGGAGGCCTCGGCGCGCGTCGGCCGGAAGTTGTGGATCATCGACTCGAGCATCTGGGTGGCGACGATGACCGGCTTCGCGTTCTCCCGGGCGATCTGCACCGCCCGCTTCTGCACCAGGGGAACGTCCTCGAGCGCGAGCTCCACGCCGAGGTCCCCGCGGGCCACCATCACCGCGTCGAAGGCCAGGACAATGGCCTCCAGGGCGTCGATCGCCTCCGGCTTCTCCAGCTTGGCGATCACCGGCAGCCGGCACTCGTAGGAGTCCATGACCTTGTGGACGAGCTCGGCGTCGGCGGGGGAGCGCACGAACGAGAGCGCGATCATGTCGACGCTCAGCTCGAGCGCGAAGCGCAGGTCGGCCTCGTCCTTGTCGCTCATGGCGGGTACCGACACGGCGGTCGACGGCAGCGAGATGCCCTTGTGGTCGGAGACGCGGCCGCCCTCGTCCACCCGGCAGACCACGTCGCGCCCGTCGACCTCGGTGACGGTCAGCGCGACGTTGCCGTCGTCGACGAGCAGCGACTCCCCGGCCCGGACGTCGTCGGCGAGCCCGGAGTAGGAGGTGGAGACGCGGTCGTGGGTACCCACGACGTCCTCGGTGGTGATGCGGACCGTTTCGCCGGAAGCCCAGATCTGCGGGCCCAGGGCGAAGGTACCGAGCCGGATCTTGGGACCCTGCAGGTCCGCGAGGACACCGACCGCGCGACCCTCGGCGTCGGCGGCCTCGCGCACCCGGCGGTAGGTCGCGGCGTGCTCCGCGTGCGTGCCGTGGCTGAAGTTGAGACGGGCGACGTCCATCCCGGCCCGGACGAGATCACGAATCCGCTCGGCGGACGACGTCGAGGGTCCGAGCGTGCACACGATCTTGGCTCGTCGACTCACGAGGCCATCGTAAGGTCTCTGCACCGATCCAGGAACGGCCCGACGCTCCAGGTGCCCGTGGGGTCGGAGATCGTCGGAGCCACCCCCGCGCGGGGTCTACGGTGGCCCGATGAACGCACCGGAGCCGACGGCGGAGTCCCCCGCCACGGTGTCGCATGCGTCCCTGGTGTCCCCGACGCGACCCGTGTCCGACGGGGTGGCCGACGCGATGGCCGGTGCCGTTCCCTCGTCGACGTCCGCGTCGACGTCGGTGGCCCGGGGTACGGCGCTCGACGTCGCGGCCGGGGTCTCGTGGCGGTTGCTGCTGGTCGCCGCCGCGGTGGCTGTCGTCGCGCTCGTGGCGCAGACCCTCGCCCTGGTGGTCGTGCCCGTCGTCCTCGCCGTCATTGCCGCCTCTCTCCTGGCCCCGGAGGCGCACGCGCTCTCCTCCCGGGTCCGCTGGATGCCGCACGGGGTGGCCACCGCGATCGTCATCATCGGCGGGCTCGCCATCGTCGTCGCCGTCTTCACCGGGGTGGTCGCGGCGTTCCTGTCCGGCCTGCCCGAGCTGTCGGCACAGCTCGGGCGCAGCGTCGCCGAGATCCAGGCCTGGGTGCGCGACCGGCCGCTGGGGCTGGACAACCAGCAGGTCGCGTTGTTCGGCGAGCAGGCCCTCGGCGCCCTGCAGCAGGGCCAGGCCGGGCTCGCCTCGAGCGCGCTCGGTGCCGTGGGCACCGTCGGAGAGCTGCTCACCGAGGGGCTGCTCGCGCTCTTCACGGTGATCTTCTTCGTCCACGACGGCGGCCGCATCTGGGCGTTCCTGTTGCGCGGGGTCCCCCGGCGGGCACGGGCCCGCACCGACGTCGCCGGTCGGCGGGCCTTCGCCTCGCTCGTCGGGTACACGCGTGCGATCGTGGTCGTGGCGGCGATCGACGCGGTGACCGCGGGCATCGGCCTGTGGTTCATCGGGGTCCCGCTGGCCGTGCCGCTGGCCGCATTGATCTTCTTCGGGGCGTTCGTGCCCACCCTGGGCGCCGTGGTGTCGGGCGCCGTCGCGGCACTCGTGGCCCTCGTCAGCGGGGGCCTCACCGACGCGCTGCTCGTGGTGCTGTTGCTGCTCGGCGTGCAGAACCTCGAGGGCTACATCCTGCAGCCGCTGTTCCTGGGCCGGTCGATCAAGCTGCATCCGCTCGCCGTGGTGCTCCCGATCGCCTGCGGGCTGCTCGTGGCCGGCATCCCGGGCGCGCTGCTCGCGGTCCCCCTCGTCACCGTTGTCGACGCCGGGGTGCGCTCGCTGGTGCGGCCGTCGGACGCCACGGCCGACCCCGCCGCGGTCGACCCGCTCGACCCGCGCTCGGCGCGGCCCGAGACCCACATCGACACGGGCGCCGTCGGCATCACCGGCCGGATCCGCGCCCTCGTGCGACGCCGACCGGTGCGCACCGACTGATCAACCGGCCCCGGTTGGTCAGCTCGCCGAGGTCACCCGGTACACGTCGTAGACGCCCTCGACGTTGCGCACCACCCGCAGCACGTGCCCGAGGTGCTTGGGATCGCCCATCTCGAAGCTGAACCGCGACACCGCGACCCGGTCGCGGGAGGTCGTCACCGACGCCGAGAGGATGTTGACCTTCTCGTCGGCGAGCGACTTCGTGATGTCGGAGAGCAGGCGGTGCCGGTCCAGCGCCTCGACCTGGATCGCCACGAGGAAGACCGCCGTCGACGACGACGCCCAGCTGACCCCGACGAGCCGTTCGGGCTCGGAGTGCAGGTCCTCGGCGTTGGTGCAGTCGGTGCGGTGGACGCTGACGCCGCCGCCGCGCGTGACGAACCCGAGGATCTCGTCGCCGGGCACCGGAGTGCAGCAGCGGGCCAGCTTGATCCACATACCGTCCTGGCCCGCGGCGTCGCCACCGGTCACCCCGTCGAGGACGACGCCGACGTCGCCGGTACCCCGGCGGCGCTGCACCGTGGACGGCGTCGCGCGGTCCGCGAGCTCGTCCTCGTTCTGCTCCACCCCGCCGAGCAGGGCGACCAGACGGCTGACCAGGTGCCGCGCCGAGACGTGGTGCTCGCCCACGGCGGCGTAGAGCGCGGAGACGTCGGCGTAGCGCAGCTCGCGGGCGAGCGCCCCCATCGAGTCGGCGGAGACGAGGCGCTGCAGCGGCAGCCCGGTGCGCCGTGCCTCCCGGGTGATGGCCTCCTTGCCGCCCTCGATCGCCTCCTCGCGCCGCTCCTTGGCGAACCACTGCTTGATCTTCTGCTTGGCGCGCGGCGAGGCGACGAACCCGAGCCAGTCGCGCGAGGGGCCCGCGCCCTCCGCCTTCGAGGTGAAGATCTCGACGACCTCGCCGTTCTCGAGCTCTCGCTCGAGGGCGACCAGACGACCGTTGACCCGGCTCCCGATGCAGCGGTTGCCGACCTCGGTGTGCACGGCGTACGCGAGGTCGACCGGTGTCGACCCCGACGGCAGCGTGATGACGTCACCTTTCGGCGTGAACACGAAGATCTCGCGGGTCGCCAGGTCGTAGCGCAGGGACTCGAGGAACTCCCCCGGGTCGGCGGCCTCCCGCTGCCAGTCCAGCAGCTGGCGCATCCATGCCATCTCGTCGAGCTCGAGCACGCCACCCCGGTCGGCCCGGTCGTGCTTGTCCGAGGCCTTGTCGCCGCTCTTGCTCTTCGTCTCCTTGTACCACCAGTGCGCGGCGATGCCGTACTCCGCGGTGCGGTGCATGTCGTGGGTGCGGATCTGCACCTCGAGCGGCTGCCCGTCCGGCCCGATCACCGTGGTGTGCAGCGACTGGTACACCCCGAAGCGGGGCTGCGCGATGTAGTCCTTGAACCGGCCGGGCATGGGCTGCCAGAGCGCGTGCACCATGCCCATCGCGGCGTAGCAGTCGCGGACGTCCTCGACGAGGATGCGTACCCCGACCAGATCATGGATGTCGTCGAAGTCCTTACCCTTGACGATCATCTTCTGGTAGATCGAGTAGTAGTGCTTGGGGCGCCCGAGCACCTCGGCCGTCACCCGGGCCGCATCGAGCTGACCCGACACCTCGGCGATGACCGAGCGCAGGTAGGTGTCGCGCGAGGGGGCGCGGTCGGCGACGAGGCGGACGATCTCGTCGTAGCGCTTCGGGTGCAGGATCGCGAACGCGAGGTCCTCCAGCTCCCACTTCACCGTCGACATCCCGAGTCGGTGGGCCAGCGGGGCGAGCACCTCGAGCGTCTCGCGGGCCTTCTTGGCCTGCTTCTCGGGATTGAGGAAGCGCATCGTGCGCATGTTGTGTAGCCGGTCGGCCAGCTTGATGACGAGCACGCGCGGGTCGCGGGCCATGGCCACGACCATCTTGCGGATGGTCTCGGCCTCGGCCGCCGCCCCCATCTGCACCTTGTCGAGCTTGGTGACGCCGTCCACGAGGTGCGCCACCTCCGGCCCGAAGTCGGCCCCGACCTTCTCGAGGGAGTAGGCGGTGTCCTCCACGGTGTCGTGCAGCAGCGCCGCCACGAGCGTCGTGGTGTCCATGCCCAGCTCGCCGAGGATGGTGGCGACGGCGAGCGGATGGGTGATGTACGGGTCGCCCGACTTGCGCATCTGGCCGTCGTGGAAGCGTTCGGCCGTGTCGTAGGCCCGCTGCAACGTGGTGAGGTCGGCCGAGGGGTGCAGCTCGCGGTGCACGGCGGCGAGCGGCTCGAGCACCGGCTTCACCGGACCGCGCCGCTGCGCGGTGATCCGCCGGGCGATGCGCGCGCGGACGCGGCGGGTCGCCGACGGTCCCCGGCCGACCGGGGGCGGCGACACCGCGGGGGCGGGGTACAGGTCCGTGTCCGGCCCCCCGCCGTCGGCGGTGGCGCTGGGAGCCGCGTCGAGGGTGTCGGTACTCGTGACGCCCGTGACGGACGCAGAGCGCGCACCGGGCGCGGGGGCGGCGGCCGGATCGTTCTGGCTCACGAGCGCCTCCGCGTCTGATCCCGGCCCCTCGGTCGGGATCCGTACAGTCTAGATCACGTCCTCTCGGCTGCTCGCCCGCACGTGGCGCTGGCCCTACCAGCTGAGCAGAACGTGCACCGGCCGGCCGTCGAGCCGCGCCCGACCGCCGAGGGCAGCCAGCTCCAGCACCACCGCGAGACCGGTCACCCGGGCCCCGGCAGTCCTCACCAACGACGCCGCCGCCGCGGCCGTCCCGCCCGTAGCGAGCACGTCGTCGACGAGGAACGCCCGGGTGCCCTCGCCGAGCACGCCCGCGGGCAGCTCGAGGGTGGCCGACCCGTACTCGAGGTCGTAGGACAGCGCCGCCGCCACCAGCGGCAGCTTGCCCGCCTTGCGTACCGGGACGACGCCGAGGCCGAGGGCTCGGGCCACCGCGGCCCCGAGGAGGAATCCCCGGGCCTCGATGCCCACCACGACGTCGGCGCCGTCCGCCGCGGCCGCGAGCAGGTCGATGGTGGTGGTGAACCCGTCGCGGTCGGCGAACAGCCTCGTGAGGTCCCAGAAGGTGACCCCGGCGCTCGGGTAGTCGGGCACCGCGCGCAGCAGACCGGCGATACGAGCGACCCGGGCGTCGGGCGGGTCGTCCGGTCCGGACGCGCTCACCGTCGGCGCTTGCCCGCCGACCGCTTGCCGGCCGGTCGCGCACCCGGACGCGGGCCGGCGCCGCGGGCGCTCCCCGCGGCCACGGCGCGCGTGTCGACCCGGTCGGTCGGGTCCCGCCGGTGGGTGGGCTCGCCCGAACGCGTGGCCCCGCTCGCGGTCGAGCCGGACGGCCCGGCCGGCCCGTCCGGGCCCACGGTGTCTGCGTCGGGCTGCGGCCCGGCCCCGGCCGTGGCACGACGGGTCTTCTCCCGCCGGGCGGCGACCTTCTTCGCCTGCTGCGACCAGCGGGGATCGCGCATCGTCATCTGGACGACGACGGGGGTCGCGAGCAGTATCGAGGACGCGGCCCCGATGAGCGTGCCGACGAGCTGGACGAGGGCGAGGTCGCCCAGGACACCCACGCCCAGCAGGACGACGCCCACCACGAAGAGCCCCATCAGCGGCAATGCCGCGATGAGCGAGGTGTTGAGCGAGCGCATGAGCGTCTGGTTGACCGCGAGGTTGGCGGCCTCGGCGTAGGTGCGGCGCGTGAGCCCCAGCAGCCCCCGCGTGTTCTCCCGGACCTTGTCGAAGACGACGACGGTGTCGTAGAGGGAGAACCCGAGGATGGTGAGCAGCCCGATCACCGTCGCGGGCGAGACCTCGAAGCCCACCAGTGAGTACACCCCGGCCGTGACGATGATGTCGTTGGCCAGCGCGACGAGCGCGGCCACCGCCATCCGCCACTCGAAGTAGAAGGTCAGGTAGAGCGCGACGAGCACGAGGAACACCGCGAGCGCGATGAGCGCCTGCCGCGTGATCTCCCCGCCCCAGCTCGCGCTCACCGCGCTGTCGCTGACGCTCGCCGGGTCGGGCGCACCGGTGGCGCCGAGCGGCTGGAAGCGCTGGAAGAGCGCGTCGCGCAGGGACAGCACCTGGGCCTGGTCCAGGCGTTCGGAGCGGATCAGCACCGTCGCGCTGGAACCGCTGCCCGCGAGCTGCACCGACTCGGCGGGCCGGCCGACGGCGGCGTCGAAGACCTGCTGCACCTGCTCGGTCGCCACCGCTCCGCTCGCACCGGTGGCGGGGAACTGGACCGTCGTCCCGCCCTGGAAGTCGATGCCGAGGTTGAAGCCGCGCAGGAGCATCGACGCGAGGCACACGAGCACGACGGCGCCGAACAGCAGGTACCAGGTGTTGCGCCGACCGATGATGTCGAGCCCGCCGTTCCCGCGGTACAGCGCCTCGAGCCTGCCTCCCCGCCGGGAGGGCGGCGTCGCGGCGGCGTCCCGGTCGGTGCCGTCCTCGGCGTCGGCGGCGGCCGGGGTCCTCGAGCGGGTCATCGGGAGCCTCCCCGTCCGGTGCCACTGGAGACCGGTGTCCGGCCGAGCCGCTCCGGGGCACGGGCCACCGAGCCGAGACCGGACCACGCGGGGCTGGAGAAGAGCCGGGAGTTCGACGCGAGCGCGAGCAGCGGGTGGGTCACGAGGAACACCACGATGAGGTCGAGGACGGTGGACATCCCGAGGGTGAACGCGAAGCCCCGGACCTGGCCGACCGCCAGCGCGTAGAGGACGACGGCGGCGAGGAAACTCACCGCGTCGCCCGACAGGATGGTGCGGCGGGCCCGCACCCACCCGCGGGGCACCGCCGACCGGAAGGTGCGGCCCTCGCGCACCTCGTCCTTGATCCGTTCGAAGAAGATGACGAACGAGTCCGCGGTGATGCCGATCGCGACGATGAACCCGGCGACGCCCGCGAGGTCGAGGGTGAAGCCGATCCCTCTCCCGAGCAGGACCAGCGCCGCGTAGACGATCAGGCCCGAGAGCACGAGCGACAGGACCGTCAGGACCCCGAGCGCTCGGTAGTAGACCAGCGAGTAGGCGAACACGAGCACCAGCCCGATGATCCCGGCGACGAGACCGGCCTGCAGCGAGGCGAGCCCCAGCGTGGCGGAGATCGTCTGCGCCTCCGAGGTGTCGAACGAGAGCGGCAGCGAGCCGTAGCGCAGGACGTTGGCGAGGTCCTGGGCCTGGGGCTGGTTGAAGTTCCCGCTGATCTGCGACCGGCCGTCGACCTGGGCGGCCTGCACGACCGGCGCCGACACCACCTCGGAGTCGAGGGTCACCGAGACCTGCTTGCCGATGCTGGCCGTGGTGAAGTCGGCCCAGACCCGTGCGCCCTCGGTCTTGAAGGTGACGTTGACGACGAACCCGACGCCCTGGGTGTTCTGGGCGGGGGCCGCGTCGGCGACCTCGGTGCCGGAGAGGAACGACGGGCCTAGGACGTACTTTTCGGTGCCCTCGCGGTTGCACGCGATCAGGGGCAGCGTCGGGTCGTCGTACCCGCGCAGGGGGTCCTCGGCGGCGCAGTCGAGGGCGCTGAGGGCCTGCGCCTGCATCGCCGGATCGGCACTCTGGCGCGTCGCCTTCGCCGCAGCGATGGCCGCGACCTGGCGGGGGTCGGTGGAGGTCTCGCCCCGGCCGGGCACGCCCGGCGCGGGCGGTGTCGGGGTCTGCTCCGGCACCCGGAGGGGGAAGGACGCGGCCTGGCCGGCCGGGGACTGCCCCGGCACGCCCGCGCCACCGGGTGCCGCCCCACCGGGTGCCGTGCCACCGGGTGCCGTGCCACCGGGTGCCGTGCCACCGGGCACCGGGCTGCCGGGCACCGGGCCCCCGGGCGGCGCGGCCTGCACCGGGATCGGGCCTTCCGTCACCGAGCGGAAGTACAGCCGCGCCGTCTGCCCGAGGCTCCTCGCCTGGTCACCGGACTGACCCGGGACCGTGATCACGAGGTTGTTGCCGTTCTGCACGACCTCCGCCCCGGAGACCCCCAGCCCGTTGACGCGCTGGTCGATGATCTGCCGCGCCAGATCCAGCTGCTCGGGTGTCGGCGCCACGCCCGTCTCGGTCCGCGCGCTGAGCGTCACCCGCGTACCACCCTGCAGGTCGATGCCGAGCTTGGGCGTCGGGCGGCCGTCGCCGGTGAGGAACACCAGGGCGTAGAGCACCACCACGATGGCCAGGAACGTCGCGAGATAGCGCCCCGGCCGGAACCGGACGATGGGTGGGGGCACGCGACGAGCTCCAGGGTCGGGCCGGCGATCGACGACGGCGATGGCTGCGGGGCGTCACCAGGTACCGCCCGAGACTAAGCGCCGACGGGTGCGGGACCGCAGCGACCCCGCGGCGCCTCCTGCGACCCGGGTGGTCCGGGTCGAGGTGGTCAGGAACCGCCCTTCTTCAGCGACGGTCCCTCCGTGGAGAACTCGTCCGAGGGCTCGTCGGCCCGGGCGTTCGCGGTGCCTTCGGGGGTGCCGGGGGTGGCGGTGCCGGACACCGGCTCCTCGGGCGCGGGCGGCCCGGCCTCGTCGGCGAGGCCCTCCGGCTCCTCGGCGGTGTCGGCGCCGAACGAGCTGAGCTTCTCGCGGACCGAGGCCCGGAGCCAGGTGGTCACGACGTCCGGAGCGATCTCGAGGTCGATGGTGCGCTCGTCGTCGGTGTCGACGATCGTTCCGCTGATCCCCGACGACATGACCACGACGTCGCCGACCCCGAGGGAGTTCTGCAGGCTCGTCGCCTGCGTCTGCTGCTTCTTCCGGGCCCGGCTGCTCATGAAGAGCATCCCGATCATGAACACGATGAGTAGGGGGAGTAGGAGGTCCATGTCGCTCCGATCGATCGGGCCGCCGCATCCGAGTCCGGCAGCCGGTGCTGGCCACGAGTCTGCCAGCTCACCCGAACAAGGTGTCCGGACCCGGAGAGTCCGCGGGCTCGCCGGGACGGGCTTCCCCCAGATGGCTCCAGGCCGCGGGGGTGGCCACGCGGCCCCGCGGCGTCCGCGCGAGCATCCCGGCTCGCACGAGATAGGGCTCGCACACCTCCTCGACGGTGCCCGGCTCCTCCCCCACCGCCACCGCCAGCGTCGACACCCCCACCGGACCGCCGCCGAAGGAGCGCACGAGCGCGCCCAGGACCGCACGGTCGAGACGATCCAGGCCCAGGTCGTCGACGTCGTAGACCGCCAGGGCCGCGCGCGCGACGGCGCGGTCGACCGACCCGTCGCCGCGCACCTCCGCGTAGTCACGGACCCGGCGCAGCAGGCGGTTCGCGATGCGCGGCGTCCCCCGGGACCGGCCGGCGATCTCGTGACCGCCCTCGGGCCGTAGGTCGACCCCGAGGATCCGGGCGCTGCGCCGGACGACCAGTTCCAGCTCCGCCGGCTCGTAGAACTCCATGTGGGCCGTGAAGCCGAACCGGTCGCGCAGGGGGCCGGTCAGCGACCCCGCGCGCGTGGTCGCCCCGACCAGCGTGAACGGGGCCACGTCGAGCGGGATCGAGGTGGCCCCGGGGCCTTTGCCCACGACGACGTCGACCCGGAAGTCCTCCATCGCGAGATAGAGCATCTCCTCGGCCGGACGCGCCATGCGGTGGATCTCGTCGACGAACAGGACGTCGCCCTCGACGAGGTTCGACAGCATGGCCGCGAGGTCCCCGGCCCGCTCGAGGGCGGGGCCGCTCGTGATACGCACCGCGCTGCCCAGCTCCGTCCCGATGATCATGGCGAGGCTGGTCTTGCCGAGCCCGGGCGGACCCGACAACAGCACGTGGTCGGGGGGTCGGCCACGCCGTATCGCGCCCTGCAGGACGAGGTCGAGCTGCTCGCGGACGCGGGGCTGCCCGATGAACTCGTCGAGCCGGGCGGGACGCAGGCGGTTCTCCACGTCGGACTCGCCCGCCTCGACGGTGGCGGCGAGGGCCCGCTCCAAGTCCTCGGTCAGCGCATCGCCGGTCAGGGGGCCGCCGGTGGTCGGGTCGTCGGTCACCGCGTCCCCAACCGGGAGAGGGCGGCGCGCAGGACCGTCGAGGAGTCCGCGTCGGGGGTGGCACCGAGCACCTCGTCGACGGCCTTCTCCGCCGGCTTCGGCGCGAACCCGAGGCCGACGAGGGCCTCCACCACGTGATTGCGCAGCGTGCCCGCCACGAGCGAGCCCGTGCCGGCACCATCGGGCGAAGGACCGTCGGCGTGCGGCGGGGCGACCTTGTCCCGGAGCTCGACCACGAGACGCTCGGCGCCCTTGCGCCCGATACCCGGGACGGTCATCAGCGTCATGAGGTTCCCGTCGGCGAGGGCGCGGCTCAGCGAGGCCGGGTCGAGGACGGCGAGGGTGGCCAGGGCGAGCCGGGGCCCGACGCCAGTCACCGTCTGCAGGAGGCCGAAGAGCTCGCGCTCCGCCGCATCGGCGAACCCGAAGAGGGTCAGCGAGTCCTCCCGGACCACCAGGGCCGTCTCGAGACGCGATTCGTGACCGCGCCGCAGCCGGGCGAGCGTCGAGGGCGTCGCCGCGACCGCGAGCCCGACGCCGCCGACCTCGACCACCGCGTGGTCGAGCCCGACCGAGAGCACCGGCCCGCGCACCGAGGAGATCACCGTGAGCTCCTCTCTCTGCGACCCCGAGTCTCGGGGAACACCCGTTCGAACGGGAGGCTACCGGGAGGGTCCGACGGTCCCGGCGGGGCCGCACCGGTGCGTCCGGAGGGCCCGCGCGGCTCGGGTGGCCTCCGCGATCCGGGCCCGGTGCCGCGTGGCCACCTCGACCGCGCGGACCTCCGCGTCGGCCATCCGCGCGATCATCGGGGCCCGCCAGCAGTGGCACACGGCCAGTGCCAGGGCGTCGGCCGCGTCCGCGGGCGTGGGCGCCGCGTCGAGGGCGAGCACGCGCGTCACCATCGCCGTCACCTGAGCCTTGTCGGCCCGCCCGGACCCGGTCACCGCGGCCTTCACCTCGGACGGGGTGTGGAAGGCGACGGGCAGCCCGGCCCGCCCCGCGAGGAGGGCCACCACTCCCCCGACCTGCGCCGTCCCCATGACGGTGCGGACGTTGTGCTGGGCGAACACGCGCTCCACGGCGACGACGTCGGGGCGGTGCTCGCGGATCCAGCGCTCCACCGCGTCGGCGACCGACCCCAGCCGGGCGGCGAGGTCCTGATCGGGAGTGGTGCGTACGACCTCGACGGCCACGGCGCGCACCGCCCGCCCGCCGGTGCCCTCGACGACGCCGAGCCCACAGCGCGTCAACCCAGGGTCCACGCCCAGCACCCGCATGGGCGTCGACGTTATCCGCCCCGCACGGCCCGCCGGGCGACCGACGCGCGATCCGGCCCGGTGACCGTGATGTGCTGGGCGCATGGTCACCGACGAGCCCCGTCCGCCCTTCCCCCCGTTCGACGCCGGGACCGCGTCCGCGAAAGTGCTCGCCGCGGAGAACGGCTGGAACACCCGCGACCCCGAGAAGGTCGCGCTGGCCTACACCGGCGACACCGTGTGGCGCAACCGCGACGAATGGGTCACCGGACGGGACGAGGTCGTCGCCTTCCTGAGCCGCAAGTGGGAGCGCGAGCACGACTACGCCCTGCGCAAGGCGCTGTGGGCCTACGCCGGGAACCGGATCGCCGTGCGCTTCCAGTACGAGTGCCGCGACGCCGAGGGCCAGTGGTGGCGCTGCTACGGCAACGAGAACTGGGAGTTCGCCGAGAACGGGCTCATGCACCGGCGCGAGGCGAGCATCAACGACCTCCGCATCTCCGAGTCCGATCGTCGTATCCACGGGCCCCGCCCGGAGGGTGACACGTCGGAGATCGGGCTCTGACGGTTCGACGGGCCCCCTCCGATCCCCTACCCGTGCCGGGTCACGGCTCGCGGGGTGGGACCGGGATCCTCGTGGCGGAAGGTGACGCTGATCCGCGGTGCGGCCTCGCGGACCTTCGGCACCGCGTGCTGCCATTCGTGCTGGCAGCGGCCCCCCATCACGAGCAGATCCCCTCCACAGAGGGTGAACCACCGCGTCGCACCACCCCTGCCCGGACGGAGCCCGAACCTCCGCGAGGCGCCGAGCGACACGATGGCCACCACCGGCTCGGCGTGCGTGAACCGCACGCGGTCGCCGTGCCAGGCCACCGAATCGTCCCCGTCGCGGTAGAGGGTCCCGCTGACCCGGTCGAACGGGACCCCGTACCGCCCGCCGAGCAGGACGGCGAGGCGCTGCGACGGCGGCGGGGCGTGCTCGAGGGCCCACCCGCAGGTCAGCCGGGGTTCGACGACGTCCTGCTCCCACATCCGACGACGACGCTGCACCCACGCGGCGTCCGTCGCCAGATCGTCGAACCACGTGGTGGCACCCGAGAGCCACCCGGGCACCACGTCCACCCACGACCGGGTGTCGAGCTGCTCGTGGTGGGCCCCGGAGAACGCGGCGTCGGCATCGACGGTGTCGCCGCGGACGTCGAAGAGGGAGGCGGTCATGACGTCAGTCGAACACATGTTCGATCGTAGGACAAGGGAATCCCTCCGCCCGCGATCGGGTACGGAGCGGGCATGGTCGCTTCCCACGTCGTCGTCCACGGGCAGGTGCAGGGCGTCTTCTTCCGAGCCAACGCCGTCGAGACCGCGACGGAGCTGGGCGTCGCGGGCTGGGTCAGCAACCGCGACGACGGCGCCGTCGAGATGCTCCTCGAGGGCGACGACACCGCCGTCGAACGGATGATCGCGTGGGCGCGGGAGGGCCCTGGGGGCGCGGCCGTGGACGGCGTCGACGTCACCGACCGCCCCGCGAGCGGTCTCACGGGCTTCGACCAACGCTGACCGGTGCGTCCGGGAGCCGTGGCAGGCTCGCCCGGGTGCAGACCACGTGGGACCGGGTGCGCGGGTGGCGCCTGCACCGGCACCTGCTCGCCGACGCCGAGGATCCGCGGGTGACGAGCGCGACCGACGTGGTGCGACGGGTCGCGGGCCTGCAGGCGCAGGTGGGCTCGTGCGCTCGGGAGGCGGTGGCGGTCCGCGGGCGGCCGGCTCGCGAGGTGGACACTGCCGTCGACAACCGCAGCCTCGTGCGGACGTGGGCGATGCGCGGAACGCTTCACCTGCTGCCCTCCGACGACGCCGCGTCGTACCTCGCGCTCGTCGCCTCCGCGCGGACGTGGGAGAAGGGGGCGTGGCAGCGGGAGTTCGCCACGGCCTCGGAGATCGCCGCGCTCGCCGAGGCCGCGGACCGCGTCCTGGACGGGGTCCTGCTCACCCGCGAGGAGCTGGTCGCGGCTCTGGGCCCGGTGGCGTCGGCGGCGTCTCACCTCCGGCTGGGGCACGCTGCTCAAGCCGCTCGCCTGGCAGGGCGTCCTGTGCAACGGCCCGCCCCGCGGCGCCCGACCGACCTTCACCAGTCCGCGCTCCTGGCTCCCCGGGTGGAACGGACTCCCCGGCGTCGAGGCCGCCGCGGCTCGGGTGATCCCGGCCTACCTGTCGGTCCACGGTCCGGCCTCGCCCGCCACCTTCGACGCCTGGCTGCTGCGCGGCGCGACGCCGAAGGGGCAGCTCCGGCGATGGTTCGCCGATCTCATCGACACGGGAGTGCTGACGGTGGTGCAGGTCGAGGGCGAGCCGCTCCACGTCCGCGCCGAGGACGTCGAAGGACTGGCCGACGCTCGACCGGTGCCGGGGGTCCGCCTCCTCCCCGGCTTCGACCCGTGGATCCTCGGGCCGGGCACGACCGACACCCGGGTCGTCCCTCCCGAGCACCGTGCGCTGGTCAGCCGGACGGCCGGCTGGATCGCTCCGGTCGTCCTCGTCGACGGGCTGGTGGTGGGCACATGGACCGCGTCGGCGGACGGCGCCGACCCGGAGATCGCCCTGTTCCCCGGCCGTGCCGCCCCCGACCGCGTGGCGTTCGCCGAGGAGGTGGACCGGTGGCGCTCCCGCCGGGAATCGTGATGTTCTCGTGACCTGGAGTGGGTCGGGGTGTGGGGGTTCTCGGGCTCACGGTGTCGGTGGGTGCGGTCGCCGTCCGAAGGACATCCCGAGTGGTCCTCAAGGTCACCGTCCGCTTCGAGACGCGCACCACCGGCCCCGGGCGGGCCGTCCCCGTGGCGGCCGACGACCCGTTCCTGACCCGCGCCGACCCCCTCGCCAGCCTGCACCGATGATCCGGTTCCAACCTCGGACTGTCGAAATGCCCGCCGCGGGGCAGCACGTTCCACTAGGCGAGGCCGGTGTAGCGGGCGGCGACCCACGCGCGCGGCAGCTTCGCCATCGCCGCGGGGGAGCTCGACGCCCGCGGCGTCGACCACGCGTCCGATCTCGGTGAAGCCCGCGGCGCGATAGAGGCGCACGTTCTCGCGACTGCTGGAGCCCCGTGACACGACCCGAGGATCTCGGTCGTGCGTCGCGGCGGGCCTCTGCAGTGTCGGGCGACCGATCCAGGCGGGGACGCACGGCCCCCGTGAGCCGACCTCCGCCCGTCAGCCGAACTCCGCCATCACCTCGTCGGAGGCGTCGAAGTTGGCGTAGACGTTCTGCACATCGTCGGAGTCCTCGAGCGCGTCGATGAGCCGCAGCACCTTGCGCGCGCCGTCGGCGTCGACCTCGACGTTCATCGACGGGACGAAGGAGACCTCGGACGACTCGTAGTCGATGCCCGCGTCCTGCAGGGCGCTGCGGACGGCGACCAGGTCGTTGGCCTCGGAGATCACCTCGAAGCTGTCGCCGAGGTCGTTGACCTCCTCGGCGCCGACCTCGAGGACCGCGAGGAGTAGGTCGTCCTCACCGATCGTGGTCGAGCCCTGGGCCTTCGCGAGGAGGATCACGCCCTTGCGCGTGAACAGGTACGCGACGGAGCCCGGGTCGGCCATGGCGCCCCCGTTGCGGTTCATCGCGGTGCGCACCTCCCCCGCCGCCCGGTTCTTGTTGTCGGTGAGGCACTCGACGAGCACGGCGATCCCACCCGGGGCATAGCCCTCGTAGGTGATGGCCTGGTAGTCGGCCCCGCCGCCCTCCGCGCCGGAACCGCGCTTCAACGCGCGGTCGATGTTGTCGTTGGGGACCGAGGTCTTCTTGGCCTTCTGGATGGCGTCGTAGAGGGTCGGGTTGGCGCCCGGGTCCCCTCCGCCGGTGCGGGCGGCCACCTCGATGTTCTTGATCAGCTTGGCGAACATCTTGCCGCGCTTCGCGTCGACGACGGCCTTCTTGTGCTTCGTCGTCGCCCATTTGGAGTGGCCGCTCATCCTTGCCCGCCCTTCTCGTCGCGCTCTCCCGGCCGTGCGCGGAGCGGATGCCCCAGCGCAGCCCGCACGAGGCGCGGCCGCCGGCCACGCCCGCCGCCGCGCCCGTGGATCGGCGGCCGATCCTACCGGCGACCACGGCGGCAGCGGTGTGCCGGAGCGCGTCGGGACCGCGCCCGACGCCCGACCCGGGGGTGGTGGGCGGGCCCTCAGGCTCCCGCGACCTCCCGTACGCGGCGGAGGAACAGGTCGTGCAGGCGGGCGTCGCCGGACTGCTCGGGGTGGAAGGCGGTGGCCATCACCGGGCCCTGCCGGACCGCGACGACCTTGCCCGACGCGGGGCCCCGCACCGTCGAGGGCACCCGGGCGAGGACCTCGACGCCACGGCCGGTCGACTCCACCCACGGCGCCCGGATGAACACCGCGCGTACCGGTCCGCCGACGACGCCGGTGACCTCGAGGTCCGACTCGAACGACTGGACCTGACGACCGAAGGCGTTGCGCCGCACGACGACGTCGAGGGCACCGAGCTGACGCTGGTCCGGCCGGGCGTCCACGGCCTCCCGAGCCAGCAGGATCATCCCCGCGCAGGAGCCGAACGCCGGCATCCCCGCGGCCAACCGCGCCACGAGCGGCTCGTAGAGCCCGAACGCGACGAGCAGCTTGGAGAGGGTCGTCGATTCCCCGCCGGGGATCACGATGCCGTCGACGGCCTCGAGCTCGGCCGGGCGGCGCACCGGGACGGCCTCGGCACCGCACGCGCGGAGCGCGTCGAGGTGCTCGGGGACGTTGCCCTGCAGGGCGAGGACACCGACGGGGGGCACGCCCGCGAGTCTCACATGTTCTGGCGACCGGGGAAGCGCTGGCGGTACTCGTCGAGGTGCTGCGTGGCGCACATCCGCTGTTCCTGCTGGCCCTTGGCCTGAGTCATGCACTCGTCGAGGGTCAGGCCCTCGCCGAACGTGCCGACCCCGAGGAGCGCGGGCACCGCGATCCAGGCGCCGACGCCGAGTCCGACGAGCCCCAGCACAGCCCCGCCCAGCGCCGCGCCGCCGTTGCGCTCGGGGTCGTCGAAGGCGCGCTTCGCGCCGATGGAGCCCACCACGAGGGCGAGGACACCGAACCCGATGCCGAACCACCCGCCCCAGAGCCAGCAGGTGCCGACGGCGATGCACCCGGCGCAGAGGGCGGGTGTGCCGAGTCCTTCCCAGGCGCTCCGGCGCACCGGCCGCGAGGTCGTCATGCCGGGATGGTGGCACGGGCGGGGGGTCACCGACACGGACGGCGTACCTGGCGGCGACGGGCGGTCACTCCGCGGCGTTGGGGTACCGCTGGTTGTACTCGGCGAGATGCTGCGACTTGCACATGTGCATCTCCTTCGCCGTGGTCGTGCTGGCCAGACACTGGTCGAGGGTGAGGCCGTCGCCGAAGTTGCCGGTCCCGAAGAGCGTCGGCCAGACGACGACCGCGCCCACCACGAGCCCGATCCCCCCGAGCGCGACCCCGCCGAGCGACGAGGCCCCGTCGGTGGCGAGCCCGTGGAACGCGCGGCGCGCGCCGAGCCAGCCGGCGACCACCCCGAACAGCCCGAGGAGGACGCCGGCCCACCCCGTCCAGCAGGTCCCCGCCGCGAGGAGGCCGAGCGCGAGGGCCGGCGTCCCCATGCCGTTGCGGCGGTCGGGGGCGCGCCGGGCGTTGGGAGCGGCGTCGGAGGTCACCAGCCGCGCCGGGCCAGGCGCTCGGACTCCGGCATGTCGCTGATGGTGCGGCCGACCATCGCCTCGCCGAGTCCCTGGGACACCTTGGCGATCACGTCCGGGTCGTCATGGAAGGTCGTCGCCTTGACGATGGCCTCGGCGCGCGCCGCGGGGTTGCCGGAGGTGAAGATTCCCGAACCGACGAACACGCCCTCCGCGCCGAGCTGCATCATCATCGCGGCGTCGGCGGGGGTGGCGATGCCGCCGGCGGTGAAGAGCACGACGGGCAGTCGGCCCGACTCGGCGACCTCGCGCACGAGCTCCAGCGGCGCGCGCAGTTCCTTGGCCGCGGCGTAGAGTTCCTGGTCGTCCATGCGGGACAACGCCCGGATCTCCGCGCGGATCGCGCGCATGTGCCGCGTCGCCTCGACGACGTTGCCGGTGCCGGCCTCGCCCTTCGACCGGATCATCGCGGCACCCTCGCCGAGACGGCGCAGCGCCTCGCCGAGGTCGGTCGCCCCGCAGACGAAGGGCACCGTGAAGGGCCACTTGTCGATGTGGTGGGCCTCGTCGGCCGGGGTGAGCACCTCGGACTCGTCGACGTAGTCGACGCCGATCGACTGCAGCACCTGCGCCTCGACGAAGTGCCCGATGCGGGCCTTGGCCATCACCGGGATCGACACCTCGTCGACGATCCCCGACACCAACTCCGGGGCGGACATGCGGGCGACGCCGCCGTCGGCACGGATGTCGGCGGGCACGCGCTCGAGGGCCATGACCGCCACCGCGCCCGCGTCCTCGGCGATCCGCGCCTGCGCCGGCGTGACCACGTCCATGATGACCCCGCCCTTGAGCATGTCGGCCAGGCCGCGCTTGACCCCGCGCCCCGGGCGCGCGGCGCCGGGGGTGAGCTCGCCGTGGCGGGAGGTGGACGGGTCGGGGCGGGTCACGGGAAGGACCTCCTCCAGGACGACGACGTGGTTCGACTCGATCGTAACGGCGTCACCGACCGACTCGGTGGGACACGGGACTTCTCACCGTACGGCGATCGGCGCGTCGGGCGGGCGGAGCGATGCCGGGTCGGAGACGAGGTCGGCGAGCTGGCGCGGGTGGACGACGTCGACGGTGACGGCGAGCTCAGCGGGGGTCCACCAGCGGTGCGCAGCGACCCGTCGGCGCCCGAGGCCCGGCACCCCGGACGTGTCGACCTCTCCACCGGCGTCAGCGAGGACGAAGAACATCTCGCGCGCGTCGTAGGTGACCCCCTGGGAGGCGAACCGGACCTCGCGCAGCCACACCGGTCCGGTGAAGTCCTCCACCGGGCACACGCGCCCCGACGCGGCCGCGAACTGGCGGGCCGCGGCGCGTGCCGGGTCCTCCCCCGGTTCGACGGCTCCTCCGGGAAGGAACCAGAACGAGCTGTCGGGCCGCTCCTGGTCCTGGGCGCGCAACAGCAGGACGCGGCCGTCGTCGTCCAGCGCGACGACGCGGGCGGCGTCGCGGGCCCGGCGCGGCGGACCCGAGACCGGCTCCGCCACTGTGTCCGCGCCCGGCGCGGATGGGGTGGCAGCCGACGGCGTGACAGCCCTCGACCCGTTCTCCCCGTGCGACCCGTCGGCCTCGCGGACCCCGCTCCCCGGGGTAATGCGCGGGACGGCGAAGGGGCCGGTGGCGGCAGGGTCGTGGTGGGGCTCGTGCGGGGGTGGCTCGGGGGACGTCGCGGGCGCCGGCGTCAGGGCCCCGACCTCGGCGATCTCGAAGTACCGCGGGAACGGCGCGCTGCCCGCGAGGCGCAGCACCCGGACCATCCGGCGTCCGCGCAGGGCGCGGGTGTCGCGGACGGCGTCGTTGTGCACCCGGCGGGCGACGACGACGCGGGCGTCGGCGTCGGCCAGCTCGGCGGCGACGTCGACGGGCAGGGCGGAGACGTCGAGGGCCGCGAGCAGGCGCGCGAGATCGTTCTCGGCGACCTCGCGGTCCTCGTCGGTCCCGGCCTCCTCGGCGGCGCGGGCCCCCGCCCGCAGGGCGCGCCGCTCGCTCGCGAGCACGACCGCCGACGGCGCGGCCGCGATTGTGCGCACCACGGCCGCGCGCCGGTCGAGGACGCCGAGGAGGGCGGCGCGCGCCGCGTCCACCCGCCGGTGCAGACGGTCGAGCCGACGGGCCCGGGCCACGAGGACGACGGCCGTCACCACGACCGCGACGAGCACGACGACGAGCAGGAACACCGCCACGAGCCCCGCGACGCCGAAGAGGTTCACGGCGCCGACGGTAGGCCCCGCCCGCCGCGGCCCTCGACGGGCTCGCCGGGGGCTCCGGGCCCGGGCAGCGCGACGTCGCGAGGGGCCGGCGCGGGGAGGGCGTCGGACAGGGCGGCCACGGGCCGCGGGTCGGCGGCCACCGCCACCTCGTAGACCCGCAGGACCTGCGCCGCGACGGTGGTCCAGTCGAAGTCGACGACGCGCGCGCGGCCGGCGGCGGCGAGCGTCGCCCGACGATCCGGGTCGTCGAGCAGCGCCGCCAGGCCGCGGGTCCAGGCCGCGGTGGCACCGGGGGGCAGGAGGAGCCCGGCGGGGCCGGTCGGGGTGTCGAGGACCCGGCGGAAGGCCTCGATGTCACTCGCGACGACCGGGACGCCCGCGGCGAGCCCCTCCGCGACGACGACGCCGAAGCTCTCGCCCCCGGTGTTGGGGGTGGCCAGCACGTCCATCGACGCCAGCGCGGCGACCTTTCCCGGTTCGTCGACCGCGCCGAGCAGGTCGATCCGGTCGGTGAGCGCGGGCCCCGCGAGGCGGCGGAGCTCCTCGGCGTCGCCGCGGCCGACGACGAGGAGGCGAAGGTCGGGGCGATCGGGCACGAGCGGGCGCAGCGCCTCGAGCAGCAGCGGCATCCCCTTGCGGGGTTCGGTGTAGCGGCCGACGAACCCGACCGTGCCCCCAGTGCGCGGGCGCAGCGGCTGCGCGCCGGCGAACAGCGCCACGTCGACCCCGTTCGGGATCTCCACGGCATCGCCGCCGAGGTGTTCGACGTAGACCTGCCGCGCGAGCGGCGACACCGCGATCCGCGCGGTCACGCGCTCGAGCAGCGGCCGCAGCAGGGGCTGGAAGAACGTCATCGTCCGCGACCGCGGGGTGGAGGTGTGGAAGGTCGCGACCACCGGGCCGTCGAGGACGGTGAGCGCGAGCATCGACAGGCTGGGGGCGGTCGGCTCGTGCAGATGCACGACGTCGAAGCGGCCCTCGCGCACCCACCGCCGGACCCGGGCGAGGGAGACCGGCCCGAACGTCAGCCGGGCGACCGAGCCGTTGTACGGGATGCCGACCGCCCGGCCCGCGCGGGTGACATACGGCGGCACCGGAGTGTCGTCGGCGGCGGCGGCGAGGACGTCGACGTGGTGGCCGAGCCGGACCAGGGCGCGCGCGAGATCGAGGACGTGGGACTGCACCCCACCCGCCACGTCCAGTGAGTAGGGGCACACGATGCCGACGCGCATGACTGCCGCAGCCTATCGACCGCGTCGTCATGCCCTCGACGTCGAGCCTCAGGCGACCATGTCCTCCAGCTCCTTGCCCTTGGTCTCCTTCACGAAGCGGAACACGAAGATCGCCGAGAGCAGCGCGAAGAACGTGTAGATCCCGTAGGCGAGGGTCAACCCGACGTCGGCCAGGGCCTGGAACGACACCGTGATGAGGAAGTTGGCCATCCACTGCGCCGCGGCGGCGACGGCGAGCGCGGCGGCCCGCAGCCAGTTCGGGAACATCTCCCCCAGCAGCACCCAGACCACCGGGCCCCAGGAGACGGCGAACGCGACCACGTAGAGGTTGGCGGCGACGAGCGCGATCGGACCGAACGCCCCGGGCAGGCTCACCGACATCGTGCCGTCGGCGCCCTCGGTGGTGATCGCGTTGGAGAAGCAGACCGCCATCACGCCCAGCGTCACGAACATCCCCATCGAGCCGCCGAGCAGCATCGGCTTCCGGCCGACCTTGTCGACGATGAGGATGGCGACGACCGTGGCGGCCACGTTGACCAGTGAGTTGATCACGGAGGCGAGGAAGGACTGGCTCTCGGTGAAGCCGACCGCCTGCCAGAGGGTCGTCGAGTAGTAGAAGATCACGTTGATCCCGACGAACTGCTGGAACACCGACAGCAGGATGCCGATCCAGACGATGGGTCGGAGGCCGAACGCGGGACCCCTCAGATCACGCAGGCTTGGCTTGTCCTCGCGGCGCAGCGAGTCGGCGATCGTCGTGACCTTGCTCCGGACCGCTTCCTGACCGGTGCCGAGGACGTCGGCGAGCACGACGCCCGCGCGCTCGAGCTGGCCCTTGGCCACGAGGTAGCGCGGTGACTCCGGGATCCGCAGCGCCAGCACCGCGTAGATCCCGGACGGGATGAGCCCGACGATGAACATCCAGCGCCACGCCTCGAGCCCGAAGAACAGGGTGTTGGCGGCTCCGCCCGCGACACCGGCGAGCAGCGCGTCGGACAGGAGCGCGACGAAGATGCCGAGCACGATGGCCATCTGCTGCAGCGATCCCAGGCGGCCGCGGATGCGGGCCGGGGCGATCTCGGCGATGTAGGCGGGCGCGATCACCGAGGCGATGCCGATGCCCACTCCGGCGAGGATCCGCCAGACGATGAGGTCCCACACCGCGAACGCCAGCCCCGCGCCGATCGAGCTGACCGCGAAGAGCCCGGCCGCGATGAGCATGACCCGCACCCGGCCGATCCGGTCGGCGGTGGGGCCGGCGAACCACGCGCCCACCGCGGATCCCAGCAGCGCCGAGGCCACGGCGAAGCCGGAGAGGATCGGGCTCGACTCGAGACCGAACTGGCCGTTGATCGCGTCGACGGCGCCGTTGATGACGCTGGAGTCGAAGCCGAAGAGGAAGCCGCCGACGGCGGCCACGATCGAGATGAGATCGCCTTCGCGGTCGTCTTCTCCTGGAGGCCGGACGCTCCCGTGGAGCCGCTCGACGGCCCCTGCTCCATGCTCATGACGGTCTCCCGGGGACGGCGGTGTCGTAGTGGGTCCGTGCGAGGTCGGCGGCGCCGACCATCCCGGCCTCCCAGCCCAGCTCGGCGAGCCGGACCTCGGCCACCGGGCGGTGGCCTCGGCCGGTGAGGTTCGAACGGAAGACGCGCTCGATCGGCTCGCGCAGCACCTCCCCGGCGGCGGACACGCCGCCGCCGATCACGAAGAGCGTCGGGTCCAGCACGGCGGCGAGCTGGGCGAGACCGAGCCCGATCCAGCGGCTGATCTCGTCGAAGCAGTGCAGCGCTCCGACGTCGCCCCGCTGGGCGGCCTCGGTCACCATCTCCCCGGTGATGGCCTCGGGGTCGCCACCGGCCGCCTCGAGCAGCCCGGCGGCGAAGGCCGGGGAGTGCTGGCCGATCTCGCGGGCCTCGGTGACCAGCGCCCGGCCCGAGCCGTACTGCTCCCAGCAGCCCTGCAGCCCGCAGCCGCAACGGCGCCCGTACGGGACCATCGTGATGTGACCGATCTCGGCCGCCACCCCGTAGCCCCCGCGCAGCAGGCGCCCGGACTGCACGAGACCGCCACCGACGCCCGTCCCGATGGTGACGACGGCGACGTCGTCGTGGTCGCGACCCGCGCCGAACCGCGACTCGGCCCACGCGGCGGCGTTGGCGTCGTTCTCCACCACCACCGGCAGGTGGAGCCGTCCGGACAGCGACGAGCGCAGGTCCTCGTCGCGCCACGCGAGGTTCGGCGCGAACATGACCGTCGAGCGCGACGCGTCGACGAAGCCGGCCGCCCCGATCCCCACGGCCGCCACCTCGTGCGTCGCCGCGAGCTCACGGACCGCGTCCGCGATCCCCGAGAGCACGCCCGCACTGTCCTGCGCGGGGGTCTCGCGTCGGGTGTGCGCCAGGAGCTTGCCGGTCTCGTCGACCACTCCCGCGGCGATCTTGGTGCCGCCGACGTCGACGCCGACGGTCAGGTCGCCCTCCGGCGCGGTCACGAGCGCGACGACAGGTCGTGGGCACCGAGCCGGTCCACGTCGACGGTGTCGAGCGAAGTGACGACGAGGTCGGCGCCCTCGGCGGCCAGGGCGTCGGAGTCGTCGGCGCGGGCGACACCGATGGCCCCGAACCTCCCGGCTTTCGCCGCCTGCACCCCGTTGGTGGCGTCCTCCACCACGAAGGTGTCGCCCGGGTCGAGCCCGAGCTCGGACGCCGCGGTCAGGAAGATCTCGGGGTCCGGCTTGCCGCGGGAGAAGTCCCGGCCCGAGACGTCGACGTCGAACGCGTCGCGCAGGGTCCCCGAGGCGCCGAACCGCCCGAGGTCGATGCGGGAGAGGAACAGTCCCGCGTTCTTCGACGAGGACGCCGCAGCCACCCCGATGCCGGCCGCCTTGACCGCGAGGACGAAGCGCACCGCGTCGTCGTAGGCGGAGAACCTCCCCTCGTCGATCAGCCGGACGATCATCTCCTGCTTGTGCTCGCCGTACTGGGTGACGCGGCGCTCCACGTCGGGGACGCCGAAGTACTCCAGGGCCGCCGTGGCGCCCGCGTTGCGCGGCTTGCCCGACATCCGCTGGTGGTAGAGCTCGGAGGTGAAGGCCTCGGGAGTCCAGGAGGTCTGCCCCGCGATGTCGGACCAGTCACCCTCCATGAGCTCGCGCAGCGACTCGCGCCACGCCTGCTCGTGGGGTGAATCGACGAGCACCCCGTCGACATCGAAGATGCCGCCCCGATAGCCCTGGCCGTTCGAACCCTCGCTCATGTGTCCGCCCTTCCGTTCTCCTGCGACGAGCACCTGCGCGCCGTGCGTCTCGCGACCGGGGAGCTCATCGGTGCCGTGCAGCGGCACCGAGCGCCGGTCGCCGGCCTCCATCACCCGCATCTCGCCCCCGAGGGAGACCTGGATCGGGTGGGAGAAACCGTCGGTGTCGACCGCGACCGTGAGCTCGCCGGCGGCCACCGACACCCGCAGCGACGTCCCCTGGAAGACGATGGGGAACGACAGCCCGTCGAGCCGGTCGGTGACGCGGGGGGCGACGGTGAGGACTCCGTCGCGCACGCTGCAGCCGGCGTAGGCCCGCTGGAGGATGTCGAGGGTGCCCGACATGACGCCCATGTGGATGCCCTCCTTGGTCGTGCCCCCCTGCACGTCGCCGACGTCGGACTCCAGCGCCACGAGGAAGCGGTCCCACGAGCTGGCGGGGTCGAGCCCGGCCAGCACCGCAGCGTGGGCGACGAGGCTCAGCGTCGACCCGTGCGAGGTGCGCTCGTCGTAGTAGTCCACGGTGCGCCGCGCCATCTCGGCATCGTCGGCGATCTCCTGGTAGCCGAGCCGGGAGAAGATCTCCCGCAGCTCGGTGTCGGGGAAGAGGAAGAACAGCATCACCGCGTCGGCCTGCTTGGCCAGCTTGTAGCGGTCGGGGTCGTCGCCCTCGGCCTTGAGGATGCGATCCAGCCGCTGGATGTTGTCGTGGGTGGATCGGTAGTGCTCCCAGTCCAGTTCCTCGAGATCCTCGTAGCCCTCGAACTGGGTGATGACCCGGTGGCCGTCCTCGGTGGTGTGGGTGGGCACGAACATCGACGTCGACATCTCCGACCACCGCTCGAGCTCGGCGTCGGTGATCCCGAGGCGTTCCCGCAGCGCCCGGCGGCGGCTGGCGGGCATCAGCGCGAGCACCCGCGGCGCCGTCGCGGTGATCCAGGCGACCATCACGTTGGTGTAGGCGTTGTTGCGCAGCCCGCCCTGCTCGGCGCCCGGGTAGCGCTCGTGGAACTCGTCGGGCCCCATGACGCCGTGGATCTCGTAGCGACCGGTGCGCTGGTCCTTGTGCGCGATCGAGGCCCAGAAGCGGGTGATCTCGAGCAGGATCTCGGCGCCGTAGCCGCGCAGGAACTCCAGGTCGTCGGTGACCTGGTAGTACTGCCAGACGTTGTAGAAGATCGCCGCATTCACGTGGCGCTGGTTGTGCGAGTGATCGGGGTCCCACTGCCCGGAGAGCGGGTTGAGGTGAACTATCTGGGTCTCCTCGGTGCCGTCGGTGCCCGACTGCCACGGGAACATCGCGCCCGCGTACCCGGCCTCCGCCGCCATCACCCGAGCTTCGGCCAGTCGCCGGTAGCGGTACATCAGCAGTCCGCGGGTGATCTCGGGGAGCCGGAAGTTCAGGAACGGGTAGACGTAGAGCTCGTCCCAGAACACGTGACCGCGGTAGGCCTCACCGTTGAGTCCGCGGGCGGGGACGCCGGCGTCGTGGCGGGCGGTGTGGCGGGAGCAGACCTGCAGCACGTGCGCGGTGTGGAAGCGCAGGAGTATCTCCACGCGCGGCTCGCTCGGCAGCGCGACGTCGCAGACGTCCCACAGCTCGGTCCAGGCCGCCTCGTGCTCGAGCCGGGCCCCGGCGAAGTCGGGGTAGCGCTCGACGTGGCGCCCGGTCGCGGCGAGGGTCTCGGTGATCGCGTTGTCGTGCGAGGTGAAGAACGCGACCATCTTCTCGACCTTGATCGTCTCGCCCTCGTGGACGTCGAGGTGGAGCACGTGCTGGATGTAGTCGTTCATCTGGTGGAGCTCGCGGGGCGGGTCCATGCGTTCCCAGCCGCGGCCCCGCCCGCGGAAGACCCGGGTGCGGGCCGCCTCGGAGATGTAGAGGTTCGACTGCCGCGTTCGCACCTTCAGCGCGATGACCTCCGGCCCGAAGGTGCGCGGGGTGACCGGGTCGAGGTGGCGGCCCTCGAGGTCGCGGTAGCGCGCGACCATGTCGTTGTCGACGCGACCATCGATGGCCGACACCACGCCGATCCGGCCGGACCAGTTCTCCGGGGTGAGCGTCCACTCGATCGCGGCCTGGTGGCTGTGGGCCATGGAGACGAACCGGCGGCTGTGCAGGGTGGTCTCCCGGCCGGCCCGGTCCCGGAAGCGGAACTCGCGCGCGACGGTCGCGGTGCGGATGTCGTAGGTGTGGCGGTAGCCGAGCACCTCGACGTTGTCGAGGGTGATGGCCTCCTCGCCCTCGATGCGCAGCTTGAGGACCAGCCAGTTCGGCAGGTTGACCAGGTCCTCGTTGGGCACCGGGCGCCCGCCCAGGATCGTCGTCTCGCGGTTGAAGGCGCCGTGGGCGTAGGTCCCGGCGTAGTGGGTCGGCGCGTTGGTGTCCTCCCACTCGGCGGCCCCGCGGGTGCAGAAGTAGCCGTTGCCGGTGGACGTGAGTGCCTCGCGGAGCCCCTCCTCCTCGGCGTCGAAGCCGTCGTAGGTCAGGACGAAGCCGTCGTCCCCGGCATCGGTGGAGCCGGCGGGGTGCGCGGCAGCGGGCACGGTGTCCTCCTGCGGGTCGAGTGGGGATGGTGGGCTCATCGGGCTCATCGAGCCAGGCCGTCGAGGAAGCGACCCACCTCGTCGACGTCCGAGAGCACGGCGGTGGCGACGGTCGCGCGGCGCGCGGCGTCGGCGGGGTCGATCACCAGGATCCCGACGCCGCCGCGGTCGGCGAGCGCGCGGAAGGCGTCCTCGTCGGTGACGTCGTCGCCGAGGTAGACGGGCACCACCTGCGGGTCGTCGAGGTCGAGCACGCCGAGCAGGTGCTCAACGGCGCGGCCCTTGTGCCAGTCGATCTTCGGCTGGATCTCGTGGACGAACTTACCCGGGGTCACCTTGAGCTCGCCCGGGTGCTCGTTGAGGACGGCGTCGACGAGCTCCTGCACGCGGGCGTGCTCGGTGGGGTCGACCCCGCGGTAGTGCAGCGCGACGGAGGCGTGTTTTGGCTCGACGAGGGTGCCGGTGATGTCGGCCGCGCCGGTCTCGACGCGCTCGGTCACCGTCCTCACCAGGTCCTCGAACCCGGTGGACGCGTCGTGGGTGATCGTCCCGGTGGCCGGGTCGTGGATGTCGAAGCCGTGGCTGCCCGCGACGATCAGGTCGTCGAGGCCCATGAGGCCGGTGACCACGGCGCGGTCCCGGCCGGACACCACGCACACCGGGCAGCGGGCCGCGAGCGCGTGCACGATCCCCCGCATGCGCTCCGACATCACCGCGTCCTCGGGACGGTCGACGATGGGGGTGAGCACACCGTCGTAGTCGAGGAAAACGGCGGGGCGCCGCCCGGCGAGCGTCGAGACGACGGCCTCGGGGTCGGACAGGGCGTGGGGAAGGTCGACCGCGAGCACGGTCATGCCCACCTCCGCATCCCGACGCAAGCGCTCTCGTGTGATGCGGTTCACAAGGCTAGGTTCGGGTCGAGTCGAGGTCAACCGCACACCGCGATCTTGGCACGGGCGACGTCCCGGGGCCTCAGTCCCGCCACACCCGCTGAAGCATGTGCCAGTCGGCGGGGTGCTCGGCGATCTCGCTGGCGAAGACGTGCGCCATCTCCTGGGTCGCCGCCGGCACCGACTCCCGGTCCGGCACCGTGACGGGCGGGTTGATGCGGAACCGCCAGCCCTCTCCGCCCACCGCGTCGTCGGTGAACCAACAACCGAGCGGGAGGAGCGCCGCACCGGTCGCCGCGGCGAGGGCCGCGGGGCCGGGGGGCATCGACGCGCGGGCGCCGAAGAAGTCGACGTCGACGCCGTGCACGGAGAGGTCGCGATCGGCCACGAGGCAGACGATGCGCCCGGCGTGCAGCGTGCGCAGGAGGCCGCGGACCGGGGCCTCGCCGCCGGTCATCGGCAGGATCTCGAAGCCCAGCGACTCGCGGTAGGCCACGAACCGCTCGTAGAGCGACTCCGGGCGCAGGCGCTCGGCCACCGTCGTGAACCCGCCGTAGCGGCGCACGGCCCACGCCCCGACGACGTCCCAGTTCCCCGAGTGCGTGAGCGCGACGACCGCCCCGCGCCCGGTGGCTAGGGCGTCGTCGAGGTGCTCGCGGCCCTCCACGAGAGGGTCGACGCGGCCGGCCAGGGCCTCGGCGTCCATCGCGGGCAGCCGGAAGGCCTCCCGCCAGTAGCGGGCGTAGGACCGCACCCCCGCGCGGACGAGCGCGTCGAGCTCGCCGGGCCCGACCCCGGGGCACACCCGTGCGAGGTTCGCGCGCAGCCGCCGCACCCCCGGCCCCTCGCGACGGGCGGCCAGATCGGCCCCGCGGGTGAACGCCGTGCGCGCCACCGGCTCCGGCACGGCGCGCACGAGCCGCCAGCCCGCCCCGTAGCCGAGATCGGCGGCGCGCTCGGCGACCGTCATCAGGCGACGGGTCCCGTCCGCGGGAACCGTCACGGCGTGACCCCGGGGTCATCGGGGACATCGCCCACGTCGTGGGCGCTGCGGCGCACCGCCAGGACCCGCTGACCGACGGTGACGACCGAGCCGACGGCCAGCGCCCAGAGCGCGACGTCGACCGCGTACGGCACACCGAGCCCGGTCAGCCCGAGTCCGGTGAGGCCGAGGATGAGCCGCTCGGCCCGCTCGACGAGGCCGCCGTCGGCCCGCAGGCCCGCGGCGTCAGCACGGGCCTTCACGTAGGAGATCACCTGGCCGCTGACCAGGCAGACCAGGGCCAGGGCGGCGAGGACTCCCTGGCCGGTGGAGCCGGCCCACCAGGCCGCCGCCCCGAAGATGGCGCCGTCGGAGATGCGATCGGACACCGAGTCGAGCACCCCGCCGAACCGGCTGCCCTTCCCGCGGGCCCGGGCCACGGCCCCGTCGAGGAGGTCGAACATGACGAAGCCCCACACGATGAACGCTCCCGCGAAGAGGTGTCCGGTGGGGATGAGGACGACCGCGGCGATCGTCGACCCGAGGGTGCCGACCACGGTGATGGTGTTCGGGGTGATCCCGAGGTGCCACAGCCGCCGGCCTGTCCCCTCCAGGCCCCGGCTGACCGCCGACCGCGCCCAGTCGTTGATCACCGGCGGCTCACCGGGCGGGCACCGACGGCCACGCGCCGGCGAGGCGGTCACGCGTCTCGGCGAGGAGCGCCGGGATGACCTTGGTCTGGCCGATGACGGTGATGAAGTTGGCGTCGCCGCCCCAGCGGGGCACCACGTGCTGGTGCAGGTGGTCGGCGAGCGAGCCGCCCGCCACGTGCCCGAGGTTGATGCCGATGTTGAAGCCGTGCGGGGCGGCCATCGCCCGCAGCGCCCCGACCGCGCGCTGGGTGAAGGCCATGAGGTCGAGGGACTCCTCGGCGGTGAGCTCATCGAGCCCGGCGACGTGCCGGTAGGGCACCACCATGAGGTGGCCGGGGTTGTAGGGGTGCAGGTTGAGCACGGCGTAGACCTGCGCCCCGCGCGCGACCACCAGCCCGTCGGCGTCGGCGCGCCGGGGGATGGCGCAGAGCGGGCAGCCGCCGTCGGACTCCCCCGTCCCCCGCTCGCCGGCGATGTAGGCCATCCGGTGCGGCGCCCACAGGCGCCGGAACCCGTCGGGGGTCCCGGCGCCGGCGAGCTTCTCGGGGTCGGCCGGCTCGGGATCGCTCATCACACCGGTAGGAAGGTCGTGGCGTCGGGCGAGGCGTTGTCCCGGCGGCCGATCCACTCCACCACCGCGGCGACGGCGTCGGGGACCGGGACGCCGTTGCGCTGCGATCCGTCGCGGAACCGGAAGGACACGGCGTCGGCGTCCGCGTCCTTGCCGCCGGCGAGCATGAGGAACGGGACCTTCTGCAGCGTGTGGGTACGGATCTTCTTCTGCATACGGTCGTCGGAGGCGTCGACCTCGACGCGCACGCCCTGCGCCCGCAGCCGGGCCGCGACCTCTCCGACGTAGGCGTCCTGGTCGGCCGAGACCGGGACGCCGACCACCTGCACGGGGGCGAGCCACGCGGGAAACGCGCCCGCGTAGTGCTCGGTGAGCACGCCGAAGAAGCGCTCGATGGAGCCGAAGAGCGCGCGGTGGATCATGACCGGACGCGGCCGGGAGCCGTCGCTCGCGGTGTACTCCAGCCCGAAGCGCTCGGGCAACATGAGGTCGACCTGGATGGTGGACATCTGCCAGTAGCGCCCGATCGCGTCGCGCGCCTGGACCGAGATCTTCGGGGCGTAGAACGCGGCGCCGCCCGGGTCGTCCACGAGCGCGATGCCGAAGCCGGACGCGGCCTCGCGCAGCGCGGCCGTCGCCTCCTCCCACTCCGCGTCGGAGCCGATCGACTTCTCCGGGTTGCGGGTGGAGAGCTCGAGGTAGAACTCGTCGAGGCCGTAGTCGCGCAGCAGGTCGAGCACGAACTGCAGCAGGGAGCGGATCTCGCCCTGCATCTGCTCGCGGGTGCAGTAGATGTGTGCGTCGTCCTGGGTGAAGCCGCGGGCGCGCGTAAGGCCGTGCATCACTCCGGAGCGCTCGTAGCGGTACACGGTGCCGAACTCGAAGAGCCGCAGCGGCAGTTCGCGATAGGAGCGCCCGCGGGAGCGGAACACGAGGTTGTGCATCGGGCAGTTCATCGGCTTGAGGTAGTAGTCGATGCCCGGCCGCGTGAGCGTCCCGTCCTCGGCGTACTCGGCGTCGAGCTGCATGGGCGGGAACATGCCCTCGCGGTACCACTGCAGGTGCCCGGAGGTCTCGAACAGCTCGCCCTTCGTGGCGTGCGGCGAGTACACGAACTCGTAGCCGGCCTCGGCGTGGCGTCGGCGGCTGTAGTCCTCCATCTCCCGGCGGACGGTGCCGCCCTTGGGGTGGAAGACCGCGAGGCCGGATCCGATCTCGTCGGGGAAGCTGAACAGGTCGAGCTCGGAGCCCAGACGCCGGTGGTCGCGGCGCTCGGCCTCGGCCAGGCGCTCGAGGTAGGCGTCCTGGGCCTCCGGGGACTCCCACGCCGTCCCGTAGACCCGCTGCAGCGAGGCGTTCGCCTGGTCGCCGCGCCAGTACGCGGCGGCCGAGCGGGTGATCGAGAACGCCGCGATGTGCTTGGTGGTGGGCACGTGCGGCCCGCGACACAGATCGCCCCAGACACGCTGGTGGGTGTGGGCGTGGACGTTGTCGTAGGCGGTGAGGTCGCCGGACCCCACCTCCATGATCTCGGCGTCGTCGTCCGCGCTCGTGCCCTTGAGATCGACCAGCTCCAGCTTGAACGGCTCGCCGGCCAGCTCGGTACGCGCGGCGTCGAGGCTCGGGTACTCCCGGCGGACGAACCGCTGCCCGGCCTTCACGATCCGGCGCATGGCCTTCTCGAGCGCGGCGAGGTCCTCGGGGGTGAAGGGCCGCGCGACCGCGAAGTCGTAGTAGAATCCGTCGGCGATCGGCGGGCCGATACCCAGCTTCGCCTCGGGGAAGAGCTGCTGCACTGCCTGAGCGAGCACGTGTGCCGCCGAGTGGCGCATCACCATCCGGCCGTCGTCGGTGTCGGCGGCGACCGGATCGACGTCGGCGTCGTCCTCGGGGGACCACGCCAGGTCACGCAGGACGCCCGTCGCGTCCCGTACGACGAGAACCGCCTGCTGACCGGTGGTGGGCAGGCCCGCCTCCCGCACCGCGGCGCTCGCGGTGGTGCCCGCGGCCACCTGGACGCTCGTGGCGACGGCGGGGCCGGGTGGTGCGAGCGAGGACACGGCGGGAGCTCCTGGATCGGGCGGTCGGGGTGCCGATGAGCCTACTGACCGCGACCGGCACCCCGGGCGGGCCGCCGCAACCCCCGCACCACGACGTCGAGGAACTCCTCCACCGCCCGCACCGTCTGCAGGGTGCGGGCGGAGGGCGACGCGCGGCCGCTGCTGACCCACCTCGCCGACCGGGGCTGGGTGTGCCTCGCGGTCTTCCCGCCGGCCGACCAGGCACCGCCGTGCACCTGGAGCAGCACCGGCGCACCCGCGCCGGGGAGCAGGTCGGGACGGCGCCAGACGTCGAGGACGTTCACCGGATCCGACCCGTAGGAGATGTTGCGCTCCCGGACCACGCGCCACCGCTCCGCCGCAAGCCCGCCGAGCCACGGCAGGGGCGGACGCGGACGGCGCCGCGTGCGCTTGCACCCGGGACCGAGCACGTCGCGCAGCGCGTGCTCCAGGACGCGGTGGGTCGTCCGGGTCCGCGCGTCGAGCACCCGCAGCGCGAGGACCGCGCCCGCGGCGAGGGCGACGCCGAGACGCCCCGCCGGCGTCCGTGCCGCACCCTGGCGCGCGGCCTCCGCCTCGATCGCCAGCACCGCGGCCGTCGTCGGCCGCGGGATCTCGGTGGCGAGCGCGGCGAGGAGACTCGCGGCGAGCGCGGCGGGCCACCGGCGCGTCAGCGGGCGGAAACCGCTCACGGCGACGAGGGCGGCACCGGCCCCGGCGCCGAGAGCGACCCGGCCCGCGAGCCGGCGCGTGACCCGGCCCGCGCCCGGACCGACCGGCCGGGGGACGCGGTGGGACCGGCGGGGACGTGACGGCACCCCGTCATCCTCGCCCCTGATCACCGACGGGAGCCGTCGGCGGCCGCCGGATTTGCCACACTGGACGGCGTGGAGCCCGCCGACGCCGCCGCCCTGCCCGAGAGCGGCACCCCCCGACACCCCTGGGCGGAGGTGCCGGCGTGCGCAGCGGAGCGCGTGCGCCCGGTGGCGGTGGACGCGGCCGGCGAGATCATCGACGCGGTCCGCGCGGAGGTTGCCGAGTACGCGCTGTCGATGGACGGGGAGTTCGGCCGCCGGATCCGCCAGGGCGTGTCGGTGGCCCTCGGGCAGTTCGTCGACCTGCTCGGCACCGACGACGACCTCCCCGAGACCCGCACCTACTTCGAGCTCGGCCGTGTCGAGCACCGCCACGGGCGCACGATGGACGCGCTGCAGGCGGCCTACCGCGTCGGCAGCCGCGTCATGTGGCGTCGGGTGTCGTCCCGGTCGGCGGCGCTGGGACTGGAGCCCGACGCCGTGTTCCGGCTCGCCGAAGCGCTCTTCGCCTACGTGGAACAGCTGGCCGCGGCGTCGGTCGCGGGCTACGCCCACGAGCAGTCCATGACCGCCGGGTCGCGGCAGGCCCGCCGACACGCGTTGGTGGAGCGGTTGTGCCGCACGCCGGCGCTCGATCCGCCGGAGCTCGAACGCCTCGCCGGGGAGGCGCAGTGGACGGTGCCGCGCACGGTGGCCGCGCTGCTCGTCGACGAGTCGGTGCTCGCCAGGATCGGACGCCGACTGCCCCCGGACGTGGTGGGCTCGGTGATCGATCGCGTCGGTGTCGTCCTCGTGCCCGACCCGACCGGCCCGGGCCGCGCCGATGTGCTCGCCGACGCGGTGCGCGACGCCCCTGCCGTCCTCGGGCCGACGGTCACCCCGGCGGCGACGGTGCGGACCGTCGCGCGGGCCCGCGCGGCGTGGCCCCTGCACCGCTCCGGGCAGCTCTCCGGAGGTGAGCCGGAGGGCACGGGGCTGGTCCGGGCCGACGATCATCTGCTCGCCCTGATCCTGCACGCGGACACCGGTCTCACCGCTGACCTCGTCGCCCAGCGTCTCGAGCCGCTCCTGCGGATGACCTCCGCCGCCCGCGACCGGGCCGTGAAAACGCTCTCGGCGTGGTTCGACGCCCACGGCGACGTCGCCGAGGCCGCCACCGCCCTGCACGTGCACCCGCAGACCGTGCGCTACCGGCTCGCGCGCCTCAAGGAGTCGTTCGCCGGGATGCTCGACGACCCCGTGGCGCGGCTCGAGGTGGCGCTGGCCCTGCGGGCGGGGCCAGTCCCCGAGGGGTAGGTGGTCCTCAGGCGGCGGCCGGCGCCGCGATCCCGCGGAGGCGCTGAAGCGTCGCCGCGGCGGCGCGGCGCACCGGCAGCGACCGGTTGCGACGCTTGTCGATCGTCGCGTGCCCACCCGGGAGGGAGAGCCGGGCGATCTTGGCGAGCACCCCACCGTACTGCTTCCACATGGGCCCGGAGTTGTAGGGCAGCCCGTAGCGCCGGCACATCTCGCGCACCGTCGGCGCGATCGTGCCGTAGCGGTTGGACGGCATGTCCGGGAACAGGTGGTGCTCGATCTGGTGCGACAGGTTCCCGGTCATGATGTGCAGCAGCTTCGAGCCCTCGATGTTCGCCGAGCCCAACATCTGCCGGACGTACCACTCGGCCTGGGTCTCGTCGTCGAGGCGCTCCTCGCCGAAGGTCTCCACCTCGACCGGGAAGTGCCCGCAGAAGATCACGGCGTGGCCCCAGACGTTGCGCATGAGGTTCGCGACTAGCCCGCCGACCGCGGCGGGGACGAACGACGGCCCCGACAGTGCGGGGAACACGACGTAGTCCTTGAGCATCTGCTTGCCGGCCTTGCGCATCAGGTCCCGGATGCCGGGCCACTTGTCCCGGAACGTGGCCGTGCCGTTGGCGATGTCGTCGAGCTCGAGGTCGAACATCGCGATACCCCACTCGAAGATGAGCGAGAGCCCCGCGTTCGTGACGAACTGGACCAGGTGGCCCGGGTTCCAGGGCTGGTCGGGATCGACGCGCAGCAGGTTGTAACCGATGTCGCGGTCCTTGCCCCGCACGTTGGTGTAGGTGTGGTGCAGGTAGTTGTGCGCGTGCTGCCAGCCCTCGGCGGTGGAGACCGCGTCCCACTCCCAGGTCGTCGAGTGGATCTCGGGATCGCGCATCCAGTCCCACTGCCCGTGCAGGACGTTGTGCCCGATCTCCATGTTCTCGAGGATCTTGGCGACGCCGAGGGCCGCGGTGCCGGCGACGAACGCCGGCGGGAAGAGCGCACCGAGCAGCAGGCCGCGGCCGGCGAGCTCGAGCCCGCGCTGGGTGGCGATGACCCGGCGAATGTACCGGGCGTCGGCCTCCCCGAGGGAGGACATGACCACCTCGCGCAGCGCCTGCAGCTCGACGCCGATGGCCTCGACGTCCGCCACGCTCAGGTGCGCGGTCGACGGGCTGATGTGTGCCCGGGTCGCGCCGGGACGGCCGGGACCGAGCGGTGTCTTGGCCTGGTTGATGCGTGTGACGTGCTGGGGCACGGTCTCCAACGTTGCCGTCACGCGGGGTCCTCCTGGATCCACGGGGAGCGGGGTCGTCCTCCCGACGGTAGGCAGGGACGCCGGTCGCGCTCTACGCGTGCACCCAGGAGCGGTGCCTCGGTTCTGTGGGGATCGGACAAGCGCGGCTCTCCCGGTGTGTGGGCGTCACCACGTGGTGCTCGCCGGAGCGGGCAGGTTCGCCACCGTCGGCGTCACCGACGCGGTCTCGGTACCGTGCCGATGTCTGACGACGCTGCGGTGCCCGCAGTGACGGCCATCGGATGGTTCTTTCGGCCCTATGAGTGCGTCTTTTCGGCCGACTCGGCGTGCCACAGTGGCCGCCGATGAGCTGAGGTGGGGACAACGCAACGGGGAGGCCGCAGGGTGTCCGGTCGGTGGGCGAGGTGGTGGGCGGGCTCCGTGGCGGGCGCGCTCGCGGCGGTCATCGCCCTTGCCCTACCCGTGCCCGCCTCGGCCATCGTCGGAGGTGAGGACGCCGAGGCGGACGCGTCGGCGTTCGTGGTGCGGATCGACGTGGCCCGCACCGCGACCACCCGCAACGTCTGCTCGGGATCGCTGGTCGCGCCCCGTCTCGTGCTCACCGCAGCCCACTGCGTCTACAGCAACGACCTCGGCGACTGGACCGTCACCTTCGCCCACGGCACGTCCGGGGCCGAGGAACACGCCGTCAGCGGGGTGGTGCCCTACTCCGCCCGGTCGGGAGCGCGGCCGGGCGCCGACGCCGTGTCGTCAGTCGACGACCTCGCGGTGGTCCAGCTCGACCGCGCCGTCGACCGGCCACCGGTAGCGCTCGACACCGCCACGGGCACTGCCACGGGCACCGCCGCGGGCCTCGCCGCCGGGCACGGGGCGGCCCTCGAGTTCGGCTACGGCTCCACCGGCTCGGGGGACGGACGCCCGAACGCCACCGTGCGTGAGGCCGGACTGACCGTCGAGGGGCTGACCCGCTCCGGCGGCACCGCGGGCGGGGCTCCGGCCCTGCTGGTGACCTCGCCGAGTCCGGTGCGGGTGCGGACGGGCGACGGCACCCGCGTCGTCCCCGGCGGCTACTGCGACAACGGCGACAGCGGCGGCCCGGTGGTGTCCGGCGGCACCGGCTCGGTCCTGCTCGGCGTGGCGTCGGACGGCAGCAGGAGCACCGTGGGCCAGTGCCGGCACACGCGCGTCGACGCCGGGAGCCCGTACCGCGAGTGGCTGGACCAGATGATCGCCGACTACGGCGAGGTCGCCCCGCCTGCCGCCCCCGCCGCGCCACCCGCCCCGACGGCCCCCCTCCCCGACCCCGCCGTCGTGGCGGCCGCCGAGAGGGGCGAGCGCCTCGCGGTGCTCGGCCCGATGGCCGGGACGGCGGCGGCCGACCTCGCGGCCGGCACCTCCGTCCCGCCTCGCGCGCCGCTGCCGGTCTTCCTGCCCGGTCAGCTCGGACCCTGACGACGGGGCCCAGGCCCGCCGGCACTGCGATCGATGCCCTCGCTGAGATCACTACCCGACCTTCCGCGACCGGGGCTCCGCGGACGTCGCTCGTCGCCCGTCCTCACGCCGGCGGCTGACGGATTGGTCGCGGCTGGGTCGGTCAGGCACTCCGGTATCGGCTGGCCAGCTCGATGCTCTGGGCTCCGAACGCGGCGAGGTCGGCCTGGGAGACGGTGTCGAGTAGGCTCGCGTCCTCGACCCCGGGGGCGCAGACGACCTCGCCGAGCGCGAGACTGCGCAGGCCGGCGTTGACGACGTCGTCGGCGCTCATGCGCGGCACGGCGCTCAGGTCGATGCCCTGCCGCTGATGGAACTCGGTGGCCACGACGCCGGGACAGAGGACCTCGATCTGGACCCCGGTGCCCTCGAGCTCCGCGCTGAGGGTCTGGGACATGGCCACCAGGTGCGCGAGAGCTCCGGCGTACACGGCACGACGCGGCATCTGGGCGTGCGGGGCGGGGCCGCTGAAGGCGATCATGCCGGCCACGTTGATGACCGCGCCGTGGCCGCGCTCGACCATGCCGATGACGGCGGCCCGGGTGAGCAGGGTGGGGGCGAGGACCTTGACCCCGAGCAGCTCACGGGCCTTGTCGGCGGGCAACTCGGTCAGGGGCATGTAGTGCGCCACTCCGGCGTTGTTGACCAGCAGATCCAGTGGTTCGGCCGCACAGATCCCCGCAACGGTGTCGATGCCGTCGTCGGTGGACAGTTCGGCGACCACGGGGCGCACCGCGGTCCCCGGGTGAGCACCAAGGAACTCGTCGAGTCGGTCGCGTGAGCGACCGACCAGGACGAGGTCGTAGCCGTCGGTGGCGAGGCGTTCGGCGAAGGCCCTGCCGATGCCGGAGGTGGCGCCGGTGACGAGGGCGGTCTTGCTCATGGGTGTGGTTCCTTCCGGTGGTCGGTCGGGGCCGCGTCAGGAGTTGATCGCGCAGAGCAGCTCGGACAGTCCGCGGGCGCCGGTCAGGCCACGCGCGGTGATGCGTGGGCATCGACGCCGGCGGCGTCCATGGCTGCGCTGGACGCGCTGCCGAGCGTCAGCGCTTGCACCAGGTGGGGGATGTCCAGGGTGAGTTCGGCGGCCGTGTCGACGATCTCGGCGATCGCGGCCTGGTTCATCATCAGCAGCGCATTGTTGAACAGCTTCGCCGTCTGCCCGGCCCCGGTTGGACGGAGGTGCACCACGTGATCCGAGAACGCCGCGAAGATCGGTTCGCATCGGCGCGCGGCCGACTGCGCGCCTCCGACCAGCGTGGTCAGCCGACGGGCCTCTGCCGCGGGTCGTCCCCCGCTGACCGGGGCATCGAGCACGTCGACACCGCCCGCGGCGCACATCTCGGTGAAGCGAACGGCGTTGGTGGGCAGGCCCGTGCCGTGGTTGACCAACGTCGATCCCGGACGGAGACCCTCCAGCAGATCCACCGTCAGTTGCCGGACGTCGTCATCGGTCGGCACGCACAGGCAGACGACGTCGCACGCGGTGCCGAGGTCCCGGACCGCGTCGTGCCTCTGGTGAGGCACGCCATCCTGGCCGCACGAGGAGGCGGGTCGCCGCGCCCACGTGTGCAGGGAGAAGCCGGCTCGGGCGATGGCGGTGGCCATGGGCAGCCCCTGGTCTCCGAGACCGATGAAGCCCACCGCGAGTGTCGCAGGTGCTCGTGCTGTCATAGCTTCACGGTCGACACGGAGCACGTCCTCAGCCAGGGGCCCGCTGTCGTGGGAATGCTGTTACCAGGCAGGACGATCGCGGCCGTCGCCACACTGGACGCATGGCGACGACGGAACTGGGCGCAGCACTGCGGCTGTGGCGCAGCCGGGTGTCACCGGATGCGGTCGGCGTGCGCACGGGCGGACGCCGACGCACCCCCGGGCTGCGTCGCGAGGAGCTCGCCCAGCTGGCCGGGGTCTCGGTCGACTACGTGGTAAGGCTCGAACAGGGACGGTCCAGCACCCCCTCGGCTCACGTCGTCGAAGCCCTCGCCCGCGCCCTGCGTCTCGACTCCGACCAGCATTCCCACCTGTTCGACCTGGCCGGGCTGGTCCCGCCGGGCGCGCACATCGTGCCGAGACACATCACTCCGACGGTCCATCGCATGCTCGACCGCCACACCGGCACTCCCGTCGCGGTCTTCGATGCAGCGTGGAACCAGCTGCTCGCCAACCCCCTCTACGACGCCCTCATGGGCGAATGGCACGGCGACGACCGGAACGCCGTGTGGCGCAACTTCGTCGGCGCCGGTAACCGCGTGCGTCACACCCCGGAATCCCGCGCAGCGCTCCAGGCTGCTCAGGCCGCCGACCTGCGCAGAACGGCGGGGCGTTACCCGCGCGATCTCACACTCCAGGCGCTCATCGCCCGGTTACGCCATACAAGTGCGCGCTTCGAGGAACTGTGGACCGCCGGAGTCGTCGGGGAGCACCACGCGGCGCGCAAGACCGTCGACCACCCCCAGGTCGGCGCACTCACGCTGGATTGCGACGTCCTCACCGTGGCGGGCAGCGACCAGCGCATCATGATCTACACAGCCGAGCCCGGCACGCCGGACGCCGCACGCCTCGAGCTCCTCGCCGTGGTCGGCACGCAATCACTCGTCTCGGACCCAGCTCCGACTGCCGACGACTCGTGACGCCTCGTCCGCGTCCCTTCTCCAGGCGCGTGCGGGTGAGAGGCTTGTCGAGCAGGCCTTCGAGGCCCTTCCCGAGGGCTCGGGCACCCCCAAGGAGATCGTCGGCGCTTTCCTACGCAGGCTGCGAAACGGCATGGACGACCCCGCCAACGCCGGTCCGCTCACCGCGCTCATCGCCGAGGCCGACCACGACCCGACCAGTCGCTGGGCGCTGGGCGCTGGGCGCTGGAGCATGTCGTGGTCACGGTCCGCGGCGCTCTGAACGGCCTCCTCGAGCCCTCCGGGCTCTGCGTCAGCGCCGAGGACTACACCCGGCTGTGCGGTCCGGTGATCTTCCAACGATTCCTGGCCCGAGCACCCGTGACCGACCAGTTCATCGACGACCTCGTCGCCGGCTGGTCGCCAACGCGACGAGCACGCCATGCAACGAGCACGCGGTGGCTCGCGGCCAGGAATGCGACAGTGCCGTAGTGCGGCCGGCCACGATCGCCCACACCCAGGCATTGACTTCGCCCTCGTCGGTTGGTCAGCCCAACGTGAACGGGTCCCGCGTGCCGCCGGAGAGCTCGACCCAGACGGACTTGGTCTCCAGGTAGGCGTCGACGCCGGCGACGCCGTTCTCGCGGCCCAGGCCGGAGTCCTTGTAGCCGCCGAAGGGGACGCTGGGGGCCACGACGCGGTAGGCGTTGATCCACACCGTGCCCGCCCTGATCCGCGCCGCGACGCGGTGGGCGCGGTGCACGTCCTTCGTCCAGACCGCCGCGGCCAGGCCGTACGGGGTGTCGTTGGCCAGCTTGATCGCCTCGTCCTCATCGGTGAACGTCACCGCGGCGAGGACGGGGCCGAACACCTCCTCGCGGAAGACGGTGTCCTGGGGCGAGACCGTGAGCACGGTGGGCTTCACGAAGTACCCGCCGAGCGACTCCTCCGCCGCGCCGCCGTACTGGACCGTCGCGCCCTCGTCGCGGGCGGTCTCCAGGTAGCCCATGACCTTCTCGTACTGCGGGCCGTTGGCCACCGGGCCCATCTCGGTGTCCTCGGCGAACGGGTCCCCGAGCTTGATCTGGGACGCGCGCTCGGCGACGAGACGCACCAGCTCGTCGTGGACGTCCGCGTGCACGACCAGGCGTGAGCCAGCCATACAGGTCTGACCGGTGGCCGCGAAGACGCCGGCGACGAGACCGTTCGCGGCGGCCTGCAGGTCGGCGTCGGAGAATACGACCTGCGGCGACTTGCCGCCCAGCTCGAGGGTGGCGGCCTTCAGGTTGCCCGCCGCCGCGCGGGCGACGGCGCGGCCGGTGGCGGTGGAGCCGGTGAAGGCGACCTTGTCGACGTCCGGGTGCGCGGCGAGGTGCTCGCCGGTCTCGCGCGATAGACCGGTGACGACGTTGACCACCCCGGCCGGGAACCCGGCCCGCTCGATGAGCTCGGCGAACCCGAGCGTCGAGCCGGGCGCGTGCTCGGACGGCTTCACCACGATCGTGCAGCCCGCGGCCAGCGCCGGGGCCACCTTCCACGACATGAGCAGCAGCGGGGAGTTCCACGGCGTGATCGCGGCGACGACGCCGACGGGCTCGCGGCGGGTGTAGACGAGGTAGTTCGGGTTGGGCGCCGGGATCTGACGGCCCTCGATCGAGGCGGCGACCCCCGCGTAGTAGTGGTACCAGCCGCCCAGTCCCTGCAGCTGGCCGAGCATCTCGCGATAGAGCTTGCCCGAGTCGTTCACCTCTAGACGGGCCAGGCGCTCGGCGTTCTCGGTGATGAGGTCGGCGAGGCGGCGCAGGCACGCCGCGCGCGCGAACCCGGTCATCTGTCCCCACTCGGAGTCGAGCGCGGCCCGCGCCGCCCCGACGGCGGCGTCGACGTCCTCGGGCCCGCCGTCCGGGACCACTGCCCAGGACGCGCCGGTGTAGGGGTTCTCGGACTCGAAGGTACGGCCGGAGGCGGCACCGACCGGCTTGCCCCCGATCAGCATCGACAACTGCTCGAGCTCGCTCACGGGCCTCTCCCTCGTCGACGTCTATCGCTCACCCGACACTCCACCAGAGCCGGGGCCCCCGGAAGACGTCAGGTCTCGGCCATCTCCCGGATGAGTCCCCCGGCGAGGACCATGCGCACCTGCCGCGGCGAGAGCCGGTGGGCGAACGTGTACTCCGTACCGTCGACGGTGGCGGTGACCTCGGACCCGTTCTGCAACTGATCGTGCATCCCGGAGAACGAGAGGACGTCGCCGACACCGATCTTCTCGTGGTCGGACCCGTCGGTGAACTCGAGCGCGAGGATCCCGAAGTTCGCGAGGTTCTGCCAGTGGATGCGGGCGAAGGACGCCGCGATCACCACCCGCAGACCGAGGTATCGGGGGCAGATCGCGGCGTGCTCGCGGGAGCTGCCCTGCCCGTAGTTCTCCCCACCGAGGATCGCGTGGCCGGTCGAGTCCCTGATCTCCTCGGCCTTGGCCGGGTACTGCTCGTCGATGCGGATGAACGCGAAACGCGCGAGCTCCGGGATGTTCGAGCGGAAGGGCAGGGCGGCGGCGCCGGCCGGCGAGATGTCGTCGGTGGAGATGTCGTCGCCGACCGAGAGCAGCACCGGGACGTCGAACGCCTCGGGGAGCGGGTCGAACTCCGGGAGCCCCGAGATGTTCGGCCCCTTCACCAGCTCCTCGTCCCGCGCGTCGGCCGCCGCCGGCGGCTCCTCGAGCATCCCGGCGGCGACGGGCAGCCCGAGGTCGCCCCACTCCAGGTCGAGCTCGGCCGCGAGGTCGCGCGGGTCGGTGATCGCTCCGCGCAGCGCACTCGCCGCCGCGGTCTCGGGCGAGCAGAGCCACACCTGGTCGTCGGCCCCGCCGCCGGAGCGGCCGGGGAAGTTCCGGGGGAAGGTGCGCAGCGAGTTCCCCGCCGGGGCGGGCGCCTGCCCCATCCCGATGCAGCCCATGCAGCCGGCCTGGTGGATGCGCGCGCCCGCCGCGATCAGCGAGAACGTCCCGCCCCACTTCGTCAGGTCGGCGAGGATCGTCCGGGAGGTCGGGTTGACGTCGAAGCTGAGCCCGTGGTGGGTCTGGCGGCCCTGCACCATCCGGGCCGCGATCGCGAAGTCGCGCAGCCCGGGGTTCGCCGACGACCCGATGATGACCTGACCCACCGGCTCACCCGCCACCTCGCTGACTGCCACCACGTTGCCCGGCGAGGACGGGCGGGCGATCAGCGGGACGATCTCGGAGAGGTCGATCTCCTCGGTGAGGTCGTACTCGACGTCCTCGTCGGCGAGCAGCTCGACGAAGTCGTCCTCGCGGCCCTCGCTCGCGAGGAACGCCCGGACCGCCTCGTCGGCGGGGAACACGCTGGTCGTGGCGCCAAGCTCGGCGCCCATGTTGGCGATGACATGGCGATCCATCGCCGAGAGCGTCGCCAGGCCGGGGCCGTGGTACTCGAGGATGCGGTTGGTGCCGCCCGTGGTCCCGTGGCGGCGGAGCATCTCGAGGACGACGTCCTTGGCCGAGCACCAGGCCGGGAGCTCCCCCGTGAGCCGGACCCCCCAGATCTCGGGCATCCGGATGGTCAGCGGCTCGCCGGCGATGGCCAGCGCGACCTCGAGCCCGCCGACGCCGATGGCGAGCATCCCGAGCGATCCGCACGCAGGGGTGTGGGAGTCCGAGCCCACCATCGTCTTGCCCGGAATCCCGAAGCGCTGCATGTGCGTGGGGTGGGAGACGCCGTTGCCCGCCTTGGAGAACCACAGGCCGTACCGGCGGCAGGCCGAGCGCAGGTAGGCGTGGTCCTCGGCGTTCTTCTCGTCGGTCTGGAGCAGGTTGTGGTCGACGTACTGCACCGAGACCTCGGTGTGGACGCGCTCGAGCCCCGAAGGCCTCCAGCTCCTGCATGACCAGGGTGCCGGTGGCGTCCTGGGTCAGGGTCTGGTCGATCCGCAGCGCGACCTCCGCACCGGGCGCCATCTCACCGTCGACGAGGTGGCTCTCGATCAGCTGGTGTGCGACGCCCCGTGCCGTACTCATCCCGTCTCCCCACGTCTCGGCCCTGGCCGCCCCCGCACGCCAGCGGCGGTGTTCGCGCCGCGCGTGCGGGGAAGACCGCGGGCCTGGCGGCGCTCGGAGGCCTCGCGGAGCTTCGTGGCCGGCAGCGAGAGCCGCCAGATCGAGCGCGTGGCCTGCCAGAACTGCCGGGGGAACGGCCCCGTGGTGTAGGGCAGGTCGTACTTCTCGCACAGCGCCCGGACCTTCACGGCGATCGCGGGGTAGCGGTTCGAGGGCAGGTCGGGGAAGAGGTGGTGCTCGATCTGGTAGCCGAGGTTCCCGCTCATCACGTGCATGAGCTTGCCGCCGGTGAAGTTCGCCGATCCGAGGAGCTGGCGCAGGTACCACTCGCCCTGGGTCTCGTGCTCGAGTTCCTCGGAGGTGAACACCTCGGCGCCGTCCGGGAAGTGCCCGCAGAAGATGATCGCGTAGGACCAGATGTTGCGGACGAGGTTGGCCGCGGCGTTCGCGCTGAGCGTGGAGAGGAACTGCGGCCCGGTGAGCAGGGGGAAGAGCAGGTAGTCCTTGCCGATCTGCCGACGCATCTTCCGCCCGATCTGAGCGAGCTTGCGCGTGAACTCCTCGGGGTCGGCCTGCTTCGTGCGCAGGCCCTCGAGGTCGAGGTCGTGCAGGGCCACGCCGTGCTGGAACGCCAGCATGAGCAGCGTGTTCACCACCGGCTGCATCAGGTAGTAGGGGTGCCACGGCTGGTCGGAGCGCACCCGGAGGATCTCGTAGCCGACGTCCTTGTCCTTGCCGATGACGTTGGTATAGGTGTGGTGCAGGTAGTTGTGGGAGTGCTTCCACTGCTCGGAGGGGCACACCGTGTCCCACTCCCAGGTCGACGAGTGGATCTCCGGGTCGTTCATCCAGTCCCACTGCCCGTGCATGACGTTGTGCCCGATCTCCATGTTCTCGAGGATCTTGGCCACGGACAGGAGGGCCGCGCCGGTCACCCACAGCGGCGGGAGCGCGCTCCCGAACAGCACGACGCGACCGGCCACGTTGAGGCGGCGCTGCAGGGTGATGACGCCGCGGATGTAGGCGGCGTCGTCGTCGCTGCGCGACTCCTCGATGTCGGTGCGGATGGCGTCGAGCTCACGTCCGAGCGCCTCCACGTCGGCCTCGGTGAGATGCGCGAACTCCAACACGTCGGAAATGGCCATGGCTGTTCCTCTCCCGTACGACGAGGGTGGGGGACGTCAGATGTCGAGCACACAGTCGCCGGCCGCGGCGCTGATGCAGGTCTGGATCTTCTCGACGGCGGTGCCGTCGGCGGTGTGCTCGGTGCCGTCGCGCAGGTCACGGACGACGCCGGAGCGCAGCGACACCACGCACGTGTGGCAGATGCCCATGCGGCACCCGAAGGGCAGCTGGAGGCCGACCCCCTCGCCGGCCTCGAGCAGCGTCGTCGCGCCGTCGCTCTCGATCGACGTCTCCGACACCGCGAAGGTGACGGTGCCGCCCTCGGCCTCGCCGCCGGCCAGGTCGACCGAGAACCGCTCAAGATGCAGCTGGTTGGAGAGCCCGGCTTCTTTCCACACCCGCTCGGCCTCGTCGAGCATGGAGTTCGGGCCGCAGACCCACGTGGCGCGCTCGCGCCAGTCGGGGCAGAGCTCCTCGATGGCGTCGCCGTCGAGGTGGCCGGCCTCGCGAGTGTACTGCTTGTGCACCCTGAGATCGGGGTAGCGCGCGGCGAACCGGTCGAGCTCGTGGGAGAAGATCAGGCTCTCGGCGTCCGGCGCGGAGTGGGCGACGAAGACGTCGGGCATGCTCCCGCGCCGGTCCAGGGTGCGCAGCATGGCCATGATCGGGGTGATCCCGCTACCGCCGGTGAGGAAGAGGATTTTCTTGGGCGGCGGTTCGGGGAGCACGAAGTCGCCCTTGGGCGGCGCGAGACGCACGATCGTGCCCGCGGCGACGCCGCCGACGAGGTGCTGGGACAGGAAACCCTCGGGCATCGCCTTGACCGTGACCGAGAGGTGGCCGCGGTCGCGCTTCGGCGGTGAGGTCAGCGAGTACGAGCGCCAGTGGAAGCGTCCGTCGACCTGCACGGCGATGCCGACGTACTGACCGGCCGCGTGGTCGAACGACCACCCCCAGCCGGGCTTGATCACCAGCGTGACGGCGTCGTCGGTCTCCGGGACGACCTTCACCACGCGCCCGCGCAGCTCCCGCGCCGACCACAACGGATTGATCAGGGACAGATAATCGTCGGGGAGCAGCGGGGTGGTGAACCGGGACGCGGCGTCGCGCAACCTCCGGACACCCCGGGGCAGCTGGGCGGAAGAACTTCTCACGAGCGCACCTCACGACATCGGACGAGTAACTATCCGGTACCAGTAGTACCAGGTGCCGCGGAGCAGAGGCACCGGGTTGTCGCCGGTGTCTCCCGCCGCGGCCGGAAAATACTTCCCGGATCGGTTCCCCACGCGGGGTGCGCGGCCGGTGGAGTGGGCGCAGAGCCCGGGAGCCACTCCCGGTCCGAGACCGCAGGAGGACCCACCGTGACCCTCGTCGACCTGCTGGTGCTCGTCGTCGTCGCCCTCGCCGCCCTGCGCGGCTGGCGCCGCGGCGGGACCGGCCTCGTCCTGCGCGTGGCGGGCGCCGTCGCGGGCGTCCTCGGGTTCGGCGCCCTCGCGCGCTGGTACGACCCGGCCTCCACTCCGCTCGTCGTCTCCGCCGTCGGAGTCGGGGCTCTGCTCGGGTGGGCGGTGGGGCGGACCGTCTCCGAGCGGGTCGGTGTGGGCGGGCTCGCCCGCCGCACGGCGGACCCCACGACGGGCCGGGTCCGACGTCCCGGGCTGCCCGACCGCGCGCTCGGGGTGGCCGCGCACGGCGCGTTCGCCCTCATGCTCTGCGTGGGAGCCGCCGCGCTGGTCTCGGCGACGGGCCCCCAGGGCGCGGCCGAGGCGGCGGCGCGCAGCGGCGTCCTCGCCGCCGCCGCCGACCGCCTCCCCTCCCCCACCGCGCTCGTCGCCTCCGGTGTCGACGGACCCACGCGATGAGCTCCCACCTCTCGCGTTCCCGCCTGGTCGCCGGCACCGTCGTCCTCGCGCTGATCGGCCTGTGGATCGGGACCGGGTCGTTCGTGCTGGCCGTCATGGTGCTCGTCCTCGTCGGCGGGGTGGCCGGGCTGGTGGTGCTGGCGGCGTCGGGGAGGCTCGGCGGCCGCGCGCTGCGGCCCCGACCGCAGGTGACGCCGGCGCCGGACGCCACGCCCACCACCGACCTCTCGCTCGCTCCGCGCCCGGGTGCGGCCGTGCGCCGGGCGCTGCGCGGCGTGCTGGCCCGCCCGTGGGTGCGCGGCGAGGGGCTGATCCGCGCGGCCGCGTCCCGTCTCTCCTCGGAGGACGCGCTGGTGTGGACGCCGCGCGGCCAGCGGGTCGCCGCGCCGCACCTGTGGCTGGAGTGGAACGTCTCCGACGCCGCGGAGATCGCCGAGCGGTGGCCGCTGGAAACCCTCGCGCGCGAGATGGTGCAGGACTACGTCGAGCGCACCCGCGCCGACGGCACCCGACGCCTCGCCGACCACACGTGGCTGCACGTGCTCGCCCGCAGCGACGTCCCGGTCGGGCGGGTCGTAGTGACCACCGCGTTCTCCGCGCCGCAGGACCCGGTGCTCGCCGCCGCGGCCGCCCCGAGCAGCGCGCCGCCGGTTCCTCCGGCGCCGGGGAGGCGGTTCCCCGGGCGCTCGGCGGCGGCGACGCCGCGGTCACGCCACGCTTCCGAGGACCGGTACCCGACGCGGAGTCCCACGCTGGTAGAGGGACGTCCCACGCGGTCGCCCTATCGTGGACACCGCTAGGAGGAGGACGCGTGCGGCCTGGGGTGGGAGTGGCGCGGGACCCGCGGGCCTCGCGCCTGCCCGCGGGCGGGCTCGCCGTTCTCGACGTGCGCACCGAGATGCGCTTCTCCGTGCCCTGGGGCGACCGCGTCACCCTGGGGAGAGGGAGCCGAGGCGACGGCGACACCGGGCGCCACGTCCCCGTGCCCGATGACCGCGTCTCCCGCCTGGCCGTCGAGATCGAGGTCCGCGACGACGCCTACCTGGTCATCAACCGGCAGCGGCACGGCGGTCAGCTGACGCTGTTCGTCCCCGGTGTGCCCGGGTCCGACCGCATCCGACCCGGCAACGGCCTGCTCGTCCGCGACGACCGTGCCTCCCTGGGTCTGTGGCTGGCCGACGGCGAGGAGCTGACGCTCGCGCTGCTGCGCTTCGCCCCGGCCGCGCGGGCCCGGGGCGACCTCGCCGGCGGGGGCACTGTGAACACCTCCCTGCCCACGGCCGAGACCTGGTGGTCGGTGCTGGTCGCCGCGTGCGGACCGACGATCCTCGCCGCGGCGGCCGCCACGTCGGGACCGGCGCGCGAGGTCCACGGCGACGCCGAGCAGATCGCCGCGTGGCACCGCGCCCAGGGCCGCCCCGCCCCCAGCCCGAAGGTGCAGAGCGAGGCGTTCCGGCACGCGCAGCGCTGGCTGCGCGGGGTCCGGCTCAACGACAAGACCCGTGGGTGGCGGATCGCCGTCGTGGAGCAGGCGATCGGCTTGCGCCTGGTGACCCTCGACGACGTCCGCCTGCTCTTCCCCGCACAGGTGCCCGCCGCGCTGCGGTGAGCCGGTGGTCGGTCCCTGGGGGTCAGGCGCCGCTCCGGGCCTTCGTGAGCAGGTCGAGCGAGACGTCCCAGAGCCGGCGGGCGGCGTCGGGATCGAGGGCGTAGTCACGGACGCCAGAGATGCCGTCGACGATCTCCGGGACCACGACGGCCTTGGCGTCGAACCCGGTGGCGATGCTCATGCCTCCAGGATGCGCGTGTCCGTGGGGGCGGCCGGTCCGGAGTGGGAGTGCCGGCCGCCACCACGGAACGATCAGCCGACGCCGAGCTTCTCCGCCGCCATCCGCGTCCCCTGCACGCGGTTCGCAATCTTCTGGAACGCCACGTCACGGGCGAAGTCCGGCGAGCCGTGGTTCGGCTTCTCGTCGATGGAGAACGGGGAGAAACCGCAGTCGTCGGTGGCGCCGATCTGCTCCTTGGGGATGAAGTTCGCGGCCTGCACCAGCTGGTCACGCACCTCCTCCGCGCTCTCCACGCGGGGGTTGCCCGGGTTGATCACGCCGAGGTAGGCCATCTGCTTCACGCCGTTGGCGTCGGAGCGCAGGTTCTCCCCGATCGACCGGTACACCTCGTCCTTCTCCCGCTCGGACTTGAGCTGGATGAGGAAGTAGCCCGCGTTCATCTTGAACATCGTGGGCAGCAGGTTGTTGTAGGGCACGTCGGCGGAGTGCACCGAGTCGCGGTCGCCGCCCGGGCAGGTGTGGACGCCGATGTTGACCCGCTCCTCCGGGGTGAAGCGGTCGAGCACCCAATTGTTGATCTCGACGAACCGGTCGAGGAGGCCGGCCCCGGTCCACGGGTTGCGCGGGTCGTTGCGGGTGGCCAGGCGCCCCTCGGTGAAGTCGATCGACACGCGCTCGGCACCGGCGTCGAACGCCTGGCGGATGTCGCGCTCGCATTCGTCGGCGAGGTCGCGCTCGAACTGCTCCTTGGGGTAGCCGTCCACCTCGCCCTCGAGGGGGTAGAGCAGGTAGAGCATCGACGGCGCGATGACGGCCTGCTTCATGGGCCTGGACGCCAACCTGATCGACTTCTTCAGCGTGTCGGCCGCGTAGGTCTTGTACCGGAACGGTCCGCCGGTCAGCCGGGGCAGCTGGCGCCCGTGGCCGTCGGCGAAGATCGCGAAGAACTGGCCGCCCTCCCCGGAGAGGTTGTCGGCGAGCCCGGTGCCCGCGAGGGTGTCGGTGATCGGGTAGGTGGCGAAGCTCGACCAGCGCTGCTCGCCGTCGGAGACGATGGGCGTGCCCGTCGCCTCCTGCCGCTCGATCGAGTCCTTGACCGCCTTCTCCTGCTCGACCTCCAGACCGGACTTGTCGATCTCGCCGGAGTCGTAGGCGGCGTAGGCGTCCTGCAGCTTCTGTGGCCGTGGCAGCGAACCGACCGGCTCGGTGGGGATTCCGGTGGACGTCCTAGGGTCGTATCCGCTCATCGGCTGCGGCTCCTCGTCGAGACGTGATGCGCGATCCGCGAGCGACAGGCGCCTGCCGCCCCCCGCGGCTGTGATCCAGACCATAGTCGCTCATGCGCATTCCTTCAACCGGGTGGCGGAGCACCGCGTCCACCGACCGGAGCTCTGAGGTCATGGTCGTGGTCGTGGTCGCGACCTCCGCACCCCTCCTCCGGGCCGTTGCCATCCCCCGACCCGGGACCTAGCGTGGGAGTCGGGCCCGGGACCCCGGTCCGTGACCGTCGCGTTCCTCGCGACGTGGCAGCGATCTCCGGCACGTCCCGGCGGCAGAGATCGACCGGACCTCGTCGCGATCCGCGACCGTCTCAGTCCCACCCGTCGCACTCGCCGGAGTCGCACCACTGCCTCGCGAGCGCTCGCCATTCAGAGGAACCGCTCATGGCCCAGGACGCCGACACGTCGACCACCTCCGAGCCCGCCCCGGACCCGAACACGCCGGGCCGGCCGAACGAGACCGACCAGCGGGACGCTGGCCGGGCCACTCCGCAGGACCCTGGCCCTCAGGGTCCGCGGGGCGAGAAGGGCCCCGCGGGCGATCAGGGCAAGGCCGGTGACCACGGCAGAGCCGGGGAGCAGGGGCCCGTCGGCCCGCGGGGCCCCGCGGGCGAGCAGGGCGCAGCCGGCGAGCAGGGCGCAGCCGGCGAGCAGGGCGCAGCCGGCGAGCAGGGCGCAGCCGGCGACGCCGGTCCGATGGGCGGTCCCGGCGAGCAGGGACGGCCCGGCGACCCCGGACCCCAGGGGTTGTCCGGCGAGCGGGGCCCAGCCGGAGCACCGGGGGCGACGGGCGAGCAGGGCCCGGCCGGTGAGCAGGGGCTGTCCGGGGTCCGCGGAGAGCAGGGCCCGCCCGGCGAGCAGGGCCCACCCGGTCGGCAGGGCCCGGCGGGCCAGCAGGGCCCCGCCGGCGAGCAGGGCCCCCCGGGTGTGGCCGGGCCTGCTGGACCGCAAGGGTTGCCCGGACCCCAGGGACAGGAAGGCTGGAGCCCACCGGGTTCGGCCACGACCTCCGAAAACCCGACGGGCACCGGGGTCCTGGCGATATCGTCCCAGCTCGTCACGCTGCCCTTCCGGCTCAGCGCCGCGGTGCTGGGGCTTCCGAAGCAGCTCGTGAGCAGCGTCTTCGGCAGCTCGTCCCGGTAGGCGCGAGGGCCCCGGTCAGCGGGACGCGCCGCCGACCGGGTCCACCGGCCAGTCGTGCTTGGGGTAGCGCCCCCGCAGTTCGGCCCTGACCTGCGGGTACCCCGTGGCCCAGAAGGACGCGAGGTCGCCTGTCACCGCGACGGGCCGACCGGCCGGCGAGAGCAGGTGCACGACGACGGGGACCCCGGCGAGCACCGGGGCGCGTCGCCACCCGAAGGCCTGCTGCACGCGCAGGGCGACGACCGGGGCAGCCGGGTCGCCGTAGTCGACGCGCAGGCGCCGCCCGTCGGGCGTCGTCACCGACGGCGGTGCGAGCTCGTCGAGGCGTCCGCCCTGCGACCACGGCAGCAGGCGCCGCAGGGCGGGCGCCACGCGGATCCGGGCGAGGTCGGCGCGCCGCCGGGACCGGCCCAGCTCCGGGCCGAGCCACTCGTCGAGGCGCGCGGTCAGCGCGGCGTCGTCGACGGCCAGCCACGGGTCGCCGACCGCCGCGGCCAGGAAGGCCATCCGCGCCCGGAGCGCGACCGCGGCGTCGTCCCAGCGCAGCAGGCCCAGGCCCTCCGTGGCGAGGCCCTCGCGCGCCGCCGCCGCGACACGCGCCGGGTCGGGCGTGCGCATCGGGCGACGGGCGAGGACGACGGCGCCGAGCTGCTCGCGTTCCTCGACGACCACGTCACCGTTCTCCCACGCGATCACCTCCTCGACCCGCCACCACGCGGCGGCCGCCTCGCGGGCGACGTCCGCGTCGACGGGCACGGCGAGCCGGATCCGTGCCACCCGCTCCCCCGGCCGCCGGACGGCGTCGGCGACCGCGAGCCACTCCGCGCCCCGCAGCGACGACGACGCCGTGAGCTCGGCACCTGTCCCGCCGACGAGCAGGTACTCGCGCGTCGGTTCCGCGGCGCCGGCCGAGCCGTCCGAGCGCTCGCGGCGGCGGGCGAGCCGGTCGGGATGGGCGAGGGCGACGACGAGCCCGGCCGCGGCGTCGTCCGGGACGGTGGCGACGGAGTCCGCGCCCGACCGGGTCGCACGGCGCAGCCGACGCACCTCGTCGCGCCATGTCGCCGGGGGCTCGCTCCGCGCGGCCCGCCACCGGGCGGACAGGTCGTCGCCGAATCCGTGCAGACCGTCCACCGCGAGCAGCGCCACCACCTCCGCGGCCCGCCGGACCCCGACGCGGGGGGCGCCGTCGAGCAGGGCACGGGCCAGGCGGGGGTGGACGCCGACGTCGGCGAGCTCCCGACCCCGACGCGTCACCCGGCCGTCGACCTCGACGGCGCCCAGGCCCCACAGCACCGCGCGCGCCGCGTCGAGGGCGGCCCCGGGTGGAGGGTCGAGCAGCGCGAGCCCGGACCCGTCGGGGACCCCCCAGCGCGCGAGGGCGAGCGCGAACGCGGTGAGGTCCGCGTGGGCGACGTCGGGCTCGGTGACGGCGTCGCGACGGGAATGCTCGGCCTCCGACCAGCAGCGGAACGCCACGCCCCGGGTCTCGCGCCCGGCGCGCCCCGCGCGCTGGGTGGCCGCGGCCCGGGAGGCGTGGACGGTGACGAGGGCGTCGAGCCCGCGAGCGTGGTCGTGGTGCGGGACCCGGGCCAGTCCCGCGTCGACGACCGTGCGGACCCCGGGGACGGTCAGGCTCGTCTCGGCCAGGGCGGTCGCGAGCACGACGCGGCGGCGTCGCCCCGGGTCCGGGGCCGCGAGCACCCGGTCCTGTGCCCGGGCGTCGAGGCCACCGTGCAGGACGACGAGGTCGACGCCGGTGCCGGAGGAGTCGGCGTCGTCGTCGAGTCGGCGGGCCACCGCGTCGATCTCACCGCGTCCGGGGAGGAAGACCAGGACGTCGCCGACGCCCGGGGCCGGTCCGGTCACCGCGAGCGCCCGGCGGACCGTCGCGGCGACGTGATCGAGCAGGGCGGGGTCGACGCGCATGCCCTGCGGCGGCGTGACCGGGCGCGGCGACGGACACCAGACCAGGTCAACGGGGTGACCGGGGTCGCGGGCCTGCACGACGGGAGCGCCGAGAGCGGCCGACAGCGCGTCCGCGTCGGCGGTGGCCGACGTGGCCACCAGTCGGAGGTCGGGGCGCAGCACGGCGCGCAGGTCGGCGCCGAAGGCGAGAGCGAGGTCGGTGTCGAGCCCGCGCTCGTGGCACTCGTCGAGGACGACGGCGTCGACCCCGGGGAGTTCCGGGTCGTGCTGCATGCGGGCCACGAGCAGCCCCGTGGTCACCACCTCGATGCGGGTGTCGGGCCCGGTCCGGCGCTCGCCGCGCACCGCGTAGCCGACCCGGCGCCCCACCGGCTCGCCGACCAGGTGCGCCATCCGCGCCGCCGCGGCCCGGGCGGCCAGGCGTCGCGGCTCGGCCACCACGACCCGTCCGGCCACCTCGCCGGCGAGCGCGAGCGGCAGGAGCGTCGTCTTCCCGGTACCCGGAGGGGCGACCAGGACGGCCGCCCCGCACCGACCGAGCGCCGCAGCGATCTCCGGCAGGACCGCGACGACGGGCAGGTCGGAGCCCGCCGGATCGGCGTCGAGGAGCACGCACTCGTCGTACCAGCCCCGTCCGTCCGGCGCTGCCGACTTCACCACGCCAGCACCGTCCGAGGGGTGGCAGCTTCGGGCCGACGTCGCCCGCGAACTCATCGGCTCCTGGGCACGGCTGTTGGTCGATCCGTCAGTGACGCGAGTCTTGGAACGCCGGAGGTGAGATGCCGCGTCGGAGAGCGTGTCATCGGGAGAGAGTCTGTCCTCACGGGGCGCGCCTTTAGGCCCGAAGTCCGGCAAAGAGGTCGTCCTCGACGCCGGCCGGGGACCGAGACGGCTTCCCGGCGAGAAGCTGGTAATGCTCGATTCCGAGTCCTTCGCCGCGCTCAGCGAGGACGAAGAACCAGCCTCGTTGGTGCATCTGTGAGCGGTGCGCGCGCATCGCGGCAACCTTGGCTGGCAGCCACCGTCGGGCGTCGATGCGTGCCGTCACGGCGGTGTCGGGCACCCCAAATGGCAGGTCGGGCAGGGCAGCATCCCCGAGGCCGGTGGCGCTCGCGAAGGGATTCGGCCTCTCCACCCTGGTGTCGGCGAGCGTGGTCGCGGCCTGCTGGAGCACGCTGTGCGGGACGACGCAGGCATACAGTTTGCTGGTCGACCACGGCGTCGCGGCGTCCGACTCCGCGGTCGGGTCCGCGGCCAGCGCGATGGCCGCCACCGTCGCATCGTGCGCCCGGATGAGGTCGGGATGGCCGTAGCCACCGCGTTCGTCGTAGGTGATCACGACCTGTGGGCGCAGGCGACGCACCACCTCGGCCAGCTGGTGGGACTGGACGGCGAGGTCACCGGTCGAGAACGGCGGGCAGCGGTGCTGGGTCGTTCTGGCGGTCGTGCCCGAGTCCCACCAGCGACCAGGGCCGGCCAGGTAGCGGTGACCGGCGAATCGGAGCTCGTGGCAGGCCGCGGCCAGCTCCTGCATCCGATAGGCGCCCAGATGTTCGGCGGTGATCTCCGGATCGCGGTCTTCGACTCGGTCACCGACCGACGAATCCACGATCTCGCCTCGTTCCCCCCGGGTGCAGGTGACCAGGTGAACCGGGATGCCTTCCTCCGCGTATCGACGGGCCGTCGCGCCGGTGGTCGTCGTCTCATCGTCAGGGTGCGCGTGGATCATCAACAGGCGCAGCGGACTACCGGCCAGGTCGACGAGCTGACCGTCGTCACCACCTGATGTGCTCATCGACGTGCGGTCCCTTCAATCCTCTGGTCGGCGCCGAGGGAGTCGGGCTCGTCATGGCGGTGTGCGTCGAGCTCACGACGAGGCGTGCCGACGGCTGCCCGGCAGGAGCGCCGGCCTCGTGTGGGGTCAGGCCGGGTCCGGGTTCCGTGGCGATGTCCCCGGGTGCCAGCGTGGCCCCGCAGTCGCCGCAGTTGAACGTCGGATTCACGGGTCCGCCGCAGTTGCGGTGGCGCAGCAGTCGCGGCGGCCCGGCGGGTTCGGGGTAGTAGCAGTCGCCCCACCACAGCAGGTGGGCGATCACCGGTAGCAGGCCTTGTCCCTTCGCGGTGAGGTGGTAGGCGAACCGTTCGGGGCGCTGCTGGTAGGCGCTGCGTTCCAGCACGCCTTCGGCGACCAGGAGACGCAGCCGTTGGGTCAGCACGGTGCGGGTCACTCCGAGGCTGTCCACGAGCTCGTCGAACCGGTGCCGCCCGAGCAGCACGTCACGCACGATGAGCAGCGTCCAGCGCTCGCCGACCACTTCCAGCGCGCGCGAGATCGAGCAGACCTGGTCGATGTAGTCGCGTCCCAACATGATGCGAGTGAGTGTAGCCGAATCAGTAGCTTCATCAGACTCACTGACCTAGGGTCAGTCGCGTGAAGCAACCTGAGTCTGTGGGCGATGCGGCCGCCACCGATGACGATCACCGTCACGGACGGCGGCGTTGGCAGGTACTGGCGGTGACTGCGGTCGCGGTGTTCATGAGCTTCCTCGACGTCACGATCGTCAATATCGCGTTCCCGAACCTGCGCGTCGAGTTCGCGACGACGCCGTTGCCGCTGCTGTCGTGGGTGATCAACGGCTACGGGGTCGTGTTCGCCGCGGCGTTGATCCCGGCGGGCCGGTTGGCCGACCGCATCGGGCGGCGACGGCTGTTCCTGGCCGGGATCGTGGTGTTCCTGGTGGCCTCGGCGGGGTGCGGGCTGGCCCCCACCCCGGCGGTGCTCATCGCGGCCCGCGTGGTGCAGGCCCTGGGCGCGGCGGCGGTCGTCCCGACGTCGCTGGCGCTCCTGCTGCCGGAGTTCCCCCTCGCGCAGCGGGCCACCGCCACCTCGATCTGGGGGGCCACCGGCGCGGTCGCGGCCGCGACCGGGCCGGCGCTGGGCGGGGCGCTGGTGGCGTGGGCGGACTGGCGGCTGGTGTTCTTCGTCAACGTCCCCATCGGGCTGGCCGCACTGAATCCCCGCGCGGCGGCTGCTGACCGAGAGCCGTGATCCGCAGTCGGCACCGGCCGCGGACTGGTGGGGGGCGCTTCTGCTGGCGGTCGGGGTCGCGGGGTTGGCGCTGGCGATCGTGCAGGGCCCCGGGTGGGGTTGGGTTGACCCGCGGACCGTCGGGTCCTTCGCCGCCGGGGCGCTGCTGCTGGGCGTGTTCGTCCGGCGTTGTGCCCGGCATCGGGCGCCGATCGTGGACCTCGGGCTGTTCCGCGTCCGGTCGTTCGCGGTGGCGAACGCAGGCACGGTGGTGTTCGCGGTGGGCTTCTACGGGTTGTTGCTGTGCAACGTGCTGTTCCTGACGGGGGTGTGGGGATTTGCCATCGGGCTCGCCGGGGCGGCGCTGACCCCCGGCGCGGTGACCGCCGCGCTGCTGGCCCCGTTCGGGGGGCGCGCGGCCGACCGGTTCGGCCAACGCGCGGTCGCCGTCCCCGGGGGTCTGCTGTTCGCCGCGGGTACCGCCTTCCTCGCCGTGTCCAGCAATCGGACACCGGGTTACCTGACGAACTTCCTGCCGGGGGTGTTACTGACCGGCGCCGGGATCGGCCTGTCGATCTCCTCCTTCGGATCGGCAGCGGTCGCGGAGCTACCCCCGGGCCCGGTTCGCCACCGGCAGCGCGATCACCGCGTGCTTCCGCCAGCTCGGCGCCGTGCTGGGCATCGCAGTGCTGCTCGCCATCATCGGCAACCCGACCGCAACGTCCGCACTGGCCACCTTCCACAACGCGTGGTGGGTGATGGCCGCGACCGGCGTCGTCGCCGCCGCCTGCGGAGTGGCCCTGGGCCGGATTACGGCCCGCGACAGCGACGCCACGGACATCAGAGCCAGCGCCACCGAGGCCAACGCCACCGGGCCCGACAACGCCGGGGCACCGGTCGCGGCGATCGGGACCACGTCCATCGACAGGACCGCGACATGACCAGCGCCGGCCCCATCGCTCGGGGGCGTTTCACCGCCGACCCGGACCCCGACCAGCATGCCGGGCTCGTGCTGTTCCACATCGGTATGCGGATCAACCGGTTGCGCGAGCCGCACCACTGGGTGCCGGTGCTGCGGGCGATGCCGAGGATGCTGGGTGAGCTCTCGGCCCGCCCTGAGCTGGGCCTGCTGAGCTTCGAGGTGTTCCGGTCGGGCCGGACGTTCCTGATCGTGCAGTACTGGCGCGACTTCGACTCCCTCAACTCCTGGGCCCGCTCCGGTGACCAGCCGCACCTGCCGGCATGGCGGGCGTTCAACCGCGCAGCGCGGCGCAGCGACGCGGCCGGGGTGTTCCACGAGACCTTCCTGATCGGAACGCAGAACTCGGAGACGGTCTATGTCGACATGCCCGTAATGGGAATGGCCCGCGCCACCCGCCACGTCCCGATCGCCCGCCGCGGGCAGTCCGCCGCCCACCGCATCGACCCCACCACACCCGACGTGGCCGCCGTCGAGGACCAACTGGTGCAGCCATGACCCGCCGCCAGCAGCGCTTCCACCAGCGGTACGGCCCGTCGGCGCTGGTCACCGGCGCCTCCTCCGGGATCGGCCGGGAGATCGCGTGGCGGCTGGCCGAAGCAGGCTTCGACCTGGTTCTGGTCGCCCGCCGCGAGACGCTCCCACGTGAGCTCGCCGCCGAGATGACCTCCCGGCACACGATCGACGTGTCCGTACTGCCGATCGACCTCGCCCGCCGCGACGGCGTCGACGACCTCGTCGACGCCACCGTCGGCAAGGACATCGGGCTCTACGTCGCCGCGGCCGGCTTCGGCACCTCGGGCCGGTTCCTCGACGCCGAGGTCGAGCAGGAGCGGGAGATGCTGCGGCTCAACTGCGAGGCCGTGTTGACCACGAGCGTGGTGTTCGGCAGGCGCCTGGTCGACCGCGGCCGCGGTGGGCTCATCCTGATGAGCTCCATCGTCGGTTTCCAGGGCATGCCCAACGCGGCGAACTACGCGGCGACGAAGGCCTACGTGCAGACCCTCGCCGAGGCCCTCTACGTCGAGTTCCGACCGCTCGGCGTGGACGTCCTCGCCGCCGCCCCAGGCCCCACCCACAGCGGCTTCGCCGAGCGCGCCGGCATGCAGATGGGCCGGGCGCTGTCGCCGGGCGATGTCGCGGGGCGCACCCTCGACACGCTCGGCCGCAAACCGACCGCGCTGCCCGGCGCCCTGTCCCGGGTGCTCAAGGACTCCATGGCGCCGCTGCCGCGCCGCGTCCGCGTCCGCATCATGGGCACTGTCATGGCCGGCATGACCGCCCGTCAGCGCATTGGCGAAACCCAATGATCGCCCTCGTGCAGGGCATCCCGGAGACCGCCGGGCCGTGGGACCACCACCGGGGCCACTTCGAAGGGCCCACGGATCGCGCTGGAACTGCCGGGCTTCGGCTGCCCGCGACCGGCCGGATTCGAGGCGACCCAAGACGACCAGGTCGCCTGGTTGATCGGTGAGCTCGAGCAGGTCGGGGGCCCGTCGACCTGCTCGGTCACGGCTGGGGCGCACCCCTCACCGACCGGATCGCGACCGCCTACCCGGGATTGCTGCGCAGGTGGGCCGTCGACGCCGCGCATCTGCTGCACCCCGACTACGCCTGGCACGACCTGGCCCGCACCTGACAGACCGACGGCGCCGATGGGCGCGTCATCGCCGCCTGGCGCTGATGCGAGTCCGCTCGGCCGCGGTTGGGAGAACCAGAACTGCAGCGACGTTGAACAACAAGCCAGGCGCAGCTGTCCGCTTCTCCGGCGGGAACTCTCGGACAACGCGGCCGCCGCCTTCGACGCCCGGTCTCACCATCGAGCTGAGTAGAGATCAGGTCCTGCTCATGGGCCGACGTCGAGGTCGAGCTCTCGGGCAAGGCGCTGGAGGTAGCCAGCCAGTTGGGTCCGGTCCTGGGGGTCCCAGTGGGCGGTGAGTTGCTCGAAGGTGCGTTGTTGCCAGCGGTGGGAGCTGGCGAGGAGCTCGCGGCCGCGGTCGGTGAGGGTGAGCGAGGCCCGTCGGCGGTCGCTGCGGGAGGCGCCGCGCAGGAGGTAGCCGGCGTCGGTGGCGCCGCGGACGATGCGGCTGGCTCCGGAGTCGTCGAGCCCAAGCTGATGGGCGACAGCGGCGACGGTGGGGTCCTGACCGCGTGACTGGGCGGTGTCGACGGCCTCGATGGCCAGGATGTGCTGGACGTGGCGCATCTCGCCGGTGAGCTCCTGAGAGGCGCGGTTGATCCAGCGTCGGGAGCCCAACCGTACGAGCCGAAACAGCGCCGGCCCGGCCCCGTCGGCCGCGTCCTCGAAGTCTTCGGCTACACGTACCGGATGGGACGGCTCGGGTCGGTGGCTCACACGCTCAAGCCTACCGCTTGACGCCTGCGTTTCGCAGGCAATAACGTCTGCGTCATGCAGGTATTGAAGGACGCTCAGAAGACGCACTCGAGGCAGCGACCGAACATGGCGTTCGCGGCGCTGCTGCTGGGCATGTTGATGGCGTCGCTGGACACCAACGTGGTGGTCGCGGCACTGCCGTCGCTGGGCCCGTCGTTGGGGCAACCGGACGCGGTCGCGGGGGTCACCGCAGCGTACTTGCTGGTGGTCGCGGTCGCTACGCCTTTGCACGGCAGCCTGGGAGACCGCTGGGGCCGTCGGGTGATGTTCGTGGTCTCTGTCCTGGTGTTCGCCGCCGGTTCGTTTGCGTGCGCGCTGGCGCCCTCGATGCCCGCGCTGATCGGGTTCCGGGCCCTGCAAGGCCTGGGCGGGAGCGGATTGATCGTGGCGGCGGTCTCGGCCATGGCCGAGCTGTTCGACCGCGAGCAGATGATCCGCCGCCAGGGGTGGCTGACCGCAATGTTCGCGGTGTCCTCGATCGGTGGCGCCCCACTGGACGGTTTCCTGGCCGCCGGGCCCGGCTGGCAGTGGATCTTTCTGGTGAACCCGCCGATCTGCCTTGTCGCGCTGGGGCTCGGCGCGAACTCCGTCCCCGCCCGCCGCGCTGCGACTCCCGCCGCGAAGCACCGGGGTTTCGACGTCCTCGGCGCGACCCTGGTCGCGGTGGGCGGCGCCAGCATCGTCGGGCTCGGCAGCAGCGACACCCTGGCTCGCAGCCCGCTCTGGGCACCGATGCTGGTCGTCGTCGCCCTCATGGCGATGGTCCTGCTGGTCAAGGTCGAACGCCGAGTTGCGGCGCCGTTGATCCCTCCACGACTCTTCGCTGATCCGGGGTTGTCGCGCTCGGTCGCAGCCACCCTGGCCAGCGGCGTCGCGCTGTTCGGCAGCTTCACGTTCGTGCCGCTGGCCATCACGGCCGGCGCCCGGGTGGATCCGTCGACCTTGGGCTTGTTGTTGTTGCCCGTGAGCGTTGGTCAGCTCGCAGCCTCCAGCGGGTTCGTGGTCCTGACCCGCCGCTGGCCGGCCATCACCGCCTGGGGGCGCGTCGGGCTGCTTATGGGCGTGGTGGGCATGCTGAGTATCGCTGCCGTGCCGATGCTGGGGCCGGGAGTGGTCCGCACGACGGTCACCCTGCTCGGGCTCGCCCTCGCCGGCGCCGCCCTCGGACTCTCCATGCAGGCCTACACCCTCGTCGCGCAGGCCCGCGCCCCGATCGAGATCGTCGGCGCCACCACGGCCACCGTCACCTTCACACGCCAGATCGGCGGCTCGCTGGGCATCGCCGTCTTCGGCTGGCTCGCCCTCCTGCTCGGCGAGAGCGGCGGTCTCACCACCGTGTTCGTCCTGGCCGCGGCAGTCCTGCTCACCGGAGTCGTCCTCGCTCCGCGCTCCTACCACGACCAACCACGAGCTGCCGCCGCCAGTGCGGCCTCTCGGGCCGGGGCGTGACGCCCGCCCCGCCACAGCACCGGATCGTCGAGCAGCACGAGAGCTCGATGCGGCCGCGGCGGATCCCGCCGCCGGACGGGCGGACCGGGGTGGATCTGCTCACATACCGACCGGTCCTTTAAGGTCGTGACGCTGTAGGTCACGCGAGGGGGACGCGATGGACACGCGCGGCGGAACGAGGCCCTCGGGGCCGCTACGTGGTGCCCCGGGGCATGTGGTCCGGCGGCTGCACCAGGCCTACGCGGCCGCCTGGACACGCCACGTCGATCCGGTGCTCACGGGCCCGCAGTTCGCCGTGCTGATGGCAGCGGACGACTTTCCCGAGATCGACCAGGGGTCGATCGCCGCACGGGTCGCGCTCGACCGCTCCACCATGGCCGACGTCTGTCGACGCCTCGAGGACCGCGGACTGATCCGGCGGGTGACCGCTCCCGGAGACGGGCGCCGCAAGCTCCTCTACCTCACCGAGCACGGGAGCGAGGTCCTCACCACGGTCGGGGAACGCGTCCGTCGCCTCCACGAGGAGATGCTCGCGGGCGACGACACCAACGCGTTCCTCGAGCGGCTCAACGGCCTGGTCGAGCGCTGGGACTCACTCGCGGCGGACGGGGCGTCCGCCTGACGAGGAGCCCGCCTCGGCCGGCTCGGCCTTCTCCGCGGCCTGCCGCTGCTCGCGCATGAGGAGCAGGCCGAGCCCGGCGAGCAGCGTGACCGCGAGCCACAGCGTGAAGAACGTCCACGGGATGAGGGCACCGGTCTGCAGCGCGAACAGCAGGCAGTAGACCGTGGCGAGCACCCCGACCACGGCGCCGACCCCGTAGACCAGCCGATTGCGGTCGGTGTCGGCGGGTGGCCACGTCATGAACTGCACGGTACGCCCGGGTTTCTTTGTGGTAGCGGGATGGGGAGTCTGGGAGACTGGGGGTTTCGAGAGGAGCATGGCTGTGGCCAAGAAGGACGGCAAGAAGAAGAAGGACACCGAGACCCCGGTGAGCGCGGAGACCGTCGTCCTCAACGGGCACGAAGTCGACGAGATGCCAGACGTCTCCGCCATCGTCGGGGCGGCGATCGACCCTGGCCCGCCGGACGAGCCCGCCTCGTCGCCGTCCCCCCTGCCGCCACCGCCCGGGCCTTCCCGGCCGCCGTCAGCGGCCCCGGCGACCCGGGCCTCGGCGTCGCCGGGGTGGTCCACCGACGACCTCTCCGACGCCGTCCTCGTCCCGCTGCAGGTGGCCCGCTCCGTGCTGCCGTCGTCGCGGACGCCGGTCGTCCTCGGCGTCGCCGCTCTCGGTCTGCTCGGGCTCCTCGACTGGCCGGCCGCGCTCGGGATCGGGCTGGGGTGGGAAGCGCTGCGGCGATGGGGCCCGGACGCCGCGGCGGGAAACACGGGACGCGGACGCTGAGGATCAGCCGGCGACCTAGAGAACCGTGATGCCGGGTTCGCGGCGCAGGACGAAGAAATAGGGCCGGTCGAACCCGCGGTAGTCCATGGCACCGAGCAGGGAGTCCGCGTCGAGGCGCCGGAAGACGTCGTGGATCGGCTTCGCGTCGTAGATCATCGTGGCGGTCGCGACGCCGCGGTACTCGGTGGTGCGCAGCCGTGCGGCCGGTTTCGACGTCCGCAGGAACGGTCGCGCCGTGGTGACCACGCGGTGCAGGGGCCAGCTCGTCGGCACCGGGAGACCCATGGGCAGGCGCGCCGGGTCGACGGCGAACACCGCCTGCCGGTCGGCGGTGTGGAACAGCAGGGGATGCACGGTGTCGGCGTCGAGGAACTGCTTGCCGTACCAGCCGGTGGCGCCGAGCAGACCGTCCATCGGATGGCGCGTCGGGTACTCCTTCCCTGCCCAGATGCCGATCATCGCGTCGAGGGCGACGGGCTCGAGCGAATCGAAGAGGGCGAGGGCCGCCTCCGTGGTCGACGGGGCCGGGGATGTCCGGGGACTCGCAGCCATCTCGGCAGTGTGGTCGATAGCGCCCCGACCGCAACCCACCGCTGACCGCGACCAACCGCCGCCCGCGACCCCGTGCTGATCGGCCGGGGCGCGGGCGCCGGGTTCAGCAGCAGGCCGTGCAGCAGTCGCACGTGGCGTCGTCACAGCAGGGGCACACAGTCAGATCGAGCATCCGTCACACCTCCCCTCGTCCATCGCTTGATCGGGAGGGCACCAGGTGCCGGGCGCGGGGTCCGGGCAGGTGGCACCGGGCAGTTGGTCGGCCATCGCGACGAGGTCCGCGCGGAGCCGCGCCAGGCGGTCGAGCTCGGCGTCGATCTCGATGATGCGTTCCCGCAGGAGTGGTTCGGCCGGCTCGCAGGGGCAGGCGCCCGTGTCGCGGACCGCGAGCAGCCCTCCGATGTCGTGGAGGCGGAGACCGAGCCGCTGGGCGCCGCGGATGAAGTGGAGGCGGTCGACCGCGCGGGCATCGTAGCGACGGTGCGCCCCGGTGATCCTCTCCGGGACGGGCATGAGACCGAGGCGCTCGTAGTAGCGCACCGTGTCCGAACGCAGGCCCGTCTCCCGGGCCAGCTCGGAGATCGTCAGCGAGTCCGTCGCGGTCATGCCGACACGCTAGGACCTGGACTTGACTCCAGGGTCAAGCCCGAATCGAGATGCCGTGCTCATCCGGTCGCCGGGTTGCCGATCAGAGTGACCGCGTTGCCGTCGGGATCGGCGAGCGGTAGGAGTCGAGCCCCGCTCAGCGTCTCCGACGCGCCGCTGGTGTCGAAGCCACCTCCTCCAGCGCCTGAACGGTCCGGTCGAAGTCGTCGACGGCGAAGTTCACCGCGACGCCGCCCGCCCGCGGCGGATCGACGAACACCTCCAGCCATCCGCCCTCGGTCACGTGCCAGTCGGCGAACGCCTCCATCGGCTGGGCGTCATGCGGGCGACCGAGCAGCCGCTCGTACCACTGCATGGCGCGGTCGAGATCGCTGACCAGCGCGACAGCGAGGACGTGGGTGATGGGCATGGCGGACACCTCGGGTCAGGATTTCTCTGGTGACGTCTGGTGTTTGGGTCAGCTGGCCCGGAAGAAGCGCTCGAGCTCTGCGACGACGAGGTCGGGGGCGGTGTCGAGGGCCTCGTGGCCGTGGCTCGGCAGCTCGGCGACCGTGGCCCTCGACAGCGCCTGGTGCAGCTCGTGAGTGATGGTCCTGGCCCACCGCGGACTGAGGCCACCGAGCAGGAACAGCATCGGCGCTGTGACGCCACGGGTCACGTCGGCGAGGTCGAGGGCCAGCAGCGCCTCCGCCTCGCGAGCCATCGTGGCGGTCGCGATCGGGTTGGACTCGGCGGCCACCGGACTGTCGCGCATCGCGGTGACCATCGTTGCGTCCATGCCGATGATCTCGACGAGGAAACTCCGCATCGCCCGACCGGCCTGGCCGGCGGCCACCCACGCGGTGACCCGGTCTATCCACTCCCGGGACACGGTTCGCGGTCCCGGCGGTTCGTACAAGGCGAGCCGCCGGATCGGCGCCCCTCGGCCGGCCGCACCGAGAGCGCACACGGCGCCGATGCTATGGGCGAAGACATCGATGCCCTCGGGCTCCCCGACGGCCAGATGCTGCGCCGCGGCGAGAACGTCGTCGTACTCCTGGGCAATTCCGTACCGGGCTGCGTCCCCGCTCATGCCCCGGCCGCGGCGGTCCATCGCGGTGACCCGGCGGTTCCGGGTCAGCAACGGCCACACCGGTTCCCACCGGGTAGAACTGCTCATCCCTCCGTGAACGAGCAGCAGCCGAGGACCGACGCCCTCGGTGATCATGCCGATCTCGACGCCGTCCGAGCTGGTCACCGATTCCCGTTGCCCGCGCACGACCCCCATCTCTTGGCTCGGTCCGCTCGTCGCATGGCACGAACAGCCGGCGTCGCTCCGCCCGCTCGAGACGGGATGCAGCAAGGACCTTGTCCCACTGTGCTCGGTTCCGGCGCACCGAGACCAGTTTCCGGCGCACCGAGAACAGTTGCCAACGCCGAGCACGAACCCCGCGGACGCGGCTCAGATCGCTTCATCGCCCGTCCCCCTCCGCTCCCCCGGCCGTCCTGCTGACGTCCTGATCGTCGGGGCCACCCGGAGCGGTGGACCATCCTCGTGCCTTCGCACCGCAGTAGCCAGCCCCTTCTGCGGCGGTGCCGTGCGCCTGTGTGACGGTCCCGTCGTGCCGACGTCGCGCCGACGGCTTCGATCGAGAGGTCACATCTTGAACATCAGACAACCACCCTATTCGAAACGTCCTGGTCGCCGGCGTCCGGACCGCGTTTCGAACCGAACCATGGCGCGCACGTAGCTTCACCACGCTCCGTGTGCCGCCCGGTGGCGGTCACCCAGTCGGCGCCCAGTCCGCGAGGTCCCCGTCGAGCAGTCGGACGCCGAGGCAATGAACCTGCTCATCGAACACGACCTCCGCACCGCCGACGACCGAACAGCTCGGTCAACTCGATCACCCTGGCCAAGCACTCGACCCTGGGGATGTCGGGCGTGTACAGCGACAATCTCGTCGAGGTCGAGAAGGTCGCCGCGGCGACCGCGCCTGAGATGAGCGCTCAGGCCTGACCAGGCGCCCGCGTTCACCCGGCGGGAGGGCAACGCCTCCGTCGCCGAGGTGCCCCTCACCGGCTCACCGGAGGAAATGATCAGGATGACCGCCAACACCAGCGCCGCCGCCTACCACCTGTCCGACACCTCCGCCGACGCGTGGGAGCCGTTCATGGTCGAGACCGTCACCTTCGCCCCGGCGACATCGCCTAGCTGCAGGACAGCGGCGGCCAGGCGGATGCCCGCAACGGTGACAGCGAGGAAGGCGAGGCCATGTGCCGCGCCAAGGCCGGTGAAGGCCGGCCCGGCGGTGGCCACCGCGAGCAGGGCGCCCGCGAGCGCCAGTGCGGCAGTAGCGGTCGGTAACGGGCGGTAACGGGCGGTGGAACGCACGTGTCAACGGGCTGTGCACGCCTGGCTCCGCTCGCGGTGGGGTGGTGAGTCAGGCATCGGGGCGTGACAGTCCGACGATCGCGGTGGGGTCGGTGTCGAGGAATACTCGGATCCGCTGAGCGATTGCCGGCCAGTCGGGTCCGAGCCAGACGAAGTGGCTGTGGGCGCGGCTCTCGACGAGTTCGGCGTGGCGGATGCTGCTGGTAAGCGACTGAGCGTGGGCGAATGGGACGCCGCGGTCGGTGCGGGTGGCGATCACGAGGGTGGGTTGGTCGATCCGGGCGGTGATGTCGGGCGTGGGGCGCAGGTCGTTGAGGAACCCGCGGCCGGAGCGCATCTGGGCAAACAAGTCGAGCAGCATGGCGCGGTCCTCGGCGCGCAACGCGGCCATGACCTCGTCGGCTGGTCGGGTGGACAGGCTTGCCAGCATCAGACGCAGGAAGGCGTCGGGTGCCACGTGCGCGAGCCCGCGTACTGCTGCCCACGTGACGTGTTCGGTCATGGCGGTGAACACGAGATGCGCGCCCAGGCGGGTCCGACGGTCCGGATAGGGCAGCCATCCCACGGCGCTGACCAGGATCAAACGCTCGACGAGGTCGGCATGCCGCGCGGCCATCGTAGCGGCGGTGGGACCGCCACCGGAGACACCGACGACCGCGGCGACCCGGGCGATCCCCAGGTGGGCACACAGCGCACGGACCACATCGGTGTACCCTCCACCGATCTGCCGGTCGACAGCGGAGTGCGGCCGTAGCCGGGACGCGAGGGCACCAGCAGCGTGCAACCCGCCGCGGCGAAGACCTCCTCGCCCAATGCCAAGCCGGCCCGCATGTGCCCGCCGTGGAACACCACCACGACCGCCTCGCCACGTCGATCCAACCGGTACTCAAGCTGGCCCGCCGGTGGGCAGGCCATTACCGTCGGTCGGAGGAGTTCGGGCATCGATGTGCCTCCAGACCGGTAGCAGACCGGTAGCGATGCGGCATTTGTACGCCGACCAGCCTCAGACCTCCGGAAGTAGCGGCTTCCGCGGTGATCAATTTGATCGTGTTTGGGCGACCTGATAGCTGAGGGGTCGTGGGTCGCCGGGGATGTGGGCGGGTGTGGTGTTGAGCTCGTCGGTGAGCATTCGCAGTGCCTGGGCGATCCTGGGGCTGTCGGGCTGGTCGAGGGTGATGGTGACCGTTGCGGGTCGGTAGGTGATCTCTCCGCCGAGGTGGAGCAGGTTGCGCAGGATGGCCCGGTACTCGTCGGGGTCGGCGAGGTAGGCGTTGAAGTGCTCGGCGAGCCAGGCCTCGGCGTTGAACGCCAGCAGCCGCAAGACCATCTGCAGGCCGCGTCGTTGCAGCCGTGGGCGGGCCCGTGTCGCGGTGGGGTCGAGCTCGTTGGCGGGCAGCTTCGCCGGGATCGCGGCCAGCGTGGTCTTGGCCGCGGCGAGGTCGGCGGCGGCGGCGTCGATGGCCTGGTGGGCTTGGGGCAGGGCGGCGTTCTTCTCCTGTGGGGTGCCGGGGCCGGCGAGCAGCTGGGGCAGCGCGCGTTCGGCGGTGGCCAGGGCGGCCTCGGCCGCGGCCACCTGCGCTCGGGCCTGGGTCCGGGCAGGGTTGGTGACCTTCGCGGTGTCGGCGGCGATGTCGGTGGTGTAGTCGGCGAGCGCGCTGATGCCGTGGTGGGCGTCGGCGTACTTGAACAGGTTCTCGATCCGCCAGCGGGCCCGCAGCCAGGCCAGCAGCGCCGCGCCGGACGCGGTCGTGTCGCTGGTGAGCACCTGCAGCACCGGGGTGCCATCCTCGACCAAGGTCAGCTGGCGGGCCGGGCCGTACCCGGCGATCTCGACGGTCTCGTCGGCGAGGTCGACATCGACCTGCCGCCCGTCACGGACGGTGCAGCAACGGGCCACCGGCGCGGTCATCGCCGCGAGCTTCCCGCGCCGGTAGGTCACCCAGTCCATCCCCGCCTGCCGGCAGGCGGTGAACGCTGTGGGGTAGGACCCGCCGCGGTCGAACCCCAGCAGGATCCCGGCGTCGGGACCGAGGACCTCCCGCAGCCCCGCCAGCACACCGGGCATGGTGCGGGTCAGCCCCGAGGGTTCCCCAGAGGCAAACAGCACCGCCCGGCCGCGGGCGTCGCAGACCACGGTGTCGGCGCGTCCCGGCTCGGCCAGCCGTCGCCGGGTGTTGTAACCCTTGGCCAGCGGGCGCGCCCCGGCGTAGGCCACGAAGTGGTCATCGACGTAGTAGACCGACGAGCCCGGCGGGTCCGCGGCCAGCGTCTCCTTCGCGAACGCCCGCTGCAGCGCCAACGGGTCCGACCCGTCGGCGAGCGCGCCCAGACGGGTCCGCAGCGTGCGCAGCTCCGGGATCGTGGCCAGCCCGAGCACCGCGCCGGCCTCGGTCCGGCGCAGATGCTTGGCCCCCTCCACCGTGTCGATGCCCAGCGCGAAGCCCACCGTCGCGGTGGCCAGGACCGCGACGTCGTCGAAGTGGCGCGACGGCGCACCGGTCAGCGTGGCGAAGATGCCCGCCGCCCCGACCCGATCCAGGTAGGCGTGCAGCAGACCCGCCCCCGCGTAGCGGCACGGGTACACCCCGCCGTCGATCCGGGCCAGCCCACCAGTGGCCGGTGCCGCCCCGCCGAGCCCCTCCACACCCACCCCCCCGGCACCGGGCTGGTCGGCACCGGACTCGTCGGGCTCGGGCCCGGATCCGGACTCGTCGGGCCCGGGCTCGTCGGGCCCGGGCTCGTCGGGCGCGGGCCCGGGCTGGTCGGACTCGGACTCGGGCCCGGGCCCGGGCCCGGACTCGTCGGGCTCAGCGGGAGTCAGCGTCTGGGCCAGCGCCAGCGGCCCGAGCCGGGCGAGCAGCCCGCTGACCACCGACCGGGCGACGTTGAGCCGGACGGCGATCTCGGTCTGGGTCACGCCCTCGCCCGCCCAGCGCCGAGCCTTCCCGACCTCCCGGTCCGAGAGCTTCGGTGGGCGCCCGCGGCGGGCCACCAGCCCCGCCGCGCCGTCCCGGCGGGCCCGCGCACGCAACCGCGACACGTGCTCCGCGGACAACCCGAACTCCGCGGCCACCTCCACCCCCGCCACCCCGGCGTCGGTGAGCGCGACCACCGCCAGGTTCCGCATCGCGGTGTCCTCGTCGCCGTAGCGAAACACCACCCGCCGTCCGTGGCTGACGACCGTCTGCCCACCCGCGCTGTAGCGGCGCAATGCCGCAGGCTCGGGCATCTCCGACAGCTCAGCCTGGCCGGTGTCCAACACCCGCCCACACCGGGGTCCGCACCATCGAGCACTGCTCCTGGCGCACCGAAACCGCACTGGTCTTCGACGAGACCGCTGCCCGCGAGATCGTTGAACGCGACGTAGCCGTCTGCCGATGCGTCTCCGGGGAGTGGCGGCTGTTCCTCCAGCAGCTCGGATAACGCCCAGCCCCTCCTCGACGCTATCCAGTCGATGCGCGCCGCCGGAGTGCGCTTCATCGGCGGAACCGACGCCGGCGTCCCCGGCGCAGGGTTCGACGATTACGTCGGCATGCTCGAGTTCTTCGCCGAACTGGGTTTCAGTCGTCCCGAGATCGTCGACATGGCCACCTCCAGCAACGCCGCCGCGCTCGGGCTCACCGACACCGGGCGCCTCACACCAGGAGCGCGCGCAGACCTTCTCGTGGTCAGAGGCCGCCCGCTCGACGGCCTCACAGCCTTACTTCACCCGGAGCTCGTCGTGGCCGCGGGACGACGAAGGTCCGGCATTCATCGCGGCGGGACGACACTCAGGGGTCGCCCGTGACCGGCCCGGAGCGGGGTAACTTTCCTGACCAAAGTGCGCGCGGTTGAACTCCCAGCCGCCACCGTTGAGCAGCGCCTGGTGCGCTCTCGGGTGGCCGCGGGGACCGTACGCACCGACCAGCTCCACCACCACCGCGCCTCGTCGCACCGCCGTTAGATATAGATAGGCACTGGAGGATGTCCTCCGCGGTCTTGGTCCACACGAACGGCCCCGGGTGCTGATTCCAGTTCTCGATCCACTCCCCCCGGCTGAAGGCGTGTAGCTTCTGCCCGCGGGTTCGGATATGCCGACGGAGGTGGCGGTCATGGCGAAGGTGCTGTGTGTGCTCTACGACGATCCGGCCGACGGTTATCCCGCGCCGCGGGTCCGCGACGGTCTGCCGACCCTGGAGCGCTACCCCGACGGGCAGACCCTCCCGACCCCGGTGGCGATCGACTTCACCCCGGGCGACCTGCTCGGCAGCGTCTCCGGGGAGCTCGGCCTGCGCGCCTTCCTGGAGGCCGCCGGCCACGAGCTGGTGGTCACCTCGGACAAGGACGGCGAGAACTCCGAGTTCGACCGGCACCTGCCCGACGCCGAGGTGGTCATCTCCCAGCCGTTCTGGCCCGCCTACCTCACCGCCGAGCGCATCGCCGCCGCGCCGAACCTCAAGCTCGCGCTCACCGCCGGCATCGGCTCGGATCACGTCGACCTCGACGCCGCCATCGCCCACGGCGTCACCGTCGCCGAGGTGACCTACTGCAACAGCATCAGCGTCGCCGAGCACGTGGTGATGATGATCTTATCGCTGGTCCGCAACTACCTGCCCTCGAACCGGACCGTCTCCGAGGGCGGCTGGAACATCGCCGACTGCGTCGAGCGGGCCTTCGACCTCGAGGGGATGGACGTCGGCACCGTCGCCGCTGGGCGGATCGGGCTGGCGGTGCTGCGCCGGCTGGCGCCGTTCGACGTGCGCCTGCACTACACCGACCGCCACCGCCTGTCCGCCGCGGTGGAGCAGGAGCTGAACCTGACCTTCCACGAGTCGACCGCGGCGATGGTGCCGCACTGCGACGTGGTCACGGTCAACGCTCCGCTGCACCCGGAGACCCGCGGCATGCTCAACGACGAGCTGCTGGGGTCCATGCGCCGCGGCGCCTACCTCATCAACACCGCGCGCGGCCTCATCGCCGACCGCGACGCGATCGTCCGCGCCCTGGAGAGCGGGCAGCTGGCCGGATACGCCGGCGACGTCTGGTACCCGCAGCCCGCGCCCGCGGACCACCCGTGGCGCACGATGCCCCACCACGGCATGACCCCGCACATCTCCGGGTCGACCCTGTCCGCGCAAGCCCGCTACGCCGCCGGCACCCGCGAGATACTCGAGGCCCACTTTGCCGGTACCCCGCTGCGCGACGAGTACCTCATCGTCGACGGCGGCCGCCTCGCCGGCGCCGGCGCGCACTCCTACAGCGCCGGACCCAGCCCGAGCTCCTGAACCCGCACCGACCCGCCACGGTCCGGGAGCGGAGGCCCCCGTTCCCGGACCGGGGCGGGTGGACACGAGGAGTGTTTCGACCAGCCCAGCGAGGAAGACCAGCCCCACTGGCGGCCGGTGGCCGCGGTGGAGATGTTCGCGGAGATGGTCTGCGAGCAGCTCGCCGAGACCCGCACCCAGCTCGGGCTGCTCGAGTAGGCCCGCCCGTCGCGGCCGGCGCCCGGATGATCGACGAGCACACCGTGGACGCGACGCTGCGGGTCTACGGGCAGTGGCCACCGACTATCAGCACCAGCCAGCTCCCCGCCGACTTTCTGGGCACCCAGACGGTCGAGAAGCACTGACGAGCCGGGCGCCGCGGACGGCGCCAGGCGGGCGGGCACATGCTGGGCGCGACGCCGCCTCGCCGAAGTGCACCCCGTCGACCATGAGCGCGGCCAGGTCCAGCCCGGACACCCCCGGCGTGGACAGGACGTCCCGGGCGGCCGCCGATCCGGGGGTTCGCAGCGCGGCCCCGGGGCAGAAGGTGGAGGCGTGCTCTGTGCCTCCACCGCGCCTGGCGCGGCTAGGACCGCGGAGGCTCGCCGGGTCCAGGGAGGAAGAAAACGATCTTCCCCGGTTTCGCTCCGCAGACTGGGCGCCGCCGCCCGCCCACCGGCCACCGGCGCTCCAAGGCCACGGGGCACACCGGGCGGGGCCGGGGAAGATGTTTTGCGACCCTGGACCTGGGGAGAAGGGCGGTCCGTAAGCTCCCGGGGCCCACCGGGACCCCGCCGCGCAGCGGCGTCCATGGGTTCGCCTCGGCCCGCCCGGCCGTGAGGGCAGACCCGCACCGCACCCGGGCCGGCGGCCGCCAGCACCGCCGGTGAGCAGGCTCCTCGGGCTGCGCGACCCGGTGGTGGGAGAGACCATCGGCCCCGCTGGCCGCCCGGCCGGCGGGACCCCCGCCCTGATGAGTCCTCGAGCTCGGGAAGGCAGGCCGGCGACGGTGGACGAGAAGGAGCCGCCGCGGTGGCGGGCCCCGATCGCCTACCCGGCCAGCTCCCGCGACCCCGACCGGCCGCGCGCGGTCTGGGTCGACCTCGAGGCCCTGTTCCCACCCGACCCCGACGGCGACCCGTCCGACGGGCCGGGCGGCGAACCGGCGGCGGTGCCGGGTGGGCTGGTGCCGTTCGGGGAGGTCCACGGGCTGCTGCACCGCTGGGCCCGCACCCGGGACGGACGGTGGATCGCCGTCGTGTCCTACCGGCTCCCGTACGCCGACGTCGCCACCCACTCCTCGCCGGGCATCGAGGTCAAGTGGACCCCGGTCCCCGCGGCCGCGGTCCGCCCCTACGTCGGCCCCGGCCGGCCCGCGACCGAGCGGTGATCAGCGCGTCGCGCGGGCGACCGGGCGGGACGCGGTCGATACTCGGGACCGTGGTGGTGCGAGCAAGCGCGGTCCGGTTCGACGAGAAGGTCGACGCCCAGGGCTACTGGACCAGCGTCGACGGGCGGTGGAAGGCCAAGGACCGCAAGCTCCGGGGCGAGCTGCGGGCGGTGACGCTGACCGACACCACCCGCCGCACGACCTTCGCCGACACCGGGGCTTCCTGGACGCGGTTGGCGTCGTGGGACGCGTCCGCGACATGATCGCCGCCCACGACTGACCAACGGCCCGCACCCGACCGGCCCCCGAGCGGCGGGGGCGGCCGGGCCCTGCAACCCCGGCTACTTCGCCGGGTCGTGCTCGGTGACCGGCTCACCGTCGGCGGTGTCGCCGACGCCGGTGCGGGTCACCTGCGTAGTGGCCCAGCGCAGCGTCGGGCCGATCTCGTCGACGACCAGGCTCAGCGCCTGGCGGCGCTCCCCGTCGCCGCTGGTCCACCGACGGGTCCGCAGCGTCCCGACCGCGAGGACCCGGGTCCCGGTAGCGAGCGAGATCGCGGCGTTCTCCGCCGCGGGTGCCCCAGAGCTTCCCCAGAGCTCGGCGCGGGAGGTCGGGGTGGCGTCGACCCACTCGCCGGACTGCTCGTCGAACCGGCACGGGCTGTGGGCGATGGAGAAGTTCGCGGTTCGCGGCCTTCTAAAGAATCCCGAGCGACTGAGCGGGATCCTGCCCGTCGTGCATCGAATTGAAGGCGGCCTCCCATCTAGCGAGTTGACCTCCGCGAATGGTCCAGACCTCGATGCCGTTTCCGCGCATTGACTGCCCGGTCATGGCTCATCGTAACTGGTCAGGTCCCCTTCGGCGTGGCGAGTAGATCTTGATGCGGTTGGTGTTGATGATCGGGATGTGTCCGAGGGGCCGACGATTGCTGAGCTGCTGGAGCGGCTCGCGCTGCGCGACGAG